>Ga0315273_10011146_pt1 | contig 11490 bp, 5 predicted proteins | sample YL17G02_0_MG_FD_205753 | JGI IMG/M metagenome (GOLD analysis project Ga0315273, IMG submission 205753) | Sediment microbial communities from Yellowstone Lake, YNP, Wyoming, USA - YL17G02_0 | ecosystem: Environmental > Aquatic > Freshwater > Lake > Sediment | place: USA: Wyoming | collected... | reverse complement strand
CCGTCGGTCACCACCCGGGACGACCACGCCGAGAACGGGCCGGTCACCATGATTTCGCGCACCACGCCCGGTCGCGGAACCCGGCCCCGCACACCGGGGAATCGCTCCAGCTCGCCAAAGAAGAAGTCGTCGATCCTCCCTGCCGCCGGGCGAGCCCTGTCCTGGGGCACCACCAGCGCGACGTTCGCGACGGGTCGGCCACTTCCGTCGATCGCGACCCGGTTGAGTCCGACATACCCCTCGGCGCCCACGTGCATTTCGGCGAAGCCGTCGAGGCCGGCGACGCCGGCGACATGGGCCACGAATGCCATCCGGGACGGCGGGAGGTGCCGGCGGCGGCCGATGCGGCGTGCGACCACCGAGCGCAGCCCGTCGGCCCCGATCACAAGGCGGGCATGGATCCGGTCGCGCGTACCGTCCGCGCGGCGGACCACCGCGCCGGCTACGCCCCCCTGTTGGTACAGCAGGTCCTCGACCGTGGTCCGGTCGACCAGCTCGGCGCCGGATGCACGCGCCAGTTCGACCAGCCGGGCGTCGAGCAGCGTGCGGCGGACCGACAGGCCGGTCGACCGCCACGGCGCCGGAGCGGATCGGGCGAAGGATCCGCACAGCTCGGCCCCGCGGGGAGCGATGACGCGGGTACCGAGCAGGGGCTGGGCTCCCGCCGCTTCCAGATCTCCCACCACACCAAGCCGGTCGAGCAGACGCACCGACTCCGGGCTCAGGTACTCGGAGCAGGCCTTGTCCCGCGGGAAGGCCGCACGGTCGGCCAGCACCACCCGGAGCCCCGCCCGCGCCAGATGGGTCGCAACCGTGCTCCCCGCCGGGCCCGCTCCCACCACCAGCACGTCGGTCCGCCGGCTCATGGCGCTGGCACTAGCGGGCGTTGCCGCTCCACCAGGCCCAGGCAGCCCATCCGAGCACCGCCGCGACACCCGTTGCCATCGCATTCACACCGTCGTTCGTGATCCACGAGTAGCCTCCTACCCGCCGGGCGACCTGACCACAGCGATGGCGATGTCGTTCAGTGTCCTTGCCGCAGCCATCGCAGTGGTAGCGGCCTTGCACGCTGGCCCCGAGTACCGAGTCCAGCAGCATGCCGAGCATACCCACCGCCACTGCCAGGGGAAAGAGCGGAGTGGTTTGTCCAACGATGAGGCCGGCCGCGCCGACGGTGCCGGCGCCGGCCAGCGCGCCCAGCGATCCCAGCCAGGTCACGCCGCCGCTGGTGCCGGGCGGGACTGGGCTGCGGGTGAGAACCTGCCGTGGCCAGGCGCGGCTCCATCCGCCGCTGCTGGTGGCCCAGGTATCCGCGGCCGCGGCGCCCAGGCTGGCGGCGACGATCCAGGCGCCGGCCTCCGGATGCCAGGCTCCGAGTGCCGCGGCGCCGCCATTGGCCAGAACCTGTACCCAGTCCCGGCGAGTACCCCTGGCATCGAAGCGGGCGCTGACATCAGGCGCACAGCGGGAGATGGCGGTGGCACCCACGAAGAACACCCCCAGCATCGCCAGTCCGGGCCAGCCGGCGCCCGCCACCACCGCCGTCCCCACGATGATCGCCGCGAACCCGCCGCTCGCCGTCAGCGCGCGGAGCCCGAAGGCCGCGAACGAGATGGCGGCGGCAAGGGTGAAGGCGAGGGGTAGGGTCATGGCGGTGAATGCAGTGGTGTCCTCTATATTATTGCCGTGGCAGTCCCGACGATCATCCCGCTCAGCCTGCTCGAAGCCCTGCGCAACCTCGACTCCCCCGTTGAAGACGGACTGGAGGAGGTGGCGGGGGACCTCGTGGCCAAGCGCTTCGGGCTCTCCGGAACCGTCGCCGCTCAGATCGCGCGCTACCAGGACGCGGTGCGCCGGGGCGAACCGGTCAGTCTCGGCGAGGCGATCTCGGTCTTCCGTCTGGCGGGCCGGCGGCCGGACGCCCAATTGGTCTTCGCCGATGCGGGTCGGCGGGCGGCCCGCCATGCGGCCCGCGGGGCTCCGGCCGGGCTTCGCGCCGTGCGGCAGATCCTCCCCGGGGCGCTCGGACGCGCGGCCGGCCGCCGTACCGCCGTGGCGGTGGCGCAGGAGTCGCTCGCCGCCGCGCTGGAACTCGACGAGACCAGCGTCCGCGGGACCATTGCCGATCCGTTGTCCATCGTGGCCCTCCCCGACGGGGCCGCCTGCAGTTTCTACAGCGCCGCGCTGGCCGAATTGCTGCGGGTACTCACTGGTTTCGAAGGCGCGATGGTCCACGACCAGTGCCGGGGGCGGGGCCAGCCCGCCTGCCGGTGGCGCGCCACCGCCGTGGGAGGATACGACTGATGCTGCTCGCCGGAGTGGACCTCGCCCAGGTCAGGGCCACCCTCAAGCAACTCGATCTCGACGGCTGGCTGCTGTTCGATTTTCACGGGGTGAACCCGATCCTCCCCCGCCTGCTCGGTCCCATCGGTTTCGCCACCCGCCGGCTCTACCTGCTGCTGCCGAGGGAGGGGGAGCCGGTCGCGCTGGTGCACAAGATCGAGGGTACCCCGTTCAGCGGGGGGCAGTTTCCCGGCCGGGTGATCAGCTACGCCCGGTGGGAGGAGCTGCACGCCGGCCTGGCCGAGATGGTCAAGGGGCGGAAGCTGGCAATGGAAGTCTCCGCCGAGGATGCGGTGCCCTATCTCGACCGGGTGCCCTACGGGGTGGTGGAGCTGGTCCGGAAGCTCGGTGGAACTGTGGCCAGCTCGGCCGGCTTGATCACCCGCTTCGCGGCGACCTGGAGTGCCGCGGAGCTCGACGATCATCTGTATGCCGCGGAGGCCCTCGCCGAAATTGCCAACGAGGCGCTCCGCTGGGCGGTCACGCAGGGCAGCAGCGGGCTCAGCGAGAGCCGGCTGCAGCGCCGGGTGATCGACGCCATCCATGCCCGCGGCCTGGCATTCGACCATCCGCCGATCGTGGGCTTCGGGCCCAACGCGGCGAACCCGCACTACGAGCCGGTCGAGGGGAAGGACCTCGCCCTGGCGCGCGACCAGGTGGTGCTGCTCGACCTGTGGGCCGGCCGGCGCCTGGGGACGGTCTTCGCCGACCAGACCTGGATGGGGTTCTCGGGCACGAAGGTTCCCGCGAAAGTGGACCAGGTGTGGCGCACGGTGCGGGCCGCGCGCGATGCCGCCATCGAGGTGGTGCGGCGCAAGGCCGGTCGGGAGCCGCTGCGGGGCTTCGAGGGAGACCAGGCGGCGCGGGCGGTCATCGAGCAGGCTGGCTATGGCGCGTACTTCGTGCACCGGACCGGGCACTCGATCGATCGCGAGCTGCACGGGTCCGGGCCGCATCTCGACAATTACGAAACCCACGACGACCGGGAGATTCTGCCCGGCACCGGGTTCTCGATTGAACCGGGGATCTATCTGCCGGGGGAATTCGGGGTGCGCAGCGAGGTCAACATGGTGTGGGCGCCCGCAGGGCCGCGGGTCACTCCCGCGACGCCGCAGGTTGAACTCATCACGCCGTAGCAGTCTTGCGTCGCGCGGAGTTTCGCGCCCGGTTTGACCAAATCGTTCGGGAACTGGTGGTGTACTACTTTCGGACGGCACTCATTCCGTTTCACTATGTGTCGTAGTTGCAAGGAGTTACATGCTTTCCTCCGGGCCAAAAGTCGCCGCCCCACATTTCCTTGACACGCGGTAGGGGTCACTTCATATTGATCTCGCCGGTCTGGCCGAGATCGGCTGAATTACCGTATCCATCATCCAGTCGTTCCAGCAGGTCTGCAGGAAATCCATCAGGTGGGACAGGTGCCACCCGCGCGGTTTCGGCGGGGCCCCTGTGTTTCCGGGGTTCTTGGTGCCTTCGCAATGTTTCGGTCAGACTCGCAGCTCGGTATCACGTCATCGGAGGACGTCTCCATGAAAGAAAGCGGTGTTGGCGCCTTCGCCAGCGTTGCGCGGCGGTTTGCGCTCGCGGCAGCCGCATTGATCGTCGGAGCGGCAGCGCTCCACGCGCAGGCGGCTGGTAAGCTCGAAGGCAGGATTCGCGACCAGGCCGGTGCGCCGATCGCGCAAGCCCAGGTCCGGGTTGAAGGGACGGCGTTCGGCGCCGTGGCCGACAATCAGGGCTACTACTTCATCAACAACGTACCCTCCGGTGTGATCGACGTGGTGGCCCGGTTCGTGGGGTACAAGCCGGTGCGGGTGGCGGGCCTGCGCATCACGGCGGGCCAGACCATCACCCAGGACTTCACCCTCGAGCAGACCCCGGTCGAGCTGGAGGACATCACGACGGTGGCCGCGATCAACCTGCTGGTGCCGCGAGACGCGGTGACCACCAAGCAGGGGGTCGAAGGCAATTACGTCGAGAAGCTCCCGGTGGACCGCATCTCGGGCGTCCTCGCGCTGGTGCCAGGCGTGGTCGTGACCGGCAGCGGCGCGCTGTCGATCCGCGGCGGCCGCACCGACGAAGCATCGACGTACATCGACGGCGTCCCGGTGAACCCGGGCAACCGCGGCGGCGGGGCCGGCACCAGTGCCGGGACGTTGGAGGTCTCGACGGTCGGTTTCGAAGAAGCCTCGGTCACCACCGGCGCCTCCTCGGCCGAATTCGGCAATGCCCAGTCGGGCATCCTGGCGCTCAGCACCCGGGCCGGCGGCTCCAAGTGGAGCGGCAGCTTCGGCTATGAGAATGACGGGGCCGGGGGCAAGGACAACAGCCGCGGCTTCAACCGGGCGCAGTTCTCGGTGGGCGGGCCGATCAAGGGCAACCTGAGCCTCTACCTCGGTGGCGACGTGGAAGGCATCAAATCCGCCCCCTTCGGCATGAATGGGGACCAGGACCCAGTCTTCATCCCGGTGGGGGTCGATACCACCGTGGCAGTGATCAGCAACGGGGTGCTGGATACCGCCCTGGTCGACGTGAAGAAGTACGCGATCTTCACGGGGCAGTGCGATGCATTCGATAAGAGTGTCAACAGCGGCATCAAGAACAATTACGGCTACGACTGCCAGGGGGCCCGCACGCCCTGGTCGGCCAGTTCCAGCTATCGCGGCAACGCGAAGTTGCAGTACAGCTTCGGGGCCGGCAACAAGGTGTCGTTCTCGGCGCTTCGGGGCCAGACCAACGCCCGCACCCCTTTCTCCTACGGCTCGTTGGAAGTGCCGAGCCGGCTCCTGGGCGCCACCAGCGGCCGCAACAGCCTGATCCTGAACTGGACCCAGAACCTCTCCAAGTCGGCTGACCGGGCCCTGGCGCTGGATGTGTACGGCTCCTACCAGTCGGACCAGTCGCTGACCGGACCGATCAATCCCGCCACCGAGCAGGATAGCCGTGATCCGTTCGGCGGTTTCATGCTCAAGCCGCTGGACATGCAGTTCGATTTCGACAACTTCAACATCGACAACATGGACAAGAACTTCCGGGCCAACGCCACCGGATCACGGCTGTCCCCGTACGACGTCAACAACCGGGACCAGTACCAGCCGGTCGATCAGTACCGCAACAACGCCTATGGCCTGTCCGGTCAGTTCGTGGTATTCCAAGATAAGGGCGGCAATGGTGACCGCGCGCTCAACATGTACAAGGAGAACCGCTGGCTGGGGAAGGCGAACCTCGACTGGCAGGTTGACCGATACAACCGTGTCAAGCTCGGCGGCGAGTACACCAAGTACAGCATGATCAACTACTCGTCCACCCTCACATCACAGGCGTTTTCGGATGCCTACAACGAGTCGCCCACGGTCTGGAACGGCTTCCTCGAGGACCGTCTCGACCTTGGCGACGTGGTGCTGGTGGCGGGCCTGCGGTATGACTGGTACAAGACCGGCGCCAGCCGGCCCTACTACACCGATCCGGTGACCGGCGACAAGAGCTGGTTCCCGCGGATCTCCTCGATGCCCGGCTTCGACCCCACCCAGCCGGAAAAGAGCTTCCAGAGTTTCGCCGTGGCCGACAAGAGCCACACCTACCTGAGCCCGCACGTGCAGGTGGCGTTCCCGGTCACCGACCGGACCAACTTCCGCCTGTCCTACGCGCACCAGGTGCAGGCCCCGGACTTCGCCCTGATCTTCCGCGGCCTGAACACCGACCAATCCATCACCAACACCAACAACGTGTACGGCAGCGACCTCGATTTCGGGAAGTCCATCACCTTCGAGTTCGGCATCCGGCACTCGTTCAGCGACGACATGGTGCTGGACCTCTCGGCGTACAACAAGGACAAGCTGTCCGACGCCGCGGGCCGGCTGCTGTCGTATTACGACCCGTTCAAGCAGCAGAATGTGGATCTCCGGGTGATCACCAATGCGGACTTCGGCAACAGCCGCGGCGTGAACCTCCGGTTCGACCGGCGCATCGGCGAGCTGTTCAACGGCACCCTGGCGTACACCTTCGAGGATGCCCAGAACACCGGCTCCGATCCGCAGACCTACATCAATTTCGGATCGCGGATCCTGAATTCGCTGGGTGGCGGCAACTCGCCTCCGCCGCAGGCGGTTCAGCCCACCAACCAGACCCGGCCGCACACCCTGGCCGGCCAGCTGGCGCTGAGCTTCCCGGACAACTGGAAGCAGGGCAACACGGCGGGCACGATCCTCCAGAACGTCGGCATGTTCGCCACCTTCCGGTTCGCCAGCGGCCTGGCCTACACCCGCTGCCCGGTGGACGTTCCCGAGGACGACAACGTCATCTCGGGCCAGGCCGGCACCGGTTCCACCTGCTCGCGGAATATCGAGGGCGACTACAACGGCGCCCGGCTGCCGAGCACCAAGCAGTTCGACCTCCGGCTCACCAAGGGCTTCGGCCTCGGGCGGCTCGATGTGACGGCCTACACCGACATCCGGAACCTGTTCAACTTCACCAACGTCACCAACGTGTTTGCCCAGACCAACGACACCAAGAACAACCAGGAGCGGGACCGGATCCGTGAAGCCGAACTGCAGGATTTCAAGGCGGAAGCCGAGCAGAATGGCGTGTACGGCACTGACAACTCCATCGATCTGCGGTTCAGCGGAGCGGGCACCGGTGGCTGTGGTACCTGGACCAACAAGAGCGGGGAGTCGGCCGCGCCCAACTGCATCTACCTGATCCGGGGGGAGCAGCGCTACGGCGACGGCGATGGCATCTTCAGCGAGCAGGAGCAGATCCGGGCCAACGACGCGCTGTACTATGTGTTCCGCAATCAGGCCAGCTTTACCGGCGCGCCGCGGCAGGTCCGGCTCGGCCTTGAAGTCAACTTCTAGTCCTCACCGCACGCCGGCCCGGGGTGACCCCCGGGCGGGCGGGGCGGATTATCTACAGAGCGAGGGGAGCATGCACTCACGATTCCGTACGAAGGGCGTCCTGCTGGCGGTGCTGGTCGCGTTCCTCGCGATCGCGGCGTTGCCCGGCTCCGCGTCGGCCGAGCCCCAGCCCGGGGCGAACCGGAAGGGCTTCCGGCTCTTCGCCCGGGCACTCGGCGCCATGACCATCAACCGCATCTACTGCGGTCTGGCCTCTGACGGCCGGGTCTGCGTCGACTCGACCAACTCATCCACCATCGGCGGCGGCTTCTGGCCCAAGGGAACTCCGGACCAGTACGTGTTCAACTCCGGCCTCCAGGTGGCCGGTATCGTCGGTCCCAACGGCGGAACGTGGGCCAACGACACGACCGGCGGCTTCTTCTTCGATCCGAAGGGCACCACCGAGCACGGGGAACAGGTCCAGCCGATCCACAACATCTCGAATCCGGACGACGTGACGATCTGGCCCGCCGCCGCCTGCGTGCCATCCGAAGACGCCAAGGACGAGGTGCCCGACTTCAACGGGGCCCTGTTCAGCAAGCTGCTTCAGAGTGACAGCACCAGCGGGCCCACCGGGGGTGGCACCGGGATTCCCAACTGCCGCAAGTCGGCTTCGCAGGGCGACGTCTGGTTCGTGTCCTGGGAGGGCAACTACAGCCAGCGGGCCGGTCGAAAGCACCCGCTTGGCGTCGCGGTCGAAACCCGCGGCATGGGGTGGAACTTCCCCGCCGGGAATGAAGACATCCTGTACTTCATCTACACCTTCTATAACATCACCACGACCAATCGCGCGGACTATATCGCCAACGGGATTCGCGGGTCGATGGCGGACATCCTGGTGGGCAAGGCGAACGATTTCCATGGCCAGCTCGCCGCCAATGGCGTGACCGGTGTCCCCACCACGGGATACGACATCAACAACCTGTTCGCCGCGTTCTCAGCCGACATGGACGTGGCGGAAGCCGGCGCGAACTACTCGACGGTCAATCTTCCCTTCGCGCTGGGCAATACCTACGATCACAGCTTCAAGGGCACCGCGGAGTGGACCTTCGACGCCAGCATCTTCGGATCGCCGTTCTTCCCCGGCGCCGGCTTCGTGGGCGTCAAGTACCTCAAGAGCCCGACCGGTCCCGGTGCGATCAACCTGTTCAGCAACACGGTGAACGCCTCGACGTTCGCCGGTGGCGTGGACGATGCCCGCGACGTGGTGCAGCTGTACCGCTACCTGTCCGGCACCCAGAGCACGGCGGCGGGCGACCGGCCCTGCCAGTACGCCCCCTCGTCGAAGATCTGCTACGTCAACAAGGCCACGCCGGGCGACATGCGGTTCTTCCAGTCCTCGACGCCGCTGACGCTGGCTCCAGGCCAGGGCGGGTCCATCGTGGTGGCGTACATCTTCGCTGCCCCGGTTCCCTCGGGAGCCTGTCCCGGCACGGGCTGCGATGTCACGCCGGGCGATCCCTTCCGGACCACCACCGTCGGCGGCATGAGCGCCATCGGCGTGAACACGGTCGACACCATCATGGGGTACGTCGGCTTCAGCGATCTCAACGGCGACAACATTCCCCAGCAGGCCGAATTCACCGTGGTCCCGGGCTCGCTGCTCGGCAAGTCGCTCACCGCGCAGGCGGTGTTCGATGCCAAGTTCCTGCTGCCCTTCGCCCCGTCCTCTCCGGAGTTCTTCCTCATCCCCGGTGACAACAAGGTCTCGGTGATGTGGAAGCCGAGCCCGTCGGAGGTTGCCGGCGACCCCTACTATGCGGTGGCCAACGCCGCGAAGGTGGGCGCCCTCAACAACTTCCTCTACGACCCCAACTACCGCTTCCTCGACGTGGAGGGCTACCGCATCTATCGTGGCCGGGTGGACGCCCCCAACGAACTCACCCTGCTGGCGCAGTTCGACTACTCGGGGACGACGCTCAACGATTACACCGGCATCGTGAATCCCACCGACAACTGCGCGCCGGAGTACGGCATTCTGACCAACTGCCCGGCGGCATTCGCCGACGGCGGCAACAAGAAGGACGGCACCACCCTCGCGGTGCACCAGGATTACGACATTGTCGGTGGTCTGATCCAGGTGAAGTCCGGCTCCGGCCGGGTCTGGCTGCAGAACAACACCGCCTTCGTGGTGAAGGCGGACACCGCGATCACCGGCCGCGGCAGTTTCGGCGGGTGCGGCCCGCGTTCCGCGTGCCCGGCGCCGTCCGACAACGGGGTGCCCTTCGTCTTCGTGGACAACACCCCGCGGAACAGTTTCCGGTACTTCTACTCGGTGACGGCGTTCGACATCAATTCGATCGAGTCGGGCCCCACCAGCCTCGAGTCGCCGCGGAATACCAGGTCGGTCACCCCGGTGAAGCCGGCCTCGAATGCCGTCCTGATCGGGGATCTGCAGATCAAGATGTTTGGGCGCGGCGTGCCGATGGACTCGGTGTTCCCCACCGACCCGACGATCGACCCCACAACCGGCGTCTTCTCCGGACCGCAGCGGCCGGCGGACGGGGCCAATATCGCCTTCGCGGGAGAGTTCCTCAGTCAGGTCGTCGGTGGGTCCGGCGCGGTGCGCGCCGTGCTCGACAGTATCCGGGTGGGTCAGCTCGACCTCTCCGGCTGCTGCGGCGGCGCCGATCCCGTTGGCGGCATTCCGGCGCGCTACTACTGGCGGGTGTTCACCGCGGCCGACAGCTTCAATTTCGTCTACGCCCTGCAGCAGGACCTGGCGAGTGAGACGTCCGGCAGCGGCTTCTTCGACGCCGTGACGACCGACTCGGCGCTCGCCTCGCGGTACGGCGGGGACGGCACCTACGTCATGAAGGGCAGCCACAACGTGACCATCCCCACCGGCCCGAAGGCGGTTGACTGGGGACTTGGTATCGCGCTGGCTGAGCCCGGCTTCGACGGCACCACCGACCGGTACAACGCCTTCCGCTGGTTCGACGGCCCGTCGCCGACGGCCAAGGAGACCGAGCCCAATCCCAACAAGGGGGCCTGCAGTGGCAGCACCGGGGGGGCGTGCAGCTCGACCACGTCCTTCAACAATGCCGGCAAGCTGACCGGTGTGACCACGGTGTATCAGCCGCTCGCGTACGCCATGATCAACCGCGAATGGCGCAACATGGGCTCGCAGCTGGCCAGCGTCACGCGGGCCGCCGACTTCAACCTGTACTGGGGCACTGCCGGCCTGATCGATTCGGTCATCGACGTGACCCACAACGTGGTGGTGCCCTTCCAGCCGACCAGCGTCGACGCCGGCTGGGGGGTGCTCAACGTTGCCGGCCAGGGCGCCGGCGGGTACGACGGCCGGAACGGTGTTCTGACCGCGCTCGACTGGACCTGCGTGGAGCCGTTCCGCTCGCTGGGCTCGCCGGACGCTTTCTTCCCCTGCACCAGTGCGGCGTCGTTCAAACTCTCGAACACGGCGATTCCGGGTCCGGTGGCATTTGGCGCTGGTGACCAGCAGTCAACCTCGCAGGCACAGTCGATGCGCAACCCGGCGAACACGGCGGCAGGTGCCGGCTTCTCGATCTACATCGCCGGCAGCATCACGGTCTTCGAGTTGACCGGCGGGGCACTGCCGGCAGCCGGAACCGTCTGGGCCCTTCGGACCTACGCGGGGGTCATCCACGGCGGGCGTGGCGCCGTCACCGGCGACCTCGGCAATTACAGCTTCACGCCGTCCACCCGGCCGTTCAATGCCGTGGGCGGGGGGATTTCGGCGGTGTATACCGCGGTGAACGACATCACATCCCCGGTCAGCTCCAAGAGCCTGAAGGCGGTGCACACGGTGCCGGATCCGTACTACGTCACCAACGAGTTCGAGCAGAGCAGCGATAACAAGGTCATCAAGTTCGTGAACCTGCCGGAAAAGGCCATCGTCCGGATCTACTCGGCGAGCGGCGTGCTGGTCAACGTGCTGGAGCAGAACTCCACCACCTTCGGCGGTGAGCTCAGCTGGAACGTGCGCAACCGCAACAACCAGGTGGTGGCGAGCGGGGTGTACTTCTACGCCATCGAAGCCGTCCAGGGCGACTCCAAGTCGCGTCGGGTCGGCAAGATGACGATCGTGAATTTCGCCCAGTAGTTCCCCAGGGGGCGGGCCCTTCGGGGTCCGCTCCATAGCCAGGAGAATGGATCAGATGAAGCACACTTTCTTCCCGCGCCTGGTGCTGCTGGCGGCCCTGCTGGGTAGTTCGGCCTCCGGCCTCGCGGCCCAGGCCGGCACGAAGCAGGACAACACCGCGTACGGCAGCAC
>Ga0315273_10011144_pt1 | contig 11492 bp, 8 predicted proteins | sample YL17G02_0_MG_FD_205753 | JGI IMG/M metagenome (GOLD analysis project Ga0315273, IMG submission 205753) | Sediment microbial communities from Yellowstone Lake, YNP, Wyoming, USA - YL17G02_0 | ecosystem: Environmental > Aquatic > Freshwater > Lake > Sediment | place: USA: Wyoming | collected... | reverse complement strand
GGCGGTGCATCCCGATGCCGTCCAGGCAGCGGACGGCTCGCTCGATCTGGCGCTGCAGGGCGGGTACCTCGCGGCGGAACGGCACCAGGACCTCTACAGAGGAAGCGTGTTCCCCAGGACTCCCAATATGTTGTCCCACGCCGCGGTGGTGGAGCAGAAACCGGCTTGGGCAGAAGTATTCAAGCTTCGGGAATTCGGGGCAAAGGCCGCTCTCGATGCGCTGAATGTCGGCCAGGAAGAGATCCGGCTACGCGCCGCAATGATGGCTTCCGTCGACGAAGGCGTGGGCATGATCCTGGAAGTGCTGGAGCGACAAGGTAAACTCGACAACACATTCATCGTCTTCCTCGGGGACAACGGCTACTTCTTCGGCGAGCATGGACTGGGGCCCGAGCGACGCTTCGCTTACGAAGAAGGAATACGCTCTCCGTTCGCCGTGCGTTTTCCACCGCGATTGAAACCCGAAAGACACGTGCACGATCTCGTGATCTGCCAGGACATCGCACCGACGCTGATCGAGCTTGCGGGAGGCAGGCCAGGCGCGCAGATTCAGGGACGTTCGTTGCTGCCGCTACTCGCCGGCAAACGCGCCGGGTGGCGCAAATCCTTTCTCATCGAGTACTGGGCAGAGAACGCGATGCCTTGGCTCGTGGGCATGACCTACAAGGCAGTGCGCACGAATCGACACAAATATATCCATTGGGTGAATCGCGGCGTGGCCGGCGAGCTCGATGAACTCTACGACCTGGATCGCGATCCGTACGAGATCAAGAACCTGAATCGCAGCCGCGCGTATTCAGACACGCGGGAGCGGCTGCGGCGCGAGCTGCGGCGGCTGATGACCGAGGCCGTGGGGCTGTAGAAGCAAGCAGAGGTCGCGACGGTTTCGCGCCCTCGAAGATCCCTGGTGCGGCTTTGCCCCAACCGGCTTTTCCCGAACGTCGCACGCATCAGACACGCTGCCCGGACCCGGCCCGTCGACCGCTGGCAGTGACTTCAGAAATGCGATGATGCGGCCCAAGTCTTCGTCAGTGAGCAGCACGAACCCTTCCGCCGGCATCACCATCATGCTGCTACCCCCCGTTCGCACGCCATAGGTGCGTCGTGGATCGATCCGACGTTGCGGCGATCCGCGACGCCCTTTGACAATCAGGGGTGCAGGTAGAAGACCTTGCTGAGGACCTTCCACTGGCCATCGATCTTCACGAGATTGAAGAAATCGGTGAAGCGGTGCCCCGTCCAGTTGTCGGCGTCCAGACGCACGCTGGCTGCGGTGCCGACGACGTCGATGCTGATGAAGCCTAGGAAGGGGTCGAGGAGGGGTCAAGACCCGGTGACGCGCTTGAAGATGGTACCGGTCGATCGGGGATCTCCGCCTGCATCCAATGGCGCGTGCTGGGAGCGTACAGACCGGCGCGAAGCGGGCGCTGATGAACGACGGGAAGTGGCCGCCAACCGCCTGAGCAGCGGGCAGGACCTACCGTGGCGGCGCTGGCTTGATCAGAACCGCCAGGCGTCCATCCTGACCAGCCGCTCGATCTTCTCCAGAGCGGCCGAATTTTCAAAAGATCGATCGCCTTCGCGGTTTTCAGATTGATGACGAGCACGAACTTCGTCGACTGCTCGACAGGGACGTCCCCCGGCTTCGCGCCGCTGAGAATCCTGTCCACGTACACGGCCGCTCGGCGGATGACGTCGTCGCTGTCCGGGCCGTAGGACATCAGGATGCCGGCGACGACCGGTTGGGCGACAAGGTCGACTTGTACACCGACGCGATAAAGCGCCCCCCTCCCAAGACTTCCAACCCGTGAACGCGGGCGCGTCGACGATTCACCGCCGGTCACGACACTTCGTAGCCGAGGGCGCTCAGAGTGGGGCCGGCCAGCAGTTCGAATTGACCGCGCTCCTCCGCGCTCATCTCCGATTTCCATCGGCCGATGCGCGAAGGATCGGGCGGCGTGAGAGCGCGCTCGTGGATGGCCCGCCGTCGAGCGGCATCGATGACGGTGCCGTCACCCAAGGTCAGGTCGCCAAACTGCGACAGGCGGTCGACGGCGTGCCGGTGGTACTCCAGAACGCCGGCATGCCACGGCAAGTCCAAAAACCCGCAGATCTTCTTCATCGACTGCTCCGGTTCGCGCACGAGGTCCTCGTAGCGGATCTCCAGGCAGGACCGCACCTGCCGTGCCTGCAATCGGGCGGCCCGGATCCGCTGGGCCCACCACAGCGCCGACTGGGCGACCGACTGTGGCCCCCACCACTGACCCTTCACCGACAGGGCGACATCGCGTCCGTCGCGGACGATATGGAGGAAGCGTGCTTCCGGCAACGATGCCTGGATGAGCGTCATGTGGAACAGGTAATAAGGCGTCTTGTCGCCGAAGCGACGCTTGCCGAACTGCTCCGCGTACAGGCCATAGAAGCAGCGGAGCGCGCTGCCCAGATCGAAAGGGTCGAGGGACATGACCCGCTCTCGCAGCTGATGCTCGACGAGATGATGGTCACCCCAGTAGCGATTGGTGGTGAGGCAATCCAGGAAGTTCTCCGCTGGCTGCAATGTCCCGTCGCCGGTCCATGCCACCTTCGGAAAGAAATGCGTTTCGGGCGGGATGGCAAGGTCCGGGTGCGCGTCCAGCATCAGCCGGAGCAGGGTCGTCCCGGAACGACTGGCGCCGACGATGAATGGGGCCGGGGCATCGTCGCCGGCAAGGTGGGCGACCGCCGATACCGGCGTCGCGGCCAGCTGGTGTCGAATGCGTGGCGCTTCTGCAACTCTCCTCGTGCCTTCCGCGTTCGACGGCGATGCGCCTCGGGAACGTCGGGACGAGTCGGAGCCGGCGTTCGCTTCCGGTTGGATCGAGAACGCTTCCATGACCGCTCGACCCACTCGATCGTACAGGTCCTGCCGGGCAGCGTGGCCTAGCGGTTGCCCGGTGACCTTCATCCGATGGAGTTTGGCCTGGACGTAGGTATCGTTGATGGTGTTGCTGAGCTGGCGGTTCTTGATGCCGAAAAACTGGACGCGAAGGCGATCGTCGTGGGTCAGCTGGCTCACCAGCGCGGCGGGTATCGCATGCTCCGCGAGGCCGCATAGACGCAGCCTTGCATAAAGGTCGTCGTCCTCGGACCCATAGCTCTGCAGAATCTCGTCGTATCGTCCGACGCGTTCGAAATCGCTGTGCGAGCAAACGACAAGCCCGCGAAGGCCTCTGACGATGGGCTTGACGATGTGGAATGCATCCGCGTGCGCGACGGACAACATGGTTTCGCCGAACGTCGGGGCGAGGAGGACGTCGGCGTCGCGGAAGCACAGCCATGGCGCATCCGTGGCTCGCGCTCCCAGGTTTCGCGCATGCGAGACGTTGAAGCGCTCGTGCCCGGGCTCGCGAACGACGGTCACATGCGGAAAATTTTCCGCCACCCAATCCCCGGTCCGCTGCGGACAGGAGTAATCGACGACGACGCATGAGGCGCCAAATTGGGACACGGCCGTCTGCAGGGTCCGCTGAAGGTGCGGAAGCCGCCCCATGCAGGTGATGACGAAGCAGAGGCGCGACATGCGTCAGACGAGTTCGAGGGCCCCGAAGTTCAGCAGCCGCACGAGGAACCTACCCGCGACCGCATAGTCGCGCGCCAGGGCGGGGTCCGTTGGACCGGCGGTCGACGGCCCGTTCACGATGGTTTCGGCGAGCTCGCCGAGCGTTACGGGCTGGCCTGCGCGGAATCGCAGGAAAACCCTGTCGAGCCAGACGGTCGCCTCGGAAGTGACGCCGCCCGCGAGCAGCGCAAACCGCGACGTGTCGCCGAGGCGCACCAGTTCATGCGCTGCCAGCGGGCCGCTCGCCTGCGCCGAGATGGCGGCATCGAGGTCGACCAGCGGTCGCGTCGGCGTTGGCCCTTTCCATGCGCTCTCGGCAGCGCGACTGGTCGCATCGAAGAAACGCACGTACGCCGCGGCAATGCTGGGAAGGGCGTGGGTCTCCGCACGGCCGCGGGCCGCGGCGCCGATCGCTGCGCGCGTTTCGCGGTTGCCGAGCGCGGTGACCGCGGTCATGAACGCTGGCCAATCCAGCGCGACCACTTTGCTGGCGGCGAGCCCGTGCCCGATGTCGGACTGACCGAACAGCGTAGCGGGTATCTCCGGTGCGAGTGGTGCATTGCGCGCCGCGACGAGAAATCCCGTTTCGCCGTGGGTCACGATCTCGGGCATCGCGGCCCACGATGTCGTGATCACGGGTAGCGCGTGCGCCATCGCCTCGTGCACGACCAGCGACGACGTCTCTTCGATGCCCGTGGTGAGGTGCACGAAGACGTCGGCCGCCGACATCAGCTGTGTCCGCGCGTTCGGTGCAAGCTCGAATGGATTATCGACGACGCGGACGCGGTTGGCGACGCCGGCGGCCGCGGCGAGATTGCGGAGGTCGGACACGTAGGTGCGGTCGACGACCATGCCGGAAAGCACGAGCAGCGCGCGCGGCAGCCGCGTGAGGACGTCCTTCCAGCGCATGACGAGCGCCTGCTGATCGCCCTTGGTTCCCGGGCTCAGGCGACCGAAGGCGAGGAAGAGCACGTCGTCATCGCGCACGCGCAGGAGCCAGCGCATCCGCTTGCGCAGGTCCTCGGACCGGCGATTCGCCTCGACGTCGACGCCGTTGCCGATCACGGTCGTCGCGCTGGGAAACGGCATGGCACTGGCGAATCGCTCGTTCCAGTCGGCGAAGGTCGATCGGAACAAGCGCTCGGCCGCCCTGGACTTGAAAATGAATCCGTCGGATTCCCGCAACGCGCCACTTGCTCGCGAGACCAGCAGGTTCAGCCATTGGCTGTTCGAATGCGCGGTGCCGACGCTGCAGATGACCGGGGTCCAGTCGTGCGGAGGCCGCAACACGTGCGGCGCGGAAACCATCTGATCGCCGTTGGCCACGTAGATTGCCGCGTACTCGTCGGTGGAATCGCGCAACGCAGTCCTGTCGAACGATTTCGCCGGCAGCGTGCTCGGCAGCGCCAGCTCGCTGGCCGCCGTCCGATAGCGGTCGAGATAGACGTGCAAGGCCTCGTAGCGACGCTGCTGCGCCAACGCTTGGCAGATGAGATAGGCCGCCTGCACGGTGCCATGCGCCTGGTAGTCGCGCGGTTTGACGAAGCCTTCGATGACCGCGAGGGTAGTGCGTTCTGCTGCGTTCATGCTCACAACGCCTCGGTCTCTTTGGACAGTTGCATAATTTCACGACCTGCGTGTCGGCCCCGAAGTGCTGATTCGCATTTGCGATAGGCGTTGCAATCACGCACGCCGCGCCGCGGTTCTCAGCGTGCCCGGTCGTTGCCCTTCTTGGAAAAGCCGCCACTGCGGAATCCCGGTGCGGCGTTCCCGCCGTCCCAATCGCGGCGCCTTCCGGCACCTGTTGTCGCGCGGGCGCGGTCTTCCCAGCGCGGCGCGGGACGCGCACTTGCCGGCGCATTGGCGCCACGAAACGGCGGCTTTGCGAAACCCGTCCGCGGGGCGGCACGGTCTTCGCGCCGGCGCGGTTCGAGTCCCGGGATCACGTGCGCCGCAATGGCAGCTCCCGTAAATCGTTCGATCTGGCGCAGTGTACCGCGTTCGGTGTGGTTCGCGAGCGACACCGCGATTCCCGCGGCGCCCGCGCGACCCGTGCGGCCGATCCGGTGCACATAGTCCCCTGCCTGCCGCGGCAGGTCGAAATTGATCACGTGGCTGATGCCGGCGACGTCGATACCCCGTGCCGCGACGTCGGTCGCAACCAGCGTGCGCACGCGTCCACGACGCATATCCAGAATCGTGCGCGTGCGCTCGTGCTGATTCATGTCGCCGTGCAGCGCGGCGGCGGCATGACCCTCGCCCTTCAACCGCTGCGCAAGCGACTCGGCGTCGCGTTTGGTCGCGATGAAGACGATGCTCTGCGTCATCGAGACGTCGGCGAGCAGATGATCGAGGATCCGATGCTTGTGCGAGTGATCGTCGGCGAAGTGCACGCGCTGCTCGATCGCGAGCGGCGCCGCGTCGTCGCCCTTCACCTCGATGCGCACGGCGTCGCGCATCAGTCGCGCCGACAGCCGCGCGATCGCACCGTCGAACGTTGCCGAGAAAAGCAGGGTCTGACGCGTCTTCGGTGTCAGGAGTGCGATGCGCTCGACATCGTCGACGAAGCCCATGTCGAGCATCCGATCCGCCTCGTCGAGGACGAGCATCTGAAGCCCGGACAGATCGATGCGGCCGCGCTCCAGATGGTCGATGAGACGGCCCGGCGTGGCGACGATGATGTCGGCGCCGCGGGCCAACTCCCGGTTCTGGACCGGGTAGGGAGCACCGCCGTAGATGCAAACGGTATTCACGCGGAGGCTCCGCCCGTAGCGGACGGCCTCTCCGGCAACCTGTTGCGCAAGTTCACGCGTTGGCGCCAGCACCAGGATGCGGGGGGAAGCCACCCCGTGACGCGATGCAGTCGCGCGAGTGCCGGACGCGGCGAGCCGCTGCAGCGCGGGCAGCACGAATGCCGCGGTCTTGCCGGTCCCCGTTTGCGCGGAGCCGATGAGATCCCTTCCGGCGAGCAGCAACGGAATCGCCTGTGCCTGGATCGGCGTGGGCTCGGTGTAGCCGCACGAGGCGAGTGCCTGCAACAACTCCGGTACGAGCTTCAGTTCTTCGAATGTCATGTCTATCCCTTCAAGCCGCCCGGAAGCGCTTGTGGCGCCGAACGGGCACGGGCAAGAATCGGACATCGCCAATGCGGCGGTCCGTGCCCAAAAATCCGGAATAGCGGAAAAGGAACGCGGCGCCTCGCGCCAGCCCAAGGCCAGAATCGCCGTCAGGAAGGACGCTTCGGGCGCGCGCAAACGGCCGCAACCGGGTCGACAGACTGCAAAGCCATCGTCGCTAACCGGATGCTGCCGCTCAGACTCGACGTGCCGGGAGAATGAACCGAGAGATTAGAAATCGATGATCCGGTTGCCTGGGGAGTGCCGCGTGCGGCGGGCAACCGTCAAAAACTCGCAGATCGCCGCACAGAAAGGATACTACCACGAAATGGTGCAGCGCGGCGAGTTGTTGTCACCTGCATTGAGGGAAAGCGACCAGGCGGCAGGCGTACCTGCAGCGTTTCCTCGTCGTCGTCGTCGTCATCGTCATCGTCGTAGCCTTCGTCGTCGTCAGGGTCGATATTGCCGCCGACGCCCCCGCCAGGATTGTCATCGTCGTCGTCATCATCGTCGCCGGGGCCCGGGCCGTACGCGAAACCTGGCGATTGCGGGGCGTGGGCATGCACGCCCCTTTCGCCGCGGCACTCGCTCGTCGTCGCATCCCCGAAGGGCAATGCCAGTGCCAGTGCCGCGAGCAACCGCTCTTCCATCGGCCAGGTTCCGGGTCTACAGCGGAGGAATCCGCAACACCTGCCCTGGACAGATCCTGTCCGGATGCTTCAGGATCGGCGTGTTGGCTTCGTAGCTCTTCATGTACTTGTTCGGATCGCCGTACTGGGCCTTGGAAATCTTCGCCAGATTGTCGCCGGACACGACGGTGTAGTACGCCGCTTCGGGCTCGCTCTGGTCGACGCCCATCATGTTGTCGACGGCCGCGACGCCGGCCACGTTGCCGCAGCACAGGAGCCGCCATCTTACATGTTCGCGGCAACGGCAGTTTCTCTCGCCGCGGCGCGGTGCCTCGACGCTCCCGGATGGATGCGGCGCGGCCGACCGCAATGCCCTTATAAGTCGAGCGCGACCTCGGTTCCCTGGGCGATCGCGCGCCGGGCATCGAGCTCGGTCGCGACGTCGGCGCCGCCGATCAGCGTGACCCCCACTCCCGAGCCGCGCACGGCGTCGAAGAGCTCGCGGCGCGGCTCCTGTCCCGCGCAGACGACGACCGTGTCGACGTCGAGGAGTTGCGGCATGCCGTCGACGCGGATGTGCAACCCTGCATCGTCGATCTTCTCGTACAGGACGCCGGGAATCATCCTCACGCCGCGCTTCTTGAGCAGGGTGCGCCGGATCCACCCGGTGGTCTTCGCGAGACCCTCGCCGACCTTGCCCGCCTTCCGCTGCAGCAGCCAGACTTCACGCGGCGGCGGACGCCCATCGGCCGGTTGAATTCCGCCCCGTTCGCGATACTGCGTGTCGATGCCCCACTCCGCGCAATACGCTTCCGTCTCGTCATGCCCGCCCTGGTGGGTGAGGAACTCGGCGACGTCGAACCCGATGCCGCCCGCCCCGATGATCGCGACGCGCTTTCCCGCCTCCCGGCGGCCCATCACGATATCGGTGTAACCCGCGACCTTCGGGTGATCGATGCCGGCAATCGCCGGCGTGCGCGGGACGATGCCGGTCGCAAGCACGACATGGTCGAAACCAACGAGATCGTCAGCACCGACGCGATGATCGAGTTCCAGAACGACGCCCGTGCGCTCGATGGTGCGCCGGAAATAGCGGAGCGTCTCGGCAAATTCCTCCTTGCCGGGAATGCGCCGCGCCAGATTGAACTGGCCGCCGATTTCCGCCGCGGCGTCGAACAGCGTGACGCGATGGCCCGCTTCGGCGGCCGTCGTCGCGCAGGCGAGACCCGCCGGACCGGCGCCGACGACGGCGATACGCTTTTTCCGCGCCGCCGGCTTCAACACGATCCTGGTCTCGTGACACGCGCGCGGATTGACGAGGCACGACGCGATTTGCCGCGAAAAGATCTGGTCGAGGCACGCCTGGTTGCAGGCGATGCACGTATTGATCTCGTCGGCGCGGCCCGCGGCAGCCTTGACGACGAATTCGGCGTCGGCGAGAAATGGCCGCGCCATCGACACCATGTCGCCGTCGCCGCGCGCGAGCAGCTCTTCTGCCACGGCGGGGTCGTTGATCCGGTTGGTGGCGATGAGCGGGATGCGCACGGAACCCTTGAGCCGCTTCGTCACCCAGGCGAACGCGGCACGCGGCACCATCGTGGCAATCGTGGGCACGCGCGCTTCGTGCCAGCCGACGCCGGTGTTGATGATCGTCGCGCCCGCCGCCTCGACCGCCTGCGCGAGCGCCACGACTTCGTCCCACGTGCTGCCGCCCTCGACGAGATCGAGCATCGACAGCCGGTAGACGATGATGAAGCCGGCGCCGACGGACTCCCGGGTACGGCGCACGATCTCGACGGGAAAACGGATCCGGTTCTCCAGCGCGCCGCCCCATTCGTCGTCGCGATGGTTGGTCCGCGGCGCGGTGAACTCGTTGATGAGGTAGCCCTCCGAGCCCATGATCTCGACGCCGTCGTAGCCCGCGCGCTGGGCGAGCCGTGCGCACCGCGCGTAGTCGGCGATCGTCTTGCGGATCCCCCATCGGGTGAGCGCGCGCGGCTTGAACGGCGTGATCGGCGAGCGGATCGCCGATGGCGCGACGGACAGCGGGTGATACGCGTAACGCCCGGCGTGCAGGATCTGCAGCGCGATCTTTCCTCCTGCCGCGTGCACCGCGTCGGTGACGATCCGGTGCCTCGCGAGCTGCCACGGAAACGAGAGCTGCGACGCGCGCGGCTCGAGTCGACCCGACAGGTTCGGCGAAATGCCGCCGGTGACGATCAGGCCCACGCCGCCGCGGGCGCGCTCGGCATAGAACGCCGCCATTCGCGCGTAGCCGTCGGGCGCCTCTTCGAGGCCCGTGTGCATCGATCCCATCAGCACGCGATTCTTCAACGTCACGAACCCGAGATCGAGCGGAGCCAGCAGGCGGGGATAGAGTGTTGGCATGTAATTTCTTCGCCCCCGGAAGCTCGCGGCGCTCGATTGGCGCGCAGCCTGGTTGCATCGAATTCTCAAAGCGTGCGCGCGATGATTTCCTTCATGATCTCGTTCGCGCCGCCGTAGATCCGTTGCACCCGGGCGTCGGCGTACATTTGCGCTATCGGAAAATCGCGCATGTAGCCATAGCCGCCGAAGAGTTGGAGACACTCGTCGACGACCTCGCATTGCATGTCGGTGAGCCACCACTTGGCCATCGACGCCGTCGCCGTGTCCAGCGTGCCGTCCATGTAGCGTTCGATGCACGAGTCGATGAACACGCGGCCGACATGGGCAATCGTCTTCACCTCGGCAAGCTTGAACCGCGTGTTCTGCATCTCGATCAGCGACTTGCCGAACGCCTTGCGCTCGCGCGTGTAGTCGATGGTGAGCCGCACCGCGCGCTCCATGACCGCGACCGCGGAGATCGCGATCAGCGTTCGTTCGTAGGGCAGCTGTTCCATCAACTGCTTGAATCCGGCACCTTCGTCGGCGCCCAGCAGACTCGCGGCGGGCACGTGGCAGTCGTCGAAGAAGAGCTCGGAGGTGTCCTGTCCGGGCTGACCGATCTTGTCGAGTGTCCGGCCGCGGCGAAACCCGGAAAGGCCGTCGGTTTCGACCATGACGAGCGAGATTCCCTTCGAACCGGCGTCAGGATCGCTCCGAGTGACCACGCAGATCAGGTTCGCGACCTGTCCATTCGAAATGAACGTTTTGGATCCGGCGAGAACGTAGCCGTCGCCGCGCCGCGTTGCGCGCGTGCGGATTCCCAGCAGGTCCGATCCGGCGGCGGGCTCGGACATGGCGATGGCGCCGACGAGTTCGCCGCTCGCGAGTCGCGGCAGCCACATCCGCTTCTGATCCTCGGTGCCGTAAGCGAGAACGTAGTGCGCGCAGATGTTGTGGACGTGCTTGCCGAGGCTCATCACGCCCGCATATGCAAGTTCCTCGAACACCACGCAGTCGTGCGCGAACGTGCCGCCGCTGCCGCCATAGGCCTCCGGCACATCGCAGAGCAGGAGGCCCATCGCTCCCACTTCGCGCCACGATGCGGCGTCGACACGATGCGCCTGCTGCCACGCCGGCTCGCGCGGCGCAAGCTCGCCGGTAACGAAACGGCGGACGGTGGAGCGAAACGATTCCAGCTCGTCGTCGACCCACGGAGATCGGTAGTCGGTCACTTCGGGTCCATCACGGTAGCACGGCGGGCGCGCGAAGCGAACCACAGCCATGGCTCGTGCTATCGCAAGGATGAGCGACAAAGCGATCGGCGATGCAGATCGGTTCGAACAAGGCGAAACTTATGCGTCGCGGCATTTACCGATCAGTTGGCGCGGTACAGCGTGACCACGCAGGCCCCGCCGAGTCCGAGATTGTGCTGCAGGCCGATCCGGGCGCCGTCGACCTGACGCCGGTCGGCGGTGCCCCGCAGTTGCTGCGTCAATTCGAAGCACTGCGCGAGCCCCGTTGCGCCCAATGGATGCCCCTTCGACAGGAGCCCGCCCGACGGATTGGTCACGAATTTTCCGCCGTAGGTGTTGTCACCGTCGGCGACGAACTTCTCGGCGCCGCCTTCGGGGCAGAGTCCGAGCGCCTCGTAGCTGATGAGTTCGTTGTGGGCGAAACAGTCGTGCAGCTCGATCACGTCGATGTCCCCCGGGCCGACGCCCGTGGCCTCGTAAACCTGCCGCGCCGCGGCTTTCGTCATGTCGTAACCGACGAGCTGCATCA
>Ga0315273_10011143_pt1 | contig 11492 bp, 14 predicted proteins | sample YL17G02_0_MG_FD_205753 | JGI IMG/M metagenome (GOLD analysis project Ga0315273, IMG submission 205753) | Sediment microbial communities from Yellowstone Lake, YNP, Wyoming, USA - YL17G02_0 | ecosystem: Environmental > Aquatic > Freshwater > Lake > Sediment | place: USA: Wyoming | collected... | reverse complement strand
AAAAAAATCATCATCGATCACGCCGATCATGATAAAATACCAGGGTTACGTATGGCCGCATAACGGAGAACCTTGCACTGGCAAGTTAATAATGGCAGGTAAAATTATGATTAAAGCCGTCTATATAATAAGGAGCTTTAGATGAAAACTCTCAATGAGATAAAAAAGCTTTTGGCAAAGCACATGGAAATACTTGAAGAAAAGTATAAAGTTCAAAGCATCGGGGTATTCGGTTCTTTTGTCAGAGGCAAACAGAAAAAAAGAAGCGACATTGATATATTGGTCGAGTTCAGTGAAACTCCTGATTTATTCGAGTTTATGGATCTGCAAGAGTATCTTCAGGAAATACTTGGAAGCAAAATTGACCTTGTCACAAAAGATGCAATAAAACCTCTAATCAAGGATAGGATTCTCAGCGAAGTTGTCTATGTCTGAGAGAGAACTGAAATGAAAGGTGTAATTCTGGCTGGTGGAACGGGGACAAGATTACATCCTGTGACCCAGGTTGTGAACAAACATCTCCTTCCTATATATAACAAGCCTATGATCTATTATCCCCTTTCTACTCTTATGCTTATGGATCTGACAGAAATCCTTATTATCTGTAATAAAGAAGATTTGGAAGTTTATAAGAAGCTCTTCTGGGAAGGTTCCAGCATGGGTATTCATATTTCCTACAGGGTTCAGGAAAAGCCAAGAGGAATTGCAGACGGTTTAATCATTGCTGAAGACTTTATTCGGGATGATGATGTGTGTCTGATTCTTGGAGATAACATATTCTTCGGTCATGGTTTGCCTGATCTTTTAGTGGAAACACGGAAAGACATAAGCAAAAATGGTGGGTCGATTGTATTTGCTTACTGGGTTCATGATCCTGAAAATTATGGTGTTATCGAGTTTGATGAAAAGGATAAGGTTATTTCTCTTGAAGAAAAACCGCGGCATCCTAAATCCAATTGGGCAGTGACAGGACTGTACTTTTTTGACAATGAAGCTGTCGAGATCGCCAAAAATATCAAGCCCTCTCATAGAGGAGAACTCGAAATCACAAGTGTAAATGAAGAGTATTTGAGAAGAGGAAAGCTAAAGGTAAAATTACTCGGAAGGGGGTTTGCCTGGTTCGATGCCGGTACGCACGACAGCTTTATAGAAGTAAGCGATTTTATATCAACTATCGAAAGGAAAACCGGGCTTTTAATCGGATGTATTGAAGAAATTGCATATAAAAAAGGATGGATGAACAAGGATCAGCTTATGAAGCTTGCCCAGCCATTGAAGAAAACAGGTTATGGAGACTACCTCCTCAGGATTGCAGAGGGGAAAGAGCGTAGAGGATAGAGCATAGAGCATAGAGCATAGAGCATAGAGCATAGAGCATAGAGCATAGAGCAAAGAGCAAAGAGCAAAGAGCAAAGAGCATAGAGCAAAGAGCATAGAGCATAGAGCAAGTATTATTAACAGTCTCAAAATAAAAACAACATTGATTGGTAAAATCCCTCCTACCCTCCCTTTGCCAAAGGGAGGAATAATGCCCCTCTTTGGCAAAGAGGGGTGAGGGGAGATTTTCTGAATAGTGTTCATTCAATTATGAGTCGTTTAATAAGTAGTAAGTAGCAGAAGTAGCAGAAAAAAGCTAAGAGCGACCCCACCCAGCCTCCCGTTGGTAAGGGGAGGAGAAGGAGGGGTACATTGTCGTAAACTGAGTGTAGTAAGTGAAGCTATGTGTCGTAACGATCAGAAAAAGGAGGTGAAGTTATGCGCTACAGAATTCTGTTGGAACAAGACGAAGACGGGATTTTTATTGCCGAATGTCCTGCTTTGCCCGGTTGTGTTTCCCAAGGAAATACTCGGGCAGAGGCGCTGAAAAATATACAAGACGCAATTAAAGGGTACATAGAAAGCTTAAAGAAACACAATGAACCTATCCCTCCCCCGATTGAAGAAGAAATAGTTGAGGTAGTTGTTTGAGTAGGCTGCCTGTTGTTTCAGGTAGAGAGCTTTGTAAGATCTTAAAGAAAATTGGATATTCAATAGACCATCAAACAGGAAGTCATATTATTCTTCGAAATGATTATTCACCGCATCGAAGATTAACCGTTCCAGATCATAAAGAAATTGCAAAAGGAACTTTGAGGTCTATTCTCCGCCAATCCGGATTATCAGATGAGGAGTTTAAAGATCTGATTGCTAAGATATGATAAGAATATTTACAGAAGTGGATTATCTCAAGGAAAGTTGTGAAGATCATGAGGATTCAAGGGGTAAGAATTATTACTCTGCCTCTGGAATGCTCTATGAGCCGTTGGCTCAACGAGCCAATAGGCTGGAATCCTCGGATCCTTTTGGTAGCTAAATTGGCGGAGAAATATGCCTTTTAAGTTTTCACGGCTTGAAATTCCCGATGTAATCCTTGTTGAACCTTTGCCTTTTAGGGACAACAGGGGTGTCTTTATGGAACTCTATAAATATTCAGACTTTGCCCAGGCAGGGATCAAGGAATATTTTCTCCAGGATAATTATTCCAGATCAGCAAAGAATGTCCTAAGAGGACTCCATTATCAAAAGCATCCTAGGGCGCAGGGGAAATTAGTACGTTGCTTAAAGGGAAGTATCTTTGATGTAACTGTAGATATGAGGAATGGCTCTCCGACGTATAGCCGCTGGGTTGGGGTTGAGCTTTCAGAAAATAATAACCTCATGCTTTACATCCCTCCTGCTTTCGCCCATGGTTTTGTAGTCCTGAGTGACTTTGCTGAAGTTTTATATAAATGCACTGAAGAATATTACTCTGAATATGAAAGAGGGATTATCTGGAATGATCCTGATGTCAGTATCAAATGGCCTGTTCATAATCCTATCCTTTCAGAAAAAGACAGAGGACTTCCAATGCTAAAAGACGCTGATAAAATTTTTTGATTCTTTTAATTTTCATTCCCCCTTAGACTAAAAGTAGATTTCCCCCTCTTAAGATAAGAGGGGGTGAGGGGGAGTTATGATAAGAGAGAGGAGATGGGATAACCCCCCTTCATCCCCCCTTAACCTAAGGGGAGGGAATAAAGGGAGGGGAGTTATGATATGAAATTTTTGCGGAATGATCCGGCATTAAAGCAACGACGGAAAGAGCTAAGGCGTAATCAGACCGAAGCGGAGAAGACCCTCTGGGCGCATCTGCAGAACAGGCAATTATACAGGATGAAATTTTTCCGCCAGTACAGTGTCGGCCCCTATGTTTTAGACTTTTATTGTCCGGCTATGAAGCTTGCCATAGAAGTGGACGGCGGTCAACACAATCAGTGCGAGAGTCGGGAATATGAGGCAGTTCGTTCAGAATACCTGAAAGAGCAGGGTATTGACGTGATGAGATTTTGGAACCATGAACTGTTGATTGATATTAACAGTATCTTAAACAAGATTGCGGAGAGAATTAACCAAGATAACCCCTCCTAACCTCCCCTTAACTTAAGGGGAGGGAAAATAATCCCCCCTTACATTAAGAGGGGGGACAGAGGGAGTTAGGTGGAGGATTTCTCCCTTTGCTAAAGGGAGGTTGGAAAGGATTATGAAATTACTGTTCGTCTGGGACTGTGTGGAAAGCTATCCCCCTCTTAAGATAAGAGGGGGGCAGGTGGAGTTATGAATGAGAGGGGAGAAGGGATACCCCCCCTTCATCCCCCCTTAACCTTTCGCCTCGGCGAATCCGCCTGAGTGCAGAAAGGGGAGGGAATAAAGGCAGAGGAAGTGATGATATGAAATTCTTGATTACCGGTGCAAAGGGACAGCTTGCAAGGGAGTTCTTAAGAGTCTTGCAAAGGGCGAAGGGCGAAGAGCAAATAGTAAAGAGAAAAGAGCGAAGAGCAAAGGGCAAGGAGTCTCTGTGTCCTGAACTCATTGCCCTGGATAAAGGAAGCCTGGACGTTTCTGATCCGAATGCTGTCTCAGAGGCAATTTCATATTACAAACCCAATGTCATTATTAACTGTGCTGCGTATAATTTTGTTGATAAAGCAGAAGGAGATTTTGACACCGCCTTCAGAGTAAATGCATTGGGGCCTAAAAACCTTGCGTCCATCTGTAAAAAGTATAATGCGCTTCTGGTTCATTACAGCACGGATTATGTGTTCGATGGTGGGAAGGGGGACTTTTACACAGAGGAGGATGAGTCAAAGCCGATTAATAATTATGGTAAGAGTAAATTAGATGGCGAAAAGTTTTTACAACAGGAAACAGATAATTTTTTATTGTTCAGAGTGAGCTGGGTGTTTGGCGAAGGGACGCAGAATTTCTTTTACAAACTGAAAGACTGGATAAAGACCCAGGATGTCGTTAAGGTAGCTTGTGACCAGATCTCTGTGCCTACCTATACTGAGGATATTGTGAAGATGACGATTCATGCTATATATGAGGGAGTAAGAGGAGTCTACCATTTGACAAACAGCGGGTATGCCTCACGTTATGAAACTGCACGTTACTTTGTTGAAAGGCTTGGACTTACCAATTTGATACTTCCTGTGTGTTCGGAATATTTTTCTTCACCGGCAAAAAGACCTTACTTTTCTGCCATGTCGAATGCTAAAATTTCAAAGACCTTGAATGTTTCTATTCCAGGCTGGAAAGACGGGATTGACAGGTTTATCAAAAAGTTTTTTCTTGAAAATGAGTAGAGAATCCCCCTTTAGCAAAGGTCGGTACGACTCGCAACCGAGGGGAATGAGGGGGATTTTATAAAGAAATGATTCACTATAATAAAGATTTGAGGCATTGAAAATCTATGGAAATATTTATAATAGATAAAATCTCCCCTCGCCCCTCTTTGCCAAAGAGGGGGATGAATAAAGAGTTTGCCAAAGAGGGGCATAAGAGAGGAGCCTATCGCAGGGTAGGGCTACAGGAATATCTATAGAACATCAAAGAGGAAGTGTGTATGAAAAAACTTCTGGTCACTGGCGGGGCAGGCTTCATAGGCAGTGAATTTATAAGGCAGGGAGTCAATCGTGGATATGAGATTGTGTTAGTAGACAAGCTTACTTATGCTGGTGATCTGAAGAGGATAAAAGAGGTTGAAAAGGAGATAACTTTTTACCGGGTTGATATTGTAAATAAAGAATTTGTGGAGTATATTTTTACAAAAGAAAAACCAGAAGCTGTCATCCACTGGGCTGCAGAAAGCCATGTTGACAGAAGCATATCGGATGCTTCTCCATTTATTGAAACAAATATGAAGGGAACTCAGGTTCTGCTTGAGGTCTCTAAACATTATGGAATAGAGAAATTTGTAAACATTTCAACTGATGAAGTTTATGGAGACCTGAAATCTGTTTCTGGAGGAGAAGACAAATTTCATGAAACAACACCTTTAAATCCCAGCTCCCCGTATTCAGCCAGCAAAGCCTCTGCAGACATGCTTGGAAGGGCTTATTTCAGGACCTATGGAGTGCCTGTAGTGACGGTAAGACCGTCGAATACTTACGGCCCTTTTCAATACCCTGAAAAACTCATTCCTGTAATTATCAGCAGAGTGACAGATAATAAACCTGCCCCTCTTTATGCAAAAGGCGAAAATATAAGGGAGTGGCTCTATGTGGAAGATTGTGCAACAGGTATTTATGCTGTACTCGAAAAAGGCAGGGTAGGGGAGATTTACAACTTAGGCAGCGGTCAGGAGAGAAGGAATATTGATGTTGCAAGGAAGATTCTTTCCTTTCTTGAAAAACCTGCGAATCTGATAGAATTTGTTCAGGACAGGCCAGGACATGACTTCAGATATAGTTTGAATTCGGATAAAATAAAAAATGACATTGGTTTCAAAGCTCAGACAGAGTTTGAGATTGGGTTAGAAAAGACTATACAATGGTATGTGGAGAATGAATGGTGGTGGAGAAGGGTTTCTTGAGTTTTTCGGGTTTCCTGGGTTCCTTGAGTTTATAAGAACTGAGTAAATGCAAGAAACTGTGTAAACTAAGTAAACAGGAGAAAGAAGTTCGACATGTATTTCCAGGATTTGATTTTAAAACTCCAACAGTACTGGTCAGAGAGGGGGTGTATTCTCCTTCAGCCCTATGACGTTGAGGTTGGTGCAGGCACATTTCACCCTGCGACATTCTTCAGGGTTTTGGGACCTGAGCCATGGCGCACTGCCTATGTTGAGCCGTCAAGAAGACCGACAGATGGACGATACGGAGAAAATCCAAACAGGCTCCAGCACTATTATCAATACCAGGTTATTTTAAAACCATCTCCTCCGGATAGTCAGGAAGTTTATCTCGAAAGTCTTTCTTATTTGGGTATAGACCCACTCAAACATGATATACGCTTTGTAGAGGATGACTGGGAATCACCAACCCTCGGTGCCTGGGGTCTTGGGTGGGAGGTCTGGCTCGATGGGATGGAGATTACACAGTTTACCTATTTTCAGCAGGTCGGGGGGATTGACCTTAAACCTGTTTCGGTTGAACTGACGTATGGGTTAGAAAGGATTGCCATGTATCTCCAGGAGGTAGATAATGTATTTAATCTCCTCTGGTGCAAGGATATAAAATACGGTGAGATACATCGTGTTGGTGAAATCGAATTCTCACGCTTTAATTTTGATTATGCAAATACAGAACTGTTAACAAGGCAGTTTGATGAATATGAAAAAGAGTCGATCAGACTCAATAAAATAGGACTTGTACAGCCTTCCTATGAATTCTGTCTGAAATGCTCCCACACTTTTAATCTCCTCGATGCACGGGGAGTCCTGTCAGTCACAGAGAGGACGGGATATATTGCACGCGTAAGGAACCTTGCGCGTCTCAGCGCAGAATCATATCTGAAGCAGAGAGAGGAATTAGGGTTTCCGTTATTGAAGGGTGTACATTAGAATTTTGGTTCTTCAGACTTTTCTGTGGAAACTATCCATAATTTCCCCTCCCTTGAGGGGAGGGGTCAGGGGAGGGTGATTCAAACAGTTCCGTATTACTTCTAATACTCCTTCGATATTCGCTAAAACCTCATTGTTCCAAAATCGCAAGACCTTATATCCCACAACAACCTTTCCGTGTCTGTAAAGTTCTTCCGGAGTACTTTTGCTGTGAAATGTTTATGGAGATTATTCATCAAACACCCTCTCTCTCCCCTCTCCTCTCCTCGGCGAGTCGCCTGAGGCGACCCTCAAGGGAGAGGGTTCTATTTTTTCACAACCACTTTTTCCGCTTAAAGTAAAACAACATTGAGATACCAATAGTGAACATGACGAGCAGGATGAGAGGGTACCCCCACTTCCATTCGAGCTCCGGCATGTACTTGAAATTCATACCGTAAATTCCGGCAAGGAAGGTGAGGGGCATAAAAATTGTAGCAATAATCGTCAGCACCTTCATGACGGCATTCAATCTATTGCTGATACTCGTGAGATAAATATCAAGCATTCCTGACAGCATGTCTCGCAATGTTTCTATTGTGTCAATGATCTGTATATTGTGATCATAAACGTCTCTCAAGAATATTTTTGTAGTCCCCTTGATCAGCGAAGATTCTCCTCTCTCCATGCCGCTGATTACTTCTCTGAGAGGCCAGACAGATTTACGCAAGAAAAGCATTTCTCTCTTTAGTTTGTGGATGGTATTTAAGGTGTCTGAAGCCGGATTGCTGATGAGCCTCTCTTCTATGAATTCTATCTGCTCTCCGATATTTTCCAGGATTATAAAATAGTTGTCAACAATTGCATCCAGCAGGGTGTAGACCAGATAGTCAGCACCCATTTTTCTTATGTTACCCTTGCCGCTTCTTATTCGCTCCCTAATCTGGTTAAAAACATCACCAATGTTTTCCTGGAAAGAAAGGACAAAATTTTGACCCAGGATCAGACTTATTTGTTCGGTAATTATCTCATTGTTCCTGTCATCGTAAGAAAACATTTTTAGAACGATATACATGTAGTCGCCAAAATCTTCTATTTTCGGACGCTGGTCTGTGTTCAGGATATCCTCCAACGTGAGTGGATGCAATTCAAAACATTCACCGAGTTTCTCTAAGGTCTCAACCTGATGAATACCATTTACATTGATCCATGTCACAGTGGGCCTGCCCTTGTAGGGAAAGCATTCATCGAAGGACTTTGCTTCCTTTTCCTGGAATTGTGATTCGTCATAATCCATGATGGTGATTTTTATTTCCTCGGTCTTTTTTTCACCGATGTGAATGAGTGTCCCGGGTGGCAGACCAGCCTTCCTTGATCTTTTCTTCATCAGTTTTGGCATAACGTTACCTTACTCAAAGTCCTTTTTCCTTGTCAATCAATCTTTGAGAAGGTATAATTGACAGGAGAATCTTAAAATTATTGTCAGAGTGTAGCCGCAGGCTTCAGCCTGCGTGCAAATCGGGGGAAAATGTAAATCCACGCAACCTAAAGGTTGCGGCTACGTTTGAAGATGACGGAAAGAGATAAAACAGCATGACTAATCGTTTACCACTTTTGCTTGAGATAGGCACAGAAGAAATACCGGCACGATTTCTGTCCGGCGCAATTCAGAACCTGAAAGAAAATGCCTCTGCAATCCTGCGTGAGAATTATGTCGAATTTTCTGAGATAAAGACCTATGCAACACCGAGAAGACTTGTTCTTGTAGCTGCCGGGTTGCCGGATCAGCAGGCAAGCCGTGTGAGGGAGATATTTGGCCCTCCAAAACGGGTAGCCTTTGATGAGGGTGGCAATCCGACAGAGGCGGCTGTGAGGTTTGCACACTCTCAGGGAGTAAAGGTAGAGGATCTTATTGTGAAAAAGAAGGACAAGGGAGAATATGTAGCTGCTGTTGTAGAGGAAAAAGGATTAGCTGTCAAAGACCTTCTGCCTGAAGTGCTTAAAAGGATTGTTCTTTCCATGCGCTTTTCCAAGGCTATGAGATGGGGTAATGGAAGCTTGAGATTTGCAAGGCCAATACACTGGCTGCTGGCGATGTTTGGTAAAGATATCATGCGTTTTGAGCTTGATGGGGTAAAAAGCAGCAACATAACGTGGGGACACCGGTTCCTTTCACGCGGAAGGTTTCAAATCAAGGAAGTGTCAGATTTCAGAAACCTTCTTGAGAATAATTTCGTTATTGTTGACCAGGAACAGAGAAGAAAAATTATCCTTGAGGGTATTAGAAGACTTGCTGCTTTGGTAGGAGGGAAACCTATAGAAGATGAAGAGCTCATCGAGACAGTGAATTTTCTTGTTGAGTATCCATCCCCCGTGCTTTGCAGTTTTCAGAAGGAGTATCTGGAGCTTCCAAAAGAGCTTCTCGTTACTGTCATGAAAGACCATCAGAAATTCTTTGCTATAAAAGATGAAAAGGACAGACTTATTAATCATTTTATCGTCATCAGCAATACGAAAAAAGAAAATGAAGAGATTGTGAGAATTGGCGCTGAGCGGGTCATCAAAGCAAGGTTTGAAGATGCAAAGTTCTATTTCGGAGAAGACAGAAAAAAGACCCTCAATGAAAGGATAGGGGAACTCAGCAAGGTTATCTTCCAGGAGAAACTCGGGAGTCTTCATAAAAAGACAGAGAGAATAGTATCTATTGCAGAGTTTCTTTCCGAGAGACTCATGCCTTTGGCAAAGGAGAAAATCCTCCGTGCTGCATGGCTTTCAAAAACAGATCTTTCAACCGGAATTATCAGGGAATTTACTGAACTTCAGGGAGTTATGGGTAAATACTATGCCCTTCATGATGGTGAAGACAGCGAGATTGCTATGGCGTTAGAAGAACAGTACCTTCCGAAACATTCCGGCGGAACACTTCCCTACACGGAGATCGGGGCTTTCCTTAGCGTTGCCGATAAGATTGATAATATAGCATCTTTCTTCTGCCTGGGGCTTATACCAACTGGCTCTGAAGACCCCTTTGCCCTGAGAAGGCAGGCCCTTGGAATTATTGCGATCATGTTAGATAAAGGCTACGACATCTCTTTAAAAGATTTAATAGACAGGGCATTGCAAAATTTGGCGTCTCTGTTCCCTCTACCGGAACAAACAGAGGAAAAGATCTCACAATTCTTTGAGCAGAGACTTGAACCGGTGTTTTCTGAAAGGGGATATGATTCTGACCTCATCCAATCAATCCTTTCCCTGTCAGTTGACCAAACGTTAAAGGATATAGATGGAAGACTTGATGCCCTGAAGAGATTCAAAGAAGAAAAAGCTTATAACAGTTTCCTCCTCGCCATAAAACGTGTTCATAACATTCTTCCCAGGAAAACAGTTCCTGAGTTAAAGACAGATCTGCTTATAGAAGATGCTGAGAAGAATCTTTTGGAAAAGCTAAATTTTGCAAAACCTAATTTGTCAGTCTTTCTTGCAGAAAAAAAATACTATGACGCAATCGATCTTCTTTCTTCCCTGACAGACCCAATTAACCAATTTTTTGACCATGTTCTTGTTATGGACAAGAGAGAAGAGATAAAACAAAACAGGTTTGCATTGTTAAGAGAAGTCTGGAAGACCGCTTCAACCATTGCAGATCTTTCAAGGCTGCAAACTACACAATAGTTCTTATATTTAACACGCTTGATCTACCTTTACTACCTCCCCAAGCCAGATTATTCATAAACAATGCTTACCATGACAGGACATCGTATTTTCGCTCATTCTCGGTCTTCGACCTCCGAGGTATTTTGCCTCTTTATTATCAAATACATACTGTCTGAATATCGGCAAAATAAATCCGCTCAAACACAATGTCCTGTCTATATCTGAGAAAATTTATGAATTAAATAGGCTAACCCGACTTCCGCACATTTTTAGCAAAAACCATAAAAATTAAAAAAAATGCTACAGGAAGTATTTGAATTTCAAGAAATATTAAGAATAAAAATGCAAGAAACGGAAAAAATAGTGACTAAAAATATATTGTTGTGATTGATGTTATAGGCTTGCTGTGATATAGTAGTGACTATGTATATCCGCAGGAGCACGAGAAAATACGGCGATAGGACGTACACAAACCATTTGCTTGTTGAGTCTATCCAGACACCTAAAGGACCGAGACAAAAAACGATCTGCTCTCTGGGAGATCTCAGCCCACGACCTGCCAAAGATTGGCTTAAGCTTGCCCACAAGATTGAAGGTGCACTTTTAGGACAAAAAGGCCTGATAGCCGAGGAAGACCTCGAAACCAAAAGGTTAATAAGCAAGGCCAAATGAGGAATAAAGAACCGGCAACCAAGGGAGATGGATGATCTAATAAAGATACATATTGATAAAGTGGAAACCGCTTTACACAGGGAGGCAGGCCCGGTGCATGTAGGTTATCAGTTTTGGAGGAGACTTGGGCTGGATGTGATACTGAGTAAGGCTGGGCTTAATCAAAGGGTGCAGAGATTGGCATGCGCTATGACACTGAACCGTTTAATTTTCCCATTGTCTGAACATGCAATGCCTGATTGGATAAGAAGCACGGCTATTGAAGACATACTGAGGGTTGATTTTAAAAACCTTACAGAGGATGCGCTTTACCGTAATCTCGACAAGT
>Ga0315273_10011142_pt1 | contig 11493 bp, 4 predicted proteins | sample YL17G02_0_MG_FD_205753 | JGI IMG/M metagenome (GOLD analysis project Ga0315273, IMG submission 205753) | Sediment microbial communities from Yellowstone Lake, YNP, Wyoming, USA - YL17G02_0 | ecosystem: Environmental > Aquatic > Freshwater > Lake > Sediment | place: USA: Wyoming | collected... | reverse complement strand
TTTGTGAACGAGAAGAAGGCGGTGCGGAGACGTTCGATGCGATGGTTTTCCCTCGCCCTCGGCATCCTTCTCGCCGCGCTTATCATTCTTTTTCTCGGCCTCCGGACCGATTTTTTCGCACACGGCATCGGAAGGCTCGCGACGGATCATTTTCTCGGCGGGACACCGTTTTCTATCAGCGTTGAGAAGTTCGAGGGGAGCATTCTCCAGGATGTGACCCTCAAGGGGCTGAAGATCCACTACAAGGGTCCGGATGCGCCGTTTGACCTTTTCCGCGCCGAGGAGCTCTCCATCAGGTACGATCTGTTCGCCCTCCTGAGACGGTCCCCGCGGATCGAGGACATTTCCATGACGAAGCCGGTGCTCCGCCTCAAAACGGATTCGACCGGAGCGCTCATCCTGCCGTCCTTCGGAGGGGGGAGCCGGGCGCTGCCCTCGTTCACGATAAGGCGTTTTTCGATCGAGGAAGGGCATGTTATAGCCCAGGCAGCGGAGAGATCCGATGCTTTGAGCAACGTGAATCTCGTGGGCTCCGTCAGAAGCGGAGGCGTCGAGCTCGATCTCGCGATTGCGCAGGGCTCCGCCCGGGATGTCGATCGGGACTTTACCATGAGAAGTCTCAAGGGCCGGATCGCGCTCCTGAAGGATGCGCAGCCGAAGGGTGCCGCGGCGCCGGGCGCGACCCGGATCTTGCTCGACAGCCTCTCCATCGTGCTCGACGAATCGGCGTTCGCCGCGAGCGGGCTGATCGTTCCCTCGACGCGGCTCTTCGATCTCGTGGTGGATGCCAAGCCTGTCGATGTCGATGAGATCAAGAGGATCCTCCAGATAGAGACCTCGCACTACGGCGAGGTGCAGGGAGAGTTCGCCGTGAAGGGCAAGCCGGAACGATTCCGGCTCGCGGGAACCGTGAACGGCGTTCTCTCCGGTTATGCCCTGAGCGATTTCGGAGTCAACATGCTCAGGGACGGAGACCTCATCCGGCTCGACAGCCTCGCCGGCGGGCTCAACGGCGCGCGCGTCGACGGGAAAGGAAGCTACACACTCGAAGCGCCGAACATTTTGAGTCTCGACGCCGACGTGCGCGACCTGGATCTCTCAAAGGGGTTCGTGCCGGGGGAGAAGCTTCCCGAGACGAGGTTCAACGGGAAGGTCAAGCTCGCGTATCGCATTCAAGGGAAAGCGCTCTCGTTCGCGCTCGACCTCGGCGAGGGGGATTTTCTCGGCTTTCCGTTCGCCGAGGCGGACGCGAGGGGTTCATACGCGAGCGACACGCTCAGGGCCGACGACATAATCCTGAAGCACCCGACGCACTCGGTGAGCGCGCGCGGCACGGTCGTCGGAGGCTCGGCGGTCTCCTTCATCTTCAATATCGAATGCGCGGCGAGGGATACGATCTTCAAGTACTTCAACATAGCGGAATACCGTGCGGACGCGCGCCTCAACGGGAGATGGGAGGGGACTCTCGATGCGTGGGACATACGGATGAGCGGATCGTGCGGCAATCTCGCGTACCGCGGGGCGCTCGTTCCCGAGGCGGAGATCAGGCTCGCAATTGCGAAAAACTCCGAGAGGGATTCCGATTATACGGTCCAGTTCGACCTCGACGGGCCGGGGTGCCGGATCGGCACCGCGGAATTCACGGGGCTGTCCCTCTCGCTCGATTCCCGGAACTACGTGACGAACATCAAGAAGCTCGACCTGTCGCGTGATGATCTCAAGGCTGCTGTCGCCGCGGATGTCAGGCGCGAAGGGAATGAGACAACGATTCGATTCAGGGAATGCACGCTCGACGCTCTCGGGGAGACGTGGCTCGGCGGCGGCGCATTCGTCGTCTTCATCGGCGACAGCCTCGTGCGCTTCGACGATATCCAGTTCCATTCGAAAGGAGGGGCCGCCTACGTCGAAGGCGCTGTCGGCATCAAATCGAAGACCGTTCGGGGACGGTTCGCCTTCGAGCGGCTCGGGCTCGATCTCCTCAACCGCGCGGGGTTTCTGAAGACCCCCGTCGCAGGGAAGGCGCACGGCACGATTCTCTGCTCGGGTTCGTACGTCGACCCCGATCTCGGTGTCGACGTCGCGGTCGAAGGGGGGCGCATCGATACCTTTGCAGTCGATAGCCTCCGCATGAAGGCCGATTATGCGGGGGGCCGATATTCGATCGATTCCCTGCTTGTAGCGTCTCCGTCGGGATCGCTCACCCTCGGCGGCGAGATATCGGGGATACCGATCCGGGAAATTTCGAGCCGCGGGGGGGACGTGCTCAAGCATGCGAGCGTCTCGGTCGAGTCCTCGTGCCGGAATCTCGATATCGTGCCGCTCCTCTCGCTCGTCGGGATACGGGAATTCTCCGGAGGCAGGCTGAGCGGATTGCTCTCGATTGCTGATTCCCTCGTGCATCCGCTTGTCTCCTTCACGGGACGGATCAATAGCCTCGGCGTCTCCTCGTTCAGGATTCCCTCGATCGACTGCAACGTGAAGATCGATCACGACGGACTCGCGGCCGACGGGACGCTTCATGTCTCGCCGACGCACGAGGGTTCGTTCCATGGAGCGGTGCCGTTCGTTCCGGCCGGATTCCTCTATTCGCTCGATCGCGTACGTCCGGTTTCGCTTGAGATCAATCTGCCCGAGGGAGATCTCGGGGCTCTTCCCGGTGTGACCGATCTCGTCGCCGAGGCGGCCGGCCGGTATTCGGGAAAGCTCACGGTGACGGGAACGGCCGCCTCTCCGCACCTCTACGGGGACCTCCATTTCAGGAACGCGAGCTTCCGGCTTTCGGGAATGGAGGAGAAGTACAGCCAGGTCAATGCGACGGTTCTTCTCGACGACACGCTCATCACGATCGCCGAGCTGGCGGGGCGCGAGGGAAAGAAGGGTACAATCGGCTGCACCGGCTGGATCGCGCTGAAGGGGTGGAGGCCGCGTGAATACCGCATTGCGCTCGATGCGAAGGAATTCGTTCTGGCGAGCCTATCGAACGTGCTCGCGATCGTGAGCGGCGGCGTGAATGTCAGCACGAGAATCGAGAACGGCAAGGTTCTCCCCGTGATCTCGGGCTCGTGCGAAGTGAAGCAATCCGAAGTGTACTACGACCTCGGAAGCCTCTCATCCTCGCCGGAGGCGGGCGCGATCGAGGCTCCGGCGTGGATTGCCGCAATCGATCTCACGATACCGGGCAACACCTGGATCCGCACACCGGACGCGCGGGTCGAGCTGCAGGGAAATGTGACCCTCTACCATGACGAAAAGGGCACGTACCTCCGCGGGGAACTCAACCTCGTACGGGGTTGGTACAACGTCTACAACAACAAGTTCACGATCACGTCGGGGAAGCTGCAGTTTGTGACCGCCGGCGGTTTCCGTCCCGTCGTCGATATCGAGGCGGAGACGAGGGATCCCGAGGGGAGGAAGATCTACCTCACGCTCCAATGGCATCAGGACGACTTGGAACCGCGCCTCACGCTCCGCCACGAGGACGCCGGTTACAGCGAGACCGACATATGGAAAATGCTCGGAGGCGGGATTGTTGCGGGGGAGGGGGAGCAAACGAGCTGGGACGCGCGCAGCACCGCACAGAACCTCGCCGCCAATTACGTCGAGCGAATGCTCAACTCTCAGATGGAAGGGGTTACGATAGAGCTCGAAGCGGGCCGCAGCGCCGACCAGGCATCCGGCGTGGAGGACTTCCGGAACACGAAGATTGCGGTCGGCAAGTACCTCTCCGAGGGGCTCTACGTGAAGTATAAGCAGGGGCTCTCGATTTCGTCGGCGCGCGAAATCGAGGTGGAATACCGGATCAGCAATCTTCTCATCCTGCGTTCCGAGGTTATACGGTACTTCGAGAAGGCGATCCAGGGAAACAGCCCGCGGAGCTCCGACGAGATAAACGTCGATCTCAAGCTGCGGTGGGAGTTCTAGACAGAAAAAAGCTTGCAGTCGCCGCCCCCATGAACGAGTTTAATACAGGTACGAGGCAGTGCGCACGGCAAGCGAGAAAGGTCCCATGGTGAGGCGGATAATGGAGTCAAGGACGTCGCGGGCGGCAGTGCTTGTGGCGTGCCTCGTTGCGCTTGCCGCTCCCTCAAGCGCCCAAACCGATTGGTTCGGCAAGAACAAGGTTCAGTACAAGCAGTTCCAATGGAACGTTCTCAAGACGCCCCATTTTGACATTAATTTCCCCGAAGGATACCGCGATCTCGCCGCGCGCACCGCGGTCATACTCGAATACGGGTATAACAAGCTCTCGAACGATTTAATCCACCACGTTGCGTGGCGCATCCCCGTCATCATTTACGGGAGCCATTCTGATTTTCAGCAGACGAACGTGACTTACAGCCTGATTCCCGAAGGGGTGCAGGCGTTCGCGGAGCCGATGCGGAAGCGTATGGTGCTCCACTTCAGCGGTTCCAGCGCAGACTATGCCCACACCGCCGTGCACGAGCTCGTGCATGTGTTCAGCTACGACATCATCTACGGCACGCTCCTTCGGTCGGTCTTTTCCCGCAGCCTTCTGTTTCCGATCCCCCTGTGGTTCATGGAAGGGCTCGCCGAGTACTATTCGGCGGGATACGACGAGAGCGGCGAGATGTTCATGCGTGACGCGGCTGTTTTCGATTACCTTACCGATCTCGACTATACGGGCGGCTATATGGCCTACAAGTCGGGGCAGGCGGCGATTTTTTACCTGAACCAAACGTACGGTCCCGGCAAGGTCATCGAGATTATGGACGCCATGCGAAACCAGCGGGGATCGGTCAATATGGCGCTCCAAAGCTCGCTCGGTCTCACGTCCGAAGAGCTGAGCAGGGACTGGAAGAAGGCGATGCGGCGGCGCTACTGGCCGCTCTACGCCGACCAGAAAGAGCCCGAGGCGTTCGGGAGACGGCTGACCGATCACGTGAAGAAGCACAACGGGATGAGCACGAAGCCCGCGTTTTCCCCGGACGGGGAATACATCGTGTTCTTTTCCGACCTCAAGGGGCTCGACGCCATCTATCTCATGGACGCCGCCACGGGAGCGGTCGAGAAACGGCTTATCGAGGGCATGATGTCGACGAGGTTCGAATCGATCAAGAGCATGAATTCGAGCCTCACGTACAGCCCGGACGGGACCCGGGTCGCGTTCGTGGCAAAATCGCACGGCTTCGACCGGCTCTTCATCGTCAAGGTCGGGAACGGTTCGGTCCTCGATGAGATTGGGCTCCCGCTCGATTTCTTTCACAGCCCTGCATGGTCGCCGCTCGGCGAGACGATCGCCCTGGTCGGTGTCGCCGGGGGCCGAACGGATCTATACCGGTACGACCTGTCCGGCGCGAAGCTCGCGAGGCTCACGAATGATCCCGAAGACGAGGAAAGCCCTTCATGGTTTCCGGATGGCACGAAGATCGCCTATGCGCGATTCCCCGAAACGGCCCTCCAGCCCGCGTTTCTGCCCGATAGCGCCGGCGCCATGAGGCTCTCCGGCGTCGATTTCGCGGATTCGAACAATGTGAAGCGCGTCGACAGCGACATCTGGAGCATCGATATCGCGACAGGCGAAAAGAGTCTTCTCATGCGCACGTCCGGGAACGACAACTACCCGGCGGTGCTCGGTGACGGCGAGGAGATACTCTTTACATCCGATGAAAGCGGTGTCACGAACCTGTACCGCGGGAGCGTCGCGGTCGGGAGCTACTACCGGTTCACCGATCTTCTCGGCGGCGTGTTCTCGTTTGCGTATTCGCTCGCCCGGGATCGCCTCGTGTACAGCGCGTTCAACGCCGGGGGACTGGATCTCTTTATGATGGACGGCTTCGCGGAGAAATCGAAGACCTCCTATTCAACGGGGAGCCCGCTCATGGCCGCTCTCGCGGAGAAGGGGGCCGGCGCCGAGACGCGGTTCGAACGCGGCGTCGCTGACTCGCTCGCGAACGCCGCCGATACCGTGCGCGCCCCGGGAGCAATCAGGGAATCCGGCGACGCGGGGGAAGGAACCGCGGGTCTTCACGGCACCGTCGCCGTGAAGGGAACCCGAATATATCAGAACGAGCCTCCCGCGATCGAGGTTCCTGCGCCGGGCGCCGAACAGAGTACTGTTCCCCTGATCGTCGTGGACGAGGATTCGAAGGAGGACATCAACCCCGACACTCTCGAGGCAATCCGGCGCCGGCTCGAGCGGGAGATCGGGACCATACAGCGCTACCACGCCACGTTCGCGCCCGACTACGTCGGGAATATGATGGGCATCGGGTATTCGACGGGGTTCGGGTTCCAGCTCTTCAACCAGATCGCATTCAGCGACCTCCTCGGGGATCACCATCTCTCGCTCGCGTTCAACTTCTTCCGGTCGATCGAGGACAGCGATTTTCTCGTCGAGTACCGGTATCTCAGAAAGCGGATCGACTACGGGATCGGCCTCTTTCAGTTCAAGAACTACCTCAATTCCCGCGTTTCCTCGGTCGGCGAGACCTTCATCGACTACCAGCTTTTCACGGAGAGGAACTATGGTCTCTACGCGCTCGCAAGCTACCCGTTCTCGACCTTTACGCGGGTCGATCTCGAGTTCGAAGGATTCATTTCGGAGCGCGAGTTTTTCGGCACCTACCGGGAGGAGGCCTCCGGGTATACCTACTACGTCCCGGAGAAATCGGAGCGGCACCTCTTGCAGCCGACCATCTCGCTTATCCACGACTCCGCGTATTTCGCCTCGTTCGGTCCCGTGATCGGCTCGCGCTGGATGCTGAGTGCATCGAAGGCGGCGGCCCTTTCGGGAGCCGATATCTCACGTACGACGCTCTTCGCCGATTACCGTAAGTACATGCCCCTTTTCTACCGGAACTACCTCGCCGTACGCGGCGTCGCCGCATACGGCGCGGGGGACGATCCGCAATTCTTCTTTCTCGGCGGTCCGCTCACGATGCGAGGCTACGACTATCTCCAGTTCGCCGGCTCGCGAATGCTTCTCTTCAATGTTGAATACCGGTACCCGCTTGTGGACGCGCTCATATTCGGCTGGCCCGGGCGCTGGGGGTTCCAGGATATCGGCGGCACGTTCTTTATCGACACCGGTTCCATCTGGGGCAAGGGGAGATACGTCGAGCCTTTGCCCGACTGGCTCGAGCCGCGCGTCGTGAACGACCTGCCGTTCTACAGCGATTTCGGCATTGGCGCCTACATGCGGATCGGGTACCTGATCCTGAACTTCCAGTTCGGCTGGCCGACCGATTTCAACCGGACCGGCGACGCCATGTTCCACTTCTTCATCGGGCCCCAGTTTTGAGAATGGATAATCTCAACCCCCGGCAGAGGCAGGCAGTAATCACGACGGAGGGTCCCGTGCTCGTATTGGCGGGTGCGGGGAGCGGAAAAACGCGCGTTCTCACCGAGCGCATCGCGTACCTCATCCGCGAGAAGGGCGTCTCCCCCGAGCGAATCCTCGCGTTCACCTTCACGAACAAGGCGGCCGGTGAGATGCGGTCGCGGGTCGAACGGCTCCTCGGCCAGCGGGAGCTTCCCTTCTGGATCGGGACTTTCCACGCGACGGGGCTCAAGATTCTGCGCCGCGAGGCGAAGCACCTCGGGATCGGCGCGAACTTCGCCGTTTACGACGAAGATGATTCCGCCCGCCTCATCAAGGAGGCGATCAAGGGGAAGGGGTGGGGCATCGACGAAAATCCCGTCGCGGTCGTACGGGACCGGATTTCCCGGTGGAAATGCGCCCTCGTGACGCCGGAGGAGGCGCTCGAGCGCGCCGCGGACCCGCACGAGAAACGGCACGCGGAGATACTCAGGTCCTACCAGGCGCGCTTGCGCGCGAACAACGCGCTCGACTTCGACGACCTGATCGCGCGCATTGTCGAGCTCTTCACGGCGCATCCGCGGGTCAAGGAACGCTATGCCCGCCAGTTTCAGTATGTCCTCGTCGACGAATTTCAGGACACGAACACGATCCAGATGCTCATGATCGACACGATCGCCTCGCAGCACGGAAACCTCTTCGTCGTCGGGGACGACGACCAGGCGATCTACGGCTGGCGGGGCGCGACGGTCGACAACATCCTCCAGTTTGACCGGGTTTACGCGGGTACCGTCGTGATCAAGCTCGAGGAGAACTATCGCTCGACAAACGCGATCCTCGAGGCGGCGAACCGTCTCATCGAGCACAACAAGGGACGCAAGGGCAAGAGCCTCTGGTCCGCGAAGGGGGTTGGGGAGAAGGGAAAGCTCTTCTTCGTCGAGGACGAGGAGGAGGAAGGGGCGGCGGTGCGGGAAACGATCATCGATCTCATCCGGGCGGGCTTTCGCCGGAGCGAGATCGCCGTCCTTTACCGGACCCACGCGCAGTCGCGAGCCATCGAAAACGCACTCCGCACCGGCGGGATGCCCTATCAGATCATCGGGGGGGTTCGCTTTTACGAACGCCGGGAGATCCGCGATCTCCTCGGATATCTCAAGCTCGTGAACAATCCGAGCGACAACGTGAACTTCAAGCGGGTCGTGAATGTGCCGCGGCGAAAGATCGGGGACGTGACCCTCGCGAAGATCGAGGAGGCGGCGGGAGAGCGAAGCCTGCTCCTCGCCCTTTGCGGGAGGGAGCTCCTCGCTGAGCTCCCGCATGCGCTCCGTGAGAAGGTTGAGGAGTTCTCGAATCTCATCGCGTCCCTTCAGATCCTCGCCCGCGACGCCACCGCGCACGACGTGCTCCTCACCGTGATCGAGAAGACCCGCTACCGCGACCATCTCAGGGAGGATCCGAAAACGGCGGAGACTCGTCTCGAGAACATCGAGGAGCTCCTCGTCGAAACGCAGCGATTCGCCTCGTCGGCGCCCGAGGCGCGGCTCGGGGACTTTCTCGAGAACATCGCGCTCATGAGCGACATCGACACGCTCAAGGGGGAGGAACAGGTCGCGCTCATGACGCTCCATAACGCGAAGGGACTCGAGTATCGCTCGATCATAATCACGGGGCTCGAGGAAGGGCTCCTTCCGCATTACTCGAGCTTCGAGGTGCCCGAAGAGCTCGAGGAGGAGCGGCGGCTCTTCTACGTCGGCATCACGCGCGCGAAGGAGCGGCTCTTCATGTTTTCGGCGGCGAACCGCATGAGATTCGGGAGCTGGATCGGAAACGCCCCGTCCCGCTTCATCGGCGAGATTCCCACGAACGTGCTCGATATCGCGGGGGGGGACGAGCTGCCCCGCCGCGGGTACGTCGCCAGGGAGGATCAGGACATTGCTGGGACACCGAAACCGTCCGACGAAGGCTCCTACCTGAGCAGGCGATTCAGAAGGGGCGTTGCCGTGATTCACCCGAATTACGGCGAGGGCACTATCCGGAAGGTCGAAGGGTCGGGGAAAGACATGAAGGTCACCGTCCATTTCCCCGGTCATGGCGAAAAGAAATTCCTCGTGGCCTATGCCCCGTTCAGGTTCGCATGAGGCCCGGCCGCCGGACGCAGGCAGGTCCCGCCTGTTGACACGTTCCCCGTCTTGCTGGTAGTGTATCGACTTTGGGCATGGAAGCTGGGAGGTGCCCTGTGGCGCTCACCGAGCGGGAATTGGAGCATCTCGAGCGGCTCGCGAGACTCAGGTTGAGCGGCGAGTCGCGCGAGAAGCTGCGCGAGCAGCTCGCGCGCATCATCGACTTCGTCAGACAGCTTCAAGAGATCGATACGACGGGGCTCGAGCCGCGCGCCCACGTCGGAGCATTCGAATCCGTCCCTCGCCCGGATGAGGTGCAGCCCTGCCTTCCCCGGGACGAGGTGCTCGCCGCATCGCCGGAGAATCGCGACGGCTTCTTTGTTGTTCCCGCCGTGATCGACGCAGAGGGGCTCTGATCGGGGAGGCGGATCGGCTCAAGGGACGTGATGGAAGAGCTTGTTCAATATTCGATATTCGAGCTGCAGGAGCTCTACCGGAAGCGCGAGGTCGGGGTTGTCGAGGTCGTACGGGCGTACCTTGAGAGCATCGCCGCGCGGGAATCATCGGTAAAGGCGTTTCTCAGGGTCTTTCCGGAAACGGCGCTCGATGAAGCGGCGAAGCTCGATGCGAAGGGGTATGACGGGAGCGCCCTCTTCGGCGTGCCAATCGCCCTGAAAGACAATCTGTGCACGAGGGGGATTCGGACGACCTGCGCCTCGAAGATCCTCGAGGGCTACCGGCCCCCGTACGATGCCACCGTCGTCGAGCGCCTGAAGGCGGCAGGGTCCGTCGTTGTCGGCAAGACGAACCTCGACGAATTCGCGATGGGCTCCTCCTGCGAGAACTCGGCCTTTCAGGTCACGCGAAATCCGTGGGACGAGGAATACGCCCCGGGGGGCTCGAGCGGAGGCTCCGCGGCGGCTGTCGCCGCCGATTTGGCACTCGCCTCTCTCGGCTCCGATACCGGGGGATCGATCCGGCAGCCGGCGTCCCTGTGCGGCGTCGTCGGTCTCAAGGGAACATACGGGAGGGTCTCACGGTACGGTCTCGTCGCCTTCGCCTCCAGCCTCGACCAGATCGGTCCCTTCGCGCGGGACGTGCGCGACTGTGCGCTCGTGATGGAGGCGATCGCGGGGCAGGACGTGCGGGACGCGACGACGATTCCCGAGCCGTCGCCCGATTTGCACGGCAATCTCGAGAAAGGCTTAGACGGGCTGCGTATCGCTTTTCCGTCCGATCTCGGGAAATGGGAGATGGACTCGGTGGTCAAGGATATCGCGACACGCACGATCGACGATCTGATACGAGACGCGGTGCCGGTCGAGGGTGTGACGCTCCCCGGCATGGAGACCTCCATCGCGACGTACTACATTCTCGCGAACGCCGAGGCCTCCTCCAACCTCGCACGATACGACGGCGTCAAGTACGGCCTTCGCTCCGGCTCGGAATCGCTTCTTAATATGTACGAAGAGACGCGCGGCGAGGGATTCGGCGAAGAGGTCAAGCGGAGGATTCTGCTCGGCACCTACGTGCTCTCGTCCGGCTACTACGACGCGTACTATGCGAAAGCGCAGCAGGTGAAGGCCCTCATCTGCGCCCAGTTCGAAGAGCTTTTCACGACGCACGATCTCGTTTTTCTGCCGACTTCTCCCACACCGGCCTTCAAACTGGGGGAGAAGCTCGACGACCCGATCGCCATGTACCTCTCCGATATATTCACGACACCCGCGAATATCGCGGGGCTTCCCGCGATATCGGTTCCCGCCGGGCTTTCTCCGAACGGCCTTCCGATCGGGATGCAGCTCATCGCCGCATGGGGGCAGGAGGCGAAGCTCATGCGCGGCGCCTTCGGGCTCGAGAGAATGTACCGCTTCAGGGAGCGATTCGTTCGCGGCGCAGGCGGCAGGGGGGGTCGAAATGCCGGGCATTGATTTCGAAACAGTCATCGGGCTCGAGGTCCATGCCCAGCTCGTGACGAAGAGCAAGGTCTTCTGCTCCTGCCCGTCCGTGTACGGCGCCGAGCCCAATACGATGGTGTGCCCCGTCTGTCTCGGGCTCCCCGGAGCGCTCCCCGTGCTGAATGGTGAAGCCGCC
>Ga0315273_10011140_pt1 | contig 11495 bp, 10 predicted proteins | sample YL17G02_0_MG_FD_205753 | JGI IMG/M metagenome (GOLD analysis project Ga0315273, IMG submission 205753) | Sediment microbial communities from Yellowstone Lake, YNP, Wyoming, USA - YL17G02_0 | ecosystem: Environmental > Aquatic > Freshwater > Lake > Sediment | place: USA: Wyoming | collected... | reverse complement strand
TTCCTGACTTTCGAGCCTCCGAGTCCCTGCCCGTTGAGACGCTCGACAAGGTCTTGCAGATCTACCGACCGGATGTCGGCTAGTCGCTGCTCGCCCAGGTCAGGCAGCAAGTAGTTGTCGAGGTCCGCCCTGTAGCCGCGCAACGTGGCCGGCTTGAACCTTGTGCCGGACCTGGTCAGGATTCGCGGCGGTTCCGCGGACGCGCCCTCGAACCATTCGTCGGCCACTTCGCGGAACGTGCGGCGACTGGGCGCGGCCAGTTGCCCCTTCCGTTGCATGCTGCGTGCGTCCTCACGCCACGCCTTCGCTGCAGCGAGCGTGGGGAACGTCTTGCGGATCTTTGTCCCCGAACGCCGGTCGTAGACGAACGCTCGGTACGAGGGCTTGCAGTCGCACGCACCGCCTGCCTTCGACGCGCATTTGCGCGAATGCAGAGCCCCGATGCCTGTCGGGAGTGGCTTGCCGATAGTCTGGGAACGCTTCAAGGGGATCCTCCTTGGAGTCGAGGGCGAGGCCGTTTGCGCGGTGCTCGCCCTATTACGTTGGCGCTGTCAGCGTATCAGGATTCTGGCCATCATAGTGGCCAGCAACGCGTCAAACGCCTTATTTATCACGAAAGTGCTCTGTCTTCAAAACCTGTGCGGTGTGGTAACCCCACGCTCGGTCGGTTCGACTCCGGCGCCGCTCCGTTAAGACGTTTGCGGCTTCCCTAGAGAGAACCTGCGCGACGTTGTTCCCGTTGACAACGTAGATTGCCCGGAGTGCTGGCAGCGGGAGTTCGGTAGTTCCGGGTAGGCGGGGTCAGTGGCGGCACGGATGCGCCACAAACGCGTGTGAAGCAGCCTGTGGGTGAAGGGAGGCGATGTGCGCCGGTCGATGCTGCCGGTTGCTTGTGCGGCCGTGGTTGTGGTGGCTGTTGCTGGTGCGGTTAGTGTCTTCTTCGCTACGGGCCTTTGGGAGTCGGCGCAGGGGAGGATCGGCTGCGTGCGCAATTCCGAACTCAGTGGTCAGGGCGGCGAGATCTACGTGGTGGACGCCGGCGGCAGCGGCCAGCGAAACCTGACGCAAAACTTGTTGGAGTCCTTTGACCCTGTTTTGTCGCCAGACGGTCGGAAGATCGCCTTCGCGAGCAGCCGACAGGGCGACTCCGAGATCTACGTGATGGGCGCTGACGGCAGGGGCCAGATCCGTTTGACACGGAAGCAGGGAGACGACTACGACCCTGTCTGGTCGCCGGACGGGTGCAGAATCGCTTTCATGAGCGAGGGCGACGGCAACCGCGACGCCGAGGGCCTCGTCGATTCCGACGTTTGCGTGATGAACGCCGATGGCAGCCTCCAGCGGAACCTGACGCCGAACCCGGCGCATGACGACTCTCCTGCCTGGTGGCCGGACGGGCGCAAGATTGCTGTCCACGACGACTTCCTTGTCTGGATGCCGGACGGACGCAGGATCGCCTTCACGAGTTGCCGGGAGGGCAACTGCAACGTGTTCGTGATGGACGCCGACGGCAGCAGTCTGGGGGGCTGACGCGGAACCGGCAAACCGACTACGGGCCCGCCTGGTCGCCCGCCCATGCGTTGCACCTGACCGCGCTGCTCGTGTTCTGCCCGGAGTGCTGGCAGCGGGAGTTCGGGCCGAGACATAGGAGACATAGGAAGGCCCGCCGGGATGGCGGCCCTTCCCATGATGCTCGTTAGATTCCGTAGAGCGACGGGGGCGGCTTGCGCGACTCGACCCGCTGAACGCACAACACTCGCAGGCTCACACTCCTCACGTCAACCCCGCGACGCCTTCCTCTGGACGCTGCGGCGCAGCACCTGACCCCCGGACGCTCGCCCCGGTGGTCGCGCACCCGTCGTCGCTTCGTGTAGCGCATCCGATACTTCGGGTAGCGCATCCGATACTTCGGGTAGCGCATCCGATGAGTGTGATATGTTGCCTCAAATGGAAACATTCGAGACATCCGAAGTCCGGCGCACCCTCGCCTCCCGATTCGGCTTCCCCGCCTTTCGGCCGGGGCAGGAGCACGTCATCGAGGCGCTGCTCGCCGGCCGTTCCGCGCTGGCGGTGTTCCCGACCGGGGCCGGCAAGAGCCTCTGCTATCAGCTCCCGGCGCTGCTCTTCGACGGCGTCACCGTCGTCGTCTCACCGCTGATCGCGCTGATGAAGGATCAGATCGATGTCCTCGTCCGTCAGGGCGTCGACGCCGCACGACTCGATTCCAGCCTTGGCCCGGACGAGGTACGCGAGGTCTCCGACCGCCTCCGTGCCGGCAGTCTGAAGCTCCTCTACGTCGCGCCGGAGCGGTTCAACAACGAGCGCTTCCTCGCCCAGCTCGAGGGGGCCAAGATCTCGCTGTTCGCGATCGATGAGGCGCACTGCATCTCGGAGTGGGGCCACAACTTCCGGCCGGACTACCTCAAGCTGGCGACGCGTGCGCAGGAGCTCGGCGCCGAGCGCGTGCTCGCCCTGACGGCGACCGCGACGCCGGCCGTCGTCGGCGACATCTGCGCCGGGTTCGGGATCGCAGAGGCCGACGCCGTGGTGACCGGGTTTTACCGCCCCAACCTGACGCTGCTGACCACTTCTGCCCCTGCGTCGCAGCGAGATCAGCTGCTGATCGACAGGTTGCGCGAGCGGCCACCCGGATCGACGATCGTCTACGTCACGCTTCAGCGCACGGCGCTCCGTGTCGCCTCGCTCCTCGCCGCGGCGGGGCTCCCGGCCCGGCCCTATCACGCGGGGATGAGCACGGAAGACCGCGTTGCAGCGCAGGAATGGTGGACGGCGTCTGGCTCCAATATCGTCGTTGCGACGATAGCCTTCGGAATGGGGATCGACAAGGCCGACGTCCGCTACGTCTACCACCTCAACCTGCCGAAGGGTCTCGAGTCGTACTCGCAGGAGATCGGCCGCGCGGGCCGCGACGGGGAGCCGGCAGTCTGCGAGCTCTACGCGTGCCAGGAGGACATCCCGACGCTCGAGAACTTCGCCTTCGGCGACACGCCGACGAGGGAGGCCGTCGAGGGTCTGCTCGACGAGATCTTCGCGAACGACGAGGGCGCGCAGTTCGCCGTGTCCGAATACGAGCTCTCCGTTCGGATCGATGTGCGGCCGCTCGTGCTGAAGACGATCCTCACCTACCTCGAGCTCGAAGGGCTGCTGCGGCAGGGGACACCGTTCTACGCGGGCTACAGCTTCCGTCCGGTCGAGGGATCGTTCGAGCAGGTGTTGGCAGCCTTCGATCCCGACCGGGCGGACTTCCTCCGCCGCCTCGTCGCGAGCGGCAAGACGGGGCGCATCTGGACGAGCCTCGATCCGGGCCAGGCGGCAACCGTGCTGGGAGAGGAGCGAAGCAGGATCGTCGCGGCCCTCGGGCATCTCGAACAGCGGCAGCTGATCGAACTGCGAGCCGCTGACGCGCGTCAGCGGTACACGATTCTCGGGCACCCGAGCTCCAGAAGCGATCTGCTCGACCGGCTCGTCGAGCGCTTCGACCGCCGCGAGCAGGCGGAGACGGAGCGAATCCAACGGGTCATGTCGGTCGTCACTCACGACGGCTGCCAGGTCAACGAGCTCGTTGCCTATTTCGGTGAGATGCGCGCCGAGGCGTGCGGCCGTTGCAGCTTCTGCCTCAGCGGCGTGGCGCAGCGGCTTCCCGAGGCCGCAACGCCGCCCGCGCTCGAAACCGCCGTCGACCGGGGTGCCCTCGAGGGGCTCGGTGCTGCGCACCCCGAGGCCCTCGGAGCTCCGCGCCAGCGCGCCCGGTTTCTCTGCGGGATCACGAGCCCTGCTACGAGCCGGGCGAAGCTGACCCGCGGACCGCTGTTCGGTGCACTCGCCGACCGCCGCTTCGCCGACGTCCTCGCGTGGTGCGGAGGGGAGGTACCCGTTGGTCGAACGTCGCGAACCCCACGATCGGCATGACGGAGCTCACACGCGAACCCGACTGCAGGTCTCGGTGCCACGGCGTTGGGCCGCCGTCTGCCCGCTCGAACCAGACCGTGCCGGACGGCTGCACGCCGTACTCGTCACCTCGCTGACCCATCGTCGGCCACCCTACTGCCGGGTACAAACCGCAAGTGGCGGCCCCTGCGTAATGATCACCGACGGGATCAGACGGGAGGGTGATGGTGGGCGACTATCTGACACTGCTCGACTGGAAGCGCACGATCTTCGAGCTCTACGCCGAGATTCGCGGCGACTCCTGCGCCGAGCGGGCCTGGGAGCGGTGGCGCGACGTCCGCGACCGCCTCTTCGCCGAGCACCCGCAATCGCCGCTCGACGGCGCGCGGCGTCGGGACTTCGCCGGTCTTGACCTCTACCCCTATGACCCTGCCTTACGGACACTCGCGACCGTGGAGCCGGCTCCCGCGCACCCGATCGCGATCGGCGCGAGCGGCGGCGAGTCGATCACGTTCGCCCGCTTCGGCACCGCGCACTTCGAGCTGGTCGGCATGCCGCAGACACTCGACCTGTACTGGCTTGAGGGCTACGGCGGCGGCGTCTTCCTCCCGTTCCTCGACGGAACGAGCACAGAAGAGACGTACGGCGGCGGGCGCTACCTGCTCGACACTGTCAAGGGCTCCGACTTGGGAGAGTCAGAGGGAAGGCTCGTCCTCGACTTCAACTTCGCCTACAACCCGTCGTGCTCGTACGACGGCCGCTGGGTGTGCCCGCTCGCCCCGACCGAGAATCGCCTCGATGTCGCAGTGCGTGCTGGAGAGAGGCATCCACACCTCGGCCCGTCGTAGCAGCCGGTCCTGTGGGCGATCAGGTCGGCTTCCTCCGCCAACTCGTCGGGGGAGCCCCCCGCGGAGCGTCGTTCTGGCGGGAACGCCGTCCGGTATTTACGGGTAGGCGAGGTCAGCGGTGGCGCGGATGCCGACTGGGCTCCCGGTCTATTGGAGGCTCCGGCAGAGGGCGATCGCGAGGTGGGCTGCGTCGTCGCGTGACATCGACGAAGCGTCGGCATGCAAGCGGTCGCGGTCGGCGTCTGGGAGCGACGCGACCAGTTGGTGGATCTTGGCGACTTCGCTTTGCCATGCGGGCGCCACCGCGGTGCCGAGCTCGGTGTCGATCCGTCCCATGACGAGCCCAAGCAGCGCCGCCTCGCTGTCTTGTCCCCGCCGGACGAGCCCCGATGCGATGTTGCCGAGGCCGCGGGAGACGCCGTCCCAGTCTCCGGCCTGGAGGAAACCCTCGAGCGCGTCCGCGCTGAGCGCGAGCCCGGTGTCCAGGTCACCGTGGAGGATCTGCACCCATCCGAGCGCCCCACGGGTCATCGTCCGCCCGTATGCGAATCCCGAGGCGGCGAACAGCCGGTCGGCCTCGGAGAGCTCGCGCATTGCGCCGTCCGGATCGTCGCATTCGCCCAACGAGGCGCCATACCGGTACCGGGTGATCCCGCGATCGTGCTCGGTGGCCTGGCCGGCTTCCTCGAGCTCGAGGGCTCGCTCGAACAGGGCGACGACGCGATCGCGTTCGGAATCGGTCTGCGCGACGAACCGTCCGAGCTCCTGGAGCGCTTTCGCCTCCCCGAGCACGTCGCCGGACACGTGTGCGACATCGATCGCTTCCTCGAGCCATGCGCGCGCCTCGCCGTAGCGTCCGAGCAACCGCGCGAAGAAGGCGCCACGGCGGAGCGAGTCCGCTCTCGCACTATCGTGCTCGCCCTCGGTCAGCCTGATCGCGGCGGACGTCCACTCGGCGCCCTGCCGGTAGGCGCTCTTCGACATCCAGTAGCTGTTTGCCGACTCGATCAGCGACAGCAGCGCATCACGGTCGCGCGCATCGATGACCCGGCGGAGGGCGATCTGCAGGTTCGGCTCTTCCTCGGCCAGCCACCCGATCGCCTCGGTCTCGACGATCAGCAACGATTCTGCGCGCCGCTCGAGCTCGCCCCTCAGCCACCCGGTCAGTGCTGACTCGCACGCGGTGACCTCGCCGGCCCGCTCGAGCTCGGCGTGGGCATGCTCACGGATCGTCTCGAGCATCCAGTAGCGCGGCCCGTGCTGGGTGTCGCGGCGGCGCACCAGGCTCTTGTCGAGCAGGGACTGCAGCAGGTCGGGGTCGGCACCGGCGACCTGCTCGGCAGCCTCCCAGGTGCAGCCCCCCGCAAACACGCTCAGGGCGCGGTAGACGCGTTGCTCGTCGTCGGTGAGCAGCTCGTGTGACCAGTCGATCGTCGCGCGGAGAGTCTGCTGGCGTGGATCTGCGTCACGGCTCCCCTTCAGCAGGTCGAGCCGCTGGGCGAGCCGGTCAAGCAACTGCACAGGACTGAACAACCCGGTGCGTGCAGCGGCGAGCTCGAGCGCGAGCGGTAACTCGTCCAACCGACGGCACAGCTCACGCACCGTCTCGTCCAAGGCGAGCCCGACCCCGGCCTGGCGGGCCCGCTCGACGAACAACCTCACACCGTCGGTCTCAGACATCGGCGGTACCGGCCAAGTTGTCTCGGCCTGCAGCTGCAGCCGCTCGCGGCTCGTGGCGAGCAGGGTGAGGGTCGGGCAGGCGGTTCCCAGCGCGCCAAGATCCTCGCCTGCCTCGGGAAGCAGATGCTCGAGGTTGTCAATGAGCAGCAGCATCCGTCTTCCGTGCAGCGCCTGCCCGAGCGTCACTTCCATCTCAATGTCAGGCTGCTCACTCACCTCGAGCGCCCGCGCGACCATGGGTAGCACGAGCGCCGCGTCGCGCAGCGGCGCCAACGGCACCCACCACACGCCGTCAGGGAATGCGTCCGCCGTCTCGGCGGCGGCCTGCAGTGCGAGCCGGGTCTTGCCGGTGCCCCCCGGCCCGGTCAACGTCAGCAGACGCGTGTCGGGATCGGTGAGCAACGCAACCACGGCCTCGAGCTCGTGTTCGCGACCGAGGAACGGAGTGGCGGGCACCGGAAGGTTCGACCGATGCAACGACTTCAACGGCGGAAACTCGCCCTCGCCCAACTGGAACACCCGCTCCGGTGCCCGGAGGTCCTTGAAGCGGTGCTCACCCAGATCGCGAAGAGGCACATCGACGAGCGTCGCTGTCGACGCGCTCACCAACACCTGGCCGCCGTGGCCCGCCGCCGCGATCCGCGCCGCGCGATGCACATCCCCGCCCACATACCCCTCATCGGTGAGCAGCGGTGCTCCCGTGTGCACCCCGATCCGCAGCCGAATCGGCCCTTCCCCCAGCCGTTCCATGATCAACGCAGCCGCATCAAGACCGTCCGGCGCGCGCTCGAAGGCAAGGAAGAACGCGTCACCCTGCGTGTCCACCTCGGCCCCGCCGTACGACGTACTCGACTCGCGCACGATCCGTCGATGCTCGGCAAGCACTCCCGCATACGTGCCGGGGCCAAGCTCGTCGAGCAGCTGCGTCGACCCCTCCACATCGGTGAATACGAAGGTCACCGTGCCCGTCGGAAGATCCGTATGCACGCCCGCATCATGCACCAACTAGTGCGGCCTCCCACGCCGGCAACGAGTTTCACGTCGAACGTTCTGGGAGGCCGCACGAGCGGCCCAAGTCGCGACGACTCGAGCGCATCGGGGCCGCCACCGACCTTTCCCCGTGTCGGCTGGGTCATGGGCTTGGGATCAAAGCCAGTCGGAGTGCTTGCTCAGCGACCGGCGGCGAGAGCGATGAGCGAGGCGGCCTCCTGGGGCGACAGCCGGTCCGTGTTGACGACAACGTCGTACTGCGTCGGCAACTCGCTCTTGACGCCATAGAACCGCTTCAGGTAGTCAGCCCTGCCCGCATCCGACTCGTCGACCGCGCGAGCAGCATCCTTCTCGTTCAGATCTCGCTCCGAGGCGACACGTGCGCGACGGATCGATGGCGACGCAGTGACCAGCACACGAAGAACGCCCGGCTGCGACGCGAGCGCATGCGAAGCCGCATGAGAGACGATCACCGCACTACCACGCACGGCGGTCTCTTCGATCGCCACCTGGATCAGGTCTCGCAACTCATCGCTGACGGGCCCCTCTGGCGTAGTGAAGCCGCCCACGCCGGCGAGGCCGTACGAGAGGTCAGTGTTCGAGCTGAGCGCTCCGAGTGCACGATCCATGAATGAGCGGCGCTTCTCGGCATCGGCCACCACCCGTGGTTCGACGCCCGCCTCGGCCGCAGCGCGCAATACGATCTCCTCGTCCACCAGCGCAAACCCGAGCCGCTCGGCAACGCCGCGAGCGACCTCACGCATATGCGCCCCATTGGGACCAGACAGACAAACAACGCTGCAATGGATAGAGCGAGGCTACTGGAGTGCTCCAAAGTCGTCAAACGCCGGCGAGTTCGCTGTCGACTCGTTCAGCGCGCCCCGTACGGTGGACTCGGCACCCCGGCGCCAGCCACTCAGGGAGGGCTAGTTCCCTCTGAGGATGGACTTGTAGCTCCGCGCCAGCTAGTCAGGTCGAACAGCTCGTTCAGCTGCTTCAGCACCTCGCGCGCGATCAGGTCACCACCGGCGGTATCGAAGTGCACTCCGTCGCCGGTACGCACCTTCACCGTGCTTGAAGTACCCGAGCACCGCGAGATTGCCCGCGAGCGCGAGCCACAGCAACGCCTTGCGTCGCGCTGCGGCCCGTGAGCGGTAGATCCGCACCGCCATCACCTGGTTCCACACCGTGCAGCCCGCAAGCACGAAGACGAACCGCCAGTCCCACCAGGCGTAGAACACATAGCTCGCGACGATGATGAACGGCCGCCAGCGGTGCACTTTGGGCATTGCGAGCCACGAGAGCGGCAGCACGATCAGGAAGAAGAGCGCGAACGTCGCGGTCGGAAACAGCATCGGCGGAGCCTAGTGACCGCGGAGGAGCGCCGACACGCTCGAGCGGCGCGAGAGCGGAGCGAGGGCGGCTCCCACGCCAGCGGAGTCTTCGGTTCGAAGCGCCGAACGTCACCCTGCCCCGGGCGACGCCGTCTGGAGCCAACGCGATGATCCGCTTCGACGCCCGATCTCGAGGCGAGGACGACGATGCCGGCAATCACAGACACCGACCTGGAGCGGATGCGCGAGCAACTCCTGTTTGCGGGGCCGCACACCGCCCGCAAGCTGAGTCGTTACTGGGTTCTGCTCTCGCTCGCAGCGGTGATCGCTACCGCCGGAATCGTCGCGGACTCGACCGCGACGGTTATCGGGGCCATGATCGTCGCGCCGCTGATGACGCCGATCCTCGGCACCGTACTGTCGGTCATGACGGGCGACAGGGCGAATCTCGCTCGCTCGCTCGCGCTGGTCGCGGGCGGCGTCGTCGCAGTCGTCGGAATTGCGTGGCTGTTGGCGCTCCTCGTTCCGATCGACGTCGTTGCCGAAACGAACGCACAGGTCGCCGCGAGGGTGCACCCTCGCCTCATCGACCTCATCGCCGCGATCGCGACGGGTGCTGTCGGATCGTTCGCCGTGGTGCGCTCCGACGTCTCGGACACGCTCCCCGGTGTCGCTATCGCGATCTCGCTCGTACCACCGCTCGCCGTCGTGGGCCTCACTCTAGAGGCAGGTGCCGAAGGTCAGGCCTCCGGAGCGATGCTCCTGTTCCTTACCAATGTGGGCGCGATCCTGCTCACTGGTCTCGTCGTCATGGCGATCTACCGGGTGACGGCGACGGCAACTGCCGAAGCGGCGTCCCCGAGCCTCAAGCGTCAACGGGCCGTCGTCGCCGTGGTCGTGTTCGTGCTCGTGCTCGTGATCCCGCTCACGGCCTCGACGAGGCGGATCACCACCGAATCCATTCAACGATCGGACGCCGAAGCGGCCGCGACCGCCTGGGCCGATCCGTCGGGCTGGCACATCGTCACTGTCGATGCGGACCGTGCCGGCATCCGCATCCGCGCTGCAGGGCCGCTTCCCTCCCCTGATCCCGCAGGCCTCCGTGCGGCCCTCGACGACCATGGGCTAGACGACGTCGACGTGGTAGTCGAACTCGTCCCCGAGGAACGCATCGAGCTTCCCGGGAGTTGAGTCGGCCGGCGGAGGTGCTCCTTTATGAGGTCGGCGGGCGCTCCTCGGTGTCGTCGAGATCCGGCTGGGCCGGCGGCAACTTCGTGATCGCGGTCGGTGAGTCGGCGGCGGGCTCGAGCAGCGTGTGCTCGACCGGTGGCACGAACCACGACGGGTCTGCGGGAAGCGGCTCGGGCGGGGCGACCGGCTCGAATCGGGGAATCGCATTCCGGCTCCGCTCGGCGCGAGAGGCCGACCACTCGATCAGCGCCACGAGGGCCCACGCCCCGGCCATCACGCCGGCGATCACAGGAGAGTCGAGCTCCGCGAGTGCTGCTGCTGTCGCCGTCCCGGCCAGGAAGAGCACCTCGAGCAGCACCCGCGGCACCCCCGGTCGGCGGCGAACCGGCGCCCCGATCGAGCTCACCCAGGCGTAGGAGGGGGCAATCGCCGGAGCGGCGGCCTCGTCGCTCCAGCCAGGCTCGGCAGGCGGAAGACCCGGCCCACCGAGGCGGCGAACATCGGCCTGAAGAGCCTCGATCCGATCGGCCAGGTCGCGCACCACCTGCGTCAGCTCCGCTTCGGGCTCTCGACCGTGCGCCGTCTGCTCCGCGGCGGTCATGCCGCAGACCCGTCGTCGCCCATCGCGTCGATCGCCTCGCGGGCCTTGGCGTGGACCCGGGCGCGCCGTTCCTCGAGCGTCTCCCCCACCGGCACAGTTTCGACCTCCGGCTGGGGCTGGCGCTGTTCGTCGAGCTTGCGCCGCAGCTCCTCGGCCGGATCGTCGACTGGCGCCGCCGGGTGCTCCGCGATGCTGTCGGCGGGCTGCCTCCGTCGTGCCAGCATCCTGCCGAGAGCGGCGATGCCGGCGATGCCGGCGAGCCAGGCTAGTGCGCGCTTCACGCAGCGATGGTATCGCTAGTGCGGCCTCCCCAAACGTTTGACCTGAAACGCGTTGTCGGCGTGGGAGGCCGCACTAGCCGGATGTGGTCGGCCGCTTCGCGATCGGCTGTTGTCTTGGGCGCCTTGCTCAGCTTCGCTGAGGGCCGCCGGCGCGGCCTGGGGGCGCAGGCAACGCGGGAAGCGGGTGATGCGCTCATCCGTTCGTGATTTCGTCAGCTACCGTATGTCGCGCTTCCTGCCTCTCCACGCCCGGGCCATTCCCAGCTCGTGCTTGCCGGTGAGGCCGCCTAAGACCGAAGGAAGGAGAAAAGGGAACCCGTGATCGACTACGAGATCCTGCTGTTGTTGGACCCAGACCTCGCCGAGGAACCCCAGGCGGAGGTCATCACGCGCGTGCGCGACCTGATCGACAAGGGCGGTGGCACATTCACCCGCCACGACGCCTGGGGCAAGCGCAAGCTCGCCTACGAGATCGACAAGAAGGGCGACGGGAACTACCACCTACTGCTCTTCAGTGCCCCGCCAGAGACGCTCGATGAGATTACTCGTGTCCTGAAGATCGACGACAACGTGATGCGTCACCTCGCGACACGTCGTCCGGAGGGGGGTCCATCCGAGCCACTTTCCGTCGGCGCTCCCTTGAGTCACGATGCCGTGATCG
>Ga0315273_10011139_pt1 | contig 11496 bp, 9 predicted proteins | sample YL17G02_0_MG_FD_205753 | JGI IMG/M metagenome (GOLD analysis project Ga0315273, IMG submission 205753) | Sediment microbial communities from Yellowstone Lake, YNP, Wyoming, USA - YL17G02_0 | ecosystem: Environmental > Aquatic > Freshwater > Lake > Sediment | place: USA: Wyoming | collected... | reverse complement strand
CCGCTTCCCGGACGCGCACGTGGTGGTGCTCGACTCGCTGACCTACGCCGGCCGCCGCGAGAACCTCGACGGCATTCCGACGATGAACCTGACCTTCATGCACGGCGATATCCGCGATCCTGCTGCCGTGGCGCTGGCGATGGAGGGCTGCGACTACGTCCTGAACTTCGCCGCCGAGTCGCACGTGGACCGCTCGATCGAGGCGCCCGGCGACTTCATCCAGACCGACGTCTACGGAGTGTTCGTGCTGTGCGAGGAGGCCCGCCGCCTCGGTCTCCAGCGCTTCCTCCAGGTCTCGACCGACGAGGTCTACGGCGAGGTCCTGGAGGGCTGGGCCACCGAGGCCTGGCCGCTGATGCCGCGCAGCCCGTACGCCGCGAGCAAGGCGGGTGGCGACCGGCTGGCCTTCGCCTACTGGGCGACCTACGGCCTGCCGGTGGTGGTGACGCGCTGCACCAACAACTACGGGCCGCGCCAGTATCCGGAGAAGCTCGTGCCGCTGTTCGTCACGAATGCGATCGAGGGCCAGCCGCTGCCGGTCTACGGCACGGGCCTGAACCGGCGCGACTGGATCCACGTCGAGGATCACTGCTCGGCGCTCGTCACGCTGCTGGCGCAGCCCGGCATCGAGGGTGAGACCTTCAACATCGGCGCGGGGAACGAACTGGACGTGCTCACCATCACGGGCACCATCCTGCGTCTGCTCGGCAAGCCCGAGTCGCTGGTGCGCCACGTCGAGGACCGGCCGGGGCACGACCGGCGCTATGCGCTCGACTGCTCGCGGCTCACGCGGCTCACGGGCTGGAAGCCGGCCGTCGCCTTCGAGGACGGCATCCGGCAGACGGTGGAGTGGTACCGTGCGAACGAGACCTGGTGGCGCCCCATCAAGGAGGGCGAGTTCCGCGCCTACTACGAGCGCATGTACGGGACGCGCAAGGTGCTGAAGGAGGTGCGGACGTGAAGTGGATCACCCGGACAGGCGCCCTGCTGGGGGTTGCGCTGGTGACACTGGTCGCGTCGCCCGCTTCGCTGAGGGCGCAGGGTGCTTCCTCGGCGACGGTTCCCACCGCAGCGTCGTCAACTGCCGGGGCCGACGAGAGGATGACGCGGCTACGCGATGCGACCCAGACCGGCGTCGAAGCGCGCGACGCCGGCCGGCTCGGCGAGGTGCTCCAACTCGCGGGTGCCGTGGATCCCGCGACGTACCGCGTGGGCCCCGGGGACCTGCTGATCCTCCAGCTGTGGGGGCGGGTGTCGCGGACCATCCCGCTTGAGGTCGGTCCCGAAGGCACGGTGCTTGTGCCCGGCGCTGGTACGGTCCGGGTGGACACGCGCACCCTCCTCGATGTGCGCGAGGATCTTCTAAGCCGGATGCGCAGCCAATTCCAGAATGTCGAGATGGACCTGCGTCTGGGGCGGCCGCGGACCTTCCGGGTTTATCTGACGGGCCAGGTCAGGGCCCCGGGGCCGGTGTCGGCCACTGGCGCGTACCGGGTTGGGGACGTGCTCGCGAACGGGATGCTCGTGGACGGTGCCTCGCACCGCCGCATCGAAGTACTGCACCGGGACGGTACACGCGAGTTCTGCGACCTGGAGCTCTTCCACCAGACCGGTGACGCGGGGATGAACCCCTGGCTGTGCGACGGCGACGTCATCCAGGTCCCGACGGCGACCGAGTTCGTCTATGCCCAGGGCGCGGTCGCGCGGCCGGGACGCTACGAGTTGGGTGTCCAGGACAGCCTGCGGACGCTGCTGCGACTCGCGGGTGACCCCCTGCCCTCGGCCGTGGCGGACCGGGTGCTGCTCGTGCGATTCAAGGACTCCTTCACGCCTGACTCGCTGTGGGTGAGCCTCGACGGCATCTACTCGCGCCGCACCAATCCTGCGCTCAAGGATGGCGAGCGGGTGTACGTCTACTTCATCCCGCAGTACCATCTGCAGCACGAAGCCGTGATCCTCGGGGAGGTCCAGCGCCCGGGCACCTATCCCATCGTCGAGGGACGCACGCGCCTGAGCAACCTGGTCTCCGCGGCGGCCGACTTCCAGGCCAGTGCCGACCTCTCGGCCATCCGCGTGCACCGCCGCAGCACGCTCGCGGCCGAGAAGGACCAGGAGTTGGACCGGCTGCTTCGGCTGTCGCGCAACGATCTCACCTCCTCCGAGTACGAGATGCTCCGCACCAAGCTGGCGGGCCTGCGCGAGGACTACCGCGTGGACTGGACGCGCCTGCAAGGCAGCAAGGACCTCGACCTGCTGCTGCGCGACGGAGACGTGGTCCGGGTGGAGCGGCTCGTGCCCTCCATCCGCGTGGACGGAGAGGTGCGCCGGCCCGGCATCCTGAACTTCGTGCGGGGGGAGAGCGTGGAGGACTACGTGGCGCAGGCGGGCGGCTACACCGATCGTGCCTGGCGGGGCAAGGTGCGGGTCACGCGCTCGGTGACCGGCCAGACGCTGCTCGCACGCAATGTGCGCACGCTCGACCCCGGGGACTTCGTCTGGGTGCCCGAGAAGCCCGACGTCACGGTGTGGGAACAGAGCCGGGAGATCCTGACCGCCCTGGCCCAGGCCGCGACCATCATCATCGCCATCCGGAGCGTGAGATGAACGGGCCCGTGACGCGGACCTCGGTCGACGTGGGCAAGGCGGAGGGCCTGGACCTCCGGGCGCTCGCGATGCTGGTGTGGCGCCAACGTGCCCAGGTGGCTCTCGCGACCGTGCTGGCAGCGGTAGTGACGCTGCTGGTGGCCTTCCTGCTGCCCAGGTGGTATCGCGCCTCGGCCGTCATCCTGCCGCCCGAGGAAGCCGATCTGATGTCCAACATCAGCATGGCCAGCAAGGCACTCACCAAGTTCCCGTCGGTCGGCGACCTGGGCGCGTTCTTCACGCCGGCCGACATCTACAAGGCGATTCTGAAGAGTCGCACCGTCCAGGAGGTGGTGGTCGACCGGTTCCAGCTCATGAAGGTCTATCGTCTGAAGAGCCGTGAGAAGACGCTCAAGGCGTTCGGAAAGCTCTCGGCGGTGAAGCTCGCTCCGGACGGGACCATCCAGGTGTCGGTCGAGGACCGGGACCCCCGGCGCGCCGCCGACATGACCATGGCCATGCTCGAGGCGTTGGATCACTTCAATATCGAGAAGCGGAACACGCAGGCGCATCGGACCCGTCTGTTCCTGGAGAAGCGTCTGGCCGAGACGGACTCGCTCCTGCGCGCCAGCGAGACCGCACTGCGAAGTTACCAGGAGGTTCACCACACCGTGGCGCCGACCGCGGTCAGCTCGGCCAGCATCTCAGCGGCTGCGGACCTGATGGCCCGCAAGATCGAACTCGAGGTGAAGCTCGGCGTGCTGCGCGGCTATCTGCAGGAGGACAACGAACAGATCATCCAGGTACGGAGCGAACTGGAGCAGTTGAAGAGCCAACTCGGCGTGTTGCCCGCCCTGCAGACCGACCTTGGCCGGCTGATCCGCGACAACAAGGTCCAGGAACAGCTCTATCTGCTGCTCACGGGGGAGCTCGAGCAGGCGCGCATCGTGGAACTGAAGAAGACGCCGACCATCCAGGTCCTCGACCCTGCGATCCCGCCCGAGCGACCGAGCCGCCCGCGCCGGCTCGTGCTCGCGTTCGGGGCGGCCGTGCTCGCCTTCGCCGTCAGCGTCCTCTACGTCGCCCGTGGCAGGTCGGTCGCGCCCGCCGCGGAGAGCGAGCCCAGGTAGGCGCCGACGATCCAGTAGAAGAGGAAGAGGTAGTGCAGGCCCGTGAACGTCGGCTCGTACAGCGAATTCACGACGGCGACGATGAGCGTGAACCGCAATGCCTCCGCTCCTGCACGCACGGCGGGCATCTTCGCCAGCTCCCGCACCTGGCGCCAGATCAGCGCGATGATGAGGCCCCACAGGAGGAGTCCCGGAAGTCCCAGCTCCGATCCCACGACGAGCAGGTAGTTGTGGGGGTCCGCCTCGGCGAGGCGGTCCAGCTGGACGAAGCCCTGGCCGAGGCCGAGCCCGATCGGGAAGTGTTCCACGAGCCGGCGCCAGCCTTCCTGGAAGAAGACAAGCCGCACCACCACGCTCCCGATCTGCCCCGGATCGGTGAAGCGCCATAGCAACTGCGCACCCGGCCCGGCAAGCAGTGCGACGAAACACAGGACGATCGCGCCGATCAGGGCGACGCTGCGGGCGCCGAGGCGCTCGCGGAATACGAAGAGCAGCGTGGCCATGACGACGAGCAGCGCTCCGCCACGCGATGCGGCCCAGGCCATCACCGCCACGACCAGGGGAAGTATGAGCCAGCCGAGCACCCGCGTGGCACGCCGCGGCGCGCGCAGGGCGAGGTCGAGCGCGGTCGGGACCGTGAGCAGGAGCAGGGCGCCGATGTAGTTGGAGCCGCCCCAGCCAAGATCGGTCCCCTCGCGCCGCCCATGACTGGATGTGAGGGCAATCCAGTCCGTGCTCGTCCCCCGCTGAAGCGCGGCGAGAGCGAGCGCGATCGCGGCCGCGATGATGCCAAGCGCGAGCCACCGTGCCCGGTACACGCTGCCCAGACGGTACGCGGTCCACAACGCGACGAGCCCGACCACCAGCCTGCGGATTCCGGCGGCCCACCACCACGGGCTCCCGCACCAGAAGACCGTGATCACGCCCCACAGGAGCATTGCCGCCACCGCGACCTCCAGCGGGCGGAGTCGCCAGACCCAATCGCGGCGCGCCCAGAGGCCGTGGGCCAGGATGACGCCCGCGATGACGAGCAGCATGATCTCGAAGGCAAACACGGGACCCAACTGCGGCAGGGCGATGAGCGCCGGAAGTCCGCAGGCCATGGTCAGGGGCCAGGTCCACACCAGTGCGCCCAGGATCGTGACGCCGAGGAACGCAAACACGACGAGGTTGAGCGGCGGCGGCGCCGCGTACGCGAGCAGTACCCCGAGGGCCGCGAGCAGGGCAAGGGCGAGCGCGTCGCGGTGGCGCAGGTCGCCACGAGCGTGCAGCAACGGCAGGCTTCCGCTGGGGGCTCGATCGGACATGCGCGGGAGTGTAGCGAGCCGGGGCGGAATCCAACAAACCGGCGTCGCGGGGTTTGACATCGGGTCGGGTCTTACTTAGCGTCAGACCGTGTCCGCCGTCCCGCTAGAGCGCCGTGACGGCCCTGTCGCGGCCATCGTCGTCACATACGAATCCGCCGCTGTCATCGAGCGTTGCCTCGAGTCGCTGCGTGCCGCCGCACCGGGCCGCGGGCTTGAGCCGTGCGTTGTGGATAACGCCAGCCACGACGGCAGTGCCAACCTTGCAGAGGCGGTGCTGGGCCCCGGTCGCGTGATCCGCCTCGACGTCAATCGTGGTTATGCGGCCGGCGTCAACGCCGGGCTCGCCGCCGTGGATGCGCCGTGGGTCGCGGTCCTCAACCCGGACGTGGGGATTCCGCCGGGCGGCATCGACCGGCTCGTGGACGCCTTGGCGGACCGGCCGCGGGCGGGCCTCGCGGGTCCGCGCGTGGTCGGCCCTGGCGGGCGGCGGGAGCGCTCGGTGGGACGCTTTCCCACGCCGACGCTCGAGTGGGCACACTCCTGGTTCCTCGACAAGCTGGGGTGGCCCGGACGGTTCCCGCCCCAGCCCGACGCGACCGGCCCGGTGGACTGGGTGTCGGGCTGTGCGTGGCTCCTGCGCGCCGAGGCCGTCCACGCGATCGGACCACTCGACGAGGGCTACTTCATGTACTGCGAGGACGTGGACTATTGCCGCCGCCTGCACACCGCCTGCTGGGACGTACTCGTGGTGCCCGAGGTGGAGTGGTTCCACGGCCTCGGCCAGGGCTCGAACGACTCGGCGCTGCGGCCCGCCGACGGCGGACCGGCGCTGCTGCGCTACCTCACGAAGTTTCACCCCGAGGTGCCGGAGGCGCGCGTGCGGGAGAACCTGCTCCGCGGCTGGAAGCTGCGCCATGCCTGGCGGCTCGCGCGCCTGCGGCTCGGGGACGCCGCCTCGGCCCCGCTCGTACGGCGCTACGAGATCGCCATCGACCTGCTGACCCGCCCGTGATCTTCGCCTACGACCTGCGCTATGTCGGTGACCACTTCGCCGGCATCGGGACGTTTACGTTCGCCCTACTCGAGGAGTTGCTCGAGTTGCCGGGGGACGAGCGTTACCTGCTGCTTTGGGATCCCCGTCAGCCCGTCACGCGCTTCGATCTCGGCCGGTTCCGCGCGCATCCGCGGGTCGAATGGGTCGAGCGCCACTACGACCCGACCGACGCGCTGAGCGTCATGTCGGTGGGCGCGTGGCTCCGCCGCGCGAAGCCCGCGGTCTACTTCAGCCCCTTCAGCCTGCGTCCCGTCTTCTCGCGGTGCCCCGAGGTGCTCACCCTGCACGACGTCACCCCGCTGCGCGTGCGGCACATCCCCTCGCGCTATCGCTTCCAGCTCTACCGGCTGAGTCTGCGCCACGCGCTCCGGGCACGCTTCATCCTCACCGTGAGCCAGTTCAGCCGGCAGGAGATTCTCTCGCTCACCCATGTTCGCCCGGAGCGGGTGCGCGTCGCGCTCGCCGGGGTGGCGCCGTGGGGCCCGGGTCTGAAGCCACGCCGGCCTGCCGCGCTCACCGAAGATCGGTTCGCCCTGCTCGTGGGCGACAACCGGCCGCGGAAGAACCACGAAGTCGTCGCGAGCGCCTGGGCGGCACTGGGTCCGGCACCGCCGCTGGCGTTGGTGGCGGCGGGGCCCGTGGATCCCCGCTTCACCTCGCTGGAGGACCTGGCTCGCAGGACCGGCGCCCGCCGGATTGTGCAACTTGGATGGGTGGAGCCGGCGGAGTTGGCCTGGCTCTACGCGCATGCGGAAATCTTGCTCTTCCCGAGCGTCTACGAGGGCTTCGGTTCCCCTCTGGTCGAGGCCTTTGCGCACGGACTGCCGGTGCTGGCCTCCGACATCCCGGTGTTCCACGAGGTGGGGGCGGAGGCTGCGGTCTACGTCGATCCGCGCGATCCCGCGGCGTGGGCGAGCGCCGTGCTCCGCCTCACCGGCGACTCCGGTGAGCGCGAGCATCTGCGCCAGGCCGGCCTGGCCCGCGCGGCGGAGCTCACCTACCGGAAGACCGCCGAAACCACACTGGCGGTGCTGCGCGAGGCGGCCGGGGTCCAGACTTGAGCACCGTCCGGGGCGCTCCTCTTGCGCGCCCTGCAGGCGCGGCCTAGCCTCCGCCCGTGCGCGCCCCACATCGCCAGGTCCTCGCCAGCGCGGTCTTCGTGCTCGACGGCGCGATCATCGCGCTCTCGTGGCTCGGTTCCTACTGGCTGCGCTTCCACGCGCTCGGCATCCCGGCGCCGCTCGGCGTGCCGCCGCTCTCGTTCTATCTCTGGTTCGGCGCGGTGCTCACGCCCTTCGCGCTGCTGGTGCTGCGCACCTTCCGGATCTACCGCTCGGCGCGCACCGCCCGGCTCTCCCGCGAGCTGTCGGCGCTGGTCCAGGGCATGGTCATCGTCACCGCGTTCGCGGCGGTGGCCTCGTTCTTCACCAAGGGCGAGCTGTCGCGCGCCACGCTGGTCCTCTTCGTGGTACTCGCGACGACGCTGCTGCTCGGCAGCCGGCTGGCGATCCGCGCGGCGCTGCGCTCCATGCGCCGGCACGGGCGCAACCTGCGCAGCACGCTGATCGTGGGCACCGGCGAGCTGGCGGTCGCGGTGCTCGGGAAGATCCGCGAGCATCGCGACTTCGGTCTCTCCGTGCAGGGCTTCATCGCGGCGGACGCGGCGCTGGTCGGCGCGCAGATCGCGGGCCTGCCGGTGCTGGGCGCGGTGGGCGACCTGCCGGGCCTGGCCGAGCGCGCGGGGGCCGAGCTCGTCTACCTGGCGCTGGCGCGTTCCGAATACGAGGCCGAGCACCAGGCGCTCGAGCGTCTGGCCGACTCGACGGCGGCGGTGCGGCTGGTGCCGGACCTGGCGCGCGCGTTCACGCTGAACGCCAGCGTCGAGGACTTCGACGGCATGCCCGTGGTGCTGGTGACCGAGAGCCCGGGGCAGGGCTGGAACGCGGTGCTCAAACGCGCCTTCGACCTGGTCTGCTCGGCGCTGGGACTCGTGATCCTCTCGCCGGTGCTGCTCGCGCTGGCGCTCTGGGTCCGGCTCGACTCGCGGGGCCCGGTGCTCTACGCGCAGGAGCGCGTGGGCCTGAGCGGGAAGCGCTTCCGCATGCTCAAGTTCCGCACCATGCGCGTGGACGCCGAGGCCGCGGGCAGCCCCGGCTGGACGAAGCCGGGCGATCCGCGGCGCACGCGCGCGGGGCGCATCCTGCGGCCGCTCTCGCTCGACGAGCTGCCGCAGCTGTGGAACGTGTTCCGCGGCGAGATGAGCCTGGTGGGGCCGCGCCCCGAGCGGCCGATGTACGTGGAGCAGTTCCGCGCCTCGGTGCCGCGCTACATGCTGCGCCACCACATGAAGGCCGGCATCACCGGCTGGGCGCAGGTCCACGGCCTGCGGGGCGACACGCCGCTCGACCGCCGGATCGAGTACGACCTCTACTACGTCCGGAACTGGTCGCTGGGCCTCGACCTCAGGATCCTGTTGCTGACGCTGTGGCGCGTCTTCCGCGACGCCAGCGCGCACTGACCGCGGCCCGCGGGGGTCGCGTCCGCGCGGCACCCGGCTTGCGCCGATCGCGGGGCCCGCGCATGCTCGCGGCATGAACGAGCGGGACCTCGAGGACGAGCGCATCCTGCGGGAACTGATGGCCCGCGCCGAGCGGGGCGGGATGCGGCTCCCGCAGTTCGGCAGCCTCGCGGGGGCGCGGCAGTACCGGCGCCTGCAGCGCATGGCGCGCCGCCACCTGCCGGCCGGCGCGCGCGTGCTGGACTGGGGGACGGGCTTCGGCCACTTCTCCTACTTCCTGGCCCGTGCGGGATACAGGGCGACGGGCTACGCCATCGAGGGGGTCTCGGCCGCGGCCTGGCTCGACGAGCCCTACGAGCGCTTCGTCGGCGGGAGCCCGGCCGAACCGGTGCGCCTGCCGTTCGCGGATGCGGAGTTCGATGCGGTGGCGTCGATCGGCGTGCTCGAGCACGTGCGCGAGACCGGCGGCGGCGAGTCCGCGAGCCTGGCCGAGATCGTGCGCGTGCTGCGGCCGGGCGGGGTCTTCCTCTGCTACCACTTCCCGAACCGCACGAGCTGGATCGACTTCGTCTCGAGCCGGGTCCCGGGCAAGCACCACCACGTCCACCGCTATGGCCGCGCGGACATCGAGCGGCTGATGCGCGACGCGGGGCTGGAGCTGCTCGAGGTCGCGCGCTACGGGTTCCTGCCGCGCAACGGGCTGAACCGGCTTCCGGCAGGGCTGCGGCGCGCGCGCTGGACCGCGGATCTCTGGGACGCGCTCGACGCCGCGCTGGGCGCCGCGCTCGCGCCGCTCTGTCAGAACTTCGCGTTCGTGGCGCGCCGTCCGGCCCGCTGAGCGCCGCGGGCGAGCGCGATCACCAGGACGAACGGCACCAGCAGGCAGACCGGCAGCCGCAGCGGGTCGAGCCTCCACTTGGCCCACACCGGCAGGAACGCGAGCGCCGCCACGGCGAGCCAGGCCAGGGCCAGGCCGCACGCCCCGAGCAGCCAGGAGCCGAGCGCCAGGGCCAGCGTGAGCACGAACGCGATGCTCGCCCGCGCGATCGGGCGCCGCACCACGAAGGGCCCGAGCCGGTGCACCTCGACGCGCGCCCGGAACCTTGCGGGGTGCCGCGCCGCGAGCAGCGGGTCCATCTCGTGGCGGCGCGCCCAGCGCAGCGGGCCGAGGTAGCCGGCGTGCTCCTCGGGGTGCGTGACCACCGCGGCCGGCTCGCGCCCGATCCGCGCCCCGGCCGCTTCGAGCGCGAACCCGAAGTCGGTGTCCTCGCGGAAGTAGATGCCGCTCGCCGGGTCGTAGAAGTCCTCGCAGTAGCCGCCCACGCGCTCGAACGTCGCGCGTCTCACGAACAGGTTGGTGGGCAGGTAGAGCGGGTGTTCCTGCGACTGGCGATGCACCGGGCGGCCCCCGGGCTTCACGGTGAGGCCCTCGATCACCTCGAGCGCGGGCTCGGCCTCGATGCGCGCCGCCGCGCGCGCGAGCCAGTCGGGCGCCGGGGTCACGTCGTCCTCGGTGAACGCCAGCCAGTCGCCGCTCGCGGCCTTCGCGCCCGCGTTGCGCGCGGCGCCGGGGCCGGCGCGGCGCTCGAGCCCCACCGCACGGCCGCCGATCGCGTCGACCCGCGCGGCCAGCGCGGGTGCGAGCGCGGCGCCATCGAGCGCCAGCACCGGCTCCCAGCGCGCCCGGCCGAGGGTCTGGCGCTCGAGCGCGTCGAGCAGCGCGCCGAGCCGCGCCTCGTCACCGCGCGTGGGCACGATGACCGTGAAGAGGAGCGGAGGGGCCGTCGTGCCGTCCGTCGCGCTCATGGGCGGCCGCTCCCGAGGAGCAGGCGGAGGACGCCCGCGTATCCGCGCACGCTCGAGCGGGCCCGGGTGCGGCCCGGGAGCCCGGGAAGCGCGAGGACGGACCACTGCGCCAGGCGGACGAGCGCGCGGAGCACCAGGGCCGCGCGGATCGCGGCCCGGCGCCGGGGCGCGTAGTGCTTGCGGCAGAACCGCAGCAGGCTCTCGTGGTAGAGCAGGAGCTTCCGCTCCCCGTAGTGCGTGTCGCCGCTGCCGCCGTGGTGGGTCACCGTGGCGACCGGCGCGTAGTGGACCTCGCCGCCCGCGTCCTGGCAGCGGCGGCACCAGTCGGTCTCCTCGAAGTACAGGAAGAACGACTCGTCCAGCAGCCCGACGCGCCGGATCGCCTCCGCCCGCAGCAGCAGGCAGGAGCCCTGCAGGTAGTCCACGCGGCGCGGCCGGTCCGGATCGGCATAGAGCTCGCGGTGGGCGCCGAAGCAGCGCGTCCGGGGGAAGAGCCGGTCCAGGAAGAGCGCCTCGACGAGCAGGTTCCAGGCCGCGGGGAACCGCACCCCGCTGCGCTGCGGGGACCCGTCGGGGTCGAGGATCCGCGGGCCGATCGCCCAGGCCTCGGGATGGGCCTCCGCGTACCCGACCAGCGCCGCGAGCGCGCCGGCGTGCACGATCGTGTCCGGATTCAGCAGGAGGCAGTAGCGGCCGGCGGCGAGGCGGAGCCCGGTGTTGTTCCCCGCGGCGAAGCCGAGGTTCACGGGGTTCACGATCAGCCGCGCGGACGGGAAGGACGCCCGCACCATCTCGGCCGTCCCGTCCTGCGAGGCGTTGTCCACGACCAGGACCTCGGAATCCCCCGGATCCGGCTGCGCCGCCAGCGAGCGCAGGCACGCTTCGAGGTAGGCCCGGCAGTTCCAGCCGACGAGGACGGTGCTCACGACGGGCGCGTTCATGCGGGCGTGCGTCAGGCCGTGGTGGGCTCGCGCCGGGCCAGGCGGCGCAGCGTGCCGGTGACGAGTGCGCGGTCGTCGCCGTCGAGCATGAAGCGCCACTCGAGGACCGCGGCCGCCGCGGCGCCCGCGCCGCTGAGCGCGATCACCAGCGGCCAGG
>Ga0315273_10011138_pt1 | contig 11496 bp, 11 predicted proteins | sample YL17G02_0_MG_FD_205753 | JGI IMG/M metagenome (GOLD analysis project Ga0315273, IMG submission 205753) | Sediment microbial communities from Yellowstone Lake, YNP, Wyoming, USA - YL17G02_0 | ecosystem: Environmental > Aquatic > Freshwater > Lake > Sediment | place: USA: Wyoming | collected... | reverse complement strand
CGAGAGGCGGATGGCGTCGTCGACGGGAAGCTGCTTCTCGCGCGTCAGGCGCGCGCGCAGGGATTCGCCCGCCACGAAGGGCATCACGTAATAGAGCAGACCGTCTGCCTCACCCGAATCAATGAGCCCAAGGATGTGTGGATGCTGCAGGTTGGCGGTGACCTTGATCTCGGCGAGGAAGCGGTCGCCACCGATGACGGCACTCAGTTCGGGATGCAGGACCTTGATGGCGACCTTGCGGCCGTGCTTGAGATCCTCGGCGAGGTAGACAGTGGCCATGCCCCCCTGGCCCAGTTCGCGCTCGAGGCGGTAGCGGTCACTGAGGGCCGAACTGAGGCGGGCGGGGGTCGTTGGCATACCGGTAAAGTGCACGGCTGGTCTATGGGGGGCTAGGTGGACACTATGATGCAGGGGATACAACGGAGAGATCGATGCATGCAGACGAGGCGGTAAAGCTGATCCGGTCCCGAACCCGGGTATTCGTGCACGGGGGTGCGGCGACGCCAACGGTGCTGCTGGAGGCACTGGTGCGGCGGGCGGACGAACTGGAAGAGGTGGAGACGGTGCACCTGCACCTCGAGGGGGAGGCGCCCCATGCGCAGCCCGGGGTGGCGAAGGCGTTCCGGCCCAACGCGTTCTTCTGCGGCGCCAACCTGCGCCAGGCGGTGGCCGATGGGCGCGCCGACTACATGCCGGTGTTCCTGTCCGAGATTCCCCTGCTGTTCCGGAACGGCGTGCTGCCACTCGATGCGGCGCTGCTGCATGTGTCGCCGCCCGACGCGCATGGCTACGTGTCGCTCGGGACGTCCGTCGATACGGCGCTGGCGGCAGCGGAGACGGCGAAGACGCTGATCGCGCAAGTGAACCTGCAGATGCCCCGCTCGCTCGGCGATGGTGCCGTGCACGTGAGCCGGTTCGCCGCGCTCGTGCCGGTCGACGTGGCCCTGCCGGAGCATGCGCCGGTGTCGCCGGGCCCGGTGGAGCAGGCCATCGGCCAGGCGATCGCGAACCTGGTGGACGACGGTGCCACGCTGCAGATGGGCATCGGCGCCATTCCCGACGCGGTGCTGCTTTCGCTGACGGGGCACCGGGGCCTCGGCGTCCATACGGAGATGTTCAGCGACGGGCTGCTCCCGCTCATCGAGGCCGGTGTGGTCACCAACGAGCACAAGCAGCGGCAGCGGGGGAAGACGGTGGCGAGCTTCGTGATCGGAACGCGCCGGGTGTTCGACTTCATCGACGACAACCCGGCCGTCGAGCTGCGCGACTGCAGCTACGTGAACGACACCTCGATCATCCGCGATCAGCCGAAGGTGACGGCCATCAACAGCGCCATCGAAGTGGATCTTACCGGGCAGGTGGCGGCCGACTCCATTGGCGAACGCATCTACTCGGGCGTCGGCGGCCAGATGGACTTCATCCGCGGCGCCACACTGTCCGCGGGAGGCAAGGCCATTATCGCGCTGCCGTCCATGACATCGAAGGGCGAGTCACGCGTTGTGGCGCAGCTCAAGCCCGGCACCGGCGTGGTGACGACCCGCGCGCACGTTCGCTACGTGGTGACCGAGCATGGGGTGGCGGACCTGTACGGGAAGAACCTGCGGCAGCGGGCGAAGGCGCTCATCGGCATCGCGGCGCCGGTGGTGCGGGAGTCACTCGAGCGGGAGGCGCACCGGCGGTTCGGGGGCTGACCGGTTTCGCGCTCGCTTCGAGACAGTCGCGTGATGTAATTACATATGTATTGACAATGACTGGGGCCGGCTCATATATATCTCCATGTCATCCAAGACCCAGCAGCTCCAGATCCGGGTGAGCCCGAGGCAGAAGACGGCGCTGAAGCGCCAGGCGGCCGCGGCGGGCCGCGATGTGTCGAGCTACGTCCTGTCGCGGCTGGTGCCCCCGGAACAGGATCGCTTCACCGAGATCCTGCGGGCCCTGGAGTCGGACCCAGACCACCGGTTCGCGCTGGCGGACCTGAACGACTTCCTCCAGGCGTGCGCCCCCATCGCCTTCAGCGACGCGGTGGCCCGTGCCGGTCCTGGCAGGCTGTCGCCCTTCCTGCGGAACTACGTGGCGGCGATGGTGGAACAGGCGGCGGAGCAGAAGGGCATCGCGCCACCGGAGTGGGTGGAGGAAGTCGCGCCGCTGGAGACACCCTGGTTCGCCACTTCACTCACCAGCCTTCGGCTGCACTTGCTGCGCTCGGCGCCGGTGCCGTTCAAGCGCCGGAACCTTTTCGTGGACTCGAGCGTGGGGGCGCGGGTGTGATGATGCCGGCTCCGCTGAAGCTGACGAAGGCCGATATCCTGCGCCTGTTCGAACTGCTGAACGACGAACTCGTGGCGAGCGATACCCACGGGGAGGTGTACCTGGTGGGTGGCGCGGTCATGTGCCTGGCACTCGGTGAGCGCGCTTCCACGCGCGACGTCGATGCCTGGTTCCAGCCGGCGAAGCTGGTACGCGAGGCGGCGGCCCGCGTGGCGGCGCGTGTCGCGGCGCCCGAAAACTGGTTGAATGACGCCGTCAAGGCCTTTCTCAGTCCGCGGGGCGAGTTCAACCGCTTCTTGGAACTTTCACACCTCCAGGTATTCGTCGCCCAGCCGACCTATCTGCTGGCGATGAAGTGTGTGGCGATGCGGCTGGGTGCGGAGTTCCACGACCTCGACGACGTGCGCTACCTGCTGCGGTACCTAAACCTCGAGACGGCGGCCGATGCCATGGAAATCGTGGCGCGGTACTTCGACGAGGCGCAGATGCCACCCAAGACGCGGCTGGCGCTGGAAGAACTGCTGCCGGCGTAGGCTCCTCAATACCTATGCCGCTCCCGGTACGCCGCCGGGGATATCCAGCCCCGCCTTGCGGAGCCCGTCGATCAGGTGCTCCGTGAAATCGCGATCGAACCACTTCCCGATTTCGTCCCTCGCTGTCAAGACGAAGTCCGGCTTCAGCCTGAGCAGATCCCGCACGGACCTGCCCGCCGCCTCGGATTCCCCGAGCTGCCCGTAGGCGGCCGCCATGGCCTCGTGGTAGGCGAAGAAATCCGGCAGGTTGATCCTTAGGCCCACGCTCAGCGCCCCGCGATAGTCGCCCTGGCGATATGCATTGTAGAAGAGCGCAAACCAGTACCCACCAGGATGCCGCGGATTGAGCCGCAGGGCCCGCTCAACCTGGGCACAGCCGTGTTCCCAGTCTCCGGCGTACGCCATCATGCCGCCGAGGCCGGCCACCGTGGGTCCGTTCAGCGGATTGAGTTCCAGGGCCCGATCCGCCGCAACTCGGAAGGCCTGGAACTCCTTGTGGAAGAAGAGCGCGCGAGCGAGGGCGTTGTACGGGAGTGCGCTCGACGGTGCGGCATCGGCCGCTCGGCGCGCCGCCTGGAGTGCGCGACCGAGGGGATCGGGCCGGGCGTTGAACCCGTTGGAGAATTCTTCCGCATACAAGATTGACAGCATGCCCCAGGCGTCGGCGTAGCCGGGGGCCTGCTGGACGGCCCGTTCCAGGCAGGCTCGCACCACGGCATGTTCGTCGGGAGTCATGCGATAGCCGTAGCCGAAGCTGCGCAGCACAGCCTCATACGGGCTCAGCTGGCCGGGATCCTTGTTTCGGAGCGCTTCGCTCAGGGTGTGCGGCAGGACTCCATGCGCGTCGGCGACGGTGGAGACGATTCGGGGGACGAGATCATCCTGCAGCGCGAAGATGTCTTCCGAGTGGAAGGGGCGATCGTAGGTCTCGGCCCAGAGATGGGCGCCCGAGTTTGTCTCTATTAGTTGTGCCGACACACGCAGCGCCGAGCCTGCCTGACGGAGGCTCCCTTCGATGACGTAGTGCGCGCCGAGCTGTGCGGAGCCGATGACCCTGAGATAGGAGAAGCGCGCCAGGCCAGTCACGATCTCCTCGGTCAGCCCCTCGGCCAGCGCGGTGAGGTCGAGGTTGACGCCACTGTACTTGAACGGCAGCACGGCGACCCAGAACTCCTCGATCACAGCGGGTGGCACGGCCCCTGAGCCGGTGGGAGCCTGCATCGCGGCGACGAATTCTTCCGCGCTGGCGAACCGGTCGGCCGGGGACCTGGCGAGCACGCGGGTAATGGCTGCCTCCAGCGTCGGCGTCACCGTATCCCGCAATGTGGAGATCCGCGGCACCGGCTCCATGAAGCGCTTGGCGATGATCGCCTGCGCCGTGGGTCCGGAGTAGGGCGGCTCGCCTGCGAGCATCTCGTAGAGCACGCATCCCAGTGCGTAGAGGTCGCTGCGGGCATCGAGGCCGGACTCACCGACCGATTGCTCGGGGCTCATGTATGCTGGTGTGCCGATGGCCATCCCGGTCTGGGTGAGCTTGGCGGCGCCGGCGGTGCTTATCGCGCGTGCGATGCCGAAGTCGGCGACGACGGCGTGTCCCCGCTCGAGCAGGATGTTCTCGGGCTTGATGTCGCGATGGATCACGCCGCGGCTGTGGGCGTAGCCGAGGGCATCGGCCACTTCGCGGGCGAGCTGGAGCGCGTCGGGAATGGAGAGCTGCCGTTCCCGGTTGAGCCGGTCGCGGAGGGATTCGCCATTGACATAGGGCATCACGTAGTAGAGAAGCTGGCTGCCGACAGTCGACCGTCGTGAGTCGTTGGTGAGTGAGACAGTACCACTGTCGAAAAGGGGGAGGATGTTGGGGTGGCGGAGGTTCGCAGTGGTTTCGATTTCGCGGAGGAAGCGGTCGGCGCCGAGTGCCGCGGCGAGCTCGGGGCGGAGGACCTTGATCGCGACGGGGCGATTGTGCTTCACGTCGTGGGCGAGGTAGACAGTGGCCATGCCGCCCTGGCCCAACTCGCGCTCGATGCGGTAGCGGTCGGCGAGGGCCGTTGCGAGGCGCTCCTGCGTATTCACGCCGGAAGATCCTTCGCTTCGCTCAGGATGAACACCAGGGCGCTCAGGATGACCATGTGCTATGCCGCAAAGCCCAGTGCTCGTGCCACCGCCGCCTGGCGGTCGTCGAGCGTCAGGAAGGAGATTTCCTCGGCGTTCTCGGCGAGGTAGAGCGCGGTGGCGAGATGCCAGCAGTCGGCCCCGCGCACGTAGCCGGCGGCGAGCACCGCAGCGATCTCGGCATGAAGCGGCCGGTCGGGCACGATCCAGGAGATGCGGTCGAGCAAGTCCTGGTCCGGTGTCCGGGCCTCGCGAACGAACGCGGCTCGCAGCTCGGCCTCCAGCAGGTTCGACGATACGACCTCGTCGAAGCTGGCGAGCCGGCGGGCGAGTGCGGTCGATCCCCGTTCGCCGAAGGCAACGGCCACGAGGCAGGAGGTGTCGACGTACGCGACCTTCAATCGTCGCGGTCCTGCAGGAAACGGCGCAGCGCTCCCGGGCGGCGGGCGCCGGCCTTGAGGCGCGGCGTCTCCCGCTGGCCGCGGGCAAGGATGCCCCGATCGGCCAGGTTGTCGAGCCGGGCGGCGAGTCCGTGCTCGGCGGGCGCGAGGGGGCAGATCTCGGCGACCGGCTCGCCGCGGACGGTGACCAGGATGCGCCGGCCCTCGCGCACCAGCCGGATGATGGCCGAAAACCGGGCCTTGGCCTCATAGAGGGAGTAGGTATCTCTCATCGACATAGGGTACTGCATCTAGTCAGACTAGTCAAGTAATCGATCCTTCGCTTCGCTCAGGATGACAGAGAACTTGTCGAGGTCGATGTTCCCCCCGGATACAATTGCGACGATCGGGCCCTGACCGGACGCTGCGCTGTGGGCGGAGCCGATAGAGTGGTGGGGTGTTGGAGCGGATCACGGACCGCGGAACCTTGCCATGCCAAAGCAGTTGCATTCGCGGGGGCGTCGCAGGGAGAGCACCGTTACGAACTAGCTACCGTTCGTTGTCGCGACAGTGGCAACGGTAGAAGGCAACGGCTTGGACCCCAGCGCCTGCCTGAAGGCGCGCTCCAGCACCTCGTCGCTCCTGCCTGCCCACGCGCGAAACTCCGTGTTATCCAGCCGCTCGGGAAGCTCAGCCAGGCGATCGAGTCGAAACATCCGGTCTGAAATTCCAAGCCCGGTCGCGACAACATCCATGGCGTTCAGCATCTGCTCGGCGTGGTTCTGCACTGGCACCACGAGCACCGGCTTGCCCAGCCACGCGGCCTCGCACACCGCCTCGAAGCCCGCGGTGCTGACCATGGCGCGGCACCCCGCCATGAGCTGCAGGAACTTCTTCCCGTCGAGCCGGTGGAAGGTCAGGGTACGGTCCACCACCTCTTCCGGCGGCGCCCCCGGACGATCATAGAAGCAGTGCAGGGCTACCTCCGGGTGGAGCTGGTGCCACGCGCGAATTTCCCCGCTGTAGCCATGGTTCACCAGGTACACCAGAACGTACTCGCCGCGCGTGGGTGTGATGTCAAACAGTTCCGGCCGCAAGAGCGGCGGCCCTACCAGGAGTTGCCGCGCCGGCAGATCCTCAGCGGGAGTGAGCGACAGCGCCAGCTTCCACGACCGGGCGCCGACCAGGCCCGCGAAGAGAGCCAGTCCCATCCGGTCGATCGCGCCTCCCGGCAGCTTCACGTAGGCCGGATGCTCGATCATGTGTTGGTGGGCTATTGCCAGCACTGGAACTGGAAGGGGCCTGAGCAACTGGAGCAAGCCGGTCAGCGGCTCGAAGAAATTGATGACGAGGTCGGGATTGGTATCGCGGACCAGCGCGCGCAGGCGCGACATGCCGTCGCGGTAGGCGGGCATGCGGCGCAATGCGTTGGCCAGGGTGGCCGGCACATCGATGGACCGGCTCTCGTGGAAGACAAAGCCGGGGCTGTCCAGCAGTGTGACGGGAACATTGAAGCCGTGGACGAAATAGTCGGGCAGGGCGCGGCCGTCATGCAGACCGGTGGCGACCGCCACGAGTTCATGCCCCCAGCGAGACAGGTTCCGGTGCACGGCGAGGGCCTGGGTCATGTGCCCCCGCCCCTCGCCCTGCACCGTGAACAGGATCTTCATGGAAGTGGATGAGACTGAAGTTGCCCGCGAAGTCCTCGACCAGTGCCGTGCAGCTCTCGACCCAGTCCCCCGCGTTGAGATAAGTGAGGCCGCCGATATTCCGGATTTCGGCCCGGTGAATGTGACCGCAGATGATGCCGTCGACCTGGTGCGCCGCGGCCAGGCTCATCATGGCGGACTCGTACTCGGTGACGTACTGCACCGCACCCTTCGCCTTCGACTTGAGAAAGGCGGCGAAGGACCAGTAGCCGAGGCCGAACTGCCGGCGCAGGCGGTTGAGGTACTGGTTGAGGTTGAGCACCCAGTCGTAGAGCCGAGAACCCAGCCGCTCCAGCAATCGATTGAAGTGGGTCAGTCCGTCGAACTGGTGTCCGTGGATCACGAGGTACCGTCGGCCGTCGGCCGCCTCATGAATCGCCTCCTTCACCAGGGTGAGCCTGCCAAAGGTCAGCCCGATGAAGGATTCGAGGAATTCGTCGTGGTTGCCGGTGACGTAGATGATGCGGGTGTGCTTGCGCTGCTTCCTGAGGAGCTTCTGGATGAGGGTGTTGTAGCTCTCCTCCCAGTGCCAATTGCGCTTCAGTTCCCAGCCGTCGATCAAGTCGCCGACGATGTAGAGATATTCAGACGTGGTTCCCTTCAGGAACTCGAGCAGGGCGTCCACCTGGGCGTGTCGCGTGCCCAGGTGCACGTCGGAGATCCAGATGGATCGCCATCGTCGCATGTCAGGCGCCCTGGCCACCGTGCACCCCGGCTGATCGCGTCATGCATAAACGGTATGAATGGCGGGTGGTGGACACAACAGCAAATCGGAGGTGTGACGCTACCGGAACCGGACTGACACAGACTGTTCTTGATTCTGTGACCTGTCCGTCACAAGTGTGATGGAGTAGGCGACATTGCGGTTCAGGATGACGTTACTTCTGGCGCGCCGGGAAGAAGCGTTCCGGATCCAGATTGTATCGCCTCATTCCGGCGAGGAATCGGGGGTTGGTGCTCAGCCCCTTCACGGATTCGGGGAGGCGGATGACGTTGGCGTAGAACAGGTCACCATCGCCGCTGGCGGCGCGCTCGATTGCATCCAGTGCTCGCGCCGAGTCGCCGAGGCCAAGATACGCGAGTGCGAGACCGGATTCCCGCTGCCACGTGCCGGGGGGCATGGCCTCGAGCCTCCGGACGAGTGCCATCGCCTCGGCGGTCTGGCCATTCTCGGCAAGGACCTGCGCGGCAGCGCCGACGCGAGAGGGTGACGCTGATATCTCGAGGAGCCTCCGGGACAGGGCAACGGCGCTGTCGCGCTGGTCCGCCATGCTGTAGATGAGCGACAGAATGCCCAGCTGTGGCATTCCCCTGGGCTCGAGCTCGAGTGCGCGCCGTCCCTCGGCGACGCCTTCATCGGTTCGCCCGACGGTCGAATAGGACTTCGCCAGGTAGGACGCGGCCACGGAATAGAGCGGGTCGCGCTCCTTCGCGGCCTCGAGGACGGTGATCGCCTCGTCAGTGCGTCCGGTGACCAGCAGCAGGTTGCCCAGCCGGTACAGCGATTCCGCGTTTCCGGGATCGAGGGCGATGCCCTTCTGGTATTCTGCTTCCGCCCGCGGCCAATCGAACGACTCGGCGTACACGAATCCCATGGCCACGTGGGACTCGGCGAGGTTGTCGTTGAGCGCGAGGGACCGCTCGGCGGCCGCGCGCGCCGGCGGCAGCATCGCACCCATGCGGACGGGGAGAAAGTAGGGCGTCGTCAGCAATGTCGCGGTGAGTGCGGCGTACGCACGCGCGAAGTTGCTGTCGCGGGCGATGGCCTGCTCGAACAGTTCGCGTGCCTGTGCCAGCCCGGCCCCGCGGCGGCGGAAGAGATAGAGGCCTCGCAGGTAGAGGTCATAGGCCTCGAGGTCGTCGGTGCCCCGCGCGGTTGCCGGGCTGACGCCGGTACCGCCGGCGAGCCGCACCCGCAGGGCGCCGGCGATGGCATTCGCGATGTCGTCCTGCACCTTGAACACGTCCTTCGCATCGCGCTCGTAGGTATCGCTCCAGATGACCAGTCCGTCGGACGCGTCAGTGAGCTCGGCACTCACCCGGACGCGGTTCTCGGCGCGACGCACCGAGCCCTCCAGTACCGATCCCACGTTCAGCGCCTTGCCGATCTCCTGCACTGTGCTGGCGCGCCCACTGAAGCGGGCGGCGGAGCGCTTGCCGGCGAGGCGGAGTCCGGGGACGTTCGTGAGCGCGCGGGTGAGCTCGTCGGCGATGCCCTCGGCGAAGTAGGCGTTGGCGGTGTCGCCGCCCACGGTCTCGAAGGGGAGGACGGCGAGGGACCTTGGCGCGGTTCCGGCCGCCGGAGAACGGCGAAAGGCTTTCCACGCGACGAATGAGAAGCCAAGCGCTATCACGACGGCGAGCAAGAGGGCCGGCCGCCGGAGGCGTGAGGACGTGAGGACGTGAGGGCTTGAGGTGACCTCCGTCGCGGCGTAGGTCCCCGAGGTCCCGCTCAGCGCCAATGCCCGGGCGAAGTCGCCACAACTGGGGAAGCGGTCGGCGGGGGGCTTGGAGAGTGCCTTCCCTATGGCGAGGTCCATCGCCGTGGGCACGGCGGGCCGCGTGAGGCGAATGCTGCGCGGCGTCTCGGTCATGAGGCGGACGATGATCGCCTGTGCGGTGGCGCCGGTGTGGGGCGGCTCGCCGGTGAGCATCTCGTAGGTAACGGCGCCGAGGGAGTACTGGTCGGAGCGGGCATCGAGGACGCGATCGCCGGTCGCCTGCTCCGGGCTCATGTAGTGCGGCGTGCCGAGTGAGAGCCCGGTCTCGGTGATGCGACTGCCGCCCGCGTTGGCGACGGCGAGGGCGATGCCGAAGTCGGCGATGACCGGCTGGCCGGCCTGGAGCAGGATGTTCTCGGGCTTCAAGTCGCGGTGGATGACGTTGCGGGCATGGGCATAGTCGAGCGCGCCGGCCATCAGCGACGTGAGTCGGACGACTTCGTCGACCGGGAGTTGCTTCTCGCGCTCGATGCGGGCGCGGAGGGTCTCGCCCTCGATGTACGGCATGACGTAGAACAGCAGTCGTGAGTCGACGGTCGGCAGTCGTGAGTCAGTCGTCAGTGACACCGAGCCGCTGTCGAAGAGGGGCAGCAGGTTCGGGTGCTGGAGGCTGGCGGTGACCTTGATCTCGGCGAGGAAGCGCTCGGCGCCGATGACGGCGCCGAGTTCGGGCTTGAGGACCTTGATGGCCACGAGGCGGTCGTGCTTGAGATCGTGGGCGAGGTAGACGGTGGCCATGCCGCCCTGCCCGAGCTCGCGCTCGATGCGATAGCGGTCGGCGAGGGCCGCGGTGAGGCGGTCGCGCACGTCCATTGGTCCTACCACTGGCAGACCTCGACATCAGTCTTCGAGAAATCGTCACCCACAAACAGGAGGGGCTCTCCTCGTACGACGGCCAGGGCGTAGCTGAAGAGGTCGCCGAAGTTGAGCGCGGCAGGATGACGACTACGCCCGAAGCGCAGCGCGGCATCGCGCGCGAGTACCACGTGTTCCTCGCCCACCGGTACGACTTCCGCTCCGATGCTGCGCAGCAATCGATCGAGCTGGGTGTCTCCGGCCTCTCCGTAGCGCCCGAGCAGGACGAGTGATGCCTCGACCACCGTTGCCGCGGATACGAGGCGAGTTCGATCGGCCTCAACTGCAGTGACGAGCCGATCGGCGGATGGTTCGCGCGTCATGATGGCCACGAGCGCCGAGGTATCAATGACCATCGTTCAGCGGGGCAGGCCGTGTTCGTCGTAGCCGAGAATCTGGTCTGCGGGACGGGGGTCCACTACGGGCAGGAGAGCGACGCGCTCCTGGATGCGGCGGACCTCGGCGTCGATGCCCCTGCGAGCGCGATGGGACTCACGTTCGAGGCGTTCGTGCAGGGCGCGCTTGATTGCCTCGGTGAGGGACTCACCGGTGACGGCGGCGAGGGCGCGGGCGAGGCGGTCGGTTTCGGCGTCCTTGATACTGATGGCCATCTAGCTGTCCAGAAAATGATATATAAATCTAGACACGTATGGAAGATTTATGCAAGTGATTGATGGGTAATCATTTAGTGATTCGCTTCAGCGACAGCCTTCTTCATCTGTGCCACCCAGTTGGGCACGACGCGCAGGTACGTGGCGCTGACTTCAGCCGGGCCCTGGACGTAGATGATGCCGCCGTCCCAGTCGGGCCGGTTGGACCATCCCGAGGTGTCGTTGAAGCGCGGGTCGCGACCCCAGAGCGTCGCGGGTCCGGTCGGCTCGCCGGTCGTGGGATTGATGCGCGTCAGGTACCACGACACGCCGGTGCGATACAGGAGCTGGGTGGAGGAGAGCCAGAGCGGTTCCACACCGTCGGCGGCGACCTGCCAGCGTCGCCCGGCCACGGGGTAGGCGGTGACGAGGACGCCGGATGCGCCACCGTCCTGATAGACGATGTGCTTTCCGCCCGGCGCGATGGAGGGAAACCGGGCCGTCGTGAGGACGGTGTCGAAGTGCACTGGAGATACCGCAGGGTCAAT
>Ga0315273_10011137_pt1 | contig 11497 bp, 6 predicted proteins | sample YL17G02_0_MG_FD_205753 | JGI IMG/M metagenome (GOLD analysis project Ga0315273, IMG submission 205753) | Sediment microbial communities from Yellowstone Lake, YNP, Wyoming, USA - YL17G02_0 | ecosystem: Environmental > Aquatic > Freshwater > Lake > Sediment | place: USA: Wyoming | collected... | reverse complement strand
GGGGTACGCCTCCCAGGTCGACCACGGGATCCGGCGTATCCGGGCGACGTTCGCGGACCTCGAAGAGCTGCCGCTCGGCGGCACCGCCGTGGGGACGGGGTTGAACGCCCACCCGGAGTTCGCCGCGCGGACGATCGCGGAGATCGCCGGCGCCACCAGGATTCCGTTCCGCCCGGCGGAGAACCGGTTCGAGGCGATGGGGGCGCAGGATCCGCTCGTTTCGGCGAGCGGCGCGCTGAAGGGCGTGGCGGCGTCCCTGATGAAGATCGCCCACGACCTGCGGCTCCTGTCGTCGGGTCCCCGGTGCGGGATCGGCGAGATCTCCCTGCCGCCGCTGCAGCCCGGCTCCTCCATCATGCCGGGGAAGGTCAACCCCGTGATCCTCGAGGTGACGATCCAGGTGGCGGCGCAGGTGGTGGGGAACGACGCGACGGTGACCCTCGGCGGCGGGCTGGGGGTGCTCGAACTGAACGTGATGCTGCCGGTGATGGCGCGCAACCTGCTCGAATCGGTCGGGCTCCTCTCCACGTCGACGACGATGCTCGCTTCAAGGTGCGTCGTCGGGATTCAGCCGAACCGGAATCGATGCGAGGAGCTGATCGAGCAGAGTCTCGCGATGGTGACGCCGCTGGCGGTGCGGGTAGGGTACGACCAGGCCGCGGAGCGTGCCCACGCGGCGGACCACACGGGGAAGACGATCCGGAAATTGCTTGCGGAAAAGGGGGTTCTCCCCGCGGACGAGATCGATCGGATCCTCGACCCGCGGACGATGATCGGGGACTGAACCCTTAAGGCGTCTGGGTGAGGCCCGCCAGGAAGATATCGACCAGTTCCGGATCGAGGGCGGCTCCCCGGAGCACCCCCATCACGCGCATCACTTCCTCCCGCTCGTATCCCTTGGCGTACGGGCGGTCCGACGACATTGCGTCGAAGATATCCACAACCGCGATGATCCGCGCCCCGAGAGGGATCTCCGTCCCCTTTGCGCCCGTTGGGTACCCCCGCCCGTCGAACTGCTCGTGGTGGTAGAGGATGATGTCGATGACCTCCTCGGGAAGGTTCGCCTGGCGTCCGACTTCGGCGCCCCACCCCGGATGCTTCTTGACCACCTCGAAATCCGCCGTGGACAGCCTCCCAGGGGAATTGAGGATCGCCTCCGGTACGCCGATCTTGCCGCAGTCGTGGAGCCAGCTTCCGAGCCGGATCGCCCGCCGCATCTCCTCCGGGAGGGACAGTCCCTCGGCGATCTTCAGGGCGAACGCCGCCATGCGATCGCAATGTCCCTGTGTGTACGGGTCCCTCAGTTCGATCGCCTGGGCGATCGAGTGCAGGGCGGCTTCGTCCCCGGGACGCAGGGAGCGCACCACCCGGTACCGCCACAACCCCTCCTCGACAGTGTGGACGATCTCCTCGTCCACCCACGGTTTTACGTGGAAGCGGGACACCTCTCCCCGGGTGATCGCCTCGGCCGCGGTGGGCACGCCGGCGGTATCCGTCAGGAGGACCCTCACGGTGTCGGGCGAGAGATCCCGCACCTGCGAGAGCAGCTCGATTCCGCGCGTCCCCGGCATGAGGTTGTCGGAAACGACGACCGCCACCGGCTCCCTCCGCACGATCCCGAGCGCCTCCTCCCCGTTCCCGGCGCGCAGGACCCGCACGTCCCGGTTCAGGACCAGGCGCGCCAGCGCGTTCAGGGCGTTCGCCTCGTCGCCGACGAAAAGGACGGCGTTATCCACCGACGGGCTCCTCGAGCACGATGAGGATCACGCACCGGGTCGTTTCTCCCATCGTCAGACCTCCGCCACCACGGGGATCTGCACCGTGAACTCGGTCCCCTTTCCGGGTTCGCTCCGCACCGTGATCTCTCCGTTGTGCCTCTTCACGATGTCGTAGGTGATGCTCAGGCCGAGCCCCGTTCCCTTGCCGACCTCCTTCGTGGTGAAGAAGGGGTCGAAGATCCGGTTCAGGTCCGCCTCCGGGATACCCCGTCCCGTGTCGGCGACGGAGACGCAGACGTATCCGTCCTCCTCCCAGGACCGGACGGTGATGACCCCCTGGCCTTCGATGGCGTGCGCGGCGTTGACCAGAAGGTTCATGAAAACCTGGTTCATCTGGTGGGGGAGGCAGCGGGTGCGCGGGATCTCCCCGAACTCCTTCTTGAGGGTCGCCTTGTACTTGAGCTCGTTCCAGGCGATGTTGATCGTGCTCCCGAGGCACTCGTTGAGGTCGGCCTGCTTGTATTCGCTTTCGTCCACACGGGAGAAGCTCTTCAGGTCCGCGACGATGCTTTGCACGCGTTCCGCCCCCTCCATCGACTCGCGGACCAGGTCCTCGAGATCCTTCAAGATGTAGTCGATCTTGAGGCCGGCCTGCTGCTGCCGGACCGATTCGACCTGCTCCGGCGGTGCGCCTGCGGCGATGCACTTGGACTGGACGGCGAGGAACCCTTCGATGCGCGACAGATATTTCCCGAGGGTGGAGAGGTTGCTGTTGACGAAGCCGATCGGGTTGCTGATCTCGTGGGCCACCCCGGCCGCGAGCTGCCCGATCGACGCCATCTTCTCCTGGTGGAGGACCTTTGCCTGGCTGCGTTTGAGCGCGGCGAGCGCCTCGTTGAGCCGGAGATTCTTCCGGGTGAGCTCCTCGGCGGCCTTCTTCCTCTCCGTCGAGTCGTGGATGGTGACGATCGTCCCCCGGGTGCCGGAACGGGAGACCTCTTCGAACGGATAGGGACTCAGCACGAACCACTTTCCGGTCCGTGCGTGGAAGCATTCCACCGGGTTCCCGAAGGAGAGCCCGGCGTCGATGCCGGCTTCCGAAAGAAGCTGGTCGAACGGTTGCCCGAGGATCTCCGCGTACGTCCGCCCGACGAATTCCCGGAACGTCCGGTTGCATCGCCGGATCCGGCGGTGCGGATCGGCCAGAAAGAGCATGTCGTCGACGCAATCGAGCGTCCCTTCCCACTCCGCCTTTCCCGTCGCCACCATCCGGTGCGCGCGGGAGAGTTCGTCGTGCTTCTCCTGGAGTTCCGTGACCCGCTCCGAGACGCTCTCCGCGGTCCACGACACGCAGGAGGCGACTTCGTTTCGATCGAAGAACCGCTCGATGTACCGAAGGAGCCCCTCTTCCTCCTCGCGCGGGAGCCCGGCGGTCCGGACCAGGTCGAGGTACGCCTGGCGGAAGAACTTGACGAGCCCGAGGAAGATCCCGAGAGGCATCCCCTCGCGGCGGCGCTTGCGCGCCTCGGCGACGCCGAACGCGGAGAGTCCGTCGTTGCGGCCGACGTCCTCGGCGGTGAGCGAGGGGGGGGAGGGATCGGCGCGGAACGCCTGGAGCAGGGAGCCGGAGAGCCCGCGGAGCGTGGCTCTCCACTCCTCGGGGGGTCCGGGGACGAACCGGAAATATCCGCTCGCCTCGGCGAGGGAGAGGATCCGCCCGAGCAGGCGGTCCTCGTTCCGGGCGATGAGATCGGTCAGCAGCGTCATCGCGTCGTCAGCCGATAGACGACCGGGGTGATGACCTCCGCTTCGACGGGGGACCGGGGGAAGGGGGAGGCGTTTCGGACCGCGTCGATCGCTCCCCGGTCGAGGGCGGCGTGCCCCGAGCCCTGCACGACCCGCACGTCCCGCACCGAGCCGTCCGAGAGGAGCTGGAAGGCCACCACGACGTTCCCCTCCCACCCCATCCTGCGCGCCGTTGCGGGGTAGGCGATCGCGCCCTGGATCGCGTCGCGGATCCAGGCGAACTCCGCCGACCGGGGGGACGGTGCACCCGGGATCCCCGGCAAACCCCCAGCGGCAGCCTTGACGGGACCCTGGCCTGTCGGTACCGGCGCTGCGGCAGAAGCGTGCGGAGATCCGGGGGCGGGGGCGCTCATTATCGAAGCCGCCGCGGACGGGCTCGCCGGCGCGGTCGCTTCGGGCGGATTCGCGACGGGCTGCGAGGCGGGAACGGCGGGAGGTTCCGACAGGACGTCCGTCCCGGGGACCCGTGACGGTTTCACGGCAGCAACGAAGGCGGGCGGGACCGGGTGCCGGGCGATTCCGGCGGGGGGGAGGAGAGTGAGGTCGATCACCTGCGGGGGCCCCTTCGGGGGTCCGGAGAGCGCGAAGATCATCGCCGCCCCGACGAAGAGGTGCAGGAGGAGGGACGCCCCCGCACCTTTCCAGGCGGCTCCGCCCGTCCAGCCCCGCGGCACGGGGACGCTCTCCTGCTTCCTCATCACCACACCCTCTTGTGCCGGTTCTTACCCGATTCTCTCATACTTTTCCGGGCGCAGGAGGAGCAGGAGCGCCGCGGCGAGGAGGGCGAGCCCCGCGCTGACGCCGAAGGCCGCGGGGGCGCCGTAGGCGGTCCACAGGAGGCCGAAGAGGACGCTCGCGGGGAGGGCGCAGATGCCGGTGACGAGGTGAAACCAGCCGAACGCCGTCCCCCTCCGGTCGGCCGGGACGAAATCGGCCACCATTGCCCGCTCGGCGCCCTCGCACGCCGCCGCGTAAAGCCCGTACAGCAGGAAGACGGCCACCGTAGCGGCTGCGCCGCGCACGACGGAGAAGGCCGCGTAGCAGCCGGCGTACACGCACCAGCCGGCCGCCACCATCCACTTCCGGGGGATCCGGTCGGAGAGGGCGCCGGCGGGGACGGAGAGGGACGACTTGATCACGTGGAACGCCCCCCACAGCAGCGGGACGTACCGCACGGGCACGCCGGCGTCCACGGCCCGCAGGATGAGGAAGGCGTCGCTCGCGTTCCCGAGGGTGAACAGGCCGACGAGGAGCAGGTACCGGCGGAACACCGGTGAAAGCCCGTCGCGGCGCAGCACGCTCCCCGCGTGGGGCGGCGCCTCACCGGCGGGGGCGTCGCGGACCAGGAGCGCGAGGACGGCCACGGCCGCCAGGCCCGGCACGATCGAAAGGAGGAAGACGGAGCGAAGGGAGATCCCCCCCGCCAGGAGGAGGAACGCGGCCACGGGCCCGAGCACCGCCCCGAAGTGGTCCATCGACCGCTGCAGCCCGAACGCCTTCCCCCGCTGCGCGGCGGGGACGTACGCGGCGACCAGCGCGTCCCTCGGGGAGGTCCGCACCCCTTTTCCGATCCGGTCGCAGAACCGCACGGCGAGGACGTGTCCCCACCCCGTGGCGAATCCGACCAGCGGCCGCGCAAGGCTGGAGAGGCCGTACCCGGCGAGAACCAGCGGCTTCTTCCTTCCGCTCCGGTCGGACCAGACGCCGGAAAAGAGCTTGAGCAGGCTCGCCGTCGTCTCCGCCACTCCCTCGATCAGTCCGAGGACGGCGGGGCCGGCGGCCAGGGTGACGGTGAGGAAGACCGGCAGGAGCGGGTAGATCATCTCGCTCGACAGGTCGGTGAGCAGGCTCACCAGCCCGATGGCGACGACGTTCCGGTGTAATTTGGGGTGTTCCATCAGGCCCCCTGACGATGAGACGTGCGGTCGCGCAACAGACGCAACCCGTTGAATATTACCAGCAGCGTGGTACCCATGTCGGCCAGCACCGCCATCCACAGGGAGGCGTATCCGGCCACCGCCATCGCAAGGAACACCCCTTTGATGACAAGGGAGGCTGCCACGTTCTGCCGGACCAAGGAAACCATGCCTCGCCCGAGCGCGACCGCCGAGGGGATCCTTCGGAGATCCCCCGTCATGAGCGCCACGTCCGCCGTCTCCATCGCGGCGGGAGAACCCGCCGCCGCGATGGCAACGCCGACGGTGGCCAGCGCCAGCGCCGGTGCGTCGTTCACCCCATCGCCCACCATCATTGTCGACCCGTGGGAGGCGACGAGGTCCCGGATCCGCGCAAGCTTGTCGTCGGGCAACAGGCCGTGCTCCACGATGTCGATGCCGGCCGCCGCCCCGGCATTCCGGGCCGACGCCGCATTATCCCCCGTGAGCAGGACTATGTGCTCCACTCCGAGATCCCGCAACGCCCGGATCGCCTCCGCCGCCTCGGGGCGAAGCTCGTCTTCCATCTCTATCGCCCCGGCAAGGGTGCCCCGCATCCCGACGATCGCGACAGACGGCGCCCCGCCTCCCCCGTTTTCGAGGAGCCGGTCGAGCGCGTCGCCGCCCAGCCCCATCGTTTCGAACATCCTCCGGTTCCCGACGTGGATCTTCCGCCCCTCCACCTCGGCGGCGACGCCTTGCCCTTCCACGGGCTCGAACGTCCGGGCGAGGGTTCCTCGCGCAGCCGTGGCCATGCCACGCCTCGCCGCCTCCCGACGGATCGCCACCGCGGCGGGATGCGCCGAGGCCGCCTCGACCGCACCCGCCAGCCGGAGAACCTCATCCTCCGTCCACCCGTCCGCCGCCCGCACCCGTGTCACTCGAAGCCTTCCCCGTGTTAGCGTCCCCGTCTTGTCGAACGCCACCGCACGGATCGCCCCCATCGTCTCGAGGTGCCTTGCGCCTTTTACGAGAATCCCCTCCCGGGTCGCGCGAGTGAGGGCGGAGAGGGTGACCACGGGGGCGGCGAGGACGATCGCGCACGGGCAGGCGATCACGAGCATCACGAGCGCCCTGTACGCCCAGTCGAGTGCTGGGCCCCGGCCTAGCAGGGAAGGGATCGCGGCCACGAGGACGGCCGTGCACAGAACCGCCGGGGTGTACGCGGCGGCGAACCGTTCCATGAACGTCTGCACGGGAGCTTTTTGCGCCTGCGCCTCCTCCACCCGGCGCAGGATCCGGGCGTAGGTGGATTCGGACAGCGGACGCGTCGCCTCGGCGATCAGAAGGCCCCGTCCGTTCACCGTGCCGGCGAACAGTTCCTCCCCCTCCTTCTTTTCCACGGGGACCGACTCGCCCGTTACCATCGACTCGTTGAGTTCCGATGCGCCCCGGCGGATCACCGCGTCGACAGGGACGCGCTCCCCGGGTCGAACGATGAGGGTGTCTCCGGTACGGACCTCCTCGGCGGGGACGATCCGTTCTTCTCCTCCCGGACCGCCGACGCGGACGACGGCACGCTCGGGGGAGGAGGCGAACAGATCGGCGGTGGCGCGGCGGGCGCGATCGAGGCTGCGCACCTCCAGCGTGTTCGCGAGGGCGAAGAGGGTCACCACTACCGCCGCCTCCGCCCACTCCCCGAGGAGGGCCGCGCCGCCGATCGAGATCGTCATCAGGGCGTTCATCCCGAGGGACCGGTTCCGTATCTCCCGGAAACCGCGCATCGCCACCGGCGCGCCGCCAAGGAAGATCGACGCAAGAAAGGGGAGGCGGACGAGGGATTCTCCGGGGAAGAGAATCAGCGATCCTGCGCCGAGAAGAAGTGCCGCGCCGGAAAGGAGGAGGGTGTTCCGGGGCCCCTTGTCCGACGAGGGGAGTTCCGCCCGGCGCAGTGCGTCATCCAGCGGATGACCCTCCATCCCGATCCGGCGGAGGGCGTCGAGGATCGGTTCCACTTCCCCCCGGTGACACACCTCCACCTGCCGGGAGAAGAGATGGAACGTCAGCGACTCAACGGCGGGGAGCCTTGAGAGGGCGGCGCGGATCTCCTTCTCCTCGTCGGGACAATCCATCGCGGGTACGAAGATCCGGGTGCGAGGGAGGTCGTCGGGAGTTCGCATTGTCTCGAGGCCCGTGGCCGCCGGTCGCCGCGGGTTGCGTCGCGGCGAGGGGGCGATGTCAGGGGGCGTGAGGCTCCGCGGGTTTCTTCGCGACGAAGATCGCTTTCTCGTCGGAGTAGGAGACGACCCGGCCCCCATCGGTATGGATGCGGAACGTCTCCCGCGCGAGCGGAAAGGCGGAGAGGAAGATCATCTCGACCTCCCATTGCACCGCCTTGGGACGGCCCGTTCGTGCCACCCATTCCGGGAAGGCGTGTGTTTTCCACAGGGAGGCGGCCTGCAGGAGAAGAAGTCCCGCCCCCCCGAGGAACTCGAGCCACTCCTCCACATGGTAGCTGCGCACGTGCGACGGGTCGCGCACCTTCTCGACACCGTTCAGGAAGGCGTCGAGGGACGGTTCGCAGGAGACCACGCTGTCGATGATGCCGATCCGCCCGCCGGGGCGCGTCACCCGGACCATCTCGGACAGCGCGGACCGGACGTCGGGGAAATGGTGCGGCGCGATGCGACAGGTCACCCGGTCGAAGGCGGCGTCCCGGAACGGGAGCGCCTCGGCGTCGGCGGCCGCGAAGACCACGTTGCCCGCCCGGCGCTCCGCGGCCAGAAGCCGCGCCTCCCGGAGCATGGAGGGGGTCAGGTCCGACGCCACCACCCGGCCGGATCGCTCGGCGAGCGCCGCCGCGGTGTGTCCGCCGCCGGTGGCCACGTCGAGGATCCGGTGCGCCGGATCGAGGGCGAGGCCCGTGAAGAGGAGATCAAGATCCTCCATGTCCGTGTGGTCGGCGCTGCAACGATATTTCGACGCCACCCGACCGAACTGCGCACGGGTGCGCTCCTTCTCGGACAAAGGCATTCGGACTCCCTCCACCTCCATTTTCCCCTGCGGAGTCGAGGATGACAAGACCGGGCGCGGGGATACAATGAGGGGTATGCCGGACCAACTCCCCACCATCTCGCGACTGTACGCCGGACCGTTCCCCGCGCTCGAGGAGCGTCTGATCGGGCAATATTTCGGCCGCGCAGGGCGGGACCCGGAGCTGGAGCACGTTCTCCTCGTGTCGTCCAATGAACTCCGGGAGCACCTCCTGAAGCGCCTGGCGTCGGTTCCCGGCGTTCCCTCCGTCTTCGCCGGCGCATCCGTGATGACGCTGTACGATTTCGCCGTGCGCCTCCTGAAGCATCGCGGGAGCTTCCCGGCGGAACTTCCGCCGGCGAGGATGGCGGCGGCGATCTTCGCGGCGGTCCGCGAAACGTACGCCTCGGGGGGCGGGGATTTCGGGGGGATCTCCGCGACGCCCGGCTTCATCCCCGCCCTCGCCCGCACCCTTTCCGACCTCGAGGAAGGGTGCGTAGGGGACGCGGAGCTCGCGTTGACCGAAAGGACGGCGAAGGACCGGGGAGACGCCCGAAAGGCGGCGCGGTGGGCGGAGTGGCGGCGGCTGCGGGCGTCCGTGGGCCGGAAGGTCCGGGCGATGGGGGGGGAGACGCGACGCCGGATCTTCCGGGAGGCGGTGGCGGGGTTCGAGCAGCCTGGCTACCCGTTCCGCGCAACCTTGTACGGATTCTACGACTTCACCCGACTTCAGTGGATGCTGGTCGAACGGCTCTTCTCTTCCGGCCTGCTGGATGAAGTCTACTTCCCCGGTCTCTTCGACGGCGAGGGGAATCTTCGTCCTTCGTTCCTGTATGCCGCCAGGGCGTGGGATCGTCTGCGCGCCGCCTTCGAGGGAAACGTGGAGTACCTGACCGACGTCCCCTCCGCCGGGATCGCGTTGGTGCGCGAGCGGATCTTCTCCCCCGCCCCGCCCGCGGAAACGAGGCCCGCGCCGTTCGCCGTCCTCTCCGCTCCCCACGCGGAAGGGGAGATGCGGCTCGCCGCCAGGCGGGTCCGGTCCTGGCTCGACGCTTCTCCCGCGGCTTCCGTCTTTCTCATCGCGAGGAAGGTGACCCCTGAAATGGCGGCCGACTGGGAACGGATCGCAGCGGAGTACGGCATCGACACGGCGGGGCGTCTCGATGTCCCCCTCTCTTCCGTCCCCATCGTGCGCCTCCTCCTGCGGATGATCGCGGTCGCGCGGGACGACTTCCCGCGCCGGGAGGTGATCGACGTCCTCTCCTCTCCGTATCGTCGTTTCGCCGGAGGGGAGGACGGTATCGCCGCGCGGCCCGACCTGTGGGACCTCCTATCGAAGGAGCTCCTGATCGTTTCCGGGTCCGATTGGGAAACGCGGCTGGCCCGGCCTCCAAGGAGGCGCCGTCCGCTGGAGGATGCCGGGATGGAGGAGGGCGACCGCGCGGCCCAGATCGCCCTGCTCCGGTCCGAGGTGCGCGCCTTGAGGGCCTCCCTGCGGCCCCTGGCCGAGGCGCGGGGGTATGCCGCCTTCGCCCGGGCGGTCCGGGCCCTTCTCGTGCGCGAGTTCCGGGTGGTTCAGGACGACGGCCCCGAGTGGGAACGCGACCGCCGGGCAGTGGAGGCGCTCTTCGCGATCCTCGACGACCTCGAGGCGATCCCCGACCGGGAGGCGCCGTGGCCGGGGGTGCGGGAGGGGGCGGACGGATTTTCGGCCCTCCTCTCCGCGCAGCGGCTCTTCGTCGGAGAGCGCGGAGGGATGCGCAGGCCCGGTGCGGTCGTCCTCGGGGATGCCGTCGTCTTGCGGGGCGTCACGGCGGACCGGGCGATCGTCCTGTCGGTGAACGAGGACGCGGTCCCGGCCCAGCTCGAGGAGGACCCGCTCCTGCCGGACGATGACCGGGAGGAGATAAACCGCGGGACGCGTCAGACCGACCTGCCGGACGCCTTGACGCTGCGGCGGCGCAACGCGGCGGAGGAGAAGCTCCTCTTCGCCCTTCCCGCGGCCGCCGTGCGGGAGGAGGTCACCTTCTCGGTCCTGCGCGCCGACGCCGCTGGCGCGGCCCGGCGCCCCTCCCGGTACCTGCTCCACCTGTTGTCGCGCTTCGCCGGCCCCTCGGTCTTCTCCGAGGAGTGGGAAGCCGCCTCCGGCGCCGTCGTCGAACGCCTCCCCCGGTCTCCCTTCGGCGCTCTCGGGGGCGAGGGGCCGCGCAGCGCGCGGGAGGCGGCTCTGCGCGCGTGGCGCGCGGGAGCGGAGCCGAAGGTCGCCGCGGTCGGCGTGCCGTGGGGCAAGGTGCGCGGGATCCTGGCCACGTGGGCCGCGCGGTCCGCGGGGGAGGGGATCTTCCCCGGCCCGGGTCTCCGCGTCCGCCTCCCGTCCTGGCACAGCGCCTCCGCGCTGGAGGAGTTGGCCCGCTGCCCGTACCGGTACTTCCTCCGGCGCGTCGTCCGCCTCGATCCGCCGGAGGAGCCCGAAGAGGCGCTCGCGCTCTCTCCCGCGGAGCTGGGGGAGATCGCCCACGACATCCTGCGCCGCCTCGGCCGGGACGCTGCGGCGGGAAAGGGGTGGGGAGACATCGAAGCCGCTGCGCTGCGTTCCGTGGACCGCTTCGCCCGGGAGAATCCGACCGGCCTTCCCGGCCTCTTCCGGATCCGGTGCCGGGGCGTGGAGCGGGACGTGGCGCGCCTGGTGGCGTGGGAGCGGAGTCAAGGGGCCGAGCGCCCCGGGTGGTGGGTCGACCGGATCGAAGAGGCGTTCTCCCTCCCCGCCACTCCTCTCCTTCCGGCGCTTCGCGGACGGGTCGACCGGATCGACCGCGGCCCCGCGGGGGAAGCCCGGGTGATCGACTACAAGTATCGCGACCCGGCCCGCGGGGAGATCCCCCCGGACTGGATCCGTCACGGCCTCTCCCACCAGGTCCCCGTCTATCTGGCGTTCGCGGCGTCGCTCTCCCCCGAGCCGTCCGCCGTCTCGGCGGCCTTCTACTTTCTTCGCAACGGGTTCGGGGTCGAGGAGGCGCCGGGGTGGGACGAGATCCGCGTGGAGTGGGCCGCGGCCCTCGCCGGCTG
>Ga0315273_10011136_pt1 | contig 11497 bp, 1 predicted proteins | sample YL17G02_0_MG_FD_205753 | JGI IMG/M metagenome (GOLD analysis project Ga0315273, IMG submission 205753) | Sediment microbial communities from Yellowstone Lake, YNP, Wyoming, USA - YL17G02_0 | ecosystem: Environmental > Aquatic > Freshwater > Lake > Sediment | place: USA: Wyoming | collected... | reverse complement strand
CAATTCTTGGAATATTACTCCAAATGAATCTCCCAATATTAACGGTGGCAGCTGGACCGGTGGCAACTACTGGAGCGATTACACGGGTGTTGATACAAATGGGGATGGGTTAGGCAATACTCTCCTGCCCTATAATAACGCCAATGGAATCCAATTCGGCGGAGATTATCTCCCGCTGACGAACAACGCAGCGCCAGCTATACCAGCCCCGGTTGCCAACTTCACCGCAACACCACGTTCAGGCACAGCACCATTGCCGGTCTTGTTTACCGATCTTTCGTTGAACAGCACCGGCCGGGCATGGTTCTTCGGCGATGAGAATTTTACGGCGCCTTGGACGCAGATGAACGGCAGTGCCGGGTGGGCAGCACGATCCGGTCACAGCAGCGTGGCAATGGCTGACGGCAGCATTGTACTGATGGGTGGTTCTGGAACAAGCATATATAACGATGTGTGGCGATCAACGGATAACGGCGCTACGTGGACACAGATGACCGCAAATGCCGGGTGGGCGGCACGATTCTATCACAGCAGCGTGGCGATGCCGGATGGCAGCATCGTTCTGATAGGCGGATTCGGCGGTGGTGCTAAAAATGACGTGTGGCGGTCAACAGATAACGGCGCTACGTGGACACAGATGACCGCAAATGCCGGGTGGTTGGCACGATCCGGTCACAGCAGCGTGGCAATGGCTGACGGCAGTATCGTAATAATGGGTGGTCATAATGACAGCGGCGCCCGTTTGAATGATGTATGGCGGTCAACGGATAATGGGGCAACTTGGACACAGCAGACTGCGGGTGCCGGGTGGTCAGCAAGAACCTATCACAGCGGCGTGGCGATGCCGGATGGCAGTATCGTACTGATGGGCGGGTCGACTACTGGTTGGGTGTCAGTAAACGACGTATGGCGGTCAACGGATAATGGGGCAACTTGGACACAGCAAACTGCGGGTGCCGGGTGGTCAGCAAGATATGGTCAGAACGGCGTGGCGATGCCGGATGGCAGTATCGTGCTTATGGGCGGTAACGATAATTTTGGCTATAAGAATGATGTGTGGCGGTCCATCGACAACGGCAAAACATGGACACAGGTGAATTCAAGTCCAGGATGGTCGGCAAGATACTTGCTCAACAGCGTGGGGATGCCGGATGGCAGCATCGTACTGATGGGTGGTTCTGGTACGAGCAAATATAATGATGTATGGCAGTTGATGGCTGCCGGATCATCGGCCCCGAACCCGTCGCACACCTATACCGCAGCAGGGATATATAACGTAACGTTACAGGCATACAATGCTGGTGGGTACAACAGCACGCGGATAGCCGGGTATATCACGGTAACGGGATTATCAGGACCAGTTGTCAATGGAACGATCATCAATCAATATGCGACAATCTTTATTGGTGAAGAAGGGCTGAATGTAACCCATGCCCTGAACCAGGCACAGGGTAGTCCTATTGATGGGACACCTCCGGATACTCTAATTGGTTATTGGGCACTAGGAGTGGACAGACAAAACACGTCACCGTCAAAAACTATTCTAATCACCAGTGCTTCCTCATACACTGTAACAGCCTCAGACTATGGCGTAGGCGGCAATATTTCCGACTGGTATATTTTTAACAGTTCCAGGGCTGAAACAAATTTAGTATTCCACGTCGCAGATCCTTCCCTTGATATCAGAGTATGGAATTTCGAACATGCAGCAGATGTCACCGGATCTTCGGTGCCGCTCGGAACCCGGCTTGGATTCCGCATTGATACCAACATGTACGAGGCAGTGAATGAAACGTACCGGAGTCCCATCAATCCTGCCACAGATGGTTTCATTAATATAAAGGTGAGAAATGAATCCAGTGCCACGCTTATAGCACTTTTTAACGATTCCACGAGCGCAGGTTCACTCGCAGGTCCGAACTCTATTCTTGCGAACTTTGTGAATTTCACCCCCTATTACTGGGGTTCACCGGGCACCTATACATGGAAAACCGATGCGATGAACAATAGTGAGTATGTCTATCCTGCAGGTACCTATACGGTTTGGGCTGAATCGACCCTGAACAACATGAAAAATAATTACGTGGATGGAAATGGTTCGGTTTACACGGGGAAGACTGTTTCTCCAATATACACCATAACACTTGTTACTGAAACAGTGGCAATTGAGACAAACAAGGACTCGGTCGTCAGCACCAAACCATTCTCGGTTACCATCACTGGCCTGCCCAGCACAACCTATCACGTCTGGGTCAATGATACCAGCAGTATGACTGGCGGCTACGATGACCAGCCACCGATGATTTCGCCATACCAGAGTGGAGTGAAGTTTGATACTTTCAACCCGGCTGCACCGTATACGGTTGTTATCGATACTCTCAATGGTGGTTATAACTTCCAGAACAGCGGCGGTAAGACCATCTGGGAAGATGTAGCTCATGGTACCTGTACTGGCTCTGCATGTGGTACTGTTGATTACCGTGGAACACTCGGAAATGGTACCTATCTCTATGCCAACGTAACCACATCACCATCCGGTACCCGGACTGTTGAGTTTACTACCACTAACTGGACCAAAGCACAGAATTACACCATCCGTGTTGAGAAATTCGATGGTGAGTACACGAACGATGAGGTTGAGGTAAAAGTCGAAAAGGGCGCACCCACGGTCGCAGCGTTCAGCGGCACACCGACTTCGGGCTTAGCACCATTGCCCGTAACATTCACGGACGAATCGATCGGTGACCCCACCGGCTGGGCATGGTTCTTCGGCGACGAGAATTATACGCAGGCATGGACGCAGCAGACTGCGAATGCCGGTTGGTCAGCACGATACGGTCATTCCAGTGTGGTGATGCCTGACGGTAGCATCGTCCTCATGGGCGGTTGGGACGGTGGCTACAAGAATGATGTGTGGCGTTCAAAAGACAACGGCACTACATGGATACAAATAAATGCAAGTCCCGGGTGGGTAGCGAGAATGTATCACACCAGCGTCGCGATGCCTGATGGAACTATCGTTTTAATGGGTGGTCGAGACAGCGGGTCCCCCATGAGTGACGTCTGGCGGTCAGATGATAGCGGTGCTACTTGGACTCAGGCGAACGCTAGCGCCGGGTGGACGGCAAGATATGTTCATACCAGTGTCGCAATTCCTGATGGCAGTATTGTGCTCATGGGTGGACAAGATGGTACTGGCAATCCCAGGAATGATACGTGGCGATCGACAGATTACGGCACTACATGGACACAGATAAATGCGAGTCCCGGATGGACCGCACGATGGGATCACACCAGTGTAGTGATGCCGGATAACAGTATCGTGCTCTTAGGCGGTTATAATAGTGGCGGTTATAAGAATGACACGTGGCGATCAACGAACGACGGTGCCACGTGGACGCGGTTGAACGCAAACGCCGGATGGACGGCAAGAGGCGCTCAGACCAGTGTGGCGATGCCTGACAGCAGTATCGTCGTGATGGGGGGGTATGATGGCACCCGTAAGAATGACACATGGCGGTCAAAGGATAATGGCGCTACATGGACGCGGTTGAGCGCGAGCGCCGGGTGGACCGCAAGATACATTTACAGCAGTGCTGCGATGCCGGATGGCAGCATCATCCTGATGGGTGGTCGAGACAGCGGCGGCGGGAAAAATGACGTATGGCGGCTCAATCCCGTTGGATCATCAACACAGAACCCGTCGCATACCTACAACGCAGCAGGGGAATATAACGTAACGTTGCAGGCATACAACGCCAGCGGATACAACAGTACTCTGAAGACTGCATACATTACCGTATCATCTGCATCCGACCGGATAGCAGAGCTCCACATGGATGAAGGTGCAGGAACATCTGTACGGGATACATCAGGATTTGGTAATAACGGAACCCTGTATGGCGCCTCATGGACATCAGGTATCTCAGGAAGCGGACTCACCTTTGATGGAATAAATGATTATGTCGACCTTGGAAATTCCGCGAGTCTCAATCCCTCTGGCAACCTGACTCTCGAAGCATGGATTAAACCTGCGGATATAACCAAAAACCAGCGGATCATCGATAAATTCGATTATTCAGGATATTCGTTGCTGCTTGATCCGAGTGGTAATGCAGAGCACCGGCCGACAATGTTATTCCAGCTTGCAACATCAGGAAGTCTTGTCCAGCATGTTGCAGGAGAAGCAACGAAGGGGGAGTGGCAACATGTCGCTGCTGTCTACGATAGATCAAAAATGTCCATTTACTGGAATGGTGTTCTCCAGGGAACACCAGCAACCCAGTCAGGGATTGTCCAGAACTTTGCGGGCAATCTCTCCGTCGGTCGGAACGCTGCTTCGAATATTGAATATTTCAACGGAACAATCGATGAAGTAGTAATATATTCACAGGCACTTTCTGCCAATGAGATCCTTGCCAGATACCAGGCCCATGAAGGAAATATAACCCACATACCCATCGCCAACTTCACCGCCAACTTCACCTCAGGCACCCCCCCGCTCTCCGTCCAGTTCAATGACACTTCAACCAACACTCCCACATCATGGAACTGGTCGTTTGGAGACGGAACGTTCAGCACAACCAGGAATCCGGTTCATACATTCTCTCTAACCGGATTATACACTATCACACTAAACGCGACCAACGTTGCAGGAAGCAACATTTCTGAAAAAACAGGCTACATAAATGTAAGTGAAAATCTCAACGACTGGGACTATATGACAGCTATAACTGTCAGGGAAAATTCCGGATCTTCCCTTGTACAGTATCAGGTGCAAGTCGTCTTAAATTCAGCCAATTTTGATTTTTCACAAGCGAAACCTGATGGATCAGATATTCGATTTACTGATGGCAATGGCAATCAGCTCGCCTACAAGATAGAGAAATGGAACGCACCGTCGCAAAATGCTATTGTATGGGTAAAACTGGCACAGCTACCAGCAAACAGTGAAATCCCCCTCACGCTGCATCACGGCAATCCAGGTGCAGTATCCCAAAGTAACGGAGATGCAACCTTTGATTTCTTTGATGATTTTGATGGGACCTCTCTGGACGTCAATAAATGGAATATCTACATCCGTGGAACAAATGCCCGGGTAGAGGTGGCAAGCAGTACTTGTAAACTTATTTCCCCAAGTCCTCTCAGTTATTCGGGAATCAATACAAAGGCATTTTTCCCCATTAATTCTCAATTCGTGGTTAAGCGAAAGAAAGTCACTACAGGAAGTGACGGCCGTGGTCCGATGCAAAGACAGGCATTCAGCGATTCTTCTCTGGGGGACACTGCATCACACTGGATAGATCATGGGACAGAATTTGGTGGTGAGTATTGGGTTCGATGGCAGTTCGGAAATGGTGGCAATATTATTCTTACCGGTGATCTGGCTGACGTCGGAATCGCTGAGGGAACTTTCTATACATCCGGGGTAGGATGGACAAATACTAGTGGAACAAGGAGTGCAGTATGGTATGAAAATGGTGCCCGGATCACCAGCATGGATTACAATTCAAATACGTATGTTCCGGATTTACCAATGCATACCTACCTCGCATCGATTCCGTACGGTGACTCGAGTGATAATACGGGATATATGGAAGTAGAATACGCTCTCGTTCGAAAATTTGTTCTGAATGAACCAACTGTAATAGTTACTGGTAGTCTGCTGGTAGCTAACTTCACTACCAACATCACTTCCGGCACAGCACCGCTGACCGTTAAATTCACTGATATTTCAACGGGAAGCCCGATGCCAACGATGGTCAACCTGTCATTCGGGGACGGAGCTTGGACGAACTCAACCGGTTCCTGGGTACATACCTACACGAATGAAGGCACGTTCTTCCCGGTAATCTACGCATCGAACGGCATCAGCAGTGCCTCGGGAACAAATGGTACTATTTCAGTGAATGTTACGCCGAATATACCTGTGGGCTTGGCTGAAGCGTATAATGTTGTTCTGGAGAACGAAACGCTATTGGATGGTACTGCAACCGGGAAAGCGGTTTCCGCGAGCCCTGTTCCGATATCCGCCAGCTCAGAGGTTCAACTTTGGGGAGGAAAACCCGCAATATCGGCACCCACCACTCCGGGATGGATAGGATACCTGATTTTCATTGACGACTACCCGGGCGCCAACTGGGAACACCCGTGCAGGTATGTCTTTGTAGGTGACGATGGAATCACCACCGTGGTAGAAGCCATGTCACCCCCGACAAATATCAACCTCGACCAGATCGCAGGAGAGACCTCAAATCCATGGGGTGACGCAAACTCGGTTACATCAGTTTCACAAAACCCTGGCGGGGGACTCGGTACCCTTAACCTGAACCTGGCATGCACCGGCCCGGACTGCAGTCATAATTATGCACTCCTCATATCCGGCGGGTTCAACACTACCCAGAATCACATACGGTACTGGAATGACATTTCCTTTATGTATCAGACCCTGAACCAGACCTACGGCTATCCAGCGGATCATATTACGGTGCTGATGTCTGACGGGACCAGTACCGGAAAAGACCGGCACAACGCAACCGCAGCAAATGGCGCGATCCTGACTGATAATTCTCCTCTTAACCTTGATATGTTATATGGGACCACCGATGTGAATGGTGATGCTAAAAAAGCCACCTTGAACACTACACTCACTAATCTGAATACCAAACTCACAACGGCAGACAGTCTTTTCATTTTCACGACGAGTCATGGCGGGTGGGATGGTGTCAAAAACAGTAACAAATCAACCCTTTACCTCTGGAACCAGGAATACATATCAGATACTGACTTTGTAGCTGCGCTGCCTGCAAAACCCGGGAATATCACTATCGTGATGGAACAATGCTACAGCGGTGGATTTGTCGATGATTTCATTGACAAATACACCGGGCCCCAGAGAAGGGTGATAACAACCGCGGCAAACGGAAGTGAACCTTCGTGGGGTAATGGTTTCTCCAACGCCTGGGCCCAAGGGGTAGCGATGATCGATGATGCCCGGTCGTACAATTACAAGGCAGATATCAATCGCGATAATAAAACCTCGATGTGGGAGGCTTACAATTATTCACTCTATTATGATCCCGCAGCCCTCTCCTCATTGGCGAACCATGAACATCCGCAATACAGCGCCAAAAATCCCGCAACCGCAGGTAACACAACGTTCCTCGCCACCTGTTCCGTTCCTTCTGTTTCCTCAATTAAAGTGACAGCGCCTAATACAGCCGAATCATGGAAGAAGGGATCAGCCTACTATATCACATGGACCCAGACAGGGTTGACCCAATCGAACGTGAACATCTCCCTGTGGAATAGTAAGGGGTTCAACAAATCTATCATAGAAGTGCCAGCTACATCATCGAGATATCTCTGGACTATTCCCACCACCCAGGCAACAGCAAACGATTACTACATTAACATAAGCAGCGTCGGGACAACTCCCATCGTGTTTGACAAAAGCGACACAAACTTTGCTATCGCAGCAGCGGGTACAACAGGCTACCTCTGGGTAAACTCCTCGCCGACAGCAGCCACAATCTATATTGATGGAGTGTCGAAAGGTCTGACAAATACAAAATTGACTGTGGCCAACGGTGACCATAATGTCACGGTGACGAAGGCAACCCCAATTCCCGGATATTATTCAATGCAGTCTACTGCAAGAGTCAATACCGGCGGCACAACGATTATGAACTTCAATCTGGACCCGGTCGAGGCGAATACTGTTGCCGGTAGCATTGTTATTGATTCCGAGTATCAGGGAGCCGAGGTCTTTATTGATGGAAAGGCAACCGGGCTGATGACACCAGCGGTGGCAGAAATTTGGACTGGACCTCACGATGTGTACGTAATGTCCTACGGCTACGAAACACCACAGACACAAACCGTGGATGTCCTGGAAGGGGAGCCAGTAAATGCTTACTTCGAGCTCCCCCTGGGATCTTCTAATGTTGTACCGCTTGTGGATGCTGGTAAGGAGATTACTCTTGAAAATGGTTCTGCTTTCGGGTGGTCAGGTTTCTTCAAGGATCCCGGACCCGGTGCTGACTCCTGGACTGCAACCGTCAACTACGGAGATGGAACCGATATTCAGACCCTCACGCCCAATGAGGATAAGACATTCGACCTCAGTCACCCCTATGCCAATACCGGGCAGTATACCGTCACCGTCACGGTCACAGACACCAATTCTGGAGTAGGCACTGGTACTTCGATTGTTACCGTGGGTGAAAGTGACGGGATTCCGGATGATACTGACAACTGTCCCACAATAGCAAATGCGAACCAGCTGGATACTGATGGAGACCTTCTTGGAGATGTCTGTGATCCCGATGATGATGGAGATACCATTGATGATAGTATCGATAACTGTCCGTTGATCAGTAACGTCGACCAGGCGGATGCTGATAACGATGGTGTCGGGGATGTCTGTGAAAATGTCGCACCGGTTCTCGCTACGATCGGTGACAAGTCCGTCAATGAAGGGGTAAAACTGGAGTTCACCATATCGGCAACTGATCCGGATGGAAACCCACTGACCAACAGTACCAGTGCTCTACCCCCAGGGGCTGCATTTGATGTTATTACCGGGACATTCACCTGGACACCCGGATACGATCAGGCTCAGACCCTGCCATATCCCGTCACCTTCACGGTTTCAGATGGAACCGCGAGTGACTCGGAAGAGGTCGCGATAACCGTAACCGAAATCAACCGGCCACCGGTTCTTGCAGCGATTGGTTCGAAGTCTGTTGCCGAAGGTCAAGAACTCAAGTTCACCCTATCATCATCAGATCCGGATGGAAACGCTCTAACCAACGCAACCAGTGTTCTACCCCCAGGGGCTGCATTTGATGTTATTACCGGGACATTCACCTGGACACCCGGATACGATCAGGCTCAGACCCTGCCATATCCCGTCACCTTCACGGTTTCAGATGGAACCGCGAGTGACTCGGAAGAGGTCGCGATAACCGTAACCGAAATCAACCGAGCCCCAGTCGCTGATTTCACCGCGACTCCACTGTCCGGAACCGGACCACTGACGGTGGCATTCACTGATAAGTCTACGAATACTCCAACCTCATGGAGTTGGGCGTATAAGAACGCTACGGCCGGCTGGACTCAGTTTAACACTACATCACCGACCCCATCGTTTACTTTCGCGGTTGGTACCTATGACATCAATCTCACTGCTACCAATACAGCCGGGAGTGATGATGAAGTCAAGACCGGGTATTTCACGGTGAGCCAGGCGGTTGTAACACCAGTTGCTGATTTCACCGCGACTCCACTGTCCGGAACCGGACCACTGACGGTGGCATTCACGGATACATCCACCAACACCCCGACTTCATGGAAATGGGCGTATAAGAACGCTACTGTCGGCTGGAGACAGTTCAACACCACAAAGAACCCGTCGTTTACCTTCGCTCCTGGTACCTATGACATCAACCTGACTGCTACCAATGCAGCCGGGAGCAACACTAAAACACAGAGTAATTATATTACGGTTAGCCAGACTGGGGTAAAGCCGGTCGCTGATTTCACCGCGACTCCCCTGTCCGGAACCGGACCACTGACGGTGGCATTCACTGATAAGTCCACGAATACTCCGACTTCATGGAGTTGGGCGTATAAGAACGCTACTGTCGGCTGGAGACAGTTCAACACCACAAAGAACCCGTCGTTTACCTTCGCGGCTGGTACCTATGACATCAACCTGACTGCAACCAATGCGGCCGGGTCAAATACTAAAACATCAACCAGTTATATCACGGTCAGTTCCGCGGGAACCAACGCAGCACCGGTTCTCGGAGAAATTGTGGTGCCGGTTGCTCCGGTTAAGATCAACTCCCCGATTCAGGTCAACGCTTCTCTGACAGATCCGAACAGTGCGGACACATTCACTGCCAAATGGGCGTGGGATGACGGGACATTTTCACAGATCTCCCTCCCGGCAGGCATAACAAAGGTAACGGGCAGCCATACATACACTACACCGGATGTCTACACAATCAACCTGACGGTAACCGACAATGGCGGTTTGAGTGCTACGAAAGCGGCAACAACATACGTCGTTGTGTATGACCCGAGCGCCGGATACGTCATTGGAGCAGGGGCGATCAACTCTCCGGCAGGTGCGTATTTACCGAACCCCTCGCTCACCGGAACGGGATACTTTGGATTTGAGTCGAAATACAAGACAGGTATATCAAAGCCACAAGGTATTACTGCGTTCTATTACGATCTCGGTACAATGAACTTCTACTCGAATAACTATGATTGGCTCGTGGTAACAGGGTCAAAAGCATCGTTCAAAGGCTCCGGCACGATCAATGGGAAGGGCAACTATGGTTTCCTGCTCACCGCAACAGACGGAGCGTTAATAAGCAGGACAACTCCTGATAAATTCCGGATAAGAATCTGGAATAAGACCCCGGTAAAAAGAGTCTATGATAACATGTTGGACGCACCCGATGATGCAGACCCGACCACAGTAATCAAGAACGGATTTATCATTATCCAGAAATAATTTTAATTTTTGATCGCACTCGTACGGAACAGAAAGGTAAAAAATGACGGGAAAATTTCAGGGAAATACCATGATAAAACGAGATATACTGCCTACCGGGCTGTTGTGTATCCTCGTTATAGCGGTTCTGGCAGCGCCGGTGGCCGGTCTCGTTGTAGCAGATGATTCGATTAATCCAAAGATCACTGCTACAGACGGAGCCACGTCGCCGATGATTATCCTCGATTATGGCCTTATTGAAAATGGCACCATCACCATCGACATAACAGAATTACACCAGTATGTTGCCAGTGGGAACTTCACAACCGATAATGTAGTCATAGATGACGCGGCTGTAGCAGCCGGTTGGATTGTCGATGTAGCAGATGACACCCTGACGCTGACGTTAACCGGTCGCGCAATAATTGATCCTGAAACTGTCACGGTAACCTTCACCGGAGCAACAAATCCCTGGATTGCCTATACAACCGGAGAAAAGACCGTCGCCCTGACGGCGACTATAACCGATACCAGTGAGACTGCCTCATTCAACTTCGTGATCCAGACGGGCGGTCTCGCAATAGAAAACGGTGTGCCGATCACTGCTACGGACGGAGCCACCTCACCGGTGATCACCATCATCGATGCAGCAATTGACCCGGAGGGCACCATCACCATCGATGTGTCAAATTTAAACTTGTTTGTCGTTGCCAGTGGTCTCCTCAGTATGGATAATGTTGTCATAGAGGACAATGCCGCTGCTGATTGGAGCGGTGAAATGTCAGACGAGAATACCCTGATGCTGACGTCAGCCGGTCCTGCCACGGAACCCGGTGATATGGTAACCGTGACCTTTACCGCCTGACTTCGCCACTTTGCGATAGCTAACGCTCAATTTTTAGCATAATCCCCATTCGCCAAATAGGGTTTACCAGCAGTTTGGAGCCTCTAAAGTGCCATACTTTTTGATAAAATCGCCAAAAAACG
>Ga0315273_10011135_pt1 | contig 11497 bp, 11 predicted proteins | sample YL17G02_0_MG_FD_205753 | JGI IMG/M metagenome (GOLD analysis project Ga0315273, IMG submission 205753) | Sediment microbial communities from Yellowstone Lake, YNP, Wyoming, USA - YL17G02_0 | ecosystem: Environmental > Aquatic > Freshwater > Lake > Sediment | place: USA: Wyoming | collected... | reverse complement strand
TGCCGGTATGAGCGATAACGGCACCCTCAAAGCGAGCATCAAGGCGGCGGCCTCCCGGGCGAGCATAGTGCCGCGGCGCCGCCTGCCGGACTACGCCATCGACGGCCTGTTGCCGCAGATAGCCGTGTCGCCGGCGAACGCCGAAGAGACGGCGGCGGTCCTGTCTGCGGCCGCAAGCTGCGAGGCGGCGGTCATCCCCTGGGGCGGCGGCACCGCCATGGCGACCGGCGGCATCCCGCGTCGCTACGACGTCGCCCTCGACACGACGCGACTGAACCGCGTCGTCGAACACGTGGCGGAGGACCTGACGGTCGTGGTGCAGGCCGGCGCGCGCCTCCAGGAATTGCAGGAGCACCTCGCCCATCGAGGCCAGTACCTGCCGCTCGACCCGCCGCTGCCGGAGCGCGCGACGATAGGCGGCATCCTGGCGTCGAACGCCGGCGGGCCCTGGCGCCACGCCTACGGCTGGCCGCGCGACTGGCTCCTCGGCATGAGGGTCGCCCTCCCCGATGGTAACGTCATCAAGTCCGGCGGACGCGTCGTCAAGAACGTCGCCGGCTACGACATGGGCAAGCTGTTCACCGGCTCCTTCGGGACGCTCGGTGTCATCGTCGAAGCGGCGTTCAAGGTGATGCCTCTGCCGCCGGCCCGCGCGACCGCCGTGGCCTTCTTCAAGTCGTCCGGCGTAGCCGTTCGCGCCGCCATGGCGCTGCACGCGCGAAACCTGCGCGTCGAGTCGCTCGATCTGTTGAGCGCCGATGCGGCGAACGCCGTCCTCGTCGACCATGCGAAGGGCAACCTGTGGTGCCTGCTGGCCGCCATCGCCGGCAATCGCGGCGCCGTCGAGCGGACCTTGCGCGAGATGGCCGCTATCTGCACCGGCGAAGGGGCGGCGATGGCGTCGCTGGCGCCCGAGCAGGCGGAGACTGTCTGGCAGCGGGTACGCGGCTTAGGCCTCCAGACCCCCGACAGAGACGCCCTCACGTTGCGGGCATTCCTCCTGCCGTCGAAGGTCGCGCCGTTCCTGGAGTCAGCGGAATCGACGGCGCGGGCGCGCGATCTCCCGCTGCAAATCGATGCCCGTCCCGCTCTTGGGGCCGTTTATTGCAGGACGGCCGGCGGCGAGCGGGTCACGGTGCTGGTCCGTGAGTTGCGCGAATTGGCCGGCAGCCTCGGTGGCGGGCTGGTCGTCGAAGCGTGCGCAACATCGCTGAAGTCGCAGATCGACGTCTGGGGCGACAGTCGACCGGACGCTGGACTCATGACCCGCGTGAAGGATGCTCTCGACGCCCGCCGGACGATGAGCCCCGGGCGCTTCGTCGGAGGCCTGTAGGCCATGACCGCAATCACGCGAACTCGACGGAATATCGACGCCCCCGCATTCGAGGACATGCAGCGTTGCGTGCACTGCGGCTATTGTATCTGCGATTGCCCGACGTACCTGGAGCTGGGCACCGAGGCGGAGTCGCCGCGCGGCCGCCTGCACCTGATAAGCGCCCTGGCGGAGGGCCGCGTCTCCGCGACCGCCGGCCTCGTCGCCCATCTCGATCGCTGTGTGCAGTGTCGCGCGTGCGAGACCGCCTGTCCCTCAGGCGTCGCGTTTGGTCGCATTATGGAGCGCGGCCGCGCCCTGGTGCTGCGAGGAGGTGGCGGTCGCCCGCCGTTGAGCTGGCGCCTGCGCGCGTCTCTCGCGAGCCTGCTCCTGCCGCATCCGGGACGACTGCGTTTTCTCGCGGGCCTGTTGCGGTTCTACCAGCGCTCCGGGTTTCAGAAGCTGGTACGCAGCACGCGCCTGCTGAAGCTGCTTCCCGGTCGCCTGTATGAGATGGAGCAATTCCTGCCGCCGCTGCCCGATCGCGTCCTCACGCCGGTCGAGGTCACACGGCCGTCAGGCGATGCCCCGGCTCATCGCGTTGCCCTTCTCGTCGGCTGCGTGACGCCTGTCCTCTATCCGAATCTGCACGAAGCAACCGTTCGCGTCCTCGTGCGCAACGGCTGCGAAGTCGTCGTGCCGCCCAAACAGACCTGCTGCGGCGCCCTGCACGTCCATGCCGGCGACCTGAAAGCCGCGCGCCGCCTCGCCCGACAGAACATCGACGTGTTTCTCGCCCTCGGCGTCGAGGCCGTCATCACGAACGCCGCCGGCTGCGGGTCGACGATGAAGGAGTACGGCGAGCTGTTGAAGGACGATCCCGAGTATGCGGAGAAGGCCGCAACATTCTCGGCGCTCGTCAAGGACGCTACGGAGTACCTCGTTGCGCTGCCGTTCAGCGCTGAGATGGGCACCGTGCGCGGCCGCGTGACCTACCAGGACTCCTGCCATCTTGCGCACGCTCAGAAGATCAAGGCGCAACCGCGCGCCATTCTGGAGGCGATCCCGGGTCTCGATTTCGTCGAGCTGCCTCAGGCCGACCGTTGCTGTGGCAGCGGCGGCGTCTACAGCCTCACCCAGCCGGAGATGTCGTGGCGGCTGCTGGAAGAGAAGATGAAGCGCGTGGCGGAGACGAAAGCGGGCATCCTGGCGACGGCGAACACGGGCTGCATGATGCAGTTGCAGGCCGGCCTGCGGCGCTTCGGCCCGAAGAAGACTCAGATGGCGCACGTCGTGGAGCTGCTCGACGAAGCATACCGCGCGGTCGAAAACGACTAGCTCCGGAGAAAAGCCTCCGCGCGGTCCAGTTGCTCCGCCAGAGGCGATGCCCCCTCGACCGTCAGCCGCTCTCCTCCCGCCAACTCCGATAGCGGCTCTGCCTTTTCCAGTTGCGCCTGGTAGACCTCCCAGCGGCCGTCGGAAGGGCTCCAGACGGCGCTCCGCCGTAGCTGTAGCCTTTCCCTGACGAGCGATTCTTCGGCCAGGCATTCGACCGCCAGGAAGCGGACGCCCGTTCGCTGTGCCAATGTCCTCGCCTCCTCTCGATGTTGACGGCGGAGAAAGGAGGCGTCCAGTATCACCGGCTTGCGCTTCTCCAGGAAGGGCGCTGCTTGCCTCAGCATCTCGGCATACGTGCGGGCCGTGGTGTATCCCAAGCGCATTCCTACCACTTCTGACCTATGTAGTTCTAGCGATGTTGTTAAAGCTAGATTGAGAGCCCGCCTTCGATAGATTCTGCCCCGAAGTTTACTTTAAACCTGTCCTTGAATTCCTTTACGCCAAATCTATGAGTTTGCGTTCCGTGTTTTTCAACAGTGTAAGCGGCCGTGAGAGAACCTAAACGCCCACAAGCCTCAAGCGGTAAATCTCTAACAAAACCCGATAAGAAACCGGCCCGGTACGCATCTCCGGCGCCGGTTGGATCGATAACACTCTTTGGTTTAGCTGGCGGTATCTTCCATTCTTTCTTGCCCATCTTTATTATTGATCCACGAGAACCTAAGGTCGTTATCCAAATTTGGTTTGTTTGCGGTAGGTTTCTGAGATCTAGCCTCCTTTTGATGAGCTCAATTTCGTAATCATTACCGATGACGATTGAGGCGTTTTTTACCGAAAATTCAAGGTCCTCCTTAGTAAGATGTGGGATATTAAAAGCCGGATCAAAAAGATACGGTATGTTATGTTGAACAGACTCTCTTACAAATTTGGTTGTAGCCACCGGATCGTTTGGGGAGATAACCACAAAATCCCCGTCCTTTAAAAAGTCTTTGAGGGAAATAGCCCTACTCTTCTTCATAGCACCTTCGTAAAATCCCCAAATCTGGTTATCATTCTTGTCGGTTGTTACAAATCCTTGGGCGGTAAGGATATCTTTAGAGACTCTAATTCCCGTGACATCCAAACTCGTGATCATCCTTAAATGTTCTGAGTAGTCCTGAAAATCGTATCCGGCGGATGCAATTATTAGCGTGGGGACACCTAATAATCCTAAGGAATAGGAAATATTGCCAGCTGTGCCACCAAATTCTTTCTTGAAAGTTTTCATTATGAAGCTGACATTTAAGATGTGGATCTTATCTGGCATTATATGGTCACTAAAACTACCCGGCATCGACATGATGTGGTCATATGCTAGGGACCCAGTAACTACAATTCTTTTAAACATTTGTCTCTTGATTACGTACCTTCTTGCCACGAAGCAGTAACTGTCACGACACCCAGATAGGCGTCGTTGCACAGCCGCCGGTTGAGGCGGACCTCTTCCTCGCAGTAAAGGCGGCGCTTCTCAAGGGTCGTGTGGTCGAGGAAGCCCATGTGGACCGGTTTCTTGACCTTATAGACGTTGTCCCCGGCGAGGAAGACGTAGGAGATGTGCGTCTGAATCAGGTCGACATGGTCAACGGGATTGGGATATGTCGAGGGCGAGAGCAGGGCTTCGATGTGTGAGGGAAGCCGTTCCCCTTCCATCTGCGTCCCTTCAAGCTTTATGCGGGGGCTGATCGCGGATACGGCTCCAATATAGGGCGATTCCAGGGCAGAGTCTACCCGGCGGGCACGCTCGACGGCGGCTCCGGGGCTATCTCTTGCGCCTGACGGTCCGCCGCAGGGTCGGAGGAACGGTCGGTCTCGTCACCTGGTCTGAAGGCGCTATCAGGGCTACCAGACCGGCAACTATTTGCGACGCCGGAAGCTCCACTTCGCTGGGAGCCCTCAAGCGAGACCGGAGAATAAGGCCATCGTGCGCGGCGAGAATGAGGCTCGCGGCCACGTCCGGTCGCACGGTCAGCGAGACCAGGCCCTCGCGGTCGGCTTTCTCGAAAACGCTCTCCAGGAGCTCGATCCAACGCCCGTAGGCGGCGCGAAGGGGCTCCTGCACTTTCGTGTTTCGATGCGACTGCGCCCATATCTCGGGCAGAAGCAGCCGCCAGTGCGGGTCGCGGTCGTCGTAGCGAAGGAGCGACGCCAGCGTCTCGAGCAGCGCTACGGCGGCGGGCCCGCGAGCGCTTTCGAAAGCCCGGAGCCGGCGCGTTTGGTCATCGATCCAGAGCGATAGCAGCTCCAGGAAGATGTCTTCCTTTGAATCGAAGTGAAAGTAGTAGGCGCCCTTCGAGTGCCCGGCCGCCAGCGATATCTCCTCGACGGTCGCGTGGTCGTAGCCCTGCTCCGCGAATATGCGCAACGCCGCCTCAACCAGTCTCGCCCTGGTCTGTTGGCGCTGTTCCTGCCTTGTCGGTGTCGGACGTCTCACGTCGTCATATCCTCAACTGATTGTCGACCTGTCTTCGCGAGAGTCGCAGGCCGGTGTCAGTAAGAGTGGTCAGGCAATCACGCGTTTGGCCGAGGAGTGCCTGCACCGGTGCCGGATAGCGCAGGCTGCAGCGACTCGATATGAGGGTTGTTCTTGTTTCAGCGAATGAAATACGCCGCTGTGTCACTGCCACAAACGCTAACCGAAGCGTCCACGCTTCACCTGACATTTCCACGATAACAGGTCTTCGCGCACGCCGCCAAGTCCCATCGAATTGCCACATTCACAGATATGGACGTTATGTTTCGCCACTTTCATCGTTATTGCTTTGGTGACTTCAAGGGTCCCAACCCGCCTCAGGTGGGTGAGCAGCTTAATCATCGAGAGAGAACGGGCACCGACAAAGGCAAACCACTCGAAAGAGAGGGGCGCAAAGCCGCAGACCTACGGCCTCGTCTGAAGGGCGAAGCTAAGGAAGCTGGGCTGCCGAAGGCTCTGCCGAAAGCGCAGGAGAGGCGCTGTTCGGCTCGCATCATCTCCTTCCCAAGTCCTTGCCGTCGTCGGTGACGCTGCCGACGACGGCCCCTTTTTTGGCCTCAGGCAGCCTCCGATCTCTCCGGGAACGGAGCGCACTCATGAAGAAGAACCGGAACGAGATGATTGTCGATCATCTGCCACTGGTCGCGTTCGTGGTCAACCGCATGCCCAGTGAAGGCGCCGGCGCCGTGGGCATCGATAGAGACGATGCCATCAGCTATGGCGTCGAGGGACTGATCCACGCGGTGGATGCCTTCGACCCCGACCGCGGCACCACCTTCGCCAGTTTCGCCATCCAGCGCATTCGCGGCTCGATTCTCGACGCCGTGCGAAAGCAGGACCCGCTGCCTCGCTCGCTGCGAAAGAACGCCAAGCAGATAGAGCAGGCGTCGCAGGAGCTGGCGGTGCAGTTGGGGCGCTGGCCCACACACAAGGAGATAGCGTTCAAGTTGGGGATCCCCCTATCGCGGCTCCAGCACCTGCTCGGCCGGGCAAGCTCGCGTCTGGTCTCGCTAGAGTATTCGCTGGAGGACCGCCCCAATTACGGCGGTAATCACGCCTGGGACCCCGTCGACGACGACGTCCTGTCGGACCCGGCGCGCGCCGCCGAGCGACGGGCGACCATCGGCCATCTGTCGCGTGCTGTGGGCTCTCTCTGCGACCGCGACAAGGCGATTCTGCACTTGCGCTACGAGGAATGCCAGCCGTTCCACGAGATAGGCCGTGCTCTTGGCCTGTCGGAGTCGAGGGTGTGTCAGCTCCACAAGCGCATCATCAGCTTCCTGCGAAGGGAGCTTCTGCCCCAGTTGGAGGAGGCGGCGTAGCCGGATTTGGGAGGCGGAGATTCGAATTCGCGACTCCTTCGCGCCATTGCAGGCTGTCCGTGCCCGCGAAGCTGCCGATAATACTCGGGAGAAGCATGTTTATGCCTGTCTTGGCTTCAGTTCGCCATCTGCTCCGCGGTCGTGTCGTCGACGAGACGGACAGGCCGGCGGCGAGAGATTGTCTTTCTAACGGCATCAGCAAGCGCCAGGCGTGGAGTTCCTAGCGGGTATATGTCATGCAAGACATCATAGAGCAGCCGAACGAAGAAAACGGCGAGTCGACCGGGCGGCCGCCGCTGGTGCTGGTGCGCCCAGGGATCGGTCCCGCAGCCCGCGCTGAGCCACGCGGGCCCAGCGCTCCTCTCGCATCGCCGCCACTGCCGCGGAGTGCCAAGGCGCTATCTGTCTGCATCTTCCTGGTGGGATTGGCCGTGGTGGCCTTCTATGCACGGCAACTGCCGCACTCCGGCCTGGTAGGGCTAGTATTGTTAGGGCTGATGGCCGCGGCCTCCGAGCGGCTGAGCATAATCGCGTATCGCGAAGCGTGGGTATCCATAAGCTTCGTTTGCCTCTTCGCGATAGCTGCGCTCTACGGGCCAGCAGGCATCGCCGTGGCTACACCACTCGCAGTCCTGAGTCTTCACTTCCCGCGGCGCATGCTCCCCTACCGCTTGATGTTCAACTCGGGCAACTCCGTGCTGGCGGATGTCTCATCGGCTGTCATTCTCATCTCCGTCATCGGTGACAAATCTGAGATCGCGATCTCCGCCAAGGTCGTTCTTGCCGCCCTTGCGGCCGCAGCCGCCAACTACGGTGTCAGAGCAGTCCTCGTCTCCAGCGTGACCGGGTTCGCGACGCGACAAGCACCCTGGACGGTCTGGCGCGAGCAGGGGCAGTGGCTCTTTCCCCACTACGTTGTTTTCGGTTTCCTGGGTCTTGCCCTAGCCGTGGCCTATCAACAGATCGGAGTCACCGGCCTTCTGGCTTTCGCCGCGCCGCCACTCATGATGCGCCTGGCGATGAAGCAGTACGTCGATCAGACCACACGCAGCGTGGCGATACTGAAGCGGAAGAACGAACAGCTTCACAAGGCGAACAGGGAAATCCTGGCCATGACCGAAAGGCTCAAGGAGACGTACGATGCTACGCTGGAGGCGCTCGCCGCCGCCCTGGATGCGCGCGACAGCGAGACCGGCGGCCATTCCAGCCGCGTGACCGTCTACACCATGGACATGGCGCGGGAGCTCGGAGTGACGGAGAACAGCGACGAATGGCTGGACATCGAGAGGGCATCGCTGCTGCACGATGTGGGCAAGATCGGTGTATCGGACGCGATCCTCAACAAACCCGGCCCGCTGACATCCGAGGAATGGCAGCAGATGCGCAAGCATCCCGCCATTGGCTACGAGATGCTGAAGGACGTGAAGTTCCTCTCCACGGCGGCCGACATTGTCTACTCGCACCACGAGCGCTACGACGGCAAGGGCTATCCCACGGGGCTGAAAGGCGAGGACGTCCCTCTCGGCGCGCGGATATTCGCGGTGGCGGACGCCTTCGACGCCATGACGTCAAACCGACCTTATCGTCGCGCCCTTGCGGTTGACAAGGCGTGCGAAGAGATAACGAGCAACTCGGGGACGCAGTTCGACCCGAGCGTCGTGGAAGCGTTTCTCCACTGTCTACCTGAATGGTCGGCGGGCTTGAGGGAGAGAGTAGCCGCCTAGCCGGCCACGCCGAAAGCCAGTCACTTGAGTCTTGCTGAGGCGAGGAAGAGAGGAGAATCGAAGCCCCAGGGTGACCGCTGGTCTGGCTGGACCGACGCGGATCGCCCGGAGGCTGCAGACGGTCGGCGATATTGAGTCGCTATCCTACTTCTCGATCGGACTCCCCTTCTTGCAGGAGGGCGGGAATCCGACTTCAGCCAACAATCTCTTGTGGCGTCCCTCCTAGAACCAGTGGTACTTTTTCATGGTTCGCCTCCTGGCGGTGCCCGGCACATGCTGGTGCCGAACCAGATATGGGTCCTTCCTCCCTACTCGCCTCAACAACATACCGACCCGTCGGTATGTATTATGACATGCAATCCCTGATTGTCAAGTCCAAGCAGAATCTAGCTAACGTAAGCGACTGGCGCTGACGCCACCAGGAACAGAGACAGGGGCTGAGTGAGACCGCCTCAAAGGTCGATAACCCTTAGGAATGAAGAGTCTCTCCAGGCATCGGCGGGGCCGGGCGGCGCGGGCCGCTCTTATGAGAGCGGCACTTGCCGTGTTCTCGCGCAAGGGGGTCGAGGACACGAGTGTCGATGAGATCTGTCTGGCGGCCGGCTACTCCAAGGGCGGTTTCTACTTCCACTTTCGTAGCAAGGACGACATCCTAGCCCAGATTCTGCAAAACGATATCGATGTCACCGGCGCGGGACGGCTGGATGCTTTTGCGGTTGAGCTGTGGGCTGGGGCTGGACGTAACGAAACCCTGAGAGAGCGGCTCGCTCAACGTCACGACGCGCGTCGCCGAAGCTTGCTCGACGATGCGCTTGCCTGCGGCCAGGACCCGAAGAGCGCGCCGCGGATGCTCGATCTGCTCCTGCTGCTTGACACAGGCCTGGGCGTTCAGCAGCGGCTCTCTTCGTTCACCATCGACGAGACGCAGGACTTCATCGACTCGCTGCTGGCAACACTGACGTCGCCCATGACCGGGCTGCCGGCGCGTGGGCGACAGGCTGCGTCCTGAGTCGTGTGAGCGACGGCAGCAATTGTCTGGCGCGAGAGGTACGGTAGGGATCGAGGGACTGACGCTGCTGCTAGCCGATGCCGCTGGTCCAGCGCTCGCGGCGACGGTCTCGCTCCTCTTTCGCGGCGTCGAGACTGTGGCGCGCCTGCGCGAGCAAATCGAGGGGGTTGGTATCGCCCTTTTGCGCGGATGCGATTCCTGAACAGACGCCTACCCAGAGTGTAATGGCCTGTCCTTCGACGTTCACGGTCACCGGTTTACGGGTGACGAAGCGTTCCAGCCGCCGAAGGAAGCGCGCGGCGTCCTCCTCACCGCATTCGAGCAAGATCAGCGCAAACTCGTCGTCGCCGAGGCGCACTGCGACGTCGGATGCGCGCTTCGTCATCTCAAGCAAATCCGCTATGTGCTTGAGGACCGCGTCTCCGGCGGCTTCGCCATAGGCTTCGTTGACCGAAGCGAGGTTGTTCACATCGAAGACCGCCAGCGACGGTGCCGTGCCGTAGCGCTGCATCCGCTTGAACTCGTCTCGCAGGCGAAGGCGGAAGTATTCCTCGTTCGGCAGGTTGGTGACGTCGTCGCGCATCGACGGCGCGACCGCCCGCGCGAAGCCTTCCGCCGCTCTCCTTGCCCGGTAGATAGCCACCAGACTGGTCGCCACCACCCCCAGCATGAGCACCGAAGCAGCGGCTGCGACGTGCGGCGCGTTCCACTTCTCGTCGACGAGTGCCAGCATCAGTCCCGCCGTGACGAACGCCGACGCTACGAGGAGATACCTGCGCAACTCGCTCAAGGCGTCGGTGGTCCTCCTGGGGGAGATTGCAGGCGATAACTTCTGCAACGTCAAGGCGCGCGTATCGCGCCAGTCGTCGCCCGCGTCCGGGCTAAGACCGTGCTCCAACGGTCGATCCGACCGCACGCCGGTCTCATCCTGCTGCGGGGAATGCCTGTCTTCGAGCAAGAGACTCCTCCAACACCGTCAGTTAGATTATCGACCCCGAAGGCCGCAGATTTAGGTCGGGAGGGCTGCAAACGGGCCGTTTTCGGCCGCAATCGCGCGAGTTGACACCCCGTGGAACGGTAGTATCATGAATTCAGGGATTGCGAGACCATGCAAATCGACTGGAGCAAGACAATCGACGATATCTTGTCTCACAAGATATCTTGCCTGCGTTGCGGCCGCCTGGAGACCTCCGTCTGCGTCGGCTATTCGCGCGCGGCCGCTGTCTCCAGCTATGCGCCTCGCTGCCAGGACTGCAGCCGCAAAGAAGGCTGCGACGCACGGAAGCTGGTGGTGCTCTGCGAGCCGTGCGCCGAAGAGCTGCACATCAAGGCGCGACACGTCGACGAAGAGGGCATGATGATCCTGTTGATAAACGACTGTCGCAAGGACCTGGAAGACTGCCTCGACTACCTGACCGACTACTGGCAGGATGACCTCGACATCGACCCGGACGATGAAGATGAGGAGCATCGCCTGGAAGGCGTCGCGCCTGACGTCTTCGCCGAAGAGAACGTTTGGCGCACCCGCCTCGAGGAAGAGTACCTGTCATACCACCGCTGGTTCCGCGAGCGCGGGCTGCACATCCCTGAGTCCGGCTGGCGATCGGAGTACGCCGAGGAGATCATAGCGCTCGGCTATTCGACGCTCCTGGGCGACTGACACCGCTCAAGCCGCTTCCGCCTCGCCGGCGATCATCGCCCCGGCCGATTCTCCCGCACCAGCCACCGCGACGGCGTGGGAGCAGCGATTTCGCCATCGAGCACCGCCGCTATCCGTTGCCGCAGCTCGTCGAGGCCCCAGCCGTTCTGCGCCGAGATAAACAGCGCATCAGGCCGGCCGTGGCTGAGCGATTCGCTTTGCTCGCGTAGCTCCTCCAGCCCGTGGATGGCGTCGCCGTCGTGGCGCGCCAGCAGGTCGACCTTGTTGAGCGCCGTTATTACCGGCTTCTCCGACAGGTCGAGGTCGCGCAGCGTCTCCAACACAGTCTCCGCCTGCTGCGCCGCGTCCGGATGCGTGATGTCGACGACGTGCACGAGGACGTCCGCCGCCGATAGCTCCTCCAGGGTCGCGCGGAAGGCGGCGACGAGCTGCGCGGGCAGCTTCTGGATGAAGCCGACGGTGTCGGAGAGGAGCACCGTGCGCCCGTCCGTCAGCTTGATACGCCTCGTGAGCGGGTCGAGCGTGGCGAAGAGCTTGTCCTCGGTGAAGACGTCGGCGCCGGAGAGGGCGCGCATGAGCGTGCTCTTGCCGGCGTTCGTGTAGCCGACGAGCGCCACGACCGG
>Ga0315273_10011134_pt1 | contig 11498 bp, 8 predicted proteins | sample YL17G02_0_MG_FD_205753 | JGI IMG/M metagenome (GOLD analysis project Ga0315273, IMG submission 205753) | Sediment microbial communities from Yellowstone Lake, YNP, Wyoming, USA - YL17G02_0 | ecosystem: Environmental > Aquatic > Freshwater > Lake > Sediment | place: USA: Wyoming | collected... | reverse complement strand
CCTCTTCATCTTCTCAGCGGTCGGTTCGAGGTCGCGCTTTGCCATTTCAGCCGCCTTTCCCAGGCCGACCGCGCCAGCGACATTGACAGTCGAGGATCTGAGCCCTCGTTCCTGTCCTCCGCCCTGTAGTATGGGTTCGATCTTGGTTCCCTTCCTGACGTAGAGCGCTCCGACGCCCTTCGGCCCGTGGAACTTGTGAGCAGACAGCGAGAGTAGGTCGATGTTGTCAGCCTTGACATCTATCGGCAGCTTCCCGATGGCTTGGACGGCATCGGTATGGAATGGTATGCTCCTGGACTGAGCGATCCCTCCGATCTCCCTGATCGGCTGGATCGTCCCGATCTCGTTGTTCGCCATCATCACGGATATCAACACTGTGTCGTTCCTAATCGCTCGTTCGATCTCAGCCGGATCGACCAGCCCCTCTGACGAGACCGGTATGTATGTGACCTCGAACCCGAAGCGCTTGAGGAACTCACAAGGCTCCAGGATAGCATGATGTTCCACTTTCGTTGTGATGATATGGCCTTTCATCTTCCCCTTGTACATAGCCACGCCTTTGACGGCCAGATTGTCGGACTCCGTCCCGCCTGAGGTGAATATGACCTCTGCCGGGTCCGCATTGAGCAGATTGGCGACATGCTTCCTCGAATCCTCGAGGGCTACTTTCGCCTCCCTGCCGAACGAGTGTATGCTCGACGAGTTGCCGAACTTGTCCAGGAAGAAAGGCGTCATGGCATCGAACACCTCCGGAAGCACCCTGGTCGTGGCGCTATGGTCGAAATACACCCTTCTCATAGGACTGGCATTCATAACAAGGGGTAGGTGATGATTGCGGACGATTTAATAGATTCGCCAGGTTCAGAGCCGTGAATTGGCTCCCTCCGAGCCGTCGATTCCTGTAAACTGGAAATGACTAATACCAATCATGACCATGCCAGGACGAATCCCGATGGATGTTGGCAAGCTAAGGCAGGACTTCGTGGTCCTGAGCAAGGAGATCGGCGGCAAGATACCGATATACTTCGACAGCGCCTGCCAGACGCTCAGGCCGAAGCAGGTCACAGAAGCGATAGCCGAATACTATGACTCGTTCCCTTCATGCGCGGGCAGGAGCGTCCACAAGTTCGCCACCGAGGTGTCCTTGCGATGCGACGCAGTACGCGCAAGGGTCGCTGATTTCTTCGGCGCCGAGAGCCCCCTCGAGATAGTTTTCTTGAAGAACACGACCGAGGGCCTGAACACGGTCATATTCGGGTCCGGTCTGAAGAAAGGGGACGAGGTCGTGACCACCGACTACGAGCACAACTCGGTCCATGTGCCGGTCCTCCAGATGGTTGATTCGGTCGGGGTGAGGCACCGGATGGTCCCTTCATCGACCAACGGCACGTTCGACATTGATGCTTTCGAGCATGCAATGAACAAGAGGGTCAGGCTCGTCGCGATGACGATGACATCGAACGTGACCGGATATACCCTCCCCGCGAAGGAGGTGGTCGAGATCGCCCATTCATACGGCGCGAAGGTGCTGTTCGACGCCGCTCAGGCGGCCCCCAGCAGAAAGATCAATGTGCGGGAGCTGGGCGTCGACTACCTGGCGGCCTCGGCGCACAAGATGTGCGGTCCGTCGGGCATGGGACTGTTCTACTGTCGGGCCGAACTGGGTGATAGGCTCAGGCCACTGATGTTCGGAGGACACGGAGTCACGGACACGAACTACGCTTCATTCAAGCTGATGCCCGCCCCCGAGAGGTTCGAGACGGGGTTGCAGAACTACTCTGGCATCGTAGGCACAGGAGCCGCCTTGGACTATCTTTCGGCAATTGGGATGGACGAGGTGCGCGAGCATGAGATAGCACTGAACAAGAGGATCACGCGCGCGCTTGTCGATGTGCCAGGAGTCAGGATTCTGAAGCCAGAGGACCCGAACCAGCGCGGAGGCATCTTCAGCTTCAACATAGACAATCTCTCCGCACACGACATCGCCATGATCTTGGACAATTCGAAGAACATCATGATGCGCTCTGGGATGCACTGCTGTCACACCTACTTCCACTCGCGCGGCATAGACGGGTGCGCGCGCGCATCTGTCTATATCTACAACAGCTCCGAAGAGGTTGACATGTTCACCGAGTCAGTCAACGAGCTGGCCGACAGGTTCGGCAAGAAGACCTAGACCGCGCGGGAGAGGAAGAGCAACAGCCTTGACCCGTTATCGAACTGCACCGATGCTGTACAGATTGTGAACCTCTGTCCAGAGCGGCACTCGACGTCCTCAGAGTAGTTGTCGAGGGCATCGATGGTAGAGGTGTTGAGCATGGAACCGTCATAAGACCACGTATGCAGTTCGAAGATTGGTTGCACGCGCACGCGTTGGCCGCCCGAACTACCAGACAAGATGGAGTGGTGGACCGTGACCAAGACCTCGCCCCCCGTTGAGATGAATGGCACGGTCCATGTAATGGTGACTTCGGAAGCGGACATTGCTGTCCGGCCGACGATTGATGAGAGATCATCTAGGACCCGCACCAACTCAGTATCAAGATGGACGAACTTGTCCGGCGAGAGAAGCCCAGCAAGTATCGAGACGACAAGGAGCGCGGTGATGGACATGACGACCTTGGAGACTATGAAGTCCATCACACTACCTCCACGAGCACGTAGACCGTCCTGTTCCCGAGCATCGCGGACATCCTAAGGTCGAGCTCGAACGAGCTTGTGACAAGAGCGGTCCAACCGGGGCCTATGATCATGGCGGGAGGGTCGGTGGCGGACCGTACGATCGTCGCGCTGTTCCCGAGTCTGAGAACCGCGCTCGACGCGTTCGGACCTCCGACCCAGTCGCCAATGGTCAGGCGGTCGGGTCGGAGGCTCCCACCCCCTCTGAGGTCCAGCGAGATCGTGCGCACGCTCCCCGGGCCTTCGGTCGTTAGCGTCTGCGCGGTCGCAATGATCATTTCGAGCTCAAGGCACGCCCTTCTGACGAAATCCCTGTTCTCCAATCCCTGGAGAGCATGTGAGGCAGGGATCACGGAGAGTGAGGCGACGACCGCCACGATCATGAGCTTGAGCGGGATCGATTCCAGCCCCGCGCAGTCACGGCTCAGACGCATCTGTCATCAGCTCGGGATCACGGGTATCTCGTAACCCGAGTCGATGCCGTAGTCCCCCTTCGCGACTGTCACAGTGATCGTCGTCAGCCTCGAACCGAACTGCTCTACCGTCAGCCCTGTCAGGACGAGCTGTCCATGGGAGTCTGTGACCCCCCTGACTGGTCCACCATCCCCGGCCTTGATGTTGGCTCCTTCGAGCACGATGGTCGCTCCCTCGAGTCTGTCCCCGCTCTGGTCCGTCACTGTGATGGTCATCGCAACCCCCTCCCTGGAATATACTCCGTCCCCGTCCTTGTCGTATACCACAATCTCCGACGGGTTGACGAACACCTCGCCGATCGAATGAGGCGCGGCGATAGAGTTCATCCAGCCCATGATGATAGTGAGCCCCAACCCAGCTACCACAACCATTATCAGCAGCTGGAGCGGCAACCCTTCTATGCCGCCCCCGCAGTCTCTTCTCAAGCCCAATTGGGATCTTCTCTTTCTCATGTGTCAACCCTGCCTTCACGGTCTTCCGATGAGGCCAATGGGGGCTGATGTCTTCTCCCACTCGGCTACATGTAGGCTACGCATAGGATCGTCCGGAAAGCCAGGGTTGGAACCTGCTCAGCCAGTGTGTTATCATGCATGATTCCCAGGAAAACATGTTCATATACGCTCCCGACCGGTAGAATGCCTAGACAGAGGCGAGGCATCAGGCCCGTCTCTGACCGGAATGGGAATGACAATGGAAGCGTCTAAGTGTCCCAAGTGCGGCGAGGAGCCGGCGTTCATAGAGCACATTGAGAAGTGGTACTGCTACGGGTGCAACTCATACATTGATGAAGGTGAGGACAAGCACGAGTGCAATGACGAGGCGGTGCACGAGGACCCTGCCGCCGCCATCGCTGACGAGCTGAAGGCACTCGAGGAGGAAGAGGCGAAGCTCGAGTGCAGGAACTGTGGCGCGGAGCTGCAGGACCTCAAGGACGGCAGGCTCTATTGTTTCATGTGTGAGACTTACCAGGACGAGATCGTTGCAGAGAAGAAGGAGCCCATGCAGAACGAGGCCCAGATCCTCCTGGATGCCGTCAACGTTCCAGCGACGGACAAGGCCCCTGTACCGGTGCAGCCGGTTTTGGAGGTCAAGCCTGAAGTCGTCCCAATCGTGTCCGAGCCTGCCAAGCAACCGGAGATCGCACCTGAGCCGGAGCCCAAGCCAGCGGAAATAAGGATGTGTCCTTCGTGCAGCCAGCCCCTGAAATTCATAGAGAAGTACCAGAGGCACTACTGCTACGGCTGCAGGAAGTACGCTCCTAGGGATGAGGCCCCCAAGCCCCCTACGAGCATGGTCAAGGAAGAGAGGGTCGCGAAGAAGTGCCCCGGCTGTTCTGGGGAGATGAAGTTCGTTGAGAAGTACAGCGAATACTACTGCTACTCCTGCAAGAAGTACCCGCTCAGGTCTCAGAAGAAGGCAGAGCCTGCGAAGCCTGCCTCCAACGCGAAGGTGTCGGCGTGTCCCAAGTGCGGCGAGCCGGTTAAATGGGTCGAGAAGTACTCGAGACATTATTGCCTAAAGTGCAAAGAGTACGCTCCCAAGGGATTCGGCGGGGCGCCTTTGGACGCGGGTGAGAAGAAGGACTGCCCGACCTGCAAAGAGGTCATGAAGTTCATCCCGGAGTACAACGAATGGTACTGCTTCAAGTGCAAGAAGTACTCACTCCGGCCGAGCAAGCCCGTGCTCCTGTTCTGAGCGTCGGTCCTGATAAGGACGATTCCGGTGAAGGCTCAGCCTTCACTGTTCCTAGGGGTTCGGTCGTCTAGGACTTCTTGGTCTGTTCCTTGTCCGGTCCAGGAGTCAGTGTCGGCTTCTTCCGTCTCAGTATCATGAGCGCGACCACTATCGCCACGACGATCACTATCGCGATCGCACCAATGGTCAATGCGCTTATGCCTCCTGCTTGCTCCTTCTCCAACTGCACAGTGAAGCTTACGGTCACATCCCTGTAGTTGCCAATTCCGTCCGTGGTCCTGACCGTCACCTCGTGCACTCCGTTCTTGAGATATGTTAGCTCGGTCGAGTTCCCTATAGCCACATCGTAGAGCGCCCCATGGTCCAGTGAGACTTGTACGCGTGCAACGCCGCTCTCCAGGTCAGTCGTGATCCATGTGACGGTCACGTTCTCGTGGTCGATCACTTCGTCGGCTGTCGGGGTCGTGATGATGAGTTCGGGCGGCCTCGTGTCCGCCAGGAAGTTGACGGTGGCTATCACCCAATGACCTGCCATATCGGAGACGTTGACGGAGACGGTGTGTGCTCCGAACGCCAGGTTCGTGTAGTCGTAGGACAGGTTCATTCCGATATCAGTCCACGCCCCTCCATCGACCTTGATCATGTATCCCTTGACCCCTGACCCGGTGTCGTACCCGGTCCAGTTGATGGTTATCGATGTCTGTCTGATCACCTTGTTCGGGGTCGGTGCGACGATTGTCACATTGGGCGCTTGAGTGTCGACGAATGTCGTTGTGTCTGGAACTGAGGGCACGGGCTCCACATTGCCCGCAACATCGACGGCGACAGTGTAGAAGTCATAGCTCCCGTCCCCACCGAGCTGGGCGGAGTTGATCGTCCCCCGGTAGACCGCCGTTGAATTGACCCACAGTGGCGCAAATGCGCCGCCTGCAATCCTGTAGTACAGCGTGATGTTGGCGATACCTTTGGCGTCGTAGGCTGTCTCAGTAATGGTGAAGTTCTCCACCAGGGTGTACTTTGGCAGCGTAATCACCCTGGATGCCGGTAGAACTGTGTCCACTATCGTCCATGTCTCGTTGCCCGCGGGGGCGGTTTCATTGTTTCCGGCAAGGTCCACGGCCTGAGCGTAGAATTCGTACAGGCCGTCTCCGTCCAACGCCGCGGTGTCGAATGAGAACACGTAGGGTGATATCGGGTCTGCCGAGTTGAACTCGAAGCTCCCCATGCCGTTGTACCTGTACCAGAGCTGCACCTCCGCGATGCCGTTCAGGTCCGTCGCGGTCGCGGTCACTGTGACCACAGAGGTGTTGGTGTACGGGGTCAACATGACCAGCTGTGACGATGGTGGCACGTGGTCTATCTGCAGGAAGAAGTCATGAGTATAGGTACCGTTCTTGTCTACGTCCAGCAAGGCGCTCGCTCGCCAGTACCCTGAGGCAGTGGCATTGATGAAAGCAGATCCTGCTGTCGCGTTGACCGCCGCCAGGGAGTAGTGACCGTTGCTTGCTGAGACCGCGCTTCCCAGGATGCTCGCTCCCTGGATTGCCTCGACAACTGCGTCCCTGATCGGGGACCCCGTGATGGCGTCCCTGACGGTCCCGGAGACGACAGGGAACCTATCCAAGGCGAAATCGGCGCTTGCCGTCTGGTTCCGGGCAAGGCTCAGGTTGCTCGTCCCCATGTAGTGCGTAGAGTCCCAGGCGTCCACCGTGATGTCTATGCTCGCGTGCTCAGCCGGAACAAACGCTTCTGGCAGGTACAAGGAGTAAGTGCCGTCCGCAAGCGTCGTCGTGCTGTCCATGAACGATGTCCCGTTGAATATCGCCACTGTCGCTCCTGCGATCGGCGCCATGGACAAATTGTAAGTCACCAGGCCTTCCACGAGAGGGACCGTCAAGGGGTAGAAGTCGACGGTCTTCACGTCGTTCATCGCGAGCGAGACCGTCGTTGAATTCGTAACGTACCCAGTCTTGCTTGCATTCAACCAGTACGTTCCCGGGACCGCAGTGATATTGAAGTACCCGTTCGCCGCAGTAGTTGTGGACTTGCCAGCCGCCTCCAGTGTGACCGTGAATCCTGAAATCCCTGTCGTCGTGCCTGGCCTTAGAACGAACCCTTCTACGATAGGGTTCCTAGGTATCTCGACCAGCAGACCCGCATAGATGTATGCTCGGCCCGCGTTCGCAAGGCCCGAAGGCGTGAACTGCGGGTCCCCGACGGCGAAGTCAGGAGCGCCGTCCCCAGTGATATTGCCTCCGACCGCCACGCTCCCTCCGAAGTAGACTGCGCCTACATCTGGTACAAGGACTATGTCCGGATAGGCGTCCGGTGTCTCCCCTCCGAAGTACGCATACGCCCTCCCTGTTGAGGTCGCGTTGAGGTCGCTATCTGGCGCCCCTACGAGAAGGTCCGTATAGCCATCCCCATGGAAGGCGCCCGCGGCGAGCGCCCATCCGAGGTGCTCGTTCGCGCCTTGGCCCATCATGGCCAAATCGACATTGGTATTGAACTTCGAAGAACCGTAGAGCACAGAGACCTCCCCGGCATCGGTCCCGTTGTCGTCGTTGTTCGGAGCTCCGATCGCTATGTCTCCGTAAGCGTCTCCATTCATATCAACGAGGGTCGCAATGGAGGATCCGAGCCTGTCCCCAGCCGCCTTTCCATTCACAACGTTGATTGCCGGATTCGCCCTGATCACGTTCCTGATGACATAGGCCGCTCCAGTCATGACTCCTCCAACTTTGTGAGTGGGCGCTCCGACCACCATGTCCATCGAGGTGTCGCCGTCAACGCTGACATTGCCTGCGACAGCCCATCCGAAGTTGTCCCCAGCAGCCTCACCAGAGAAGGTCTTGTCAGCGATACCGTTCATCGGCGAGCCGCCGTAGTACACGTAGACTCGCCCTGAGCTGGCCAGGCCGTTCGCGTTCGCGAAAGGCGCTCCGACGATCAAGTCGTCCGCCAAGCCGTCGCGGTTGATGTCTCCACCAGCAGCGAGAGAGTACCCTAGCTCCTCTCCGTCGTTGGTGCTGTTAATCCAAGCGCCGGCCGAGCCCGAGAATCCGGGCCCGCCGAATACGATTGTTACGTTTCCGGCGTCAGTGTGTCCGTTCGGGTCCGCAAACGGCGCACCTATTGCTAGGTCTGCAAAGCCGTCGCCGTTCAGGTCACCGGCGTTTGCGACTGCCCATCCGAAGAGGTCTCCAGCACGGGTCCCGTTTACGACAACGGTCTCGCTCATCGAGACATTGTCTTTGGATAGGTAGATTGTCACTGAGCCCGCGGCGATCATCCCGTGCGGGTTGGCGAACGACGAGCCCGCGACTAGGTCCGCGATTCCGTCCCCATTCAAATCCATGAGCGCGATGGATTTTGCGAAGTTCTCAAATGCAGCCGTTCCGTCCCTATGTCCGATGGGCTGCTGATACTCCTCGCCCAATGCGGGCCCTGCGACAAGGACGAATGCTATCGTGGCTGAGATTATGCTCATAATCATACCGCAAACGACAACGCGTGTAGCTAGGTTGGTAATCATGTTGAATCCCCTACTGGTCTCTCTGAATTCGAACTGGCTCATGATAGCCGTCGACTCTATATTAACCTTGTTTGGATAGGGGAGCATTCCAGCGTCGTCGGTGGGCGGTCCGGGGAGGAGCCACCGGGGAGATTTGAACTCCCGACCTGCTGATTACAAATCAGCTGCTCTACCAGCTGAGCTACAGTGGCAGCGTGTCTCGCTGAGTAAAGAGACTTTGCACTTATAGGTTTTGATGGGAGTTCGCCCTTTAGGGCGCCTCCTTCAGGACCACGTCCAGACGGTCTCAGAACGCGCCTCGGACAAGGGCGGAAGCTTTAAATGGCGGCTAGGTATCCACAAAAAACGCACATCAGCGGTGAGATTTGATGACAGAGAAAGAGGGTGCGAAGAAGCACCACGAGAAGGAAGAGACCGCGGAGGCCACTGAGTCCGGGATCAAGGCCGGCGACATCGTCCTTGCGGATTTCGAAGGATGGATCCAGGACTCGAACGAGTTGTTCGACACCACGAGCGAGTCATTGGCCAAGGAGCACGACATATTCAACGAGAAGATGATCTACGGTCCGCAACCGCTGATAGTAGGCAAGGGAAGGCTGTTCCCTGGCCTGGACGAGTCCCTGCTCAAGGCAGAAGTAGGCAAGGAGTATGAGATCGTTGTATCGCCAGATAAGGGCGCTGGCCCGAGGGATCCGAAGCTGGTCGAGCTGCACGCTCTTAGGGAGTTCTTGAAGCAGGAGATCGAGCCGAGAGTAGGGCTCGAGGTCACGGTCAAGAACAGGCCAGCGATCATTACTGCAGTGACGGCCGGCCGTGTCAGGGTGGATTTCAACAACAGGCTTGCTGGCCGGACTCTCAAGTACAAGTACAAGGTCGTCGAGAAGCCCTCGAAGCCGGTCGAAATCGTCAAGCTGCTTCTGAAGATGGCCTACGGCACATCCGACGGATTCGACGTCGAGCACCATGGGAAGAACTTCAGCATCAAACTGTCCGATTCGTGCAAGTATGACCAGAGGTGGATGCTCGCCAAATACAGGCTCGTGACGGACCTCAGGGAGGTCGCGGGCGCTGAGACGATATCCTTCATCGAGGAGTACGAGAAACCGAAGAAGGAGGAGGCCGAGAAGAAGGAGGCTCCCGAATCGAAGAAGGATGAGGCGCCAAAGAAGGAGAAAGCCGAGAAGAAGGAGGCTCCCGAAGCGAAGAAGGACGAGGAGCCAAAGAAGGAGAAGGCCCCAGAGGAGCTCTCTGAAGAGGAGAGAAAGGCCTGAGGCCCGCGGCGTCACTGGTCCAGCCCATTTTATATATCCGGGCGCGTTTCTTGTGACCAGGATACATTCTCTCCACGGGCGCGTGGCCTAGTCAGGATATGGCACTTGCCTCCTAAGCAAGTGGTCAAGGGTTCGAATCCCTTCGCGCCCGCCATCCGTTTCTCGGAAAAGCCCATATGGGAGGAAAGGCGACTACCTTCGGATTACGGTGCCTTCCTTCGCCTCGCTCCTTCTGTAATGAAGACTGCTACCAGCAGGATCACCACCACGAGGGGCATCATGGCGAATTCTGGTATCGGTTCTGTAGGCGTTGTCGTCAGAGGAAAATAGTCATAGCCACCATCCCCTACTACCCATCCGTCTAGCAGATAGGGATTGTCAACTATCCCGTCATTGTTGGAGTCCGGCGCGGTCCAGTCGCTCCAGTAGTTGCCATAGCCACCCGTTCTATTCCACCAGTTGCTCCCGCTCCATCCACCATCGAATGCTTGAATGTGAGAGGCGTCGTAGATGTCAGTCGCCCCGTTGTTGCCCACAAATGTATTGTTCCATATCGTGTTACTCCTGCAACTTAGCGTGCCAATGTCCAATCCATACTCGTGGGTGTTTGATATGTAGTTATTCGCGATCACATTGAAGTTGGAGCCGTTGGCGGAGCCGATGAGGGCGATGCCATAGTAGTTGCCAACTGCGGTATTGCCCACGAGAATGTTGTTGCTAGAATCACTATAGAGACCGATAGCGACGTCCCCGTTGCCATAGATTCTATTGTTCGCGAGGATGTTGTTGTCCGAGTGAGAGAAATACATTGCTTCGTAGCGATTGTTCGAGCAGTTGTTGTTGACAAAGATGTTACCGCTGGATGAGCTGACGGACAGACCGCAATAAACGTTGCTGAAACAGGTGTTGTTGACTAGACTGTTATCGGAACAAAATTCCAGAATTATGCCCACGTCGCTTATGAAGGGTGCACCGGAGCATGTGTTGTTGATAATTGTGTTATTGCTTGACGAATTGAGATATATGCCCTCGCGATTGTCCGTACAGTTGTTGCTGTCCAATGTGCCGTTGACACAGGACCACAGACAGATGCCACTGTAGTTGCTTTCCCATTGGAATCGTCCGTCATGAATATGGCAGTCCCTGACGATGAAGTGCGCACTAGCGTTCCGTATCTCAATGCCGTTCGCGGTCGAAGCATTGATGTCCCAACCTTGGATAAGGAATGGATCCGTATCTGTTCCGCTTCCCCAGACGACACCGCATTCGTTTGTAAATCCCGTGTTCCCAATAATCAAGATCGGGCTGTGAGTAGCATAGGCTATTCTCGCAGGAGCTCTCACGGGAGTCTCAGACTGGTGCTGCCATGTACTGTTGCCGATTTGAACGATCAGCCCAGCAACCGCGACGAGCATCAGAACGGCCAGAAGGACAACTGCGAGAACAGGAATCTTTGACGAGCGGCTGCGTTCCGTCGCCTTGGTATCAAGCGGTGATCTTCTGTCGATCATAGGCACCACGCATTTTCCCCCGTGCCGATGATAGTCTCGGATGATAAATCTCTTTCGAGTCTCTTCCGTGACGAGAATTGGCGAGGCGCTAGAAAGAGACATGAAGGGGTTTGGGTCGAGCCTCAATTCCTGCTGATTGACGAGTCCATTTGACATACTGGCTGTCGAAGGGTTCGAATCCCTTCGCGCCCGCTTCATTCCACTCCGAAACCTCGCGCATTCCTGTTCAAGAAGGGCTACGGCGCGTTGCTCGCCATGAACACGCGGGAAATGGGTCGAGATTTGCCGAGGAATTCATTATGGACTTCGCCCTTTTGCCCAACCATGAAACTC
>Ga0315273_10011133_pt1 | contig 11498 bp, 8 predicted proteins | sample YL17G02_0_MG_FD_205753 | JGI IMG/M metagenome (GOLD analysis project Ga0315273, IMG submission 205753) | Sediment microbial communities from Yellowstone Lake, YNP, Wyoming, USA - YL17G02_0 | ecosystem: Environmental > Aquatic > Freshwater > Lake > Sediment | place: USA: Wyoming | collected... | reverse complement strand
GAGCGACCGGGCCGCCTGCTTGATGGACAGATTGATCGGGGCGTAGTTGTTCGTTGTGCCCACAATCAGATTCACGCGGGTGAGGACGCCGCGCTCGTCGGTCCAGTAGTGATGCGTCAAGGTGCCGCGCGGGGCTTCGACGCAGCCGACGCCTTCGTCGGGCGTCGCCGTCGGCAGCACCCGGTACTCCTTGCCCGTGATTTCTGGGTCCGTTGCCAACTCAACCCAGCGTTCCGTGGCGTACAGCAGCTCGATCAGCCGCGCCCAGTGGGTCGCCAACGTATGGTGGACCGGTTTGCCGCCGAGAGTCTCGTACATGCGCTCGTATTCCTTTTGTGCCAGCGGCGTGGCCATGCCGTCGGCGGCGTTCAGTCGGGAGAGCGGCGTAGCCTTGTAGAGGCCGGAGTCCTCGCCGTCGACAAAGCCTTTCCAGCCAACCTTCTTGAGGAACGGGAACTTCAGGTACGTCCACGGCTCGACATGTTCCGCAATGTAGTCGCGATAATCCTTGGCGCGGTACTTCGCGTGCTCGCGTCCGTCCGGGCCGACGACGCGAATCAGGCCGTCGTAGAAGTTCACGCGGTTGTTGGCGTCCACTGTGCCCATGTTGTAGGTGCGTTGCGTGTATGCCTCGCTCGTGATGAGCTGCACGTACTCGCGATTGCCCAGCACAATCTGATTGAAGAGCTGAAGCGAGAACTTGGCGAACTCGATCGCGTCGCGACCGAGGCTCTCGATCTCTTTGCGCTGTTCCTCGGTAATGCCGCGGCTGACACCGCCGGGCAAGCCCCAGTTCGGATGCACCTTCCGGCCGCCGATCATCTCGATCAGATTATGTCCGTCGCGGCGCATCTTGAGGACTCTGCCGGCGATCTCCATCCCGACCTTCTGGATGACGCCGAGGATGTTGCGCTGCTCCGGGGGCGCATCCGGGCCCATTATGAAGTCCGGACCGCCCAGCGCGTAGAAATGGGTCGTGTGGTCGGTCGCATAGAAGATGCAATAGAACATCTCACGCAGCTTCTTCGCCGTCGGCGGTGGGTCAACATGAAAGAGCGCGTCCAGGGCTTTGGTCCCCGCAATGTGGTGCGCTTCCGGGCAGACGCCGCAGATCCGCGACGTCAGATTCGGCATGTCCTCGGCCAGCCGGCCGACACAGAAACGCTCGAAGCCGCGCAACTCGGGAATCTGAAGGTACGTCTCGGCCACGTCGCCCTTTGGCGTCAGGAAGATGTCGATCTTGCCGTGACCCTCGAGCCGCGTGATCGGGTCGATGCTGATGCGCTGCGTTGTCATCGGCGAATGCTCCACCTATACCTGCGCGACGGCCTTGGGCCGCGGCAGTTCATGTCGTTCGGCGTCCGGCACCAGTGCCGCCCGCCTCAGAAGGCTGTTGGCCAGGCTGAACCGATAGAACGTGCCCACGGGATCGGGGAGGCCCTCGTGAATAATCCGATCAATCTCGTCCGGATCCTGCGCGTCGATCACCGAGGCCAAGGCCGTCATCAGTCGCGCGCCGAAGTCTTCCACACCGGCATTTGGGCCGTAGCAGCCGATGCAAGGCGAGTTCACTTGGGGGCACCGCGCGCCGCAGCCAGCCCGTGTGGCCAGCCCGCAGCAGAGCAGCCCTTGTTCCAGCAGGCACGTGTCCGCATCCGGAATGACTTGCCACGTCCGCTTGAACGCCTTGATCTTTTTCTCGTTGCGCGTGCGCGGGCATTCGTCGCAGCACGTCGTCGTCGCTCCGATCACGGATCCGGCCGCCGGTAATTTGCCCTCCAGAATCGCCACGACTGCGTCCCAGATTCGCGGCGCCTCCGGCGGGCAGCCCGGCAGGGAGTAGTCAACCGCCACGGTCTGTCCGAGCGTCCGCACCGTGTCGTAGAAAACGGGCAGCGACAGATGGTGCCCGTTGGACTGCGTCTCGGGCAACGGAATTACGCGCCCGGGGTTATCCGTCGAGGCGCTCTCGCAGTAGACCGTCTCGAAAATCTCCTGCCGGTTGGTCAGGTTCGCCAGGCCTGGGATGCAGCCTTCGGTGGCACACGAGCCGAAGGCCACCAGAACCTTGGACTTCCGCCGCAGCAGCTTCGCCATGTACTCCTGTTCGCTGGTGCGGACGCTGCCGTTGAACAAGCAGACATCGACGTACTGGTCGGGCCAGCTCTCGACGTCGCGCACCTTGGTGTCCATGATGCACGGACACAAGACGATGTCGAACGCGCCCGCGACGTCGAGGATCTTCTCGTTGAGTGCGAGGATCGAAATCTCGCACCCGCCACACGAGGCCGCCCAGTAGATCGCCAGCTTGCCTTTATCACTCATCGCCTGACCTCCATGGTCTCCTGATGCTCCAGCAGGATCTTCTCGACATCGTCCAGACGCCGGCCGTCCTCGGCCCAGTTCGTGGACCAGTGCAGGGGGCCGAGCGTGCGAATGTCCTCGACCATCTCGTTGATCGACTCGGCGAGCTGGGAAGCCTCCGCGGCCGACGCCCAGACCAGTCGCACACGCCGCTCGCTGATCCCCAGGGCCCGTAGCGTGTGATTAAGCAGGGCGAATCGCCGCATGGTCTTGTAGTTCTGCTCGATGTAGTGGCACTCCCCGGGGTGACAGCCGGCGATGAGCACGCCGTCTGCGCCGAGCGAAAGCGCCTTGAGCACGAACGACGGATCGACGCGCCCGCTGCACATCAGGCGGACGATGCGCACATTGGGTGAATGCTTGATCCGCGCCATGCCGGCCCCGTCGGCCGCCCGGTACGAGCACCAGTTGCAAAAGAAGCCGACAATCTTTGGTTCGTAGATTTCGCGCTGCATCCAATTACTCCTACGATGCCGCGGGTTCCAAGCTGGATCCTTCCTCGATCTCGGCCGGCTCTCCGTTGCCGTGAGCATCCCAGAGCAGCCCCTCGATCTCCGCCTCCACCTGGTCGTTGCCGAAGTGCGCACCGGCGATGGCACCGGCGGGGCACGCGGCGACGCACGTTCCACAGCCCTTGCACAGGGCCGGGTTCACTTTGCTGACCTTCTCGTCGGTCAGGAAGTCAATAGCGTTGAACGGACACAGGTTGTTGCAGATGCGGCAGCCGGAGCAATTGTCCTCGTTGATCGAGGCCACCACGGGTTCGATCATGACCGTGCCCTTGGTGATCATGCCTGCCACGCGAGCGGCCGCCGCGGCACCCTGGACAACGGCGTCCGGGATGTCCTTGGGGCCTTGGCAGGCGCCGGCAATGAAGACGCCCTCGGTCATCGTGGCGACCGGGTCCAGCTTCGGATGCCGCTCGATGTACCAGCCGGCCATACTGCACGAGATGCCCACCTTAAGTCCGGTCTCGTGAGCGTCGCGTCGCGGCTCCATTGCACCCATCAGGACCACCATGTCGACCGGGATGCGCCGCTGCTTGCGCAGGAGCGTGTCCTCGACCTGCACGATCACCTTGCCCTCCTCTTCCGGGAAGCGAGCCGCGTCCGTAACCTCCGCGACCTTGCCGCGGACGAACAGCATGCCCTCGTCCAGCAGTCGCTGGTAGAATTCCTCGTAGTCCTTCTTGTTGGATCGCATGTCGATGTAGCAGGCGTAGACGCGGGCTCCGGTTTTCTCCATCACCAGGTGGCCGAATTTCAGCGAGAGCATGCAACAGATGCCGGAGCAGTACGTGTTGTAGCGCAGATCGCGGCTGCCGACGCAATGAATGAGGCACACGGACTTGGGCACCGTCACGCCGTCGCGCAGGACGATCCGCCCGCCCGTCGGGCCCGATGCGTTGCACATTCGCTCGAACTCCAGATTGGTGAACACATTCGCCACCTGACCGTAGCCGTATTGTGGCATGCGCCGGGAATCGAACAGGTCCCAGCCGGTGCTCAGGATGACGTTGCCTACCTCGACATCGAGGATCTCGTCCTGCTGCTCAAAGTCGATGGCGTTGGTCGGGCACATCTTCTCGCACGCCCGGCAGCGCTGCCGTTCGAACCAGATGCACGACTTGCGGTCGATCACGGGGATCTTGGGCACGGCTTGCGGAAACGGAGTGTAGATGGCCTTTCGATACCCCATGCCGGCCTCGAACACCTCGTCGACCACCCTGCGCGGGCACTTTAAGACGCACAGCCCGCAGCCCGTGCACAGGTCCTCTTTTACGTACCGGGCCTTGCGGCGGATACGCACCTTGAAGTTGCCGATCGAGCCGGACATTCCCTCCAGCTCTGAGTAGGCCAGCAACTTGATGTTGTCATGCTGGCCGACCTCGGACATCTTCGGCGTCAGGATGCACGCCGCGCAGTCCAGCGTGGGGAAAGTCTTGTCATACTGGGCCATGTGGCCGCCGATGCTCGGCTCGCGCTCCACCAGGTAAACGGGGTAACCGGCGTCCGCCAGTTCCAGCGAAGCTTGAATGCCTGCGATGCCGGCCCCGAGCACAAGCGTGTGCGGATTGACCTTGACGGGCATGGGCTCCAGTGGGCGATGAAGCTTGACGCGCGCAACAGCGCCGGCCACGAGTGCTTTGACCTTGTTTGTGGCCATGTTCCCGTTCTTGGTGACCCACGAGACATGCTCGCGGATATTGGACATCTGGAGCAGAAAAGGATTCAACCCCGCGTTCGCACACGCCCGCCGGAAGGTCTTCTCGTGCAGGTGTGGGCTGCACGCCGCCACGACGACACGGGTGAGCCCCTCCTTCTTGATGTCCTCCCCGATCATCGCCTGGCCCACGGACGAGCACAGGAATTTGTACTCTCGACTTACGGCCACGCCGTCCAGAGACCCGGCCCAGTCGGCCACCTCTGCCACGTTCACCGTGGCGGCAATGTTGCTTCCACAGTGGCACACGTAGACCCCGACTTTCTCCGCCATCGGACGACCTCCAGGTACTGCGATCGGGTTTGGCTCCGACCGCGGGGAATCAGGCGGTGACCGGCGGGGCCGCCGTCGCCCGGGCGTCCCCTCGCGTCGCCTCGTCCACCAGTTCGACCAGATCCTTGACAATCAAGCGACCCTCCAACCCGGCCGTTTTGACTGCGTCACGGTACATCGTCAGATCCTTCGGACAGGCGACGACGAAGTACTGCACGCCCGGCAGGTTGGCCGCTTCGCGAACCCGATTCTCGCTCGGACGCTCCGTGACCTTTCCCTCCTCCATCCAGATCCGGCCGCCCCCTGCGCCGCAGCAGAGGGCGCGGTCCCGGTTCCGCGGCATCTCGACCAGGCGGCAGCCCAGCGCCGTCAGAACGCGCCGTGGGGCGTCGTATACGCCGTTGTAACGTCCCAGGTAGCAGGGGTCGTGGTACGTGACGACGCAGTCCAGCTTCCTGGAGACCGCGAGTTGCCCGGTCGAGAGTGCCCGGTCAAGGACCTCCGAATAGTGATAGACCGCCGGCTTCTTTCCGTTCCAGGCATACTCGTTCTTGAGCGTGTTGTAGCTGTGCGGGTCCGTCGTGACAATTTCCTCCCATTCACATTTTCCCAGGACGGCCAGGTTCTTCTGCCGGAGCAACTCGAACAGTCCTTCCTCCCCTGCACGCCTCACGTCGTTGCCGGCGTTCCGTTCGCCGTCATAGAGCAGTCCGACATCCAGACCGGCTCGCTGGAACACGCGAGCGGTGGCCAGAGTGGCCTCCGTCAACGCGGGGCTGTACGAGGCGTAGTCGCCCATGAACCAGACCGTGCGCGCCGGCTGCTTGCGAATGTCCTTGAGCTTGAAGTCCAGACCGGTGGTCCACTTGGCTCGCTGCTTGTCCGATTTCTGGAACGAGTTGCCATAGCGTCGCAGGCTTTCCAATGCCCCCGTGAGCGTCGGGTCGGCGCGCTGTTGTGTCAGCAGGTATCGCCGCATGTCCACAATCGGCTGCACGTGTTCGATAAGAAGCGGACACTCGTGATCGCAGGCGTAGCAACTGGTGCACGACCACAGGATCTCGTCCGAGATCACATCGCCACAGACCTGTTTCTTGAGAATCGTGTTCTCCGTCGAATCCGCCGTGGCGCCGAAGGCCTGGAGGGCCCGGCCGCGCTCGTAGAGATGCGCGCGCAGTCCCATGATCAGGAGTTTGGGCGAAAGCGCTGCTCCGCTGCCGTAGGCGGGGCACACGTCCTGGCACCGGCCACATTCGCTGCAGCTATACCAGTCCAGCATCTGGCGCCAGGTAAAGTGCTCGACCCGGCCGACTCCCTCCGTGTCGTCGAGGCGAGGCGAGGGGGCCAACCACCCGCGCGGATTGAGATTCCGCAGCAGGACGTTGAAGAGCGACGTCACGACATGGAAGTGCTTGCCGATGGGCAGCAGCGTCAGGAAAACGAGCACCACGCCGATGTGGATCCACCAGGCGACCTGCTCGACCGCGTGTTGCGTGCCGTGGGACAGGCCGGCGAACAGGCGGCCGGTCGCAGCGGAAACGGGCTGCCAGGCCGGCGATACGTGGGACTGGCCCAGGTTCTGTCGGATGCCCGTGCTGCACAAGAGGGTCACCATGATGGTGAGAATGAAGCACAGCACGAGGTTGCCCTCGAACTGGTGGCTGCCCTTGTAGCGTTCGGGGCGGGCCAGCGCCCGGTAGTAAAGCCCATACATCACTCCGACGATCACCGCCAGCGCAATGAAATCCTGAAGCAGCAGGAGCGGGGGGAAACCGGCGACGAAGGGCAGCGCGAAGCCCGGGGACACGCCTTCGAGGATGGCCTGAAGAATCGTCGGGAACAGAAGCACGAACCCCCAGAAGATGAAGAAATGCGCGGTGCCGGTGCCGGGGAACCGGAAGATGCGAACTTGCGCCAGCGCGAAGAGCGCGACGCCCTTGATGCGCTCGCCCCAGTGGCCGAACGGCTCCACCGGCCGGCCGAGGCGCATGTGACACACACGCTGGTGGACTCGGTAGCCGAACACGGCCGCCGAGACCAGCAGGCCGACTAGGACGATGACACTCTTGGCCGTCATGCCGCCAACCTCTTCAGGCTCCGGTTCGCCGCGCGATTGCCTCGGCCGGCGGCGCCCCGGCGCGCGCGGGGACTAGGGGCTCCTCAGCTTCTCCGTCAGGATGGGGAGCAGTTCCAGTGCGTTGCACGTCGTGCCGAAGTGCGCGACGTCAAAGATCGGGGCTTTCCCATCCGTATTGACCGCGATCATGGTGTCGGCCTCGGACACGCCTTCCAGGTGTTCGGGTGCGCCGCTGATGCCGACGGCCAGATAAAGTTTCGGCTTCACCTGTTTGCCGGACTTGCCGACCAGCCGCGTGATGGGCAGCCACCCCTGGTCGATGACCGGGCGCGAACCGCAGACGACACCGCCAAGGGACTTCGCCAACGCTTCCACCAGGGCGATGTTGTCCTTATTCTGAATTCCGCGACCGACCGACACGAGGATCTCCTGCTTGGCGATGTCCACGTCGCCCGCGGGCGGCTCGATGAACTCATTGAAGCTCGTGCGGACCGTTTCCAGGCCTGCCGGCAGTGGCAGAATCTCAAGCGGCGGCGCCTGGCTCACGCGACCTTCGTCCGCCTTGTAGCCTCCCGGCATCACCGTCACCACGCAACTGGGCGCCGGCAGCGCGCCCGTCGCCGTGATCTTGCCGCCGCAGGTCAGACTCGAGAACTGCGGCTCCCCCCCGTCAAACCGGAAGCTGCGGCAGGACGTGACCACCGGCAGATGGAGCCGATGCGCAACGCCGCTGGCCAGATCCGTGCCGATCGCGGTATGGCCGAACAGCACGACCCGTGGCGCGTGCGCCTCTATCGCGGCCGTTGCCGCACGCAGGTACGCTTCCGGGTTGAACTCAGCCAGGGTGGGGTGCTCGATACCCAGGACCAAGTCGGCCGCGCCGAGTGTACCGGCCAGCTTCTCAAGGGGGTGTCCGATGAGCAGCGCGGACAGCCTGCTCTTCAGGCCCGTGGCCAGCACTCGTCCCGCCGCAAGCATCGTGTAGCTGATCTCGCTCACGTCGCTCCGCAGAGCTTCTACTACGACCCACACTTCTCCGCTCATTCCGAGCTCTCCGTTCGCCGGGAAGTCCGGCGCTTGCACGTTCCGATCCGTTCGCTCCCGACCCGCGGAGTCGGGCTTCCATCCGTCAGCGGGCCTGCGTCACGACGCCGCGCTCACGTAACAGCTTCACCAGCGCCGCGGCGACTTCCGCGGCGCCGCCCGAGATCATTTCCGCGTGTTCGCCTGTCTCGGGCAGCGACATACGCGAGACGGTCACGCCGGGTTCCTCGCCTGCCTCCCCGGCTTTCGCTTCGTCGATCGTGGCCTTCTTCATCGCCTCCATCACCCTGCTGGTGACCACGTACCGCGGCGGTTTCTCGGCCGCTTGAATCCCCAGCACGGCGGGCAGGCTAACCGTGATGTCCGCGTTCAGCCCGCCCGGGTACTCCTTCCGGGCGACGAGCTTGCCATCGGCGGCCGCAACCCTGGTCACATAGCCGACGTAGGGCAGCCCCAGCCGTTCGGCCAGCAGCGCTCCGACGAACCCGTCCAGATCGTCGACCGCCTGTGTCCCGGTCAGCAGCAGGTCGAACGGCACGTCGGCCAGCGCGTGCTGGAAGATTTCCGCCAGACGCCGGTTGCTCACCCCCTGATCGAAGCCTTCGCCGGTGATTTTGATCACGCGGTCGGCGCCCTTGGCCACCGCGGTGAACAGCGTCTCATCCACGTCCCCGGTGTCGATGGTGAGCACCGTGACGCGGCCGCCGTGCTTCTCCTTCAGCAAGAGAGCTTCCTCCAGGGCGTGCTCGTCGAGTTCGTTGGGAAGCAGGCGCAAGAAGCTGCGATCGAGCAAATGCGTGACCGGGTCGATGGTGAGGTCTTCCACCAGATCCGGGACAAACTTGATTACGACCACGATTTCCATCGCAGCACTCCCTAGCCGAAGATGCTTTCCGCGAGCAGTTCGGCTATGTCCTTGACGGCCAGCTTGCCCTCGTTGCCGGTGCTCTTGATCGCGTCCTCAAAGCGCGGCGCCTCGTACGAACACGCCACCGCGAGCACCTGTGCCCCGGCGGCCACCGCCTCGCGGACGCGCCATTCGGTGGTGCGCACGTGGGCCTTCTCCCACGCGAATCCGTCCAACCACATGCCGCCTCCCCCGCCGCCGCAGCAAATGCTCAACGACCGGTTGTGCGGCATCTCGACCAGTTCCAGGCCGGGGATGGCCTGGAGCAGTTGGCGAGGTTCCTCATAGATGTTGTTGTCGTTGGCCCGGCCCAAGTAGCACGGATCGTGGTAGGTCACCCGCATCGTAACGCGGTTCTGGAGCAACGGCCGCAGGCGGTCGATGTGCTCCATGAGGTATTGCGTGTGGTGCTTCACCGGCCGCTCGAGGCCAAGCAGGGGATACTCGTGCTTCAGCGCGTTGTAGGCGTGCGGGTCAGCGGTGAGGATATCCTTGTATCTGTACTTCGACAGCGCCTTGATGTTCTTGCGGGCCAACAGCTCGAAGAGCCCCCACTCCCCCGTGAACGCCTGCGTGTCGCCGTCGCTGTTCTCCTCTGGACCGAGGATGCCGAATTTCACATCCAGCACGTACAGCACCTTGGCCAGCGCGCGGGTCACCTGTTGGACGCGCGGATGGTACGAGCCATAGTCGCCGACGAACCACAGCACGTCGACTGGCTCCTTATGGCTCGCCAGCACCGGCACAGGGATGGTGAAATCCTTCGTCCACTCCGCCCGTTTCTTGGGCGACTCCCCCATCGCGTTGCCGTACCGCCGTGAATTCCCCAGCGCCGCCTGCAACTCCTGCGGGATCCTGCCGCCGATCAGCATCTCCGTTTTCAGCACCGACAGCAGCCCGCGCGTCAACGGGATTTTCACCGGGCAGACGTTCGCGCATGCGAAGCACGAGACGCACAGCCAGATCGTGTCGCTTTCGAGCACGCCATGCCAATCGTCAGCCCGGAGTGCGGCGATCAGCGACCGCGGCGGGTAGTCCATCGCGAACCCGTAAGGGCAGATCCCGCTGCACGTTCCGCATTGCAGGCATTTGCGGATTTGCTTGCCATCGGACGTGGCATGGATCACCTTGTCGAGGAACTCATAAGATGTGGCAACCGACATAGTCCGGCACCTCACGGCCACGATTTAACAGATCCCGAACGTCCGCATTGGATCGCGGACCAGTAATGCGCCGAGCCGCTGTCCGCGGCTCGGTCGATGACTGTGTGTGTGCAAGTGTGGGGAATCAATGCCCCTGACTCTCGGAAAACCGGCCGTTTCGCACCGGCCAACGCCCTGATCGAGGGTCCCCATCGAGCGAAGCGGCGAAATGGCGCGGTGCGGTAGATCATGCTCGGGCAGCCCGAAAGCCAGGGTGAAAAGGCTTGATGGTCGGCGACTCGGGGCCAAGCTCGGCCTCCGCCGTGTCCACGGAATTAAACCGATGGTCGTCGCCGCTCTTGAGCAGGTCGACGCACAGGCGCGGCGCTCGAACTAACGGGGAGTGTGACAGACGAGCCAGCAACTGGGCTCGGCTGTTGACCTGAAACCGGCGGTACAATCGTTTCACATGGTCGTGGACAGTATGCGGGCTGAGGTCGAGCCTGGCCACGATCTGCTTCTCAGACGAACCCCCCAAGAGCAACTCCAGCGTTTGCTGCAAATGCGGCGGAAGCTCCACGGTGGAGTCGTCAACGGTCTGTCGCCAGAGCCGACTCAGCTCCGCGTGGAATAGGGCTACGAGTCGCCGCTCCAGCTCGTCGAACGGGCGCTCGCGCCCGGAGCGGGTCAGGATGATCAGATGGACACAGCCGCGGCTCGGCAGATACCGGTTGGAGCAAATGAAGTACTCACAGTCGAGCGTGTGCCACGGATCAAGATCAGGTCGCTGACGCCACGCCCTATTCTCAGCCATCTGCTGACGCGTTCGCGTGAACGTGGCGTTCGTCGGGTTGGCGAGTCCTTCGTGGCGTAGGTCGAGCGAGTACCCGCCCCGTTCCATCAAAGCCCGATAAATCGCCACGAGGCGCAAATCGCTCACGCCGCCGATGACCATGCCGAGCAGCCTGGGGTTGCCGGGCTTCTTTGGGATGACCGCCTCCGCCGCAAGGCCGGTGGACCCCTCGACCAACTTGAGCAACGCGGCGACCATATGGCGGCGCCAAGCGAGCGGAGACGAACCAAGATCTCGCACTTCGACAAGGAGCCGAAACACGGAGCGGACATGCCTCAGCGTCAGGCGCTGCGCCGTGGTCTTGGCGGCCACCTGTTTAGGGGCGAGGTGTTCTGCGCTCCGCTGAGGCTTCGTCATCCCGAACCCCTATTTAGGGGAATTCGCTCCGGACATCCACTAGGCGGAGACTAACGACTCTCCTCACGACGGTCAATGCAACTCCCAAAAGAATAAAGAATTCCGTAACCCTTCAGCCATCTACAATGCAAAAGGGGCCGAAAATGAAGTGAGAGTTTACTTGCGCGGTCGTCCACAGGTTGTTAACAAGGCGAGGCATGAAAACGCGAGTCTCTTCTGCCGTTGCCGCGATCCTCGACGCCGCACTACGCGGCGAAC
>Ga0315273_10011132_pt1 | contig 11498 bp, 10 predicted proteins | sample YL17G02_0_MG_FD_205753 | JGI IMG/M metagenome (GOLD analysis project Ga0315273, IMG submission 205753) | Sediment microbial communities from Yellowstone Lake, YNP, Wyoming, USA - YL17G02_0 | ecosystem: Environmental > Aquatic > Freshwater > Lake > Sediment | place: USA: Wyoming | collected... | reverse complement strand
CCTCGGGTCGTTGACCTCGAGGGAGCAGCGGGAACTCGGAAGGCTGTGCCGCAAGCTTGGTCTTGCGGTCCAGGTCCGGTCCTGAGTGGGGATCGCGAATTCGATCTGACCCCGTCGGCTGCCTGGGCAATGCGGCCGCCACGAGAAGGAGCGGGAGATGCAGGCAGCGACGAGCGGGATTCATCACGTGACGGCAATCGCCGGCGATCCGCAGCGCAACCTGGACTTCTACGCCGGCGTACTCGGGCTCAGGCTGGTGAAGCGAACCGTCAATTTCGACGACCCGGGGAGCTACCACTTCTGCTACGGCGACCGGACCGGACGACCCGGAACCCTCCTCACCTTCTTCCCCTGGCCTGGCGCGCGACTGGGAGGACAGGGCGTGGGGCAGGCCGCCGGCACCTCCTTCAGCGTCCCAGGGTCGGCCTTGGGCTATTGGGAGGACCGTCTCGGAGAGCACGGGGTCACCGGGCTCGCGCGGCGCGAGCGTTTCGGAGCGGCGACGCTTCGTTTCGCCGACCCGGATGGGCTCGGGCTGGAGTTGGTGGCCGACCCGGAGGAGGCCGGGGATCCCTGGATTTCCGGGACGATCCCGGGTTCAGCGGCGATCCGGCGGCTCTATGGGATGACCGCTGAGCTGCGCACCAGCGACGCCACCGCCGCATTCTGCAGGAGGTGCTGGGGATGCGAGCCGCCGGCGAGGATCGAGGGGTCCGCCGCTTCGGTTCCGACTTCGGGGGCGGGGTCATCGATCTCGTCCGGAATCCCAGCGGCGCGGGGGGAACCCTGGGGGCGGGGAGCGTCCACCATATCGCGTGGCGCGCGGCGGACGAGAGACACCAGGCGCGGCTCCGCGGGGCGGTCATCGACTTCGGCCTGGGCGTGACGCCGGTCGTTGATCGCCAGTACTTCCGCTCGATCTACTTCCGGGAGCCGGGGGGAGTGCTGTTCGAGGTGGCGACCGACCAGCCGGGCTTCCTGATCGACGAGCCGGAGGCCACGCTCGGAGAGGCGCTCAAGCTGCCGCCACAGTACGAGGCCGCCCGCGATCGGATCGAGGCGGACCTGCCGGACATCGTGGTGCCAACACTATGAGCCCGGATTTCGTGCACCAGTACGTCCCCGGCTCGAGCGGAACGACGCTCCTGCTGCTGCATGGGACGGGCGGCAACGAACGCAGTCTCCTTGGCCTGGGTGCCCAGCTTGCGGCCGGCGCGAACCTCCTCTCTCCCCGCGGGCAGGTCCTGGAAGGGGCGATGCCGCGCTTCTTTCGGCGGATGGCCGAAGGCGTGTTCGATCCGGAGGACCTCAAGGCAAGAACCGCCGAACTGGGGGAGTTCCTCGGTGGCGCGGCGGGGCGCTACGGCTTCGACGCCAAGCGGGTGGTTGCCGTGGGCTTCTCGAACGGCGCCAACATCGCGGCGAGCCTGTTGTTGCGCTCGCCCGGTATCCTCGCGGGGGCGGTGCTGTTCCGCGCGATGGTGCCGTTCGAGCCGGAATCGCCGAACGGGCTCGCCGGTACCCGAGTGCGGCTCGGGGCCGGGCGGCTTGATGCAATCGTTCCCGCCGCGAACACCGAGCGATTGGCCCACCTGCTGCGACAGGCAGGAGCGGAGGTCACCCTCGATTGGTGGAACGGTGGACACTCCCTGGAACCGGAAGAGATCAGCCAAGCCCGGCGCTGGTTGGCGCAGACCGGGCTGTAGCACGCCGCTACAGACCATCCGGATCGATACATCTTGACTGGATACGTCAGCGGATGAGGGCCGCATCCGTCAAGGCGGGCCCCTCGCATAATTGCCGATGAGGCAACATGTTCCGCCACTTCACGGTGATCCATTGTTGGAGCACAGGCGCCCTTGCCCGCAGGGCATGCCGGTTGCAAATCATCTTCACGGGAGCACGCTCCAGACGACCCCGATTCTGCTGTCTCGTCCGATCTCCCCTGGTTCCCGGACGCCTTGCGCCCGCGGAGGTTCCATGTCTTGGCCGGCCCGTTCCCTTGTCCTGGTCGTTTCCCTCGCAGGCCTGCTCAGCTGCGGTGGCGGTGGCGCGATCGGCCCCGAGCCGGCCAAGGCGGTGTTCTCGTCGCTTTCCCTCAGCCCGGACAGTATCGGGCTCACCGTGGGGGGCGTGGTGCCGGTCACGCTGACCCCGCGGGACCAGAGTGGGGCGTCCATGAGCGGGCTTCCCGCGCCGACCCTGGTCGTCGAGGACCCAGCGATCGCGACCGTGACCGGAAATGTGCTCACTGGTGGCGCGACCGGGACCACACGGCTGTTCGCCTCTCTCACGGTGGACGGGGTGACGCACGCGGATACGTCGAAGCTGGTAGTGACGGACGCGCCCGCGGGTGGCCCGGCGCATCCGGTCAACACGGTGGGGACTGCCTTCGTGCCCGCCAGCATCACGGTCGCGCTGGGCGACAGCGTGAGCTGGATCTTCACCGGGGCCACCCACAACGTCACCTTCACCACGCCCAGCAAGCCGGTGGGGGATAACATTGCCAATACCGCGCCAGGCACCACCGTGTCGCGGACCTTCACGGCTGCCGGTGTCTATGCCTACGAGTGCACGATCCATAGTGGGATGATCGGCCAGGTCGTTGTCCAGTCGGGACAGACCCAGGTCTTCACCGCGGTGTCGCTCGCGCCGCCCGGGGGGTCGCTGCTCGTCGGCGACACGCTCAGGCTGGTCGCGACGCCGCAGGACCAGAACGGCGTGCCGTTGAGCGGCCTGCCGGCGGCGAGCTTCATCACCTCTAACGCGGCGGTCGCAGCGGTCTCGCCCAGCGGCCTCGTCACCGCGGTCCGGGCTGGCGTGGACACCATCACCGCTACGATCACAAGTGCCGGCACGACGCACGCCGCCACCGCGGTGATCACCGTGAGCGCCCCGGCGGCGGGGGCGACCGTGACGACGCCGAATCTCACGTTCTCGCCGGGCACAGTGACCATCCAGGCCGGACAGACGGTGACCTGGCAGTTCTCGGGCGCTACGCACAACGTGACCTGGCTCCCGGGACCGGTGCCGCCGGGGGGCGACATCCCCGACCAGACGGTGGGGAGCACAGTGCAGCGGACGTTTCCCACGGCGGGTCTCTATACCTACGAATGCACCCGGCACAACAACATGACGGGGGCCGTCGTGGTGCAGTCGGGTCAGACCCAAGTCTTCACCTCCGTCTCCGTCACCCCTGCGACGGCCACGCTGCTCGTGGCGGGAACAGTGCAGTTGCAGGCGACGCCGCTGGATCAGGGCGGCGTCCCGATGGCCGGCCTTCCAGCGGCTACGTTCGTGACCGGGAACAGTGCCATCGCGACGGTGGGCGCCCAGGGGCTCGTCACCGCGACCGGGGCCGGAACCACCAACATCACGGTCACGATCACCAGCGGTGGGGTGACCCGGGCGGCGACCGCCACGATCATCGTGAGCGCGCCGGTGCCGGGCGGGGTTACCGTCACGACGCCCAACCTCACCTTCAGCCCCGCCAGCGTGACGATCGCGGTGGGCGGGACGGTCACCTGGCAGTTCTCCGGCAACACCCATAACGTGACCTTCAGCGGGGCAACGCCGGCCGGCGGCAACATCCCTGATCAGCCGGCCGGCAGCAGCCAGTCGCGCACGTTCACTAGCGCCGGGAGCTACGCCTATGTCTGTACTCGGCACAACGGAATGACGGGGACGGTGGTTGTCACGGGGAGCAGTGGGACGGCCGTCTTCACGACGCTGCAGGTGACACCCCAGTCACCGCTGGTGCCGGCCGGTGGCACGGTCCAGCTCACGGCAACCCCCCTCGATCAGAACGGCGCTCCCATGGGCGGTCTGCCGGCCGCGAGCTTCGTCTCGGCGGACATAACCCGGGCCACGGTCAGCCCCACCGGTCTTCTGACCGGCGTCGCGAATGGCACGACGACCATTGCCGCCAGCCTGACGTCAGGCGGGACGACGCACACCGCGCAGATCGCGGTAACCGTCGGTGCCCCGGCGGGAGCGACCATCACGACCCCCAACCTGACCTTCAGCCCGGACGACATTACCATTGCACCCGGGCAGGCGGTGGTCTGGCAGTTCTCGGGCAGCACCCATAACGTCACGTTCGAGACGATCGCCCCGCCGGGCGGCAACATTCCGGACACGGCGCCCGGGGCGACCGTGTCGCGCACCTTTCCACAGGTCGGCGAGTACAAGTACTTCTGCTCATTGCATAACAACATGAAGGGCAAGATCCGGGTCGAATGACCAGGCTTGGTTGAACCGTCGGAGCCTCAATGCCGCGCTTGCCGCTCGCGCTCGTGCTGGTCGTCTCCATGCCGGGAGCACTCGCCGCCCAGGGCAGCCTCGACCGCTCTCCCAACATCTCGGGCGATTGGGTGGTGCGGCCCGGGACGGTGCAGTTCAACTTCCTGCACCGCTTCGTCCGGAGCCCCGCGCCGGTGCGGAAGGTGAGCAACTTCCCGACCTTCCTGCTTGCCACGTCGTTCTTCAGGGGAACCACGGTAGGCTTCAACTACGCCACCAACTCGACGCTCGCCCCCGCGTACCCGAACGAATGGGAGTTCTTCGTCCGGGCGGCGCCACTGAGGCAGGCTGGGGGCTTTCCGCTTGATGTGGGTGGACAGGTGGGGTGGAACGTGGCGGCGGACGGGCTGGATGGTGAAGTCTCGCTGGCCCGTCGCTTCGGGCCCGTCCGGCTCACGGCGGTCGGTCGGGCGCTCTCGGATCCGTATGCGAAGGACGGGTCGGCGCAGCTTGCCTACGGTGGCGGTGCGGCGCTCAAGCTGACTCGGCACTTGGCTCTCCACGGCGATCTCGCGACGCTCGCGGACCGGAGTGTGACCCGGGACGAGAAGGCGGCGTGGAGTGCCGGATTCGCGGTGGCGATCCCGAATACGCCGCACACGCTCTCCTTGCACGCGACCAACACCAACACAGCCACCCTGCAGGGAGCGTCGCGCGGCGCGAAACAGGTCCGCTACGGGTTCGAGTTCACGATTCCCATCACCTTGGCGCGCTACTTCGGGCACAAGCCGCCGCCCGCCCCCGCCGTGCCGGGAGCGCCGGTCGCGGAGCCGCCGGGGCACGTCGCCACCGGAGCGGTGACCGGCACCGTCTTCAAGAGCACGATGCTGGGGTTGCAGTTCACCAACACCGCGATCGAAATTGCGGTCGGCACGACCATCGAATGGAAGAACGAAGATCCGGTTCCCCACACCGTGACGGCGGATGACACCAGCTTCGACTCGGGTATGATCGATGGCGGCCAGGTCTGGCGTTACACCTTTACCCGTCCCGGCACCTATCCCTTCCACTGTACGCCCCACCCCTTCATGAAGGGGACGATCGTGGTGAAATGAGGAGAGTGAAATGATCGGGAAGAGCGTCGGCGCGCTTTCGACAATGGTGCTACTGATGCTGGCGGCTGCCTGCTTCAGCGAGCGAAGCGCAACCGGGCCGAGCGGTGGCACGTGCAGCGTGAACCTCGACCCATCGCAGTTCGGCTCCACGATCGTCGCGATCCAGGGATTCGCTTTCGCGCCGACACTGGTGCATGTGCGGGTGGGGGGGAAGGCGACGTGGATCAACTGCGAGCCAGCGGGGACGCCGTCACACACCACGACGGCGGACGGCGGTGCCTGGGGGTCGCCCCTGCTCGATCCGGGGCTCACCTACACCTATACCTTCAACTCCGCGGGGACGTTCGCCTTTCACTGCGAGCCCCACCCCTCGATGACGGGGCAGGTCATTGTGGATCCATGAGTCGCGATCGGCTATCAGCTATCAGCTATCGGCTATCGGCTATCAGCTGTCAGCTGTCAGCCATCTGATAGCGGATAACTCCTACCGCTCGACCAGCTCCACGCCAGGCCTGTCCCATCCGCCCCAGCCGCCTCACCCGCCCCAGCCGCCCTTCTTCCTGAATTCATCCAGTCGCCGCCGGTCCCGTTTCGTGGGCCGCTCCGTGGTGTCGGGCATGAACAGCTCGTGGGCCAGCTTTAGCTGGAACGCCACCCGTTCACGCGCGGCTATGCTGGCCGGCGTCTCCTCATAGAGCGTTGCCGCTTCCTTTGCCGGGCCACGCCGCTCGGAGAGTGCCCGCACCTGGATGACGTGCTCATAGGGCCCCTGACGGACCTGCATCTCATCGCCGACCTGGACCAGCTTCGCCCGCTTTACCCGGTCGCCATTGACTTTGACCCTGGCGCCATCGATGGCCTCGACCGCCAGGCCTCGGGTCTTGAAGAAGCGCGCGGCCCAGAGCCACTTGTCGAGCCGGATCCCCCGAGGGGATGATGGCCGTGCGCTCATCCGGTCCCCTCCGTTTCCTCCGGCGGGCGAAAGAGGAGGTCGAAGGCGAGAAAGGCAGTCTTCGCGAACGGGTAGCACAGGAACGGCATCGCGAGCATCATCGCGCCGCCGCCGTACAACAGCAGGTCCCAGGGCGGGGTGGGCCAGGTCGCGACAATCAGGCCCAGGAAGATTCCGGCCCAGATCAGCTCGGAGGCCATGATGTTGAACATGTATGCGCCAACCACGTAGCCCGCTTCGCCCCGCTCCGTGCGGAGGCCGCAGCTGGGACAGCGCGTCTCCATCTCGAGCCAACCGCGGAAGAGCGGCCCACCGCCGCAGGCGGGGCAGCGGAGCCGGAGCGCCCGGAGCAGGAGGAGGAGGGCGTGGCGGCGGTTGCTGGGGGCGTTCATGTCATCAATCTACGATGTCGCGGGCACCGATCCCGATGCACGGCGTGGCTACAGCCGGCGCTCGAGACTCCGAAACCCCAGGGCCCCGTTGAGCCAACGGACGAACGGGGTGAGCGCGGCGAAGTCCCGGGCCAGCATCAAGGCCAGTCGTGGCGACAAGGCCTGCCGCTCGGAGAGAACCCGGCCCACCGTGAAGGACTGGTACCGCAGCCAGCGGGCCGCCGGGTGCGATACCGGGTAGCCGTGCGGAAGTCGCTTGAGCATCGCCTCTTGGTCCAGCGAGCCGAACCGGCGGCGGAAGCCCGGTGCCTGGACGATGGCCTCGAAAGGCTCCGGCGCCTCGGCCAGCGCCGCGCGGATCCGTGTGAGCGCGCTCCGCGGCGGCATCCAGATGCCGGCGCCGAGCCGGCAGTCTTCCGGGGCAAGCTGGAAATAGAAGCCGGCGCCCCCCTGGGCTTCGCCGCCGACCCCGCGGCCAGCGTCGACGTGGTAGAGCCAGCACGCCGCGTGAGTCTTGTAGGGCGACTTGTCCTTTGAGAAGCGGACGTCCCGATGGATCCGGAAGATGGATCGCCGGGGATCACCCGCGATCTCCGGCGCGATCCGCGCCAGGGCAATGTCCAGGTCCTCGACTAGGGCCCGCAGCGGCCGTTCTACCTCCAGTTCGTAGGCGGTGCGATGGGCCTCGAACCAGGGTCGGGTGTTACGCCGCTTGAGCTGCCGGAAGAAGCTGAGCGCCGGTGGCCGGAATCCGGTGAATCCCTCCGGCGGCTGCTGGCCAATTGCAGTGCCTGCTCGGCTCGAGATCATTGCCTCCTTCTCCTCCCGGGTGAGCTGCTTGATGGCCCATTCGCGCCGGAGCGCGGTCGGACGATCGCGTGCCGGCTCGGAGTACGCCAGGGTCACTGGCCGTCGGGCCCGGGTGTAGGCCGCGCCCCGGCCGGCGTTGTGCGTTGCGACACGGCGCATCGCGTCGCGGGCGATTCCGGTGTACAGCGAACCGTCACCGCAGCGGAGCAGGTACACCGTCCAGGTCATGCGGCAAGGTAGCAGGGGCGGCGGGCCACCTGCTACCTTAGTAGTCGATCCCCCATGACGTCTCCTGTTGACCGCACCCCCGGCCGCGCGCTGCCAGACCAGAGGACCCTGCTGGCCTGGGTCTTTGCGGCTCGGCTGCTCCTCGCTGCGACGGCATTGCTCCTCTCCTGGCTGGCGTGGACGGGCCACAGCGAGCGCTGGCCTGTGGTCGGCGCGGGCGTCGGCCTCGCGCTACTGCTCACGGTCTACGGCTACTGGTCGGTCTGGCGCCGACGCCGGGAGCCGCGGGACCCTTTCCTTTTCTGTCAGGCGGTCGGCGACATTGCCCTGATCACGCTGTTGGTGCACAACGCCCACGGCTCGGACAGCGCCTTCCCGTCCCTCTACATCCTGGTGATCGCGGCGTACGCGTTGCTGATGTCGTTCGGTGGCGGGCTGCTGATCGCGCTGCTCATCACGGGGGCCTACTTCGCGGACACGATGTGGTTCCAGGAGATCGGGCCGGGTCTCGCCTTCTGGGGCCAGGTCGGGGTCTTTGTCACCGCCTATATACTGGCCGGGGTCCTGGCCCACCGGCTCCGGGCCGCGGGCGTGGAGCGGGAGTCGCTGCAGAGCGAGCTCCGCCGGGTCCGCCTGGCGGCCGACGAGATCCTGCGCAACATCCGGTCGGGGGTGATGACCGTGGACGACGCTGGCCGTCTGGCCTTCATCAACCCGATGGCAGAACGGCTGCTCCAGATCGACGGCGAGTCGATGACCGGCCTGCCCGTGCTGGACAAGCTCAAGCTCCGTTCCCCCGAGTTGTGGGCGGCGATGGTGGCGGCCATCCGGCATGGCAGGAAGGTGAGTCGTGGCGAGGGCATTGTCCTCCATGAGGGGGGGCGGATGTTTCCGATCGGTCTCTCGACCACCACCTTTGAGCGCGATTCCGACGGGCGGCCGTCAGTGACCGCGATCTTTACCGACATCTCCGACCTCAAGCGGCTCAACGAGCTCAATCTGCGCGCCGAACGGCTCGAGGCCGTGGCGGCGCTCTCCGCATCGCTCGCCCACGAGATCCGCAATCCCCTCGCCTCGATCCGGAGCTCGGTGGAGCAGCTGGCGCGGTCGGCCCACGGGGACGAGGATGATCGTTATCTTGCGCAGTTGATCGTGCGGGAGAGCGACCGGTTGAGCCGGTTGCTGTCGGAGTTCCTGGACTTCGCCCGGGTCCGCGCCAGCGAGTTCGTGCCGGTCGATCTCCAGGCGGTTGTGACCGCGGCCGCGCGGCTGGTGCGCGAGCATCCGGACTGCCGCCCGGACATCGAGATCCGGGTGTTGGGCTCCCGGACCGTGCTGGACGGCGACGAAGACCTCCTGCACCGCGTCGTCGCCAACCTGCTGCTCAACGCGGTCCAGGCCGCCCCGGGGCCCATGCTCGTCACCGTCAGCACGCGGCCCGCCAAGCCGACGGAGGTTCCGGGCGGTAGCGCCATCGAGCAGCCGGTCTGCCTCGAGGTCAAGGACAACGGCCCGGGCATTCCGGAGGAGCTCAAGGATCGGCTCTTCCAGCCGTTCGTCACCGGCCGCGCGGGTGGTACCGGCCTCGGCTTGGCCATCGTACAGCGCGCGGTCGATGCCCACCGCGGCCTGGTCCTCGTGGACTCGGCCCCGGGCAAGGGCACCACGTTCACCATCTTCTTTCCCGCCCGACGCGTGGCGGAGGAAGCCGCATGAGCCAGAAACCCTCCGTGCTGGTCATCGACGACGAATCCGGCATTCTCGATACCCTCCGGATCCTCCTCAAGAAAGAAGGCTTCGAGGTCACCGTGGCCCAGGGCGGGAAGGCGGGGCTCGAGGCGATCAAGGGGGGATCGCACGATATCGTGCTCACCGACGTGCGGATGCCGCAAGTGACCGGCCTTGATATCCTCGGCGCGGCCCGCGAGCAGGACCCGATGACGCCGGTCATCCTCATGACTGCGCAGGCCTCGCTGCAGACGGCCATCGCTGCGGTCAACGCCGGCGCCTATTACTACATCCAGAAACCGTTCGCCAACGACGAGCTGGTGGCGATCCTGCGCCGGGCGTCAGAGTTCCGTGCCATCCGGGTCGAGAACAAGCATCTCAAGCAGGAGATCAAGCGCCGGGACAAGGCCGCGGTTGGCCGACCCATCGGCAAGGCCCGGCGGTTCCTCGATGTCCTCAAACTGGCCGAGCAGGTTGCCCCCACCGATTCGACGGTGCTGATCCAGGGGGAAAGCGGCACCGGCAAGGAAGTGATCGCCAAGTTCATCCATAACACCTCCAACCGGACCGACGGACCGTTCCTTTCCATCAACTGCGGCGCCCTTCCCGAGAACCTGCTCGAGAGCGAGTTGTTCGGGCACGTGAAAGGCTCCTTCACCGGCGCGGTGAGGGACAAGCAGGGCCTGTTCGCCGCCGCCCGCGGCGGCAGCTTCTTCCTGGACGAAGTAGGTGAGATGCCGCCCGCGCTGCAGGTCAAGCTGCTCCGGGTCCTGCAGGAGCGGGAGGCCATCCCCGTCGGAGCCACGGAGGCGATTCCTGTCGACGTCCGCATTATCGCGGCCACCAACCGCGATCTCGAAGAGGAGGCCCGCCGCGGCCGGTTCCGCTCCGATCTCTACTACCGCCTGAACGTGATCACGATTCACCTGCCACCGCTGCGCGACCGGCGCGAGGATGTGCTGTTGCTGGTCGAATCGTTTCTGCAGCGGCTGGCCGCCGAGCACCAAAGCGACCCGAAGGCGCTGTCTTCCGAAGCCCTCGACGCGGTCATGGTCTATGACTGGCCGGGCAACGTCCGGGAGTTGGAGAACGCGCTCGAGCACGCCTGGGTGCTCACCCGCGCCGACATCATCGAACCCGCGGCGCTCCCGGAGCGAATCATCAAGCGGCGGAAGGACCCGCTGGTCGCCGAGCGCTCCTACGCCAACCCGACCCTCGATGTCATCGAAAGGGCCTACATCATGTACGTGCTCCAGTCCGAAAGCGGGAATAAGACCCGCGCCGCCGAGGTGCTCGGGATCGATCCGTCGACGCTGTACCGCAAGCTCTCCCGGTACGAGGAGCAGGTGGTTCCCCAGGAGTGACCGTGTTGGTACGGTGGATCGGGCCGGTGGCGGCGGCCACCGGCCCCGCGCCCTTCGCCCGGCGGGTCCGCCAAGCCGTCAGCGCTCTTCTCTACCTCATCCTCCCACCGCTGATCTGTCGGATCATGAAGTCGCTGCCGCCGGCCCCTGGCCAACCCCGGAGGGTTGGACGTCGCTCGGCAGGAGGTGGCCGAGCTGCAGCGCCCTGGATGGGGTGATCCGGCTCGGCGCCGGGCGACGCGCGCTTCATTCGATATGACTGCCGCCACTCCCCAGCCTAGATCCCGAGGCGCTGAGCGTGAGGCGCTGCACCACCGGAGCGCTTGGGCGGCTCCGGAAATTGGGCGGTAACCGGTCAAGTCTCGCATCCTGCCCGGCCTGACAAGCCGAGCCGCTCCAACTAGCAGTTTGCCATCTCTCTAACACATAACGATTTAACTCGTCGCCAAAATGCGGTATGCAGGTTGCTAGATCTGCTGGCGGTGGTGGAGAATGGTTTCCTCATGCGGCCGGGCCGGCCGCAACCGACGTCGGAGGCGTTATGAATCGCAAGGGCTTTACCCTCATCGAACTTCTGATCGTGGTGGTGATCATCGGCATCCTGGCCGCGATCGCGATTCCGAAGTTCGCCAACACGAAGCAGAAGGCGGTGGTTGCCTCCATGAAG
>Ga0315273_10011130_pt1 | contig 11500 bp, 7 predicted proteins | sample YL17G02_0_MG_FD_205753 | JGI IMG/M metagenome (GOLD analysis project Ga0315273, IMG submission 205753) | Sediment microbial communities from Yellowstone Lake, YNP, Wyoming, USA - YL17G02_0 | ecosystem: Environmental > Aquatic > Freshwater > Lake > Sediment | place: USA: Wyoming | collected... | reverse complement strand
TCGACGATCGCCTTCCACGTCCGGAAGATCTACGACAAACTCCAGGTCGAAGGGCGCTCCGAGGCGGTCGCGAAGGCGTTTCGCGGCCGGCTCATTCGCTGAGCGACGCCCGTCCCTGTACTAAAGGACAGTTCCCCTCCCCTGCGTTCGTGTGTATTCCTCTTTTAGGGAGGAACCGACATGCCCGCTCGCCTCGCATTGAAAACGCTTGTGGGGATGGCGCTCATCACCATTCCGGCCTCCCGGGTGGCGTTGGCGCAGGGCGATCCATTAGCGCCTTCATTGCCCGCGACCAATCCCTGGACGGCGGCGGCCCCGTACCCGACGACCATCGCCGACTACGCATTCGCGCAGGTTGGCGAGGACCTGTACATCATTTCGGGTGGGGTTCCCGGCGCTGTGGTCAACACCGTGAGGCGGTACAACGCGACGACGGATGCTTGGACATCGCTCGCTGATATCCCGGTCGGATCGGACTCGCCGGCGGGTGCTTTCTTCGGCGGAAAGATCTACGTGGCGGATGGCTACCGTGGGGCCAATCTCCTCCGAATCTACGATATTGCGACGAACACCTGGAGTGCGGGTCCTGCCAGACCCGGCGTTTTTGACAGCTTCGGCGCTGCCGCCGGTGCGTTCAACGGCAAGGTCTATGTCGTCGGAGGTGGCATTGACGGTCCCTCGTCCGTCCTCTCGATTTACGACATCGCCGGTAACACCTGGAACGTCGGCCCGGATGCGCCATCACCGTTCAAACTAGGCGGCTTCACCCAAGTAGGCAGATACCTTTATCTGATTGGCAGTTTCGCCACCTCTGGTTATGTCAACTCGACAGTCAGCATGCGACTCGACATGGCGACCAACACGTGGAGCACCGGCCCGGTCTGGACGCCCCAGCGTGCCTACTTCGCCCTCGCCGCGGTCGGCAGCACGCTCGTCGCCATGGGCGGCCAGAGCAATGGCGGCGGTGCCTCCGCACAGGTAGACGAATTGGATACCAGGTTCTGGCCCGGCGGGGCCTGGGTGCCGTCACCCGACAATTTGCCCTCGGCGCGCAAAGGGGCTGGCGCCGGGTTCTTCAGCACAGGGCGGGTTGGCGGCGAGATATGGAACACTGGCGGCTTACCTGAGCCCTGCTGCCTTGTCTTCCTGAATGAACACCTCTTCCGCGCGCAAATGCCGCCGCCGCCGAGCAACTTCATCAGCAATGGCGGCTCGACGATCCTCTCACCGGGCCCGAATGGCATCCTCGCTCCGGGGGTAACCGTCACCGTCGCGCTCGGCGTGAAGAACATTGGAGACCCGCTCCTGTGTACGACCGCCGGATTGGCTGGAACGCTCGAGGCAACAGGTGGGGTTACCAATCCAAGGCCCTCTTTGCAGAACTACGGCGTGATTTGCGCGGGTGACCCGGAAGTCTCCCGTAGCTTCACCTTCACGATCGACCCGACTCTCGCGTGCGGCGCAACCGTCACGGCATCGTTGGCCATGACCGATGGAGCTACCAGCTACGGCACGCTCACGTATACGTTCGCCACGGGCGTTCGGGGGGATACTTGGTCTCAGAACTTCGACGCCTTGGTTGCACCGACCCTACCCGCGGGCTGGGTGGCAACCAACGCTCAAGGCCCCGTGCCGCTTTGGGTCACCTCGACCATAACTCCTGATACGGCGCTGAATGATGCCTTCGTCGATGATCCAGGTCTGGTCAGCGACAAGCGCCTCGACACGCCGGGAATTTTCATTACCTCAGCTTCAGCCCAGGTGAGTTTCCGCAGCAATTACGATTTGGAATCCAGATTTGATGGCGGCGTGCTGGAAGTGTCCTCGCCCAATATCAATGGGGGACAATTCACCGACATTACCAATGCGGCAGTTGGCGGGGGCTTTGTCAGCGGAGGGTACAACACCACGATGTCCGACACTTTCGGCATTCCGCTGGCCGGCCGCCGGGCATGGAGCGGAACTTCCTTCGGGTACATCAACACCGTGGCGAACCTTGGGCCCAACGTTGCAGGCCAGACAATTAACCTGCGCTTCCGCATGGCATCAGACACCAGTGTGGCGAGTGTGGGTTGGCGGATCGATACGGTATCGGTCGCCGAATTCCTCTGCGCCACAACTTTGCTCGTCACCACAGTGGCTGACCATGATGACGGCGTGTGCAACGCCGCCGATTGCACGTTGCGGGAGGCGATCAATGTCGCGAATGCGCGTACGGGCAGCATCATCGGCTTCGCCTCCGGCGTGACTGGGACGATTCAACTCGCCTCCGCACTGCCGGCTCTGAGCAGCACTTTTGCGCTGCAAGGGCCGGGGGCCAGTGTGCTGACGGTGCGGCGCAACACCGGAGGCAACTATCGGATCTTCACCGTCAATCCTGGTGCCGTCGTGAGCTTCAGCGGATTGACCATTGCCGACGGAGGATGGAGCGGAAGCATTGCCGGCGGTATCTTCAACGACCACGGCACCGTGACTCTGATGAACTGCGTCTTGACCGGGAACATCGGCATCAGCGGAGGCGGCATTTTCAACCGGGGATCGACGAGTGGCGTTGCCAGCCTCACGATCAGCAATTCGACTCTTAGCGCGAACTCTGCGTCGGGGGTGTTCGGACTCGGGGGCGCGATTTACAATGAGGGCTCGAATGGAGGGACCGCGCTCCTGAACCTGACCAACTGCACCCTGAGCGGCAACACGGCCGTCCTGGGTGCTGCCGGCATCGAAAATACCGGCAACAACGGCACCGCGCGTGCAACCCTCACAAATTGCACCTTGAACGGCAACGCCATTCAAAACGACAACGCGACGCTCATCCTGGCCGATACCATCCTGGCTGGATCGCCAGGCGCCAATCTGGGCAACAGCGGTAGCGGCACCATCGCCTCGCAGGGGCACAACCTGAGCAGCGACGCGGCCGGCGGCGATTCCGGCACAACGCCTGGGGGCTTCCTCGCTGGCCCAGGCGACAAGCGCAACACCAATCCGCAGTTTAGTCCCGCCGGCCTCGCCAATAACGGCGGCCCCACCAAGACCATCGCGCTCTTGTTGAACAGTCCGGCGATCGATGCGGGCGACGACAACAGCGCCCCATGGACAGATCAACGCAGCTTTTCCCGCGCAGGCGTGAGCGACATCGGCGCCTTTGAATTCGGAGGTTGCTTCAACGCGTGCGACGACGGAAACACCTGCACCGACGACAGCTGCGTTCCGGTTTCGGGGTGTATCCATGCGGCCAACGCCCTGAGTTGCAACGACGGCAACCCCTGTACGGAAGGCGAAGTCTGCGGCGGAGGCGTCTGCAGCGGCGGGTCCCTAATCACCGCGCCGCCGGAGACGGGAAGCCTGACGGCCGCGGCCGACAAGGCCACCTACGGCTGGTCCGCGTCGGCGTCCGCGACGCGCTACGACGTGGTGCGCGGCGAGGTGGGTGCTCTGCCCGTCGGTCCCGGCGGCTCGGATGAGGTCTGCTTCGACAACCTCCCCGGAACATCGCTCGTAGACGCGAGCGCTCCCGGCGCCGGCGCCGGCTTCTGGTACCTCTCGCGGGGCGAGAATGCGTGCGGCAGCGGCTCGTACGGGCAGCGGAGCGACGGATCGCCACGGATTACGACGACTTGTCCGTAGGACGGCGCGTTCGCTCGGCCCTGTACTAAAGGACAGTGCCTCCCCGCTGCGTTCGTGTGTATTCCTCTAGGGAGGAACCGACATGTCCGTTCGCCTCGCATTGAAAACGCTTGTGGGGATGGCGCTCATCAACGTCACATCGCCACGGGAAAAGGGATACATGAAGAAAACCACAGTCACCATGTTCATTTGTGCGCTGCTGGCCACGGTTGCGACCGGTCAGGCGTTGGCCACCAGTTTCACGCAGACCGCCGGTACGGCCACGGCGATACCGGCGGGGACGGGGTTTTTCACGGCGTTCCCGGCCGCGCCGAGCATCAGCCTCGGCAACGTCTTGTTTCTCGGGGCCGGCGCCGGCGGCCAGCAAGGCGTGTACGCCGCAGTTCCGGGCCATGCCGTCATGCCGGTGGCCGACTTCAATACCGCCGTCCCGTTGGGCGTCGGCAACTTCACGGGCTTTATTCCCCCAAACCCAGTCATCCCTCCCAATCCCGTCATCAGCGGCCGGAACGCCGTGTTTGTCGGCACCGGCGCCGGCGGCCAGCAAGGCGTGTACCTTGCCAATGACGTGCTCGCCGTTGGGCCGCCCTATAAGGTTGCCGACATGAACACAGCCATCCCCGGCGGGTCGGGCAACTTCCTGAACTTTCTCGGCAGTCCATCCCAGAGCGGCCTGAACGCCGCGTTTGTCGGCACCGGCGCCGGCGGCCAGCAAGGCGTGTATCTTGCGAATGACGTGCTAGCCGTTGGGCCGCCCTACAAGGTTGCCGACCTGAACACCGCCATCCCCGGCGGCGTCGGCAACTTCACGGGCTTTATTCCACCAAATCCAATCATCCCTCCCAATCCCATCATCAGCGGCGTGAACGTGCTGTTTATCGGCACCGGCACTGGCGGCCAGCAAGGCGTGTACCTTGCGAATGATGTGCTCGCCGTTGGGCCACCCCAAAAGGTTGCCGACAGGAACACCGCCATCCCCGGCGGCGTGGGCCAGTTTGAGTTCTTCACCGGCGTGGCGATGGATGGGGTGAACCTGGCGTTTGTGGGCGGCAAGCCGGCCTTTGTCATCGACTCCGAGATCCCCGCGCAGCAGGGTGTGTTCAAGGACATCGGCGGCGGGTTGCAGGCGGTGGCCGACCTGTTCACGGCGGTGCCGGGCGGGCTGGGCAATTTCCTGGCGTTTGGCAAGGTGGCGATTGATCCCGGCGCGGTGGTGTTCGAGGGCTTCAGCGACGACGGCGTGGGCGGGATGCGCCTCGGCCTGTACACCGACTACAGCGGCACGTTGTCGAAGATCCTCGCCACCGGCGACACGCTGGGCGGCAAGACGGTGACCGGCCTGCGCTTCGGCTCCGGCGGGCTCAGCGTGAATACGGCGGCGCAGGTCGCGTTCGCGGCGACGTTTGCCGACGGGAGCGAGGCGGTCACGGTGGCGACGGTGCTCGCGCAGCAACTGTGCAGCTCGAATGAATTGACCAAGCTCATCATCTCCGACCCCCCCAACGTGAACCAGTCCGGCTTCGCGAATGCGGTCTCCGGCGACACGGCGGTGGTCGGGGCGACCACGGGCCCGTACGACACAGGCCGTGCCTTCGTCTTTGTCCGCACCAGCGCTGGCTGGACCCAGCAGGCCACGCTCACCGCCTCCGATCCGGGAGGGGGTGATGGTTTCGGCCACTCGGTCGCGGTCTCCGGCGACACAGCGGTGGTTGGGGCAGGCGATAAGGACGACGCGGGCCAATCCTCCGGCGCGGCCTACGTCTTTGTCCGCGTCGGCGACGTCTGGACCCAGCAGGCCAAGCTCACCGCCTCCGACGCGGCGGCGTTTGACATTTTCGGCGGCTCGGTCGCGGTCTCGGGTGACACCGCGGTGATCGGAGCCTGGGGAGATAATTCCAACTCGGGCGCGGTGTATGTGTTCACGCGAAGCGGGTCGGTTTGGACGCAGCAGGCCAAGCTGATCGCCCCCGACCCGGCGGTGGACGACTACTTCGGCCAATCAGTCGCGGTCGTGGGCGACACGGTGGTGGTCGGCGTGCCCTTCCACGACGCGCCCAACAGCCAAAACGATCCCAACGGCCGCGATATCGGTGCAGCCTACGTCTTTTTCCGCTCTGGCGGCGTTTGGACCCAGCAGGCCCAGCTGATCGCCTCAGACGCTGCGTACGATGAAGTCTTCGGCTATTCGGTCGCGCTCTCGGGCAACACGGTGGTGGTCGGGGCTACACTCGACAGCCAGGTGAACGCGTACCTTTCCGGCTCGGCTTACGTCTTCGTCCGCTCCGGTGGCGCTTGGACGCAGCAGGCCAAGCTGATCGCCTCAGACGCGGCGGACAATGACAACTTCGGCGAATCAGTCACGGTCTCGGGAGACACGGCGGTGGTCGGGGTGCGGATGCATGCCAACGCGGGTGGGCTCCGCGCCGGCTCGGCCTACGTCTTCTTCCGCACCGGTGGCGGCTGGACCCAGCAGAACACGTTGACCGCCTCCGACGCGACGCCTTTTAGCGAGTTCGGCACTGCGGTCGCGCTCTCGGGCGACACGGTGGTGATCGGAGCCCCAGGTGCAAGCGCAAACTACGTCTTTGACCTCTGTTGCGTCGACGGCGACGCCGACGGAATACGGGACTGCCACGACAACTGCCCGAGCACGTTCAACCCCGGCCAGGAAGATACGGATGCGGACGGCGTGGGCGATGTTTGTGAGTACTGCTTGAACACGCCGGCAGGCGAGCCGGTCAACGCCCAGGGCTGCTCGTGCAGCCAGTTGTCCGATCCGACTTGCCACGACACTGACCCCTGCAACACGGATTCGTGCAACGCCGGGGTCTGCTCCCACGCCTTCCAGGATGCCGATGGCGACGGCGTGGGCGGTGCCTGTGACAACTGTCCGAACACGTCCAACTCGGGCCAACAGGATGCGGATGCCGACGGCGTGGGCGATGCCTGTGACAACTGCCCGAGCACGCCCAACTCGGGCCAACAGGACGCGGATGGTGACGGCGTGGGCGATGCCTGTGACAACTGCCCGAACACGTCCAACTCGTATCAACAGGATGCGGATGCCGACGGCGTGGGCGACGCCTGTGACAACTGTTTGTTAGCGTCCAACTCGGGCCAACAGGATGCGGATGCTGACGGCGTGGGCGATGCCTGTGACAACTGTCCGAGCACGCCCAACCCCGGCCAGGAAGATACGGAGGGTGACGGCGTAGGCGATGCCTGCGACAACTGTCCGAACACGCCCAACTCGGGTCAACAGGATGCGGATGCTGACGGCGTGGGCGATGCCTGTGACAACTGCCCGAACACGTCCAACTCGGGTCAACAGGATGCGGATGGTGACGGCGTGGGCGGTGCCTGTGACAACTGTCCGAACACGTACAACGCGAATCAACAGGATGCGGATGCTGACGGCGTAGGCGACTACTGTGACAACTGCGCCTACGCCCCGAATTCCGCGCAGGGACCGGCGGTGTTGGGGCAAACGCTCAGGGCCACCGGTCCGAACACCTTCGGTTGGTCTAGGCCAGCGCCCGTCGTCTACGTCCGCGGACCACTCAGCGCGGTGAAGACCTACGGCTACGAGATCCTCCTGACCTTGCCGCTGACCCAGACGCTCGTGGATTCGTCGGTCCCGGCCGCCGGCGCCGCCTTCTACTACCTCGTCAAGCCGGACTGTGCCCTGGGGAGTTGGCAGTCGACCCTTGGCATGGAACCTGGGCGGGATGCGGCGATACCGTAGGGGCCTGTGAAGGCAGCAGATGGAGAGGTAATTCCATCGCCGCAACCCAACTGGGCGGCCGTCCCGGGGTCGTCCCGAAGCACGTGACACTTCCACCCGTGTGAAGCGACCCGCGTTTCGTATCGTTCCTCGTACTCCCGGACGTAGCGCTCGAAGTGCTCCTCGAACAGCCGGTAGACGCCCGCGGGCTCCGCGAGGGGCATGTCTCCGGAACCGGAGGAGGCAAGATGGGACGCGCACGCGCATCCTCAAGATGGCCCTTGAGTGCCATCAGTGAAACGGTAAGCCGCGAGTCGGAGCCGTCTCCAGTCCGTCTCCCGGACTGGAAGGGACTCCAGGGGACTCGCGGGGGCAACGGATTCGGCGGAGAATCGAGCCCTGGCAACGGAAGTCGCGCGCCGTCGCTCTTTTCTCAAAACCTTGGACGCGGGTTCGATTCCCGCCGCCTCCACCAACGGAATTTGGCCCAGGTTCATCCCTCGAGAGAATCGCTGGCGCCCTGCACCGGAAGGTCTCCTCAACGATTCGCGCGTCAAAGTTCGGGAGGTGCAGGAACACTCCCTCCTTCGTGAATGCGCCGTCGAGGATCGCCCGGACGCTTCGGAAGATCGCGCAGGACTACCGACATTCGGTCGGGTGCGAATGCTCACTACTGTCTGGTCACCGTCGACAACGAGCGCTTCCTTTCGGGCCCGGCGCTCGCCGGCCGGTACCCCATTGCAGGCCTGCTCGACCGCGGCGCGATGGGCAAGGTGTGGCGCATGATGGAATAGACATGGGCCTCGTTCGTCTGGATGGCTGGAAGATCGGAGTCCGGTGCCACCCGCGGAGGAAGGACGGACGGAACGAACACATGCGCGACATGGATGCTCTTGAGCCGAGCGAAGGGGCAGGTCCTCTGGCTGCCGAGGCGCTGCTCGCCCATCGCGAGACGGTCTTCCTGGTCTGCCTGGGATTCACGAGAAACCGGCGTGACGCGGAGGATCTGGCCCAGGAAACCTACCTGCGGGCTCTGCGAAATCTGGGGCGGATCGCGAACGGTGCCTCATCGAAGGCCTGGTTGTGCAGCATTGCCCGTAACGCCTGCCTCGACCACCTGCGAAGGGCGCGATTCAGCCTCGGCCGTCGCGCAGCTTCGCCGAACGAGCCCGCCGTTGATGCGGACCCCCATGTGGCGCTTGATCGCAAGGAGCAGCGAGAAGTGCTGCGCCGAGCCATCGCGCGCCTCTCGCGCCCGCTGCGGGACGCGCTCGTGCTGCGCGAGTATGGAGAGCTGTCCTACGAACACATCGCCCAGGCCCTCGGCATCGAGCTGGGCACGGTCATGTCCCGCCTGCACCGAGCTCGCCACGCGGTCCTCGAAGAGGTGCAAGCACGCGGAGGGCATCGATGAGACCACTCACTCCCGACGACGGGTTCGAAACGCTCCGCGAACTGATTCAGGAGGAGAAGCGCGAGGCCCTTGACGCGTTCGACGCCGACGAATTCGCTCGCGGGCTGCGCCAGGCTGCTGCGACCACCGTCGTACCTGCACCCCGAGGACATCGGATCACCGCGCGGCTGGCCTTCGCGGGGCTCGCCGCAACGGTCCTGGTCGTTGTGACGCTGGGCGTGTGGCTGCGCGGTCGATCGGCGGCGCAGGCCGATCCTGAGACGATCGCCGCGGCGCTCGGGCGCTGCCCGTTCTACTCCGACGCTGCTGGCGGGGCGGTCATCCGGCCGAACTGGGGCGAAGGCGTCCCGAGCGCGGACGGAACCCTCGTCTGGACGTTGCAATCGCTGATCTATCGCGCCCAGCGAGCTTGCGCCGACTGCCCCGCCGGCGACGGCGTACTGACGCGGGCGTTTATCGTTGGATTGGGGGGAGGTCGCCCAGAGACTCGGATCGCCACGCGGACGCCCGTGAGCTCCTCCGATCTGTCCGGCCGTCTCGCTGCGCTGGCCCGTACGGACGCCGTTGTTCGAGCGCTCGGTAGAAAGCGGTAGTTCATGAACTCGGAACTGAGAGGAGGTTTCGCATGAGAAACAGGTTGGCCCTTCTCGCGCTGCTGCCGGCCCTGGCGATGAACGCCCGTGCCGGGGCAGGCGATCCGGCCGGTTACGCACTTCTGGACAAGTTCGTCGTGCAGTTCGAGCAGATGGCTCGGCAGGGAACCAACGGCGCGCCAATCGGTGCGGCCCTTGAAGACATGATGTCAATGGCCCGTCGGGCGCGCGACGAGAAACGTGTCGACACCGCCTTCTTCGATAGATACACGCGGCTCTTGCGGGTCTTCAAGCTCGTGACCATGAAGGACCCGGAGGGAATCCTGCACCCGACGGTCGAACGGGAAGTCGAGGACCTCGTTGGGGAGGTCCTGGGAGCGAAGACGGCCGACATCACCTCTCTCGCACGAGCCATGACTCAGGAGCTCGACAACCTGCGGAAGTCCCTCGACGGGTCTTGAGGCGGTTGGCGGGGCGCGCCATCACGCTGTGCCGCACCGCGAAGAGCGTGAGGGGGCCCAGGTCGATGGCGAGCGCCGGGCCGAACGGCATCCGGGTGCCCGCGGGCCCGGTGAGGGACGTGTCTCCGGAACCGGAGGAGACAAGGCGGAACGCACACGCGCAAACCCTTGAGTGCTATCAGCGAGCCGGGAAGTGGCGAGTCGGAGCCGTCTCCAATCCGTCTCCGTGCGCCGGTCAAAACCGGCGAGGTGTTGCGAATGGAAGAGTCGTACGGTGAAGGCGTAGCGAGCCACACCGGCCCCGAGTCATGCGCCAACGATCGCGAGGTCGTGGGTGAAGCGTTGACAGGGGTACGTGCGGGCCGGGTATCGAGCCGCGAAAGTTTTGGACAACTCCGGGGTGCCGACGCCGTGGAGACAGGCGGAAGGCCACACCGAACGCGTCGCCAGTGCGAGACGCGAGCGGACCCTGCGCGGTCTGAGACCCCGAGCACGCACGGAAACACTTCGCACGGGAACCGGGAGATCCCACGTCCGCCTGCGGCAGAGGGAGCCGCAGGCCGCACCGGGAAGTCCAAGGACGCAATCCGGTGATGGACGGACGTGGGAAGTCGGACGGCCCCGTAGTACCTGGGAAGCTGCCGAACAAAGCCGGGAAACCGGCGGCGGAGGCGGTGGAGGGAAGGGGGCTGACCAAGGGGAACTCGCCCGAGCGCAACGCGCTCCGGACTCAGAGCCGGGAAGGTGCGCCAAGCGCGCTCGAGCGGGTACGTCAGGCAGCAGGAAGGGAGAGGAAGCAGCGGTTCACCGCGCTCCTGCACCACGTGTACGACATCGATCGCTTGCGCACTGCGTATCTCGCCCTGAAGCGAGACGCGGCGGCAGGTGTTGATGGCGAGACGTGGCGGCACTACGGGGAGGACCTGGAGGCCAACCTTCAGGATCTCGCCTTACGGCTGAAGCGGGGAGCGTACCGGGCGAAGCCGGTTCGGAGGGCGTACATCCCGAAGGCGGATGGGCGGCAGAGGCCGCTCGGAGTACCCACGTTGGAGGACAAGATCGTCCAGCGCGCCGTCGTCGAGGTGTTGAACGCGATCTACGAAACGGACTTCCTTGGTTTCTCCTACGGATTCCGACAGCGGCGCAGCCCGCACCAGGCGCTGGATGCGCTGACGGTCGGGATCATGACGAAGAAGGTGAACTGGGTGCTCGACGCCGACATCCGTGCGTTCTTCGATACCCTCGACCACGGATGGTTGGTGAAGTTTGTCGAGCACCGTGTCGCGGACCGGCGCGTCGTGCGTCTGATCCAGAAGTGGCTCAGCGCGGGCGTGCTGGAGGATGGGAAGCGGACGCGGAGCGAGGTAGGCACGGTCCAGGGCGGAAGCGTCAGCCCGCTGCTGGCCAACGTCTATCTTCATTACGTGTTCGACCTCTGGGTCCAGCGGTGGAGGAAGACGCGGGCACACGGCGACGTTGTCGTCGTGCGCTTCGCGGATGACTTCGTCGTTGGATTCGAGCATCGGACGGAAGCCGAGCGCTTCCTGACCGAACTGTGCGAGCGATTCGCGGAGTTCGGGCTGGAGCTGCACCCCGACAAGACGCGCCTGATCGAGTTCGGTCGGTTCGCCGATCGGGATCGGCGCCGGCGCGGAGGGGGCAAGCCGGAGACCTTCAACTTCCT
>Ga0315273_10011129_pt1 | contig 11501 bp, 13 predicted proteins | sample YL17G02_0_MG_FD_205753 | JGI IMG/M metagenome (GOLD analysis project Ga0315273, IMG submission 205753) | Sediment microbial communities from Yellowstone Lake, YNP, Wyoming, USA - YL17G02_0 | ecosystem: Environmental > Aquatic > Freshwater > Lake > Sediment | place: USA: Wyoming | collected... | reverse complement strand
CCAGCGATTGCCGTGACCGGTAACGAGACCGTTCCTGTTGAGGATGCCAGCGATTACATCGTCAGTGGCGATCAGCACCAGGTGACGCACCGCAGCGATAACATCGACCGAAGTGCTGTTGCGTTGCCCGCGCCGCCGTCGCGGCAGGCGCATCTCGCTATGAATGCCACCGGTCCAGTGAACGATGAGAACGATCTCGGCAGCATCTTGATCAATATCGGCGATCACTTCATGAATGAGCGTACGCACGATGCGCTTCTTCAGCCGTGCATCGGTCGTTGCTGCAGTCCAGACAGTCTTCAGGTCCGTTGCGAGCATTCTGAGGGATGAAGGGTCAGCGGTGGGCGTTGGCCTCGCTGCCTGATGCGCCGCTATCTTGCCTTCGATCTCCACGACGCGCGCCAAGGTCTTGTTCCAGCGTTCCTCCAGTTCGCCGGCCACGAGGCGGTTGACTGGGTCGGCGGCATCAAATTGCCGGAAGGCGCGATCGGCTGCGTAGCGGGCCGCTTCAAGATCACGCTGGAGTGCATCGTGCACCTGATCGCGCCGCTGTCCGGCTTCCTGCTGTGCAGCTACGGCAGCCGCGATGGCGCCGGGACCGACAACACCAAGAAGTGCCGCCTCGATGGCGTCATCGACGCGCAGGCCGCCAAAGGCGATGCAGCGCGGTTCGCCATTGTCCATCCAGCCGCGGCTGCAGCTGTAGCGCGGGATGTGGTGCTTGGCACCCGAGTAGCGCAGTGTCAGCTTGCGTCCGCAGCGGCGGCAACGGATCAGGCCGGCCAACAGGGCCTCGCCGTGCTTGGGCGCGCCGTGATGACGGCTGGTGGGGACATTGTTGCTGACCATGGTTCTGATCGCCTCGGCCTTCTCCCAGCTGACATAGCCCTCATGGGCATTGGGCATCAGCGCCAGCCAATCGCTGCGTGCCTTGCGGTGGATCCTCACGCTGACGCCATTGGCGCCATAACCCGCCGCCACCGCTGTCTTACCATAGGCATAGGCGCCGCCATAGATGGGGTTATCGATCATCCGATGGATGGTGGCGTAGTTCGGCCGCCGCCAGGCCACACCGCCGTTTTTCGGCTTCACTGGCAGATCGAGATCATGCTCGTGGAACCACAGCAAGGCCTGGCGGGCGCTGCCCAGCTCCATGACCTTGTCAAAGACCAGGGTGATGGCCTCCTGCACCCGGCGGTCCGGGTCTTTCTCGTAGCGGTCGCCGGCTTTGACAAAGCCCACCGGAGCACTGACCACCAGTTCGCCTGCTGTGGGCCTTCTCATAACGGGCCGACAGCGAGCGTTGCCGCAACAGATCAAGCTCATACTCGTTGAGGCTGCCCTTGAGCCCGAGCAACAACCGGTCATTGCCGTGGCGGGGCGCATAGACCGTCTCCTGATCGATCAGCACCGTGTCGACCACCCGGCACATCTCGATCAGCTGCTGCCAGTCGCGGCTGTTGCGGGCAAAGCGGGAGACTTCGCGGGCGCACACCGCCCCGACCTTGCCGAGGCAGACTTCCGCTACCATACGCTCGAAGCCGGCGCGCTGCACCCCACCGGCTGCCGAAACTCCCAGATCGTCGTCGATCACCTCGATCTCCGACCAGCCCAACGCCGTCAACCGGTCCCCGCATGGCATATTGCAGCGCGCTGCTCTCGCGATTGTGCAGGACCTGGTGAGCCGAGGATTGCCGCACATAAAGCAGCGCCTTGCGCTCCAGATGATACGGGCGGATCTTGTCAGACATCATGGCTGGCCTGCGTCTTCAATGACATCCGGCACTGGCTGGCATGTTCCAGGATCAGCCGCGCCATCAGGCTGGTCAGCGCGTTCCGCGTCTCGGCCGGCAGTTCCAGCCATGCCGGCACGCCGATTATCCCACCGCCCGGATCGCTTTCGAACAGGTCGATCTGTTGCGGTTTGCGGTGTTGACCGGCTGCGCGCGCCCACCTGCGTTCCATCATCCGTTTTGACATGAGCTTCTCCCCGATTCTGGTCATGAGAGATCCCTGATGCGCCCGAAAACGGGACATTCGATGATGCGGAGCTTGCCTTCAACACATCACGCAGAAGAGCAGCCAAAGCCGAAAGCGCTGCCAGATCGACCTGCGGAGCAACCGAGACGGCGGCTTCCTTCGCGCACTTGGCTCGCTCGAACATCCAGGCTGGAACTTCCAGCCAGCGGTCGGCGTCAGAGCCGCTCAACGTGCAGCGAAAGACCACGCCATCCGGCTTGCCAATCGCCGCGTGAACCCCAACGCTCAGCCCAAACCACGGATGCCAGGCATACAGGACTTCCCTAAACTCGGTCCCGTGGGCGCTCTTAAGTCTTGTTGTACAACACAAAGCGACCCCACCAGGGCCTTGACGGCAACACCCCTGATGCGGCTTACTTCACCCAGCTACAGCTCCCGGCTGCGGCTTAACCCAATGCAGAAACTTCACCTAAGGCGCAGCGGGAAAGCTGTTCAGACAAATGGGGCCAGCTCTCATGACCACACTCCATCTTTGCAACAAGGACTAAAGTGTTGCGTCGATCAATTGAGACCACCCCCGAAAGCGGACATCGCCAAAGCCAAGAGCCTCGCACGGGAATGGAAAGCGTCGCATCCCAAGAAGTGAGCGGCCCCATCAGCCCTTGGCAATCAATCGCATCCCAAGCAGAGACAGCAGCTTTCCGTTTCCTGCGCGAGCTTGTAGATGCCCATGGCAGCAAGATTGGCTGCAGGGCCTTCAAAATCCACCCCCTATTGACGAGGGCCACAGATGCAATAACCTCCCAACACGTCTAGTAAAAATGTCGGGCAGGCTGGTCGATATGAACGAACGGCGATAATTGCCTTCTAGCTATTCTGCGAGCAAAAATTTCCAGATGCCCTCGTTACTACTGGGACAGTCCACTTCAAAATAAAAGTCCCGAAGATCCATTCGATGAATATAGTTGGGGACTGATTTCGCGCAAGCGAGCGATGGCAGTCTGGCAAAGTAGCCATGGATAATATTTTCGTTAGTTGGATCAACATAAACGGCGTCGAGGTCAGCATAGAGAACTCTGGGCATTAGCTCTGATCCGTCCAAGGCTGGTTTTGCATTGGCTGGGGATTGTTTAGTTGCAAGCCCTTTCACAAGTTTTGCATGCTTGTTCTTTCCACCTGCTTTTATGCTCGGTTTCTTTGATTTTTTTGATCGATTCGGAGAACTTGCTGTTTTTGCCATATCAACCTCCTGATTGGATTGCTCCATGATATTGAGCCGACATCCACATAGTCGGCTCACCTAAAGTCAGTCTTTGTAATTTGCGAGCCGTTGTCAATGATCTAGGTCAAGTCATTCGCAGTCACAGTTTGCCAGATGCCCGCATCGTTGCCGTCACAGGACAATATCCGATAATCTAGTGGAAGGCTCGTGGCCTCATCCGCGACAGCCTACCTCCTCCTGTGCCATGACATCAGACCCATGGCACCGATGCCGACAACGATGAGCGAGGGGCGGATCTTCACTTCACTTCAAGTGAAGCGATATAGGCCACAATGTCATCCACATCACTTCTCTGCAGCACCCACATTGTGTCTGGCATACCACTGTGCATCGATGGTGCTATTACCTTGGCAAGAATGACGTCTTCTGAGCGATAGGCAGCAATGGAAGCAAAGCTGGGTGGGTTGAGTTTGAATGGTGCACCCTTCTCGATATTGTGGCACCTTGAGCACCATTGTTCAGCGAGTTTGCGGCCTGCAGCAGCATCCGCTGCGTAGACAGATTGAGACATGGTAGCCAAGAGGATTAATGGGAAGACAGGCGTAAGTATCTTCATCAGCATATCCTCCTCAAATTCATACTGTTATAACTATGGCTCTGGTGCGACCGCCATTCATTGATTTGGGTCAATTCAGGTTTTCTCCTGCAGATTAGGCTGCAGACTCATAAAACCTGAGCCACAGTCGTACGGCGGCGATTTTTGCAAAAGCCAGATAGGCTGAAGCGTGTCGGTCGTAGCGCGTTGCAATGTGCCGGAACTGCTTGAGTTTGTTGATGCACCGTTCGACGAGATTGCGTTTCGTGTATTTGCGCTTGCTGAACGGGATTTCGTCGCGCCTGTTTGATTTCGGCGGGATAACGGGCGTGCAGCCCTGCTCTTCAATCAGTTCTCTGATCCAGTCGGCATCATAGCCCCTGTCTGCGAGGAGGCTGGTGCCCTTGGGCAAATCTTGCAGGAGTAGCTCTGCCATCGGCGCATCATGCGCATGGCCGGGAGACAGCTCGAGTTGCAGGGGAAGGCCATGCTCATTCACCCGCAAGTGCAGCTTTGTGGTCAGTCCTCCCCGGCTACGACCGATACAAGCATCTCCCCACTCTGTTTTTTTGGGCGGCAGCCTGCTGGTGAACGCGCACGCTTGTACTGTCGGTCATCTGAACCTTGCCGCCATGGACCGCGATGATCGCATCCATCAACTTGTCCCAGATGCCCGCCTTCCGCCAGCGGTTGAAACGGTTGTAGACCGTTGTGTAAGGCCCATATCTCTCAGGTAAATCCACCCAACGCGAGCCTGACCGCAAGTGATGGAAAATGCCGTTCAATACCCGCCGGTCATCGACCCCTGGTACACCGCGCGGCTTGTTCGGCAGCAGCGGCTGGAGCGTCCTCCACTCGAACTCAGTCAGGTCGTATCGTCCATGTGCCATGCTCAATCTCACGTTTCGGAGATTGAATCACTCGACAACTGATTTGCCTGGACTTTATGAGTATGCAGCCTAGTTCCAAAAGGCCTGCTGCGAAGGGTGGGAGCGCGGCGGGGATGCGGCTAATCAGACTATCATTCCCCCCTCAGTTCACGAACAGGACAAAGTAGATTACGTACAGCCACCCAAGCAGACCATCAATCATTGCCCAAAGAACTGAGTGATTATTGGAATATGAAATCGCAATTGCGAGGGCCGAGCCAAAGCCGACACCGTATTTGGCACTTTCGACCCGAAGGCCGTAGAAGCGGTTTCCATTCATGTGAGTCCTTCCGCCTTGCTAACCCGTCACTTGACGTTCCACTATCAGTAGTCAGGCCGATCTTTTCTATCATACAGCGTGAGAAATTAGAACCTTTCTAGCGTCGGGTCGGCAGCACCCTTCCGCCTGCACCAGTCGAACAAGTCCGTGGCACCGAGGCCAACTGCAAAGGGTGGCTGTGTGTATTGAAACCCGCAGGTCTGTTGAGCGAAATCAATGCAGGAAAGGCTTGTCTGCGGTTTGATAAAACGACTTTTGACATTTGTAATAGCGTTCTAGAATTATAATAGGGCTCTTTGCTCCTTCAAAGGAAAGCCTATGATAGTCACCAACTTGGCTGAGTTAAAATTCTATTGGAGTGAACAACGTGGCGAACCGAGCAGAGTTTGAGCATTTAGCCACATCTGCACCTGCTGCAGGGGCTAGAAATGATGCTCAAGAAACCGTTGTGGGTGAACGCAGATGAGTGAAAAAACCCGTTCGAGTAAGTGTTTAAGACTGTCACGGTCCTATATGGTTTGGGCGGCATGCGCTATTGCTATGCCTGCATTTGCGGATCCAGCTGATTGGGCGCCAGAACTTGGTCGGCAACTCAAGAGCGAGAAGGCTTGTAAGGTTATGCTCATCTTGAATGTAAAGGAATACCACCTTCTGGACCGTGATATTGTAGAGGCACGCGTAAATTGTATGGATGGCCGCAGCTTCGATGTTGTCCGCCGAGGCAGGCGATCGCCCTTCAAGATCGAGTACTGCAAGCCGATTGCCTGCTGAGTGCAACCGGGATGTTTCGTGAATTTCATCACCGTGCAAGCTACACATTGCGTAAATGACTTGCGCTGCCACTGATAACCGCTCTAGGGGCCCATGGAAGTTGATGTTCTTTTGGGTAGCTGAAGTTGCGATTGGTTCTAGGGTCCCGTGTCGTTTGCATCAAATTGTTTGTCAAACCGGCAGTGAAGCTGCAAAGGCCTTCCAATGTTTGCCTGAGGCCTTTATTTCGTTAAACTTCGGTTAGCATTTGGCAACTACTGTCTCTGCAGCTTCCGCCTGCAATATGGCTGCTAGTAAAAATGAAATGGATGCCAGAATAGTTGTGTTTGCTATTGCTGATTTCATGCGACCTCCTTCAAAATCCACTCTTCTTCACCGCCGCCGCTTGGCGGGTATTCTAATCTGCCCTGAATGAAGGATAGCCGCACGCGCGGCGCTCTAGAGCCATCCCACAGAGAAGATTTGGAGCGAGGTCGTAGCAACAAACTTTCCTCAACATTACACATGCATGCCAAGTGGATTTGGCATTGAGATAGATCAACCTTGTTAAATATTGATTTTCAGCCTGACGTTCGGATCGGGCTGCCCCAAACTGATCAATGCGCAACCGCTGTTGAAGTCTAGCATCTAACCAGCCACAGCCGCATTCCGCTTCCTGCGCCGGCTTATGAGGCCTCCGGCGGATTGCGCATGTCGTAGATCTTGGCATATTGCCCACTGGCTTCGGCATTGCGCAGCATCTTCACCTTCTCGACTAAGATTTCATGGGCTTGCGGATTGGCCTTCAGCAGGGCCATGGTCTCGTTGATATAATCATCAAGTTGCATGGCATTGGGGTTCGACCGCGACGCCGGCATGAGGTCCGTGGCAACCGCTGGCGGTGCCAGTTCGATCACCCGCACGGTCGTCTTGCGCAACTGGTAGCGCAGCGATTGGCTATAGGAATGGAGGGCCGCCTTGGTGGCGCAATAGGTGGGTGTCCTCGCCAGCGGCAGGAAGGCGAGACCCGACGACACGTTGACTACAGTTGCGCTCTTCTGGTGGCGGAGATGCGGCAGAAGCGCGGTGGTGAGCCGTATCGGCCCCAGCAGATTGGTGGTGATGGTGGTCTCGCTGTCGGTGAGGTCGAAGGGTTCTTCCAGCAGGTTCTCGGCGCGCATAATGCCGGCATTGTTGATCAGCACGTTGAGCGCCGGATAGTCCTTCACCACCTGCGCTGCGATGGCACGGGTGGCGTCTGGGTCCTCGACGTCGAGCAAAAGATGCGTCATGCCGGGATTGGCCCGCGCGGTTTGTTCCAGAACCTCCTTGCGGCGGCCTGTGATGATGACGTGGTTGCCGATTGCATAAAAGGCTTCAGCAAGCCCGCGGCCGATGCCCGAGCCGCCACCGGTGATCAAAATGGTATTGCCGCTCATGTCCATGGTGGATCGCTCCTTGAATGGCTGAAACGGCTCTGCTTCATCATCCCCGCCGCCTCTTCGTTCGAGATCCACCGGATGGCGGGTCTTGAATAATGTTGCTCCAATTTGATGGCATTGGCCAGACGGGTGCGAAATTCCATGAGCATGTGGCTATCAGAGGCTTCCCAAGCCAACGAGTTGTGCTGCAACCTTGCACCTTCGCTAGCCGAAGAGGTCTAGCAGCTCCGAAAATGCTCAACGCGAAGCAATGCATCAAACTAGGGCAGCGCCTAGGGCAGACATTCGAAGGTATACATTTTGTTCTTATAAATCAATTAATTGGATGATCCAAACGGCGGATAAAATATCCGCCGTTTCCAATTCACCGAGAGTAACGGGCTTAGCGTGAGTAGTATTCCACCACGTAGTTAGGTTCCATCTGGACGGGATATGGAACGTCGGTTAGGGCGGGCACGCGGACCAGCTTAGCGGTCATCGCCTTGTGGTCAACCTCCACGTAATCCGGCACATCGCGTTCAGCCAACTGTACGGCCTCAAGCACGATGGCGAGTTCCTTGGACTTGTCGGAGAGCTCAAGAGAATCGCCGGCCTTGATGCGCATGGACGGAATGGTCACGCGGCGGCCGTTAACCTTCACATGGCCGTGGCTCACGAACTGGCGGGCGGCGAACATGGTTGGCACGAACTTGGCGCGGTAGATGATGGCGTCGAGGCGACGCTCGAGAAGACCGATTAGGTTTTCTGACGTATCGCCCTTCAAGCGCGATGCTTCTTCGTAAACCTTCGAGAACTGGCGCTCGGAAATATTGGCATAATAGCCCTTGAGTTTCTGCTTGGCCTTGAGCTGGATACCATAGTCTGACATCTTGCCCTTGCGGCGCTGGCCGTGCTGGCCGGGGCCATATTCACGCTTGTTAACCGGGCTCTTGGGACGTCCCCAGATATTTTCGCCCATACGGCGGTCAATTTTATGTTTAGCGGGCTGACGCTTTGTCATTTACGGTTCTCCATAACCATTTCAGTTGGAACCCACCCTCCTCCTCTGGTCTCCCAATCGACAGAGCCCCTAAAGGGCTCACGGGTAAGCAATGGGCGGCTTCTAGCGGAGCAATGCCCCCCTGTCAAACCGGCAAATCGATGAATTCATGGTGCACAAAACCCATGCTGGCATAGGCCGCAAGAGATTCCGAGGCGCTGCCCCGGGCCGAGGTCAAAAGGACCGTATTTGGGGCCGGAACCGCTGCGTCCGGGCCCAGCGGCCTGACCGTCCCCAGCACGTCGCCTACCCTACGCGCAATGGCAGGTGCAGGGTCGAGGTAGCTCACGGCCCAGGGGGCGACCTCACGCATTTCATCCACAAGCAGAGGATAGTGGGTACAGCCCAAAACCACCACATCGGTTTTCTTGCCGTTCCGTGTCCTGAACACCGGCATTATTTCCTGGCGTAATTCTTCCATGTCGGGAGGATGGCCCTTCAGCTTCTGTTCGGCGATCTCGGCAAGACGCCTGGCGCCGTGTAGCAAAACCTTGCAATGGAAGGCATAGGTATGGATGAGCGTGTGCGTATACTCGCGGCTTACCGTGCCCGGAGTGGCCAGCACGCCAATCACATTGGATTTGGTCTGCGCCGCCGCGGGCTTGATGGCGGGCACGGTTCCCACAAAGGGAAGCTTGTACTTTTCGCGCAAGGTCACCATAGCAAGGGTGGACGCCGTGTTGCAGGCAATCACCACGATGTCCGGCCGCGCTCGTTCAATGAGGACACCGATTACATGCACAATGCGGTTCACAAGAGCCTGCTCCTTCCAGGCGCCGTAGGGAAAGCCCGCATTGTCAGCCGCGTAAATGAGATGTGTATTTGGCAGCTGGGTCCTGACACAGGTGGCAACGGTCAAGCCTCCCATGCCGGAGTCAAACAGGAGAACGCGCGACTGGCTCATGCGCCGGGCTCCCGGCGCCTCTGGTGGGTGCGGGTGAGAGATGACACCATGCCGCGCAACGAGCGAATTTCTTGTTCGGTCAACTGGGCGCGGCCAAACATGTTGCGAATATTGAGAAGCATGGTGGGCTTTTTCTTCTCGGTCTTGAAGAAGCCGGCCGCGTCAAGTTCACGCTCGAGATGCTCAAAGAGGCCGTAGAGTTCCTCCTTGGTGGCGAGGCGCGTGCTTGGCGTTTGCAATCCAGGACCCCTCAGGGCTGCCAGTTGCGGTGATTGCTGGCCGAGCGTCGTGGCATGCTCCTTGAACCATTCGTAGCCCATGAGTAGAACGGCCTGCGCAATGTTGATGGACGCAAAGGCCGGATTGACCGGGGCGGTCACGATGACATCGGCCAGCGACACCTCATCATTGCTGAGGCCCCAGCGCTCGCGCCCGAACAGCAGGGCGACCCGTTCACCCCGCCCCACGCGCACACGCATGTCATCCCCAGCCTGCTCGGGCGTGATCACTTCCTTTATCATGTCGCGGGGTCGAGCGGTGGTGGCATAAACGTAATTCATGTTCTTGAGGGATGACACTACTTCAGAAAAAACCTGGGCCCGGTCGAGGATCCAGTGGGCACCCGATGACGCGGTGGTTGCCCTGTCGTTCGGCCAACCGTCGCGCGGCGCCACAAGGCGAAGTTCATGCAAACCGAAGTTCGCCATGGCACGTGCTGCCGTTCCGATATTCTCGCCAAGTTGCGGATGCACCAGCACCACAACGGGTGCTGGACCCAAAACCTGATTCTGCGTTTTGTCGGTGCCTGCCATGGTCTTGGCATTAGCTTAGGCCGGAATGTTGTGAAAGTGCATTCGTCACGCACTTCCCATAATGATTCTAAACTTCTGAATTTCTTGAATTTTTAAAAAAGTTAAGTTGACAATTCAGATCCTGGGAGTTATCCGAGCGTTTTAGTCGGATAACAAGATTTATTATGATTTATTATAGTGGAGCTTCTGGAGATGCCGTCACGTTGGTTGCCTGTCCTGTTCTTAGGTCTTTGCCTTGCTTCAGCCTCAGCTTTATGGGCTGAGGATGTTGTGACCTATGAAATCACTCTCAGGGACAAGGCGTTCTCATTGACCGAGATCAAGGTCCCGGCCGGCAAACCCTTCATGATTAAAATGGTCAATGCCAATGCGGCACCTGCCGAGCTTGAGGCAAAGGAACTCAAGATCGAAAAGGTGGCCGCCGGCAATTCAACCATCGTGGTGCGCGTGAAAGCCATGGAGCCTGGCAAATACCTATTCGTGGACGAATACCAGGAAGATGTTGCAAAGGGTTATGTCATTGTCGAGTAGGAACTAGTTCATGGTTGGCGCACTCATCATTGTATTCCGTGAAGTCATCGAAGCCGGCCTCATCGTGGGCATTGTACTTGCCGCGACACGAGCGGTTGCCGGCAGCCGGCGCTGGGTGGCACTGGGTGTCCTTGCAGGTGTTCTGGGAAGTTGCCTGGTAGCTGCTTTCACCGCCAGCCTCGGCCAGGCCTTCAATGGTTTTGGCCAAGAAATCTTCAACGCTGCAATCCTCGCCATCGCCGTCGTAATGCTCACTTGGCACAATGTGTGGATGGCCCAGCATGGCCGTGAGCTTGTCGATGAACTCAAACAGGCAGGGCGTGAGGTGCTTGAGGGTCGCAGGACACTGCTGGCGCTTGCTGTCGTTGTGGGAGCCGCTGTGCTCCGCGAAGGCTCCGAAGTTGTTTTGTTCCTGTATGGTGTGGCGATCAGTGACGGAGGGTCTGGTTTGAGCATCCTGTCGGGTGGCCTGCTTGGATTGCTTCTGGGCGGTCTTGTCTCGGGCCTTACCTATTTCGGGCTGTTGAGCATCCCCACGCGCTACCTGTTCAGTGTCACGAGTTGGCTCATCGCTCTGCTGGCAGCGGGCATGGCCGCCCAGTCTGCTTCGTTCTTGGAACAGGCAGGTCTGGTTGATATCCTGAGCAACACGGTTTGGAATACATCCGGAATTCTCTCAGAAAAGAATATCGCGGGACGCGTGTTGCATACGCTTGTCGGCTACAGCGACCAGCCGAGCCTTCTGCAGCTCATTGTTTATCTGACAACGTTGGCGGCAATTTTCCTGGCAACCCGGATGGCGGCGCGACCACGTCTTACCAACCCCTCACGACAGGCCTAACCCGTACCGTCTAGCTTCCGAGCATTTCGCAGTGCGGGGAACCATCTCGACCACAGGAAGGCGACCGCCATGGTGCCAGCGCCCCCGACGACAACCGCGGTCACCGCTCCCAGCCAAGCCGCCACCACGCCGGCGCGGAATTCACCAAGCTCATTGGATGCCCCGATGAAGACACG
>Ga0315273_10011128_pt1 | contig 11501 bp, 6 predicted proteins | sample YL17G02_0_MG_FD_205753 | JGI IMG/M metagenome (GOLD analysis project Ga0315273, IMG submission 205753) | Sediment microbial communities from Yellowstone Lake, YNP, Wyoming, USA - YL17G02_0 | ecosystem: Environmental > Aquatic > Freshwater > Lake > Sediment | place: USA: Wyoming | collected... | reverse complement strand
ACGCAGTGCAGCATGGGTGCGAGCGGCACGAGCGGCGGGAGCTCTGCTCCCGCCGGCGTGACGCGAGCACCCGTAGCGCCGCACCCGCCCCTCTCTCCAAACTCAGCGCGTATGCCCTACCCCTCTCCCGCAAGCGGCGAAAGGGAATCCACATGGTGTACTGTCGCAGGTAAAGGTGGAACGCTCATGTCCGACACGGAATCCATAACCGGGAACGAGTTCATCGCGCTGGGGCTCGATCCCCGGCTCGTCGAAACGCTGCTGGCTCTCGGTTACGAGGAGCCGACACCGATCCAGCGGGCCACGATCCCGCCGCTGCTCGCCGGGCGCGACCTCATGGGCCAGGCGGCAACGGGAACCGGCAAGACGGCGGCGTTCGCCCTGCCGCTGCTGCAGAGACTCGACGCGCTCGGGCGGCCACGACCGCGGCCCTCGGGCCTGATCCTCGTTCCCACCCGCGAGCTGGCGGTGCAGGTCGCCGAGGCGGTGCATCGCTACGGGCGCCTGCTGGAGGGCGCTGTCCTGCCGCTCTACGGCGGCCAGAGCTTTGGCCAGCAGGTGCGGGCGCTGCAGCGCGGCATCGACATCGTCGTCGCCACGCCAGGCCGCGCTCTGGACCACCTCCGCCGCGCCACCCTTTCGCTCGACGGTCTGAGCACGGTCGTCCTCGACGAGGCCGACGAGATGCTCGATATGGGCTTCGCGGAGGACATCCAGGCGATCCTCGCCGCCACGCCCGCCAAGCGGCAGACCATGCTGTTCTCGGTGAGCCTGCCGTCGCCGATCATGGCGATCGCCAGACACCACCTCACCGACCCGGTCGAGATCAAGGTTCCCCGGGAACGGGCCGCGGCCGGCGCGCCGCAGCGCGTGCGCCAGACCGCCTACATCGTCGATCGCGCGCACAAGCTCACGGCGCTCGGCCGCCTGCTCGACGTCGAGAGCCCTACCTCAGCGCTCGTCTTCTGCCGCACCCGTCTCGAGGTGGACGAGCTCGCCGAGACGCTCGCCGCCCGCGGCTACCGCGCCGAGGCGCTGCACGGCGGCATGGAGCAGGACGAGCGCGAGCGCGTCATGGGCCGGCTGCGCGCCGGCGCGGCCGATCTCGTGATCGCCACCGACGTCGCCGCGCGCGGGCTCGACATCGAGCAGCTCTCGCACGTGTTCAACTACGACGTCCCGCCCAACCCGGAGGCGTACGTCCACCGCATCGGCCGGGTTGGCCGCGCCGGCCGCGCCGGGATCGTCGTCACCCTCGCCGAGCCGCGCGAGCACCGGCTGCTGCGCAACATCGAGCAGTCCACCCGGCAGAAGATCAGCGTCGACCGACTGCCGACAATTGCCGACCTGCGGGCGAGGCGGCTCGAGATGACACGCACCGCACTGCAGGAGCAGCTCGTCGAGGGCGACCTGGAGGAGATGCGCGTCGTCGTCGAGTCGCTCGCCGGCGAGTTCGACCTGATGCAGGTCGCGCTGGCGGCCGTGAAGCTGGCGCACCGGGCCGAGAACCGCACCGGCGAGGAGGCGGAGGAGATCCCCGCTCCCGCCGCAGGTCGCCCGTTCCGTGACCGGGCTGCGGGAAAGCGCGGCGCCACGGGCGAGCGCCCGGGCGGCCGATCGTCCGGCCCGACCCCACGGCCGCGCGGCGAGCGCCGCGTGCGATCGGATGTCGCGATGACGCGCATCGTCGTCAACGTCGGCCGGCGCGCCGGCGTCCGGCCGCAGGATCTTGTCGGCGCCATCACCGGCGAGGCTTCCGTGGCCGGCAGCACTGTCGGCGCCATCGATATCGGCGACGACACCGCTATCGTCGAGGTGGCCGATGAGGTGCTGGTGCAGGTCATGCGCGCGTTGCGCGGCGCCCGCATCAAGGGCACGCGGATCACCGTAAGCAAGGCGTGAGCCTCGTCGCGGCGGCAGCTCCGGCAGTGCGCGGATGCCATTGCGATGCGTGCATGGTCCCCGCACGTTTCGGAACCTCGGCAAGAAGCGCCGTTCCGGGGGCAAGCCCCCTTTCCGGGGGCAGGCGGGCGGCACGCCCGCATCAACAAACACCACGTCCCGGGAGTTGTGGTGCGGGCATCTTGCCCGCACGTTTCGGAACCTCGGCAAGAAGCGCCGTTCCGGGGGCAAGCCCCCGTTTCGGGGGCAAGTGGGCGGGACTCCGGCGCCACCAAAAAGACCGGGACCCCGCGGCTGGCGGGGTCCCGGATGTTCTTTGCCGCGTGCTGCTCGGCTTACAGGCGCGGGCTGCGGTCGAGCTTCGACCGTGCGATGTTCACCGTGAGGTCATGCCCCTCGAGAGGCTTCTGGTTGAGCGCCGCAATAGCGCCCTGCGCTTCCGCCTCGCTGGACATCTCGACGAAGCCGAAGCCGCGCGACTGAGCGGTGTCGCGCTCGGTGACGACCGTCGCCGAGATGACCGAGCCGCACTGCTTGAAGTGCGCGCCCAGACCTTCAGAAGTCGTGGATAGAGAGAGACCGCCTACGTAGAGTTTTGCTGCCATGAGTTCCTCCTGGTGGCCCTGGTTTCCCCGTGGGCCCGTAATCTTCCGCACCGCAGCTCCTGCCTCCGCCGCGCGGAAGGCTCCGCTTGGAGGCGAGGCCGGTAGCGCGCCCGATGGCGCGACGTCCGGCAGAGGACCCGAGCATACACGAAAATTATTGAAAGTCAATAATTTACGGCGGCAGCCGGCGCTGCAGCCGCGAGCGGACGCCGGCGGGTCCGCCTCAGAAGCTCATGCCGAGCCCGAAACGCACCGACCGGGGAGACTGATAGTACGTCGCTCCCTGGTAGTTCGGGTTGGGCAGGTAGGTGTCGCCCTGCGCCTCCTCGTCCACCTCGACGACCGTGTCGTTGTTGAACACGTTGAAGGCATCGACGCGGATGAACCAGTTGGTCCCCCATGGCCTGAAGTCGTATCTCAACGAAAGATCGAGGTTCCAGGTGTCGGCGGTCCTGCCGCCGCAGCCGCGGGGGCACGGCACGCCGTTGTTGTAGAACGCCTTGGCGCCGTACCACTGCGCCCAGGGATCGGTCGGATGCATGCCGAAGCCGTTGATCGGTCTCCCCGTGCGGAACCAGACGTTGCTGCCGACCTGGAACCCCGAGTTCCAGGAGTACATGCCGTAGAGCTTGGCGCTGTGGCGCCGGTCGTTCGGCAGGTCGCCCCACGAGTGCTCGGTGAGGGCGGCGACGTCGAACGTCTTCGTGAAGTACGGCTGCACCTGGGTGAAGTCGGAGCTGACCATCCCCTCATAGTTCCCGTAGCTGTGCGACCACGTGTACGAGCCCTGCAGCATCCAGCGGTCGGCGAGCCGGCGCCGGAACGTCAGCTCCGCCGCGTAGTAGTTCCGCTTCGCCTTGGGGATGCCGAGCTGCTGCGCGGTGAGCAGGATCTCCTCGAGGACGCCGTCGCCGTCGATGTCGTACCAACCGGAGAAGTCGCTGCCGGGGTTGGTCAGCCGGTAGTCGTGCGCGCACGAGCCGGTGCCGTCGAGGATCGCCGGGTCGAAGCAGGGAACGTGGTACACCTCCCACATCCCCTTGTCGATCAGGATGTCCTCGATGACCTCGTTGAAGCGGCGGCCGACGCCGCGCACCCCGATCGACCAGTTGTCGGAGAGGCGGCGGTCGTAGCCGAGGATCAGCTCGCTCTGCGACATCGGCTTGAACGACGAGTCGGTGGTCTCGCGGGGGTCCTTGACGGTGCCGTCGTCGGTAATTCGGAAGGCGAGCTGCTGGCCGAGCGCGCCGGGACTGCCGTCGGCGTTGATGCCGCCCTGGAGGACGTACCACCCCTCGTCCTGAAGCTGCGACGAGCCGAGGTTGAGCGACGCCTGGGTGCTCATCGGCAGGTTGTAGACGCCGAAGCTGCCGTAGAGCTTCTCGCGGCCGTCGCCGCGGACGTCCCACGCCACGCCGAGCCGTGGGGCGAGCTGATCGGCAACCTTGATGAACGTCTGGCCGGCCGAGTTCTTGTTGCGGTACCGCTCGAGGCGCACGCCGAACTTGACGGTCAGATCGTGGGTGGCGGCCCAGGAGTCCTGGAGGTACGCCGCGTTCGAGCTGGTCTCGTAGGTCCCGTCCTCGAGCGTGTGCTGCACCTGGACGATCTCCGTCGTCTTCGGGATCGTCTTGTAGCGGGTGCCGTTGAGGTAGTAGCGGTAGTACACGCCGCCGGAGTACTCGCGCTCCCGGGCCGAGCGGTTCGTCTCGAGGTCGGCGCCGACGCGCAGGCTGTGATGACCGAGCAGCCAGTCGCCGTCCACCCGGTAGGCGGTGCGGGCGTCACCGTCGTGGCCGACCGACGAGTCGATCCAGCAGCCTATTCTCACCCGCCGGCCGGTCCGCGAATCGTATGCCGTCGGGCACCTGTCGGCCCCGTCCGGCAGCTCGGTGCGGTCGAACTCGTTGCGGCCGTACTGCGCGGACAGCAAGACGCTGTCGCCGAACGAGCCCGAGTACTTGGCAATGTAGTTGGCGCCGCCGCGGAAGCGCGACCCGGTATCGAGGGCCGCGGTGATCGCGCCGGTGGTGCCGTCCAGCGAGTACCCGGTGACGCGGTCGTCGACCTTGTCGGAGAGGTACGTGCCCTCGACGCGGTGGCTGGGCGAAATGATCCAGTCGAGCTTGCCGCCCCAGTACGGATCCGCGACCGACGACCGCTGCCCGGTGGTCGACCACAGCTCGAGGCTACGGCTGTTCCGATAGCTGGCGAAGCCGTAGAAGAACAGCGTGTCGCGGACGAACGCGCCGCCGAGCGAGAGGTTTGCCTCGAGATCTTTGCTGCTCTCGTTCTGGTTGAACTTGGCGACGTATCGGTTGCCGCTGGTGTCGTAGTCGTAGGCGTTGGGCTGCTGCTCCTGCAGGCTTTGCGGCGAGAAGTACAGGCTGGTCGAGCCGTGCAGGACGTTGGTCCCGCTCTTGGTCACCAGGTTGACGACGCCGCCCGTGGAGCGGCCGAACTCCGCCTCGTAGCCGCCCGTCTTGACCTGCACCTCCTGGATGAACTCCATCGGCACGAAGCTCGAGCCCATCATCGAGCGCAGGCTGGTGATGTTGAGACCGTTGACGACGTACGAGTTCTCGTTGATCGAGGAGCCGCTGAAGGTGACGAGGCTCTGGCCCGGCGTGTTCAGTTGGCTGCGGCGCGACGATCCGCTCGCGAACGCGGCGTTGCCGGGAAAGGTGCCGGGCGCCAGCAGCGCGACCTGGGTGACGTCGCGCGCCAGCGGCACCTGGCCGGAGAGCTCTCCGGCGTTGACGGTGATCCCGCTGGCCGTCGATGTCGTGTCCACCAGCGGCGCGGCGCCGGTAACCTCGACCACATCCGTGAACGAGCCGATCGCCAGGGTGACGTCGGCGGTCACGGCGCTGCCGAGGTCGACGCGCACGGTCCGGCGGTAGCCCTTGAAGCCGTCGAGCTCGGCAGTCAGAGTGTAGGTCGCCGGCCGTAGCGCGAGCGCGCGGTAGCTGCCGTCGTCGCCGGTCACGACCGAACGGCGGAAGCCGGTCTCCGCGTTGTCGATGGTGATGCTCACGCCGGGCAACGGCTGCCTATCCCCCGACCGCACCAGGCCGACGATGGCGCCGGTGGTCTCCTGCGCCATGGCCGGCGCTCCGCAGATCAGAGCTGCCACGATCAGGCCAGTGACCGGCAGTCGCATCGCTTGACCTCGCCTTCGCGCTCGCTCGCGCCGCTCGAACCGCGCCCGGATAACCCGGCGCCGTGCACCCCGAGGCCTTGGGTCACGCGGAGGAGGACACGAGCCAACAACCCTCACGGCCAAGGCCTCCCGAGGGTTATCCGACGTTGAGTCCGCGCCCAGGACGTTCATCCCCCCACCGTCACGCTGTCGACGCCAGATGATAGCGTTGTTGCCGGTCAAATGGCACTCCCGGCTGGCGAGTCCCTAGAACGTGCGGCCGACCAGCAGGTGGGTCGAGTCCTTGCTGCTGCTCGTCCAGCCGTGAGCGAGGCAGACCGGCCCGAGCAGCGTGTCGGCGCCAAAGATCAGCGCGAACGAGTGCCGCAGGTCGGAAAGGTTGAACAGGCCGCCAAGGTACAGCCGCTCGGATTGCGGCAGCGTACCCCCCAGCGCCGAAGCGCCGTGCGCGATGCCAATCGGGACCTCCGGAGTGCTGCGGCGTTGTCGTTCGAGGCAAAGCCTCCATGCTGGCGCGCAGCGCCTCGGCGAGGTCGCCGTCGCCAAGCACCACCGTCTCGCCGGTGCCGATGTCGGCGGCCACAGCGCGGAACGGCACCGCCAGCCGGTCGAACTCGCGCACGCCGGCGGCGCGCAGGCAGAGGACGCGCAGCATGACGCCGAGCTTCTGCCCGGCGATCAGCGTCCGCCGGGTCCGCCGGCCCCGCTCGGGACGACCGCGAGCAGCGAGCTTCCCGCCGGCTCCGCAAGCAGAAGCGTCGCGCCGGGGAACCGCGCCTGCACGCCGGCGAGCGGCGGCTCGCCCACCACGAACGCGATCCCGTCGCGGGCGGCATCGACCGGCGCCTTCGCCCACCACTCTTGCGGCGTCTCGAACCTGAAGCTCGCGGGGTACTCGCCGCGCCCTGCATAGGGGCCGTACTCGTACAGGTAGCGCAGCACCGGAGCCTGGTAGAACCTCACGAAGACGCTGCGGTCGCGCAGCGACGCGACCGGCAGGCGGTCGATCTGCGCAGCCACGCCGGCGCGGTGGGGGTCGCGGACAACGTAGCGGTAGGCCAGCGCGTGCGCCGAGGCGGCGGCCACGACGGCGAACGCGAGTGCGGCGGCAGCGCGACGCGCGACCGCAGCCGCGGCCGGCCGCCGCTCGAGAGCGATCCGTCCCAGCGCGACCGCCTCGGCGGCGACGACGACCACTGCCAGCGCGGCAACCATCACAAGGTAGGCGCTCCAGCGGCTCGCGATGTCCCACGGGTACACGCCCAGCAGCGAAGCCACGACCGAGGCGGCCACGGTGCCGAGGATCGCCGCGTACAGCGCCGAGAAGATCCGGCGGGCCCGCTCCGCCGGCGCGTCCTGCGCCGGTCCCGCCACGCGCGTCCACAGTCGGCGGCGCGCCAGCGCCACGTAGAGCGCGCACACCGTCAGGGGCAGCGCCGGCAACGAGGCGAGGTTGCGCCCCAGCAGCGCCGCGTCGTGCCCCGAGTGGCCGAGCACGGACCCCCGCGTGTACGCCGGCGAACCCACCCCGAGCGGCGCGCTCCGCATCTCCGGCCACCACTGGTGGCGCAGCGTGACCCGCCAGCCGAGCGCTGCCGCCGCGGCGATGGGCAGCAGAAGAGCAGCCAGGCGTCGCCACCTCATTTTGGCCCCGGCAGGGCCGCGCACGACGGTGGCGGCAAAGGCGCAGGCGAGCGCCACGACGAACAGGGCGAAGCTGTAGCGGGACGACAGGAACGCGGCGCAGACGACGCCGAGCGCCGCGGCACGCCCGGGCGACGGCCTCTCCAGCGCGTAGACGAGGGCGAGCGCGCCGACCGCGATTCCGGCCATCTCCATGCTGTACGCCCGGATCTCGAAGCCGAAGTAGAGCACCGCCGGGAACATCGCGGGCACGGAGCCCGCCGCGAGCGCGAAGCAGACGGAGCGGGTCAGCCGCCACCCCAGCGCACCGAGCGCCGCGGCGGCGAGGAGAAGAAACGCGAACGGCAGGGCGCGCAGCCACGTCAGCCCCCGGCCGAGCGCGGTCCAGGCGTGCAGGAGCAGCGAGAACCCGCCGGGGTCGAGGTTCTCGCGGCAGTTCGCTCGGACCACATCGCGCAGGGAGCGCCGCTCGGCGAACGGCGGCGAGTAGTTGCTGAGGCCCTGGGAGACCCAGAACTGCGCCGACTCGTCCCACCACATCCCGGCGTTGGCGAGGTTGTGGACGGCGAGCGCGACGCCGCCCGACGCCAGCAGCATGGCTGCAAGGACGACGCCCGCCGCCCGCAGTGCGCGCTGCCTCATTGCCGCCACGCCGATCCTGCCGATCGTCCCCGGCGGAGGGAGCGGCGCCTCAGTACAGCCAGCCACGGCCCCACCCCAGCCGCTTGAGCAACCGCTTGGGCGGCCCGACCACCGCCGCGTACAGCTTCGAGCGCTTCTCCACGGCGAAGCTGGCGCCCACGATCCTGCCCATCCGGGGGTGGAACGACACGCTGTTGAAGATCGCCCGCCGCATGTCGCGGACCACGTCGTTCCGGCCCACCCTGCCGGCGTACTCGATGATCTCGTCGGCGAAGATCCGCGAGCCGGGCCAGCGGTAGTCCGAGTTCCGGATGTTCCGGCGCTCGAGCGGTTTCGGGAAGCAGGCATAGCTCCCGAGCGCCCCGGCCAGGTCGAGCGTCACCATGGTGCGAACGCACTTCTCGCAGGTGCAGCAGTTGGCGATGGCGATGGTGCCCGGCTGCACGCCGGTGGCGCCGAAGCACACCCGCAGCCGGTCGAACGTCGCCGGCCAGCGCGAGATTGCCACGGTCTTCTCGACCCGGGTGAGGTGGGCGCCGTCGTGGATGGTCTCCATCGACTCGCTGCTCAGCAGGTGGTCGAGCATCGGGTGCGACCCGTCGGGGAACATCCCGAGCAGGGTGAACTTGTACGAGGAGGGCACGTAGAAGCGCGAGAACAAGCGGCCGAGCACCAGCGCCGGCGCGGTGACGAACGCCGCGAACGACTGCTTCTGGACCACGGCGCCGACGAGCTGCTGCAGGTTCGTGCGCACCACCACCAGCGAGATCCCGAGCTCGGCCATCATCGGCTCGTAGACGCCCTGCAGCGCCCGGAAGGAGCCGCCGCCCGCGAGGTCGGCGTCCTTGTCGAAGCCGTTGATAATCAGGCAGTGGGTGATCGCATACGGGCGGTAGCGCTCGTTCGCCGCGAGGTGCGTCCACAGCGTGTGGAATGAGTCGACGCCGCCGGAGAACGCGGCGCCGACAGCGCCCGTCGCCTCGCCCGGGTCGCGGCCGCTCACCCTGTCGCACTCCACCGCCACCGGCGAGAAGTACTGCGGCTTCCAGGCGGCCTGGATGTGCTGCCAGTCACGCATCCCCTGCGCGAGACGGCAGGAAAGGTCGCCGCGCACGTGCAGCCTCTCGCCGCGCCGCATCGCCAGCGGCAGGAGCGCGGCCGCGAAGGCGTCGGCGCGGTCGGTGACGAGCCCCGCGTAGGCCCGCGGAAACGCGAAGAACAGCGCCGGCGGGCACGCGGGCTCGCCGGTCTCCAGAGTGACGGCCGCCTCGACCGAGACCTCGTCGCCGTCGACCTTGATGTACGGCTCGTCGATGATCATTGCCGCTCCCCGGGTGATGCGACCGCTAGGCGATGTCGTCGTGAGACGCGGGCGATCATACCCGCGACCGGGCGTCAGTCAAGACGATTCCTCTCCGGGCCGGCGCGACCGGCTGCCCCGTGCCGCCCGACCGCGCTAAAGTGTCGCCATGGAAACGCAGACCTCTCATCAGCGCGCCCTGCTGCAGCGTATCGCCCACCGCGTCATGGTCGAGCGCGGGCTGCTGCCCGACTTCTCGGCCGAAGCGCTCGCCGAGGTCGCCGGCATCGCCGCCGCGGCGCCGCCGCCGGACGGGAAGCTCCGCGACCTGCGCGGGGAGACCTGGGCCTCGATCGACAACGACGACTCGCTCGACCTCGACCAGCTCACGCTGGCCAGGGCGCTGCCGGACGGCGCGGTCGAGCTGTTGGTGGCGATCGCGGACGTGGACGCGCTGGTCGCCCGGGGCTCGGCGGTCGACGCCCACGCGATGGCCAACACGACCTCGGTCTACACGGCCGCGGAGATGTTCCCGATGCTGCCCGAGCGGCTCTCCACCGACCTCACCTCGCTCGCCGACCGGCAGGACCGATTGGCGGTCGTCGTCGCGATAACGGTGGCGCCCGACGGCGCCCTGGCGGCCTCCGACGTCTTCCGTGCGCTCGTCCGCAACCACGCGAAGCTCGCCTACAACGCGGTCGCGGCCTGGCTGGAGGGCGCCGGCCCCGCGCCGGCCGCCGTCACGGCGGTCCCCGGCCTCGCCGACAACCTCCGTCTCCAGGACAAGGTGGCGCAGCGGCTGCGCGCGCTCCGCCACGAGCGCGGCGCGCTCGAGCTGCAGACGATCGAGGCGCGGCCGGTGTTCGACGCCGACCGGCTCCTCGACCTGACGCCCGACGAGCGAAATCGCGCCAAGGAGCTGATCGAGGACGTGATGATCGCGGCCAACGGCGTGACCGCCCGCTTCCTGACCGCCCGCGGCCTCTCCTCGCTGCGGCGCATCGTCCGCAGCCCGAAGCGCTGGGAGCGCATCGTCGAGGTCGCGGCCAGGCTCGGCGAGACGCTGCCGGGAGCGCCCGACGCCGCGGCGCTGGCCGCGTTCCTGACCAAGCGCCGCGCCGCCGACCCGTTGCGCTTCCCCGACCTCTCGCTGACGATCATCAAGCTGCTCGGCGCCGGCGAGTACGTGGTCGAGCGGCCGGGCCAGGACGCGCCAGGCCACTTCGGGCTCGCTGTCAGGGATTACACGCACGCCACCGCGCCCAACCGCCGCTTCCCCGACCTCATCACGCAGCGGCTGCTCAAGGCCGCGCTCGCGGGAGCGCCGCCGCCGTACGGCGCCGACGAGCTCGCCTCCCTCGCCACGCACTGCACGGTGCAGGAGGACGCGGCCAACAAGGTGGAGCGCCAGGTCGCCAAGTCGGCCGCCGCGCTGCTGCTGGCCGGCCGCAGGGGCCAGACCTTCGACGCCATCGTCACCGGCGCGTCCCCCAAGGGCACCTGGGTGCGGATCTTCCGCCCGCCGGTGGAAGGGCGCCTGGTGCGCGGGACCGAGGGCATGGACGTCGGCGAGCGCCTGCGCGTGCGTCTCGTCGACGCCGACGTCGAGCGCGGCTTCATCGACTTCGAGCGCACCGGCGACTGATCGGCGCTGACTGCTTCTTTGTCTCTTTCTGCCTTCATGTGGTGCCGGCATCCTGCCGGCACTTTTCGGGAGGAGGTGCAGGATTGGAGCCGAGTGGTTTGGAGGCGCGGGGGACTCTGGAGGTTAACGTTGCCACCTCCGACATTTTGAAAGCGGACAACTCAGCGATTCCGCTCCGACCTCCAGTCGGGGCGGCGCTTGCACTCCCCATCGCGAGCAAAGTGACGGAAGTGGCACGCGCGCGCCGCTCAGGGAGCGGCGCGGCCCGGCTTGGTGACCCTGCAGCGCGCTCAGGCGCGCCAGCGGCTGAGCTGCCTCCGCTCGTAGCGTGGCAGGTTTGGCGCTTTGCTTCTTCCTGCTTTCGGTGCGCGCCGCGCAGCGGCACGGCGCTGCCGCCAGTGGGCCAGATGCAAGGAGCGCAAGCCGGCCCGCGACGACGCGTACTTCCTGTACGCGAGGAGCGCGGCCGGCGCAGCGCGACGCCGCAGATGGTCCGCTGCCGGCAGCGCTCCGTGGAAAGAAGAGTGCGATCCAATTTGGCGAGGGGCGGGCTGCACTGCGAAGGGGCTCGCGCAGCGAGCCCGTACCTCATAGGTTCCC
>Ga0315273_10011126_pt1 | contig 11503 bp, 7 predicted proteins | sample YL17G02_0_MG_FD_205753 | JGI IMG/M metagenome (GOLD analysis project Ga0315273, IMG submission 205753) | Sediment microbial communities from Yellowstone Lake, YNP, Wyoming, USA - YL17G02_0 | ecosystem: Environmental > Aquatic > Freshwater > Lake > Sediment | place: USA: Wyoming | collected... | reverse complement strand
CATCGACGTGCGGGATCTCGGCGCGTGGCTGGTCAGGTTGGTCGAGAACAGCGTCCTGGACGTGTTCAATGCGACCGGGCCGGCGAGCCGTCTGGCGTGGGGCGATCTTTTGGAAGCCTGCCGCAAGACCAGCTCGAACAAGAGCGCGCTGACGTGGGTTCCGGGCGATTGGGTGGCCAAACAGGGCGAAGGAGTTTTCCCGATCTGGGCGCCATATCGGGGCGAAACGCGCGGGTTCCACATGTGGAAGAATGCGCGCGCGGTCAAGGCAGGGCTGAAATTCCGACCATACCAGGAAACGGTCCGGGACACGCTCGCCTGGTACAAGACGCAGGGTGAAGGCGGGCGAACCAAGCTCGCGGGGCCGGAACCGCGGAAGGAAGCGGAGCTGCTGGCGGCCTGGAAGCGAAATCCGGCTGAATAGGGAGGCTCGAAGTGACATCCAATACATGTGATCTGACTCGCCGGGATTTTCTCGGAGCATTGGGCGCCGCCGCGACGCCCAGGCAGACCAATCCGAACATCGTCTTTGTCTTTGCCGATCAGCATAGGAACTGTTCGTGGCCGGGAGGCGGCGATCCTCAGGTCTTCGCGCCCAACCTGGTGAATCTCGCCAGCCAGGGCGCGATGTTCAACCATGCCATCAGCAACTATCCGCTCTGCTCACCCCACCGCGCCAGCCTGCTGACGGGCCGCTACCCGCAGGCCAACACGGTCACCAAGAACGTCGGCGGCGGGGACCGGGGACTTCCCACATCCGAGATCACCATCGCCGGCCTGCTGAAAAAGGCCGGCTACGCGACCGGCTATGTCGGCAAGTGGCATCTCCATTCAAGTGCGGGCGCAGGAAAGATCGTGCCCCCGGGCCCCCATCGCCACGGTTTCGACTACTGGCGCGTGTGCCACAACTACCGCAAGCGTTACGACACGCGCTACTTCGACGACAGCGGCAAGGAGATCGTGATTCCCGGCTATGCTCCGACGGGCCAGATGGACCTGACCATGGAGTTTATCGAGAAGAACGCGCGCAGTCTCTTCTGCGTGTTCCTATCCTGGCATCCGCCCCATGCGCCTTACCCGGAAGCGCCGCAGCGCTTCGTGGACATGTACTCGCCCGAGCGCATCAAGCTCCGGCCGAATGTTCCGAAAGAGGCCGACACTCGCCAGTGGCGCGAGAGCCACGTAGGATACTTCTCGCACGTAACCGCGCTGGACGAGGAAATGGGCCGGCTGATGAAGAAACTGGCCCAGCTTGGAATCGCCGAGAACACCATCGTGTGTTACAGCAGCGATCACGGCGACATGCTCGGCTCTTTCGGCCTGAGGGCGAAACGGAAACCGTGGGAAGAGTCGATCAACGTGCCGTTTGTCATCCGCTGGCCCGCCGGCATTCCGGCCGGGCGGCGTCTGGATACGCTCTTCTCGACCGTCGACATCACGCCTACGCTGCTCGGGTTGGCGGGCCAGTCCGTGCCGGCCCGGATGCAGGGCGCGGATCTCTCGGAGGTTTTGCGGGGCAAGGACGCGCGCGGCCCCGAGTCCGCCTTCATCATGGCCATCGGCGGCGCCTCCGCCGAGGACAACGAAGGAGCGCGCAAGAAGAGGGCTGCCAAGAACGCCGAGGGCGGCTGGCGGGGGGTCCGCACGGACCGGTTCACGTACGTGAAAAAGGAGGCCGGGCGCGAGCTGAATCCGTGGCTGCTCTACGACAATCAGAAGGACCCGTACCAGATGCGCAACTTGCTCGACGACGGGGCCTACGCGCTGCAGCGCAAGGACCTCGACGCCATGGTCGGCCAGTGGCTCAAGCGCGCCGGCGAAGTCTGACACGCCGCGCAACAAACCGGGGACGGAGTACTCATTCCCCAATTCTTTCCACGGCCTGAAGGCCGTGCCACTGGGAGAAATGGGGAATGAGTACTCCGTCCCCGGTTTTCGATAAGATCAAGTTTATGAGATTCCTGACACGGCGTCATTTTTCGAAGCTGCTGGCTGCCTCGCCCATGCTGGCCGAAGGCGCGGCCAAAACCGGAGACATACCCAAGCGGCGTCTGGGCAAGGTTGGGTTCGAGGCGAGCATTCTGGGGTGGGGCGCACAGCACATCGGGCCGCCCGCCTCGGACCAGGCGACGGTGGATCGCATCGTCGCCGAAGGCATTGACAGCGGCATCAACTTCATCGACACGGCGCCCAACTACGGGCAATCGGAAGAGAAGGTCGGCCGCGCGCTCAAGGGAAAGCGCGACAAGGTTTTCCTGATTTCCAAAATCGAGACGCGCACTCGCGAAGAGGCGATGGGGCAGATCCGCGAGAGCCTGCGCCGGTTGCAGACCGACCACCTCGACTGCGTGCACTACCACAACATCGGCCGCGACGACCGCTGGCCCGACATCGACGCCGTGCTCTCGGAAAAGGGCGCGCTCGGCGCGCTGATGGAAGCCAAGAAGCAGGGAATGATCCGCCACATCGGCTGCTCGACTCATTCGTTCCCGGGCCGGACGCTCAAAGCATTCGACACCGGCCAGTTCGATCTGTTCATGGGGGTGCTCAACTTCGTCGACCGGCACGTCTACAACCTCGAGGCCAAACTTCTGCCCGAAGCCAAACGCCGCGGCATCGGCGTGATTGCGATGAAGGCGTTGGGCGGCCCGGTTCGTGGGCCGAGTGGCGCGCGCCTCGCATCTTCGGACGACTATGTGCCGGCCATGCGCTACGTCTGGAGCCTGCCCGAGGTTGCGGTCGCCGCCGTCGGCTTCCGCACGGTCGAAGAAATGCGCCAGGCTATCGCGGCGGTGCGGACCTTCAAACCGCTGTCGCCGGCCGAGTTCAAGGAGCTTTCCGAGCGCGGCAAAGTGGTGGCGGCTCAGTGGGGTGAAACGAAGGGACGAGTCGGATAACGATGCCGAGTCAATTGACGCGAAGGCATTTCGCCGGGACCATGGTCGCCGGCGCCGGCCTGGCCGAGGGCGATGTGCTGGCGACGCTCAAGCGGTCGCACCCGCGCCTGATGGCGGATGAGCGCACTTTCGCCAGTCTCAAACGGCTCATTGAATCCGAACCCGCCGCCAAGCGCTGCTATCAGGCCGTCCGCGAAGACGCGGACAACATCCTGAAAGAAGCGCCCTCGATCTACGAAATCCCGGACGGGCTGCGGCTTTTGTCCGTCAGCCGCCGGGTGAAAGAGCGGGTGCAGGCGCTGGCCCTGGTTTACCGCCTCGAGGGCGACCGGCGTTACCGCGACCGCGCCTGGAAGGAACTGGAGACCGCCGCGCAATTCAAGGACTGGAACCCCAAGCACTTTTTGGACACCGCGGAAATGACTTACGCTTTCGCGCTGGCCTACGACTGGCTGTTCGCCGACTGGACCGCGTCTCAGCGCCAGACGCTCCGCCAAGCCATTGTGACGCTGGGCCTGAAGCCCGGCATGGCGGTCTACGCGAGCGCGAACGGCTGGCACAAGCGCGACAACAACTGGAACCAGGTCTGCAACGGCGGGCTCGGCATCGGCGCGCTGGCGATCGCCGATGAAGAGCCCGAACTGGCGCGGGCGATTATCGAGAACGCGCGGCAAAGCCTGCCCCGGGCCATGGGGCATTACGCTCCCGACGGCGCCGGCACCGAGGGCGCTACTTACTGGGACTACGGCGCCCGGTTCAACATCCTGTTCCTGGCGTCGCTGGAGACCGCGCTGGGCACGGACTTCGAATTGTCGAAGATCGAAGGCTTCGCTCAAAGCGGCCTGTACCAGATCTACATGGGGGGCGCGGACCGAATGTCGTTCGATTTCGCCGATTGCGGGCTGCGGCGCTTGTCCACTCCCATGCACTTCTGGATGGGCCGCCGGTTCCGCCGGCCGGAGTACAACTGGTTCCGGTCGAGCGAACTGGCGCGGCCGAAGCAGGACGGCGGCTTTCTCGATCTGCTGTGGTTCGACGCCAACAGCGGCTTCGACCCGGCGCGCCTGCCGCTGGACAAGCACTTTCGCGCGGCCGAGTGCGTATCGATGCGCAGTTCCTGGACCGACCCGAACGCTCTGGTCCTGGCTATACAGGCGGGCGACAACAGCAACCTCGGCGGCCACCGGCATCTGGACCTGGGCACTTTCATCCTGGAAGCCTCCGGCGAGCGCTGGATCATCGACGGCGGCGTGGATCACGAAACCTACCTCGCGCACCAGCATCACAATCCGAAGTGGCACTACTACCGCATCCGGGCCGAGGGCCACAACACGCTGGCGATCAATCCGGGCCCGGATCCGGACCAGGATCTGAAAGCCGTCGCCAGGATCGTCCAGTTCGACTCGCGCCCCCAGCGCACCACCGCCGTGGTGGACCTGACCGCGGCCTACGCCAGGCACGCCCGCGGCGTCCAACGGACCTTCACGATGGAGAACCGATCCGCCGTCACGGTGGCCGACCGCGTGCAAACGAACGCGCCCGCCGACGTGTGGTGGTTCGCGCATACCCCGGCGGAAGTCGCGCTCGGCGCGGACCGGACCGAGGCCACCCTCACGCGGAACGGCAAGAGACTCCTCGCCAAGATCGAGTCTCCGGCCGGCGCGGTCTTCGAGGTCCAGGAAGCGGCGCCGCTGGCCACCTCGCCGAATCCGGAAAAGCAGGCCTCCAATCGCGGACGTCGAAAGCTCGCCATCCGCCTGCGCGCGGTGAAGGAGGCGGAGCTGCGCGTGCGCTTCGCGCCAGCCAGCGCTTGAGCCCGCGGCATCACTTGCCAATTCCGGCGATGGCCGCCCTGACGCCCGCGTGATCGGGACTGGCCTGGAGAGCTTTGGCCAGCTCCTGCCTGGCCTTCTCCTTATCGTTCAACCCGAGGTAGCCGAGACCGGCGACATAGTGCGCCGTGGCCAGGCGGTCGCGCCCGGCTCGCAGCACTTCGAGCGAAGCGCCGGAATCCGTTTTGGCGGGACTCTGCTGGAGCGCCTGGTTCGCCGAGTCCACCAGTCCGCGGAACATCGCTTCGGCCTTATCGCTCTGCCCAAGCTTGCCCAGCGCCAGCGCCTGGTAATAAGCCTGAGGCGAGAGCCCGCCGGAGCCGCGACGCCGGAATTGTTGAGCTTCGGACGCAACGGCGGCAGCCTTCTGCCAGGACTGCCGGGCCTGCTCCTGGTCGCCCAGCGCGGCGTAGGCCGCGCCCAAAGAATACGCGACCTCCGCGTCGCGGCCACCGCCCATTCTCTCCGACGGAAGATTGTCGGGGATTTTGGCGGCTGCCTGGTAATCCGCCAGCGCCTCCCGGTACCGTTTTGCATCCAGGCGCTCGCGTCCGCGCAGCAGGTGAGCATCCATCCAATACTCGGCCACGTTGAGGTTGCCGCCCTCCCAGACGGCAAACCGCCGGCCGGTCATGAGCCCGATGGCGTCGTCGTACTTGCCCATCGCGACCTTGAGCCCGACCTCGCGATTCACCGCGTCGTCCCGGCGCACGACCACGGCCTGATTGCTCTCGAGCAGGGCCAGGCGTTTCTCGGGGGCGACGCCAGCCGTCTCGTAGAGCTGATCCAATTCGGCGAAATGGATGGGGTACTTGGGATCGAGCGAAACCGCCTTCTCCAGGCTCGCAATCGCTTTGTCCAGCGAATTGCCCGCCGGGCGATGCGACCAGGCGATGCCCAGATTGCGGTGGACGATCGGGAACGAAGGGTCAATCGCCGCCGACGCCTCCCACAACTTCACGGCTTCCTCAGGCTGCCAGTCGAACAACAGGTTGCCCAGGTAGTACGGCGCGCGGGCGTCGTTGGGGTTCGATTTCATCGCGTGCCGGAGCACATCGATGGCCTCGGACTGGAACGGGAAGACGTACTCGGGAGGCATCTTCATGGCCAGGCGGTAGTAGTCGGCCGCCTGCGGCTGGCGTCCCAGCTTGGCGGCGAAATAGCCCAGGTAGTAGTAGACCATGGCGTGAATCCTGGTCTTGTCGGGCGCCGCCGCGACGGCCTGCGAGAGCACGTCCGCGCCGTCCTGCCACAGGCCGGCGTTCAGGTACTCGGCGGCGGTCTCGGAAGCCGTGTGCGGATGAGCGTTCATGGTGGACGCCAGGACCTTGGCGTTTTCCGGGGTCTTGGCCGCCAGCCAGCGCTCGGCCATGGAACGCACATCCAGCGGATCGGACTTGCGGTGGGCGGTTGCCAGCACGGAGAGCGCCTCCTTGGGCCGGCCCGCGTGGCGCAGCAGGGCGGCTTTCAGGTTCAGCGCCCGGATGTTCAGCGCGTTGGCGTCGATCGAACGGTCCACCAGGTCCAGGGCGGCACCCGGATCGTTGCGCGCCGCCGCGATCTCGGCCAGGGAATAGTATCCGGCGGCCCGCCAGGCCAGGCTCCAGGCGGCCTTGTAGAACTGCGCGAAAGCCTCCTCGGTCTGGCCCTGCGCCTTCAGGACCTGGCCCAGATAATAGATGGCCTCGCCGTCTTTGGGCGAAGTGTGTTTGTCGGTGAGCCGATCGAGCGCCTTGCGCAGAAACTTCTCCGCTTCGGCGAACTTCGCTTTCTTGAAGTAGTTGATGCCCAGCGCGGTGTTCACCCGCACATCACCCGGGTCGCGGCGCAGAGCCTCTTCCCAATACGGGTCGGGGTCCAGGTTGGGATCGTGGAATTGCTCGACGCGCAGACCGGCGAGGTACAATTCCTCGGTGGTCTTGATTTCCGCCGGCGCCGGAGGCGGTTCGACGGCCTTCGGCATCGGCTTCTTCTCGATGCGGATCGGAGAGTAGGCGACCAGTTCTTTGCCGCCGGCGGAGATGGATGCGCGCAGATCGTGCTCGTCGATGCCGGCCGGAACGGAAACCTGCTTCACGTACGGCTTGCCGGGGTTGATCGAGATCTTCTCCTGGAGCAAAACCTTGTCCCCGGCCTTGAGCAGCACGGTTGCTTCCGGACGCGCCGAGGTGGTGTAGAAGCCCACCTTGGCGGTTCCCTTATCCACGTCGAGGTTCACGGCGGCGTCCAGGTTGGCGTTCTTCACTCCTCCGATGTCCCGGAAGGGATACCAGTTCATGGAAAACGACTTCACTTCGTAGGGTTGCAGCCAGCTATAGTCGGGCTGATTGTCGGAATAGGCGCCCACCATGAGCTCGATGTAGGGGCCATCCTGGTCCGTCAGAATGTGGTCCCACATCCGGCCGCGCGGGCCGTTGCCCCAGGTCCACAGTTTCTTGCCGGGCACCACGTTGTGGTCGGCGACGCTCATCAATCCCGCCTGCTTGCCGTGGTCGTAGCCGGCCAGGAAGTCGTCTTCGTAGTTCCAGGCGAAAATCGAGTTCGACGAGACGTGGTTCTTGAACCAGCTCACGTCCACGCCCTTGCTGAAATCCCATCCGCCGTATCGGCCGGTGGAAACCGGCCAGGTGGTGAACTCGCGTTTCGAGTGGTGCGTCCCGTACTGCGTGCCGGGCGGGAAGATGACCTGATAGTTCTCGTTCACATGCACCGCCACGTTGGCGAAGCAGAGCATGGTGTTCACCGCCGGCGTGCGGTTCACGATGCGCAGCGAGGCCTCCAGCAGGGCTTTGCCGGGCCTGAGCGTGTAACCCACCGCCCATCTCATGCGGTGGCGCACCTCCAGTTCGCCCACCCACACCGTCTTGCTGCCGTCGGCGTTCTCCTCGACGCTGTACTGCACCGGGATGAACGTGCTGGCGCGGTGATGGTGCGGAATGTTCCACTCGATGCCGCCGGAGATCCAGGCGCCGATCAATCCGATCAGCGCCGGCTTGATCACGTACTGGCGATAGAAGAAGTCGTAATTGTTGGTCTTGTCTACGCCCTCGAAGATGCGGCCGCCGACCTCGGGCAGCACGCCGATGCGGATGTACTCGTTCTCGAGGTAGACCATCTTATAGGTCTTGTCCGCCTTCTTGTTGGTCAGCGTGTCGTAGAGCGGATAGGGATATACGCGTCCCTCGGCGCCCTGGGATTGCCGCCCGAAATAGAACATCGGATTGGGTTCGGGCGCGCCCGCCAGGTAGGTCGGGATCACTGTGTTCTGTTCCCAGACTTTGACCGTCGAGGCGGTTTGGGAGCCGGCGGCGGCCAGAGCAGGGGAAGCGGTCAGAAGCAGAGCGACCAACGAAAGGATGCAATAGCGATTCATTTTCACTCCGTGGCACGGCCTTCAGGCCGTGAACCCAATTTCCGCTCCTCGCGAAAACCCGGTTTGAGTATACCGTCCCGGGTTTCCGGGTCTCAGACCGCCATCGACATGCTGGCGGCAGCCATCAGGCGGTCCTCGAAGGCGTAGTCGATGTGGTTCTTGTGATGGTGGCGCAGGTACCAGCGATAGGTCTCCTTGAGCCCCTCGGAGAAGGCGGTCGGGCGGAAGACGAGCACGCGTTGCGCTTTCGTGATCACCAGGGTGATCGGCGCCATATCGAAGTACATGCCGAAATACAATTGCGGGCCCATGGGGTGGCCGCCGAGGTGGAGTATACGCTCGCGCGGCACGCGCACCAGGTTGGTCCGCTTGCCGGCCACGTCGGCGAACGCCGTAACCGTTTCGGCCTGCGTCACGGGACGCTGGTTGGCGATATTGAACGCATGGCCGACCGCGGCGGGTTCGTCGAGGACCTTTAGCAGCGACCAGACCAGGTCCTTGACATACACGAACTGCATCAGCCGCCGCCCGTCGCCGGGGACGACGATGGCCCGGTTATCGCGCAGCCGGTCCCAGAAGAACGCCTCGCGGTAATACGGATTGCCGGGGCCGTAGACGTAGGGCGGCCGCAGGGTGGTGACAGGGGTGCCGTGCCGCTGGCGCATGCGGAACAGCAGGCGCTCGGTCATGGCCTTGTTGCGCACGTACAGGTCGTGATGGTCGTCCTGGGCGAGCGCGTCGCCTTCGTGGTGGTTCAACCCGTCGCCGTAAGCCGCCACGCTGGACATGAAGACGTAGCGGTGCAGCCTGTCGCCGCAGGCGCGCGCGGCCGCCTCCACCTGCCGGCAGGTGGTGCCGCGCTCCCAATCGTAGGCCATGTCGTAAACGACTTCGAACTGCCGCCCGGCAATGGCCTGCCGAGTCGCTTCCGGGTCGTTCCGGTCGGCTTGGATGTTGCCGACCTTCTTGCCGAAATCGTGCTCGGGCTTTCGATGAAGAATGAAAACGTCGTGGCCCGCTTTCAACAACTCGTTCACCAGCGAACGGCCGATGAAAAGCGTGCCGCCAATAACCAAAACTTTCATGAGCCTGAATTCAGCGGAGGCCCATCGGAAACCGGCTGAAACAGGACAGCGGCCGTGCTCCGAGTTGCGCCTTCCGGATCCTTTCAGTCGTAATACTCAAGTCCCAGGTGCGTAATCAGGTCTTCCCCTCTCATCCAACGCAAGGTGTTCTTCAGCTTCATGAGCTGAATGAAAATGTCATGCTCGGGATAGAGGCCGGGCGCCGTCATCGGGGCTTTGAAGTAAAAGGAGAGCCATTCCTGGATGCCCTTCATGCCGGCGCGTTGCGCCAGGTCGAGGAACAGAACCAGGTCGAGAACGATCGGCGCGGCCAGAATCGAATCGCGGCAAAGAAAGTCGATCTTGATCTGCATCGGATAGCCGAGCCATCCGAAGATATCGATGTTGTCCCAGCCTTCCTTGGCGTCGCCGCGAGGCGGGTAGTAGTTGATGCGGACGACGTGGAAAAGATCCTTGTACAACATCGGGTAAAGCTTCGGCTGAAGGATCTGATCCAACACCGAGAGTTTAGTCACCTCTTTGGTTTTGAAAGAGTCGGGGTCGTCCAGCACCTCGCCGTCGCGGTTGCCGAGGATGTTGGTGGAAAACCATCCGCTCACGCCCAGCATGCGCGCCTTCAGTCCCGGCGCCAGCATAGTCTTCATCATGGTCTGGCCGGTCTTGAAGTCCTTGCCGCAGAGGGGCAGTTGCCGCTCGCGCGCCATCTCGATCAAGGCCGGCACGTCGGTGGTGAGGTTGGGCGCGCCGTTGGCGAACGGCACTCCCGATTTCAGCGCGGCATAGGCGTAGATCTGGCTCGGCGCGATGGCCGGGTCGCTCTTGGCAAGGCCTTCCTCGAAGTTCTTGAGGGAAGCGTGAACCGGAGCGGCTTCGTGAAAGATCTCGGTCGAACCGCACCAGATCATGACCAGCCGCGCGGCTCCGGTAGAGGCCTTGAAGTTCCGGATGTCGTCCATCAGCATCTCGGCCCGATCCATCTTCGAGCCGCCGTCCTTGACCCATGTGCCGTGCAGCCGCTTGACGTACTCGGGGTAGAAAACGCCCTTCATCGGCTGGATGGCCTGGAGCGGTTCCCTCACCTGATCGAGCAGCGTCTTATCCAGAACTTTCGCGTTGAGCGCCGCTTCGTAGGCGTTGTCCTGGAAAATATCCCACCCTCCGAAGACCAGATCATTCAGTCCGGCCAGGGGCACAAAATCCTTGACCAGCGGCGTGCGTTCTTCGGTCCGCTTTCCGAGACGGATGGTCGCCAGTTGCGTAAGCGAGCCGAAAGGTTGAGCGATGCCGCGCTTGATCGCCTCGACGCCGGCGATGAATGTCGTCGTCACCGCGCCGATGCCGGGGACCAGGACGCCGAGTTTGCCTTCGGCCGGCGCGATCGCGACGTTATCTTTTCTGACCAAGTTGCGAATCTCCTTAAGAAGATACTTCCCCGATGCCGTGCGTGCCTCTGGCACGGCGCCCGCGGAGGATCAAGAATCCCAAATGTTATACTATCACTGAATGCCGGAGGGCGCGACGTCCGCGATCGGCGCCATACTTGTCGACGACGAGCAACTGGCGCGCGACGAACTGGCGTTTTTGCTGAAAGACTTCGCCGATGTGGAAATCGTGGCCACCGGCAAGAATGGTCTGGAGGCGGTGCGGCTGATCGAGGATCTCGAGCCGGACCTGGTCTTCCTGGACGTGCAGATGCCCGGTCTGGACGGCCTCGGCGTGATCGCCAAACTCCGCGAGAAGAACGTTCCGCTGCCGCACTTCATCCTGGCCACGGCGTTCGACCAGTACGCCGTCGACGCGTTTCGCCTGGAGGCGATGGACTACCTGCTCAAGCCGATCGAGAAGGACCGGCTCGAGATGACAGTCGAGCGCGCGCGGCGGGCGATCCAGGAAAAGGCGGACAACCGGCAGGCCGGCGCGCCGGCGCCGCCGGTGGCGCGGCCCGGCCCGCAACGCGCCAAACTGCTGCTCCGCGCCGCCAACCGCAACCTCATCATCGACGCGCAGGAGATGGTCTATGCCACCATCGACGACGGTCTGATCACGCTGGTCACCACCACCCTCGAAGGCCAGTCCAACTACCGCACAATCGAGGAGTTGCAGTCGAGCCTGGACCCGGAGACGTTCTGGCGCGTGCACCGGTCGTACCTGGTCAACATCAACCGCATCCGCGAGGTCATCCCCTGGTTCAAGTCCAGCTATCAGCTCAAGATGGATGACAAGAAGCAGACCGAGATCCCGGTGAGCCGCGCGCAGACCAAGCGCCTGCGCGCGCTGCTGAAACTGTAGCCTCCCGCGGCTTTCTGATAGGCTTAA
>Ga0315273_10011125_pt1 | contig 11504 bp, 8 predicted proteins | sample YL17G02_0_MG_FD_205753 | JGI IMG/M metagenome (GOLD analysis project Ga0315273, IMG submission 205753) | Sediment microbial communities from Yellowstone Lake, YNP, Wyoming, USA - YL17G02_0 | ecosystem: Environmental > Aquatic > Freshwater > Lake > Sediment | place: USA: Wyoming | collected... | reverse complement strand
GCTTTGCGGATGTTTTTCCCCTCGTCGTTGAACATAGCCTTGACCTTACCGCCGACCGTGCCTATGACGATATTGTCGCTCGGTTTTAGGACACCCTTCTGAACGAGCAGCGTGGCTATAGGCCCGCGGCTTTTATCGAGCTTGGCCTCGATAACGACGCCTGCAGCGGGGCAGTCCACTTCAGCTTTCAACTCCAGGATGTCTGCCACGAGCAGAAGGTTCTCCAGCAGGTCGTCTATGCCCTGCTTTTTCTTGGCTGAAACAGGGACGCAGATTATATCGCCTCCCCATTCTTCGATCACAAACCCGAGGTCGGAAAGCTGCTTCTTGATGCGGTCGGGATTGGCGTTGTCTTTATCAATTTTGTTGAGTGCTATAACAATGCTCACACCGGCGGCACGCGCATGGTCAAGAGCCTCGATGGTCTGAGGCATGACTCCATCGTCCGCTGCCACCACCAGTACGGCGATGTCAGTGGCGCTCGCTCCGCGCGCTCGCATAGCAGTGAATGCTTCATGGCCTGGCGTGTCAAGGAAAGTGATTTTGCGGCCTTTCATCTCGATCTGGTAAGCGCCGATGTGCTGGGTTATGGCGCCGGCTTCACCGGCTGCCACGTTGGTCTTCCTGATGGCATCCAGCAGGCTCGTTTTGCCGTGATCGACGTGACCCATGATAGTGATTACGGGCGGCCTGGTATGCAGCTTAGCACCTTTAGCGAAGCTTTTCTGCCTGGCCTTTGCGGATGCGTGCAGTTTCCTGGCTGTGAAGCCGAAATCCACTACCAATTTAGCCGCCACATCATAATCGAGCGACTGGTTGATATTGGCCATGATCCCGTTGCGCATCAGTTGCTTGATGATCTCTATACCGCTGACGCCCATCTGGTCAGCAAGCTGTTTGACCGTCATTACCGGAGGAAGGCCTATCTGCGGCGCCCCCTGCTTGGCCCCGTCATCAGTTGTAGCCTGTTCCTGCCTGTCTTTCATTACTTATTCTTCCTTCTCCGGTAAGCTCCTGCCGTATTCAAGAAGCGATTGCCGGTTTTCCGTGGACAATTTAGTGCGCAGTCCATATTCTATACGGTTACTTTTTAAGCTCATTTCCCAGCATTTGCGGTACGGGCAGAGGTAAACGCCCCTGCCCGGCTTCTTGCCTTTGGGGTCAACTTCAATTACGCTGGTCGAACAAACGAGGCGAACCATCTCTCTTTTACCCTTTGCAGCGCGGCAGGCTATGCATGTGCGTTCCGGCACATGCTTCTGGCGCGGCGCTTGCGGTTTATGCTCCACTTTCGGGGTCTTCATCTTCGTAATAAGTCTTCTTCTTGGCCTTCGTCTTCTTGGCTTTTACACTGGCATCCTTGCCCTCTGCATCCTTGCTCTCTGCATCCTTGGTGACATCCTCTTTCTTGCGGGATCTTCCACCCCTGCCTGACATTATCTCCTCGGCAAAGCGGATCTTAGAGGGCTTGTCGGGCGCCGTTGCCTCAACCGCCATCAATATCTCGATGCCTGTGCTGCCCGCACCTTCTTCAGCGGCTGCAATTGGTTCGCCCTCTTCGATAACTGCCTCTTCCCCGGCTTCTTCAACGGGGGTAATTATTTCGATTTCAGGCTTTTCCCCGGCGGCTTCGGCTGCTTCATGTTCAGGTGACTCTTCCTCTTCAGTGGCTGCCCGCGCCGCGTCCAGCTCTGAGGCGCTCTTGATATCGATGCGCCACCCGGTAAGCTTGGCGGCAAGGCGGACGTTCTGCCCCTCCTTACCGATGGCCAGCGACAGGTGCTTATCGGGTACCTTGACCAACGCCGTGGTCTCGGCCTCGTTTAAGCTCACGCTCAGCACCTGTGCTGGGCTCAAAGCATTGGCTATAAATGCCCTGGGGTCATCCGACCACTGGACGACATCTATCTTTTCGTTATTAAGCTCGTTGACTATATTCTGGATGCGGATGCCGCGCAAGCCCACGCAGCAGCCCACCGGATCAATGCCTTTCTGCCGGGTATAGACTGCTACCTTGCTGCGGTAGCCAGCCTCCCTGGCGACGCCCTTGATTTCCACGCTGCCGCTGGCGATTTCGGGTATCTCCAGAATGAGCAGGTCCCTCAACAGGTTCCTGTGCGCCCTGGATGCTATTATCTGCGGCCCTTTAGTGGTGCGTGCCACTTCAACTAGATACAGCTTCAGCCGCTGGCCCTGGCGGTAACGTTCTGTGGGCGTCTTCTCATTCTGGGGGATTATGGCCTCGGTCTTGCCAATATCAATTATCACATGTTCCGGTGTAACCCGCTGAACCGTGCCCGTGACGATTTCGCCCTCTTTCCCCACATACTCTTCAAAGATGGCTCCGCGCTCGGCATCGTGCAGCTTCTGCAGGATGACTTGCTTGGCTATCTGTGCAGGGATGCGCCCTGCATCGGGAGGCGGCATATCGGTGGCTACGGTATCGCCGGCCTTGAGAGTCTTATCACGTTTCCTGGCATCCTTGAGGGAAATCTCGCGGTATACATCCTCCGGCGATTCAGCGACTACCTTTTTCAGGGTGAGCTTGACCTCGCCGGTTATGGGGTGAATCTTGACCGCGATGTCTTCCGCATGCGTAAAAGTCTCCTTCCTGTAGGCTGAAACCATAGCTGATTCCAGCGCGGTAAGGATGATCTCCCTGGGCAGATTTTTCTCCGCCGCAAGTTGCATGAGGGCATTCATGAACTCAGTCTTTGCCATTGTGGTCAGTCTCCCTCAATACGCATTTTTATTCAATAAAAAAGTGGGTACAAGGACCCACTTTCCGGACAAGTATTGAATTAGGAAATTATATTATCACATCTTAATCGAAAATGCAAATAGGAGCATACGATTTACGGAATATGGGCCATTGTTACTGAGGCTAACTGCGGATGTTGAAACCGCGTAATGAGGCTATCTTCAGCTTCTCCAGTGACCTTTGCAGTGAGCGGTGCTTGACGGCATCCAGTATCACCTTACTGTGCCAGTCAAAGGTGATATCGGGCGAGGCCAGCAGGGATTCATGTATGCCATGGCGTTCAATTATCTTGAAAATATGCTCGATCTGCCTATCGTCCAATTCCTGGTAGAATCTGTGTGCCCAGTAGTCAATGGCGAGCTCGTTTTTTAACACTTTATGCCAGCGCCGCTGGTACAGGGCCAGCCTGCGCTTTGAAAGGTCATTTATTTTTAGCGATTCGTCAAGGGTTTGCACGGCCAGGCAGGCGCAGAGCAGGCCGAAATAAATACCTCCTCCCGTGGTGGGCTTGACCTGCCCTGCCGCATCCCCAACTACTACCAGGCGGTCGGTGTATGTACGGGATATTGGCTTAAGGGGAATCGTGCCGTAGCTGATATCATGAGCAGCCTGATTTATTTTGCCCTGTTGTGCCAACCGCTCTAATAGTGCGGTTATATAAGGTTTGGGGTTGCCCCGGCAGAGCAGCCCGACTTTAGCGTGAGCTTGGCCGCTTGGGACCAGCCAGGCGAAGAAGCCGGGCGCAGTGCCTGTGCCGGAATACACTTCCACTTCATCGACATTTTTTCGCTCTGCCCGTGTCTGGGCGCCCTGCGCATACTCGTGTACCTGTCCTAATCCTGCAGACCGGGTAATGCCGGCGGCAGATCCGCTTGCAATTACGGCAACCCTGGCCGCGAAACCGGTGGGTTCGCCATGCCGGGTTGCCTGCACCTGCACGCAATTGCCGTCAGTCCGGGTGCCGGATACAGTGGTGGAGAAATGAAATTCTGCCCCCTTTTCCTTTGCCTGTTTGGCCATGAGGCGGTCGAGGGCTGCCCGGTCAAGTATATATGCCTGGGTGGCGTCACGCTCAACCCTGATATATTTGCCCGCTGGCGAAAAAATCTTTGCCGAATGTGCTTCCCATTGTATGATGCTGGGGCCGGCCGGCAACATCTCCAGGCATTCCCTGCTTACGATCCCTGTGCAGCTTGTTTTATGGCCAGGCTGTTGCTGTTTTTCTAAGACGCAGACGCTGTAGCCCAGACGGGCAAGCTCATGTGCCGTGTAGCTGCCCACAATGCCGGCGCCAATTATAACGACGTCATACATTTTGAAATCCTCGGGCTTCAGGGAGAGGCGTACAGCGATTCAGATAAAAGGCGGATCACTGCGACTGGAGGCCGCCGAATCTCCTCTGCCGCTTACTATAAGCTATTAAGGCTTTTTCCAGCTCTTCCTGGCCGAAGTCCGGCCAGAGCACCGGGGTGAAATAGAGCTCGGCATAGGCTGATTGCCAGATGAGGAAATTGCTCAGGCGCATCTCCCCGCCGGTACGAATGAAAAGGTCGGGATCCGGTATGCCTGCCGTATAAAGGTATCGTGAAAACAGATTTTCATCTATATCTTGCGGTTTTATTTTCTTGCCGGCAACGGCCTGCACGGCATCAACTATCTCACCCCTGCCGCCGTAGTTGAAGGCTACGTTGACCGTCAGTCCCTTATTGTTTTTAGTCATATCGATGGCTGCCTTAGCTTTTTTCTGGATCTCGGGTGATAACCTGTCCATTTTCCCGAGGTGCCTGATGCGGATATTCTGCTTATGGGCTATTTTAATCGCTTCATCGAGGTTTTCAGAAAATAGTCTGATAATGCCCTCGACCTCCGCCCTGGGGCGGTTCCAGTTTTCTGTAGAAAAGGCATACAGGGTCAGGTATGGAATATTATAGCCGGCAAACGCTTCTACGAAGTCACGGACGTGGACGGCGCCCTCTTTGTGGCCGTAAAGCCGTGGTTTGTGTCGTTTTTTCGCCCACCTTCCATTGCCGTCCATGACTATAGCGACATGTTGCGGCAGCTTTAAATTAGCTCTTGTGCTCATTACTTGCCGAGTTTCTTCTTGATTTCCTGTTTGCTCAGGGCATTCGCTTCGATGGTGTTCTTGATGACCTGGTTGCCTTGCTTATTAAGCACAACCGTACCAGGTTCGAGGTCGGTAGCCAGGCACACATGGGAGCCTACTATAGAGTTGGGACCGATGCGCCGTCCAGGCAGTATACCGGAATTAATGCCAGTTTTGCAGTTATCGCCTATAATTGCACCGAAATGATCTCTGCGTGTGCCTATTTTCTGCTCGCCGTAATGCACGGGTATCTCCTTCTCATCAAAGCGGAAATTGGCTGTCACACTGCCCGCGCCGAACGAGCAGTGATTGCCGATAATGGAATCTCCGATGTAGCTGGAGTGGAACCAGCACCCGTCCCCTATGTATGATCCCTTGATCTCGGTAGAGAAGCCTACCACGCAGTTAGCGCCGATATGGCTATATTCCCTTACCAGGGCATTGTTGCCGATGACTGTATCGGGCCCAATGTAAACCGGCCCGCGCACAACCGCATTCTCCAGTATGCGCACGTTTTCGCCGATAACCACGTTGCCTGCCACAGTGGCCCGTTCGGAAATGGAGACCGATGCGGCAATCTTGCCTTCGTTGCTATCAAGGAAGTATTTAACGATGTCGAAGATATGCCAGGGATATTTGATGGGCGCCCAGAAGCCATCATAGCGCACTACCTTGATTTTATAGGCGTGGCGCGCCATGCCATCCATCGCACATTCATAGACGTCATCCCGCGTGGTTTGCACAATGTCGATGTACTCCAAAAGCTTGTGGATATTTGTGTGAAGGTGCAGAAGGATGTTGACGAGGTTGCTGGGCTCTGTGCCCGGCTCAGGCTTTTCAACGATCCTGGTCAATTCGCCTTGATCATTGACAGCCAGGTAACCCCCCGGAAAGTACTGCGTGACCCGGTAACCCAGTATATAGGAAGAGGCGCTTTGTTCTTTATAAGCATCTAACAGGATACGGTAAGCCGAGCAGTCAAAAACGTCATTGGGATTAACCACAAGTACTGCGCTATCAAGGACTGGGGCAGCGGCTTTAAGGGCGTCTGCGATACCGAGCGGCTGGGCTTGTACCACAAATTCGAATTTTACTCCCTTGATGGCAGTTGCTATCTGCTTGATCTGCCCGATGTTGCCGGGATTGCCGATGACGACGAAATTCCGCAGGCCTGCCTTATGCGCCAGTTCAACCTGGTGTTCAAGCAGGGTTCTGCCCATGAAATCGAGCAGGAACTTGTCTTCCGTGATGGGGAACATCCTTTTCCCCACACCTCCGCAGAGAAGGATGACTTTCATGCGTTTACCTCCTTTACTGCTTCCTGGACGATGACGATACCCCTGCTGAGCAGGTTCCTTGCATATGTCTGGCTCTGCGCTTCCACCAGCACGCGTATGGCTGGCTCAGTGCCGCTGGCACGTATCAGCATCCAGGCGCCCTCGAACTCAAAACGCAGGCCATCCAGGCTGTTTACAGAGCTGGCTTTAAGCGAAGCTGACTGTTGCCTGACTTGCTGCATAGCCACAGCCTTGATGTCGTTGCTACAGGCCACCTTATCCTTATAAAAGTGTAAGGGCGGCAGTGAAGCGAGGAATTCCCTTATATCGGCAACCTGCTGGATTGCCCCCAGCAGCGTCAGGGCGGCGAAGATGCTGTCCGGGTAATAGCCGGCCGCCGGCAGGATATAGACACCGACGGATTCAACTCCCAGTGCAGCATCGTTTTCCCGTGCTAAATGGGCGGCGTGAACGTCACCGACCCTACCGCGCACCGCCCTGCCGCCGAGGTCCTTGATGGCGAGATCGAGCAGCATGCCGGTCTCCACCGTGGTGGCCACCGTTAGCTTGCCCGAGGATTGCACGGCTTTCCTTGAGATAAAGGCGATCATCTCGTTGAAGCCGAGGAAGCCCTGCTGGTCACAGAAAACCACGCGGTCGGCATCGCCGTCGAAGCAGATGGCCAGGTCGGCGCTTTTTTGTCTGAGGAATTTAATGGTCTCCTTGAGCGTATCCTCTTCAGGTTCCGGACTGCGGCCGGGGAAGCGCCCGTCCGGCACATCGTTGACCGGGATGACTGTGAAACCAAGCTGCCGGAACAGTTCACTGGCAAAGCCGGCGGCTGCGCCGTTGCCGGGGTCAATCATTATTTTAAGGCCGTAATTGAAGTTCCAGCCTGCGGTAAGCGCCTTGATAAATGCGAAATACTTATCCTTCATGAGTGGGACCTGCTCGACTGCTCCAATCTTCCCGGCGCGGAATTGGCCGCTGTAATAAACCTTCTCGACCTGCTCTTCCTGTGCCCTGCTATAGCCGATGGAATCGCGATTGAATAACTTTATCCCGTTAAATTCGGGCGGATTATGGGATGCCGTGATCATTAATCCGGCATCAAAGCCCATTTCGCGTGTCAACAGTGCCAATGCCGGTGTGGGAGCAATCTCAATATCCGCTACGTTTATGCCTGTCTCAATGAGCCCCTCTACGACGGCGTGCTTTATCAATTCGCGGCTGAGCCTGGAGTCAGTAGCCAGACAGACGGCGGCGCCCGGGGGAAGCAGGGTGCCCAGCGACCTTGCTACGTTATTACAGAGTTCGGGGGTAATGTCCTGGTTCACCACACCCCTGACCCCGCTGGTGCCGAACAGTGGTTTGTTCATAATGTCAGCTGATATTTAAAACTTCGGTACATGATAGTAATGCCCTGGCAATTTTAAGTCAATTCTAATGCGTGACGCGAATTCTGTGTTTTTACGTCAGGTGACATTTAAGCTAACGCCCGGGAGCTAACAAAATGTCAGCATATTTGCATATAAGCTACAAAGTTATTGACTGATAGTGTATAATGTTTTACAGCGTCGAGTGCTGCAGTACGGGGGTTTATACAGGATCGTAATCAACTGTAACTGGTCTATTTATTAACTTTGCAGGGGATGCGTGGTTAGTGAAAGAAAGGCAGTATTAAAACTGAAAGACGTAGGAGGTGGTAGCTTTCGGAAAGTGAATTAGTTGAATGTGGGCAGCGGTCAATGGTTATTGACTGCTCGACAATGGCAATCTTCAAGTGAATGAGAATTAGGAGGTCTTTTGGATGAAAAGGTTTTTCTTCATAGGTTTCGTTAGTATTATTTTAGCAGCGATGATCTTGCCAGCCTGCGCCGCACCTAAGGTAGACGTTATCAAAGTCGGTGTCATCGGGCCGATGAAGTTCATGGAAGGCGAAAACCATTGGAATGGGGCTGTAATGGCACGCGATGAAATCAATGCCGCCGGCGGCGTAAACCTGAATGGAAAGAAATATCAAATCGAGCTGATCAAGGCAGACAGCAACGAGATATTGAGTCCGACAGATGCGGCAGCCGCCATGGAGAGGCTGATAACGGTGGATAAGCCGGACTTCGTAATGGGCGGCTTCCGGACCGAGGGTGTTTTCCCCATGCAGGAAGTGGCCATGAACTACAAGAAGATCTTCATGAACTGCGGTGCTGCCACCCGTGCTCTGCAGGCCAAGGTCGAGACAAACTACGACCGCTACAAGTACTTCTTTAAAACGACACCGTATAACGAGTATTTCCTGGTAGCCACTGACTTCAAGCTTCTGAGCATGGTAGCGACCATATTAAAAAAGGAACTGAACCTACCAGCGACTGAAAAGATCAGAGTCGCTATAGTTGCGGAGAAGCTGACATGGTGCGATGCCATCGTAACAACTGCCGAGGCCAACATACCCAAGATGGGTATGGAGGTTGTCGGTACGTGGAGGCCGTCGGATACGGCCACAGATGTCAACGCTGAGTTGACGGCCATAGCAGCCAAAAATCCTCATATAATCTTCCCATCCTTCTCCGGCCCGGTGGGCGTTACGTTTGGCAAGCAGGCGGGTGAACTGCAGATACCGGCAGCTATAGTGGGCATAGTTGTCGAAGCACAGAAAGCGGGATACTGGGAAGCCACCGGCGGCAAAGGAAATTATGTCATGACGCTGAATACCTATGCTGAGGGGGTGGCAGTAACTGAAAAGACAGTGCCCTTCTTTGCGAAATATAAGAAGCAGTTCGGGCAGATCCCATCGTATACGGCAGCTACCTACGATGCTATACATATGCTGAAAGGGGTAGTCGAAAAGGCGCAGAGCCTTGATCCCGATGTACTCGTACCCGTTATTGAGAAAGTGGAATTCCTATCAACCGCCGGTTTGATAAAGTACTATCCGGTAGGCCCGGATACCAAGGCTCCGGCATGTCCGCACGATATTATGTATGGTCCCGGATTAACCACCGGTGTAGGCACCCAATGGCAGAATGGCTCGTTGAAGGGCGTCTGGCCGGCGAAAGGGATTGGGTCAGGCGGATTTGAAACCATCGACTATCCGGGAATTGTCCCTTACATGATACCACCCGCGGTAATCGAGAAATTCAAGGTTAAATAGTAAATAGCGGGGTTTTAACTTTTAGAAACAGGAAACTCAGCGCTTTAGCTGGCGGGCCTGGACAGTTGCGTGAACCGGCTGTCCAGGCCCGCTGCAGGTATGCGCACGCAAGACATGTGAAAGTTATATATTATAAGGTGGAGACAGAGGGTCAAGTGTACTGCTGAGTATGGTAGAAAACGCTAAGGCAGGCTTCGTCTGGCGTCTGGTTGCATAAACCAAAAAATAGTATATAATTAATAAATTTTATTTGGCTCTCTTTTCAATAGCCCAAATTGATTAAGCGATATTAAGCGATGTTTCAGGCATTTGTTATTCAGGCTCTGGTGACAGGGGGAGTGTATGCTCTCCTGGCTGTAGGCTTTTCCCTGATCTTCGGCGTGGCCCGCATGGTAAATTTAGCTCACACTTCGTTCCTGATGCTGGCAGCCTACGGTATGTTTTACACCACCTACAGGCTGGGCTTAGATGTATTCACAGCGATCCCGATATCACTGGTGGCCACCGTAATTATCGGCCTGGTGAGCTACAAGCTGTTTATCGACAGGATACGGGCACATGAAGTGACCGTTATGCTTATTACCCTGGCCCTGGCCACGATCTTCCAGGAATCTATGATACTGGCCTTCGGCGCGCATTTCCGGGAGGCGCCCACACTTATCCCGGGCTATCTGGAAATATTCGCTGTTAAGGTTCTGTACCAGCACTTATTGACAATAGCGGTGGTGGCGGTGGTCCTGCTTGGCATGTGGCTGCTGCTGACAAAGACCAAATTGGGCATAGCCATACGGGCCACAGCCCAGGATGCTGAAATTGCCAACCTTATGGGGATTAACGTTTCCAATATACTGCTGGTAGCTATGGGCATAGCCGCAGCGCTGGCCGCCATAGCCGGCATCGTGGTAGCACCGCTCTGGGTGGTCTATCCTTACATGTGGATGTCCCCGCTGGTGATGATCATGGCGATCGTTGTGCTGGGCGGCCTGGGCAGCATTAAAGGAAGCCTGATCGCAGCTTTCATCATCGGGTTAGTCGAGGTGGCCGTTGTATTCTACCTTCCGGGCGGCTCATTCCTGCGGGGCGCAATTGCCCTGCTGGTCATGGTGATAATACTGGTAGTCAGGCCCGAGGGACTGTACGGCATAATCTTCGAAGAGGAGAGACTGTAGGTGCTAAGGCGGCTGTTTAAGGATATCCAGGGTGAGATACTGGCAATCCCCGGCAGGTTGATAGCCCTTATATTCTTTATACTCTTATTTTTCATTCCGCTTATCACGCAGGAGTATTACATCCTGTTTGTTCTTATCCTGGTCAACATTTTCGTTATCTTTGCCGTGAGTTGGGACTTTATATCAGGATATACAGGCCAGGTAAGTTTCGGCCACGCATTTTTCTTTGGCGTAGCAGCGTATACGGCAGCGCTTTTGAACAAGTACCTGGGGCTGCAACCATGGGCGACGATACCTCTGGGGGCTATAGCAGCTACTTTAGCAGGGATGGTCATGTGTTTACCGGCACTCAGGTTGAGGGGGCCTTATTTATCCCTGGTCACACTGGCGATGCCGCTTATACTGCTTGGCATCATCAAGGCTTTCCCGGATGTAACCGGCGGTGAGCACGGTATCTCGGGCCTGCCAGCTCTATCGGGATCCAGGATGTCAGACTACTACATTACATTGATTGTAATGCTTGCATCGGTGTTCATTATGTGGAAACTCACAGATTCCAGGAGCGGCATGGTGCGGACGGGTATCATACTGCATGCCATCCGCGAGGACGAGATCGCGGCCCGCGCCACGGGGATAAACACAATAAGGTACAAGCTGTTTGCTTTTATCGTAGGCGGTTTTTTTGCCGGATTGGCCGGTGGAATATATGCTCACTTTTTGAAGATAGCCGGCCCTGCGACACTGGATATGACATTATCGTTCCAGGTAATTATATGGACGGTTTTCGGTGGCATTGTCAGTATTTACGGGGCGGTGGTGGGCGTCTATGTCCTGTATCCCCTGATGGAGCTATTACGGCAGTTTAATGTGCCCGTGTGGCCGGGCTCGGAGATGATGTTTTCAGATCTGAGGTTCTTGATTTTTTCAGCGATGGTAATTGCGATTCTTCTCTTCATGCCGGAGGGTGTCGCTGTATGGATCAGAGATAAAATGGAACGCCAATGCCCCCGCTGCAAACTGGCAAATGCTTCATGGCGCCGAACCT
>Ga0315273_10011124_pt1 | contig 11505 bp, 3 predicted proteins | sample YL17G02_0_MG_FD_205753 | JGI IMG/M metagenome (GOLD analysis project Ga0315273, IMG submission 205753) | Sediment microbial communities from Yellowstone Lake, YNP, Wyoming, USA - YL17G02_0 | ecosystem: Environmental > Aquatic > Freshwater > Lake > Sediment | place: USA: Wyoming | collected... | reverse complement strand
AACTTCCTTGTGGTATTCCATTACTTCATAGCTTGCCATCGGCGAGCCGATTTTCTCGCGCAAGGCTTCTGCCGCGCCGAGGAGTTTTATGGCGCGCTGTGGCTCTTCCTCTGCAATGGCAACAAATGCAAAACATTCCAATTGGTGAGCGATAGCGGGGCGATGGCCCAAGTCCTGCCAGCCTATAATGGTTTCGCCGTAAATCTTCTTGGCCTGATTTAGATCCCCAGTATGGCGGGCAATGTGACCGAGTTCACTCGTCATGGCCAGTTGGAAATTCTTGCTTCGTAAGCGCTTGAAAATATTTAGCCCGTCTTCAAACAATGTTGTTGCAGTTTCGTAGTTACCTTGACGACTCTCGTCCATGCCCATGCCCATGAGAATTAGTCCAGTCTGAAACGACAAGGGTATCTCGCCTATCAGCCCCCTGATTTTTTCAGAATATTTTTTCTTTTCGCCTAGATCGCCTTTGCTTGCGGCAACTCTTGCCATGTTTGCATAAGCCATAGCCAGCCCAAACTTGTCATCGACCTCATCGGTAAATATGCTTAACCCTTCCTGTGCGGCTTCTGCTCCACCAGGCGCGTTAAAGAGTGTTGAGGCGGTAAAGTACATTTCCAGGCTAAAGCCCAGGATGAGTTTGTCGCCTGTCACGCGTGAGATCGTGATCGCTTCCTGCAAAACCTGTATGACCAACGGCAAGTTTCCCTGTCCCAAAGCAACCAGGCTTTCGGCATATAAGGCCTTGGCAATTAATTTTTGGCGATGAGTATGGGCATGTCCATCCACCGGCGGCAAAGACTTGGTTCGTTCAACGGCTGTTTTGACCAATGCCAGACCCTCGGTTTGATCGCCCATCCAGCCCGTGATGACACAAAAATTCGCGGCTAAATGGACGGCATCTTCAATATGGTTTTCCAGTGCCCATTCCAAGGCAGCGCGGAGATTCTCAAGCTCGTCATCGACTCGGTCTCGCCAGTCAAACAAATCGGGCAAACGCAGACCATTCCACATCCTTTCCGAAAGATCGTCGAAATAGATTAAGTGCCGATCACGCGCCGCCGAGGCCTGCTTCGCATCAAATAGCTTTTCGCGTGCGTATTGGCGGATCGTCTCCAGCATGAAGTAGCGCATTTCGTTTCCGCGTTCTTCCGTCACCACCAATGATTTGTTGATGAGTTGATCGAGGTACTCAATGGTATTTGGGGCATCTGCTACCGCTTCGAGCGCGTCCAATGTCCAGCCGCCGACGAAAACGGACGCGGTTCGCAGGAGTCCCTGCTCTTCTTCCGAAAGCAGGTCGTAACTCCAATCAATCATCGCGCGCAGGGTCTGTTGCCGCGGCAAGGCAATGCGGCTTCCGCCCACAAGCAGGCGAAAGCGGTCATCGAGGCGGGATGCGATCTGTTCGGGCGCAAGCAATTTTGCCCGCGCAGCGGCCAACTCTATCGCCAGAGGAATGCCGTCGAGGCGGGAGCAGATTTTGGCGATGGAGGCAGCGTTTGAATCGGTCAGGGAAAATTTTGAGTTGGCGGCGCGGGCACGTTCCACGAAAAGGCGAGACGATTCGGAATCCGCAAGCGAAGGTGTGCGATATGCCATCTCGCCCGCGATGCCCAAGGCTTCGCGACTGCTGGCAAGGATCTTGAGTCCCGCACATTGATGCAGGAGATCATCGGCAAGGCGCGCACAGGCGGCGATGAGATGCTCGCAGTTATCAAGGATGAGCAAAAGCTTTTTATCGCGCAGATAATCGGTGACAATATTCGCCAGCGGATTGAAGGGTAGTTCCTGCAAACCAAACGCTTGCGCCAGCGCGGGGATGATATGCGATTCGTCGCTAAGCGGCGCAAGTTCGATGATCCAGACTCCGTTTGCAAAAGATGCCAGTTCTTCTGTGCCGACTTCGATCGAAAGACGTGTCTTGCCCGTGCCGCCTGAACCAGTGAGCGTGACAAGACGCGCGGGGTTGAGCGCCGCCTTGATCTCGGCGATCTCTTTTTCGCGCCCAATGAATGATGTAAGTTGAATGGGGAGGTTGTTGGTTGCTGTTGAGATTGAATTGAGCGGAGGGAAGTCTTTTTGCAGGTTAGGCGCGGCGAGCTGAAAAATATTCTCTGGACGAGGCAATCCTCTGAGATGATGTTCGCCTAGATCAAGAAGAGTCATGCCTGTGGGTAAGTGCTCGCGCACAACCAGGGCGCTTGTCTCAGAGAGCAAGATCTGTCCGCCATGCCCAACGGACATGATGCGCGCGGCGCGGTTGAGGGCCCGCCCGAAATAATCGCCGTCACGCAATTCGGCCTCGCCGGTGTGTAGGCCCATGCGGACTTGTATTGCTAAAGGGGTAAGTGGGGATTGGGGATTGGAGATTAGGGAATGGAGACCGCGCTGGGCAGCGATGCTTGCCCGGGCTGCGTCGATGGCCGTTGAGAACACCGCGTGGACGCCGTCGCCGGTGCTCTTGATCACGTGTCCATGATTCGATTCAACCGCCTCGCGCAAAATGGCATCGTGGCGGGCCAGTGCGGCCTTCATCGCTTCGGGATGCTGCTCCCAGAGCTGGGTGCTGCCTTCGATGTCGGTGAAGAGGAAGGTTACGGTCCCGGAGGGAAGATTCATTTTGGGCTCTCTTCCAGCGCAAAATCAATCGCATCCTTCAGTGTCATTGCTTTTCCTTTTTCAAAAGCTTTGTTGTAGGCGGCGTCGCCAAGCGCGGAACAAATGGTGTTGATGCAGGTTTCGTAATCGGGTCGTTCCATTTCCGAGAGAGGGTACCCATCCTTTTCGCGTAAAGCCCATGAAACGCCGAAGAGTTGTGCGGCGCGTTGCATGTGTCCGTCAATCAGCTCGAGCCGTGCTTTCCCTTCTATCACGAGCCAGCCTTCGGGGATTTCCGACAACTGATCCAGTAACCCCACAACTGTTTCAAGCGATTGGTTCAATCTTCCCCGTGCATCCAAGGTATTACCCGTTAGCAGATCAACATAACCCAAAAATCCCTCGGCGTAGCCGCGAAATAGCGAGTTGATCCGTATCCAATTTGCCTTGAGCCCGCTTTCATAGAGTGTTCGGGCTTCATTAAGGTCTCTTTGCATGACAGTCACCGTGGCAAGGAATAATGTAGCATAAGAAACACCCGCTTCAGCCTCAAGTCGTTCGCATATTTCCCGCGAGCGCAGATAATACTCCCTGGATTGTTCCCAGTCGCCGCGAATCCTTGCCAGACTGCCGAGATTGTTCAAAGTCATTGATGCGCCAAAGGACACAGGCTTTTCAATCATCAGGCTTTCCTCATAAAGTTGACGTGCTTTCTCAAAATCCTTTTCAGCCCAGGCGATGTTACCCAGATTATTCATACAACGTGATATTCCATCCCGGTTGTTTGTTTCATGAAACAAAGCCAGCGCGGATTGATAATACCCTTTTGCGCGTGGCGTGTCACCAAGTTCATTCGAAAGGTTGCCAGCACCATTGAGTGCATAGGCTCGATCAGTCAGTGGCACATTTTTTGGCATTGCCAGGGCGATTTCCAACCATTGGAGAGGTTCGCGAATGTTAACGCGTTGAACCCAGTAGTTGAATTGTCTGCCAGCAAGCAGTGCCAGGGCGGGTTGATTGTCTGCCAATGCCCATTCCACAGCCGAACGCAGGTTATCGAGTTCGTCGTCGAGTTTTGCAAACCATTTCACTTCGTCGGAGCCACCTGTTGCATCTCTCACTTTCTCAAGCAAGTCAGCGATGGCCTTGGCGTGAGCCTGTTGAATGGAACCCACTTCACCGCTCTGTGTCAACTTTTCGAAGGCGTACTCGCGGATGGTCTCAAGCATGGTGAAGCGTGTCTCTCCGCTTGCTCCTTCGGTTTGGCGGATGAGGCTTTTATCGAGCAGGGACTCTAACCCGTTCAGGATATCTACGGTCAAGCCTTTGCTGCAAACCGATTCTGCGGCTTCCAGCGTCCACCCGCCGACGAATACTCCAAGCCGTGCAAACAAGACTTTCTCTGCCTCATCGAGTAAATCGTAACTCCAGTCAATCGCGCCGCGGATGGTCTGCTGGCGGCGCGGGAGGTCACGCGCGCCCCTGGTGAGGATGTCAAGTTTGTTCTTCAACTTTTCGAGCATCACCGCCGGCTTGAGCAGGCGTGAGCGCGCCGCGGCAAGTTCAAGCGCAAGAGGCAGTCCGTCGAGGCGCGTACAAATATCGGCGACGGTGGAGGCGTTGTCTTCATCCAATACAAAAGATGGATTTGCCGCCTGCGCGTGTTGCACGAAGAGGGAAATCGCTTCGTATTGCGCTAGCACGGCGGCGGTTTGATGGCGTTTGGTTTCGGGTAATCCGAGCGGTGGGACGGGATAATCATGCTCGCCGCGCAAGTGCAGGACCTCGCGACTACTGACCATGATCTTGATTTTCGGTGCAGTGTTCAACAACGGGACAATCTTTGGCGCGGCGCTGACCACCTGCTCGAAATTGTCCAACGCCAGCAACAGCTGTTTGTTGCGGAGATGATCTTGCAGAGACTGCTCGAGGGTGGTTCCGGCGGATTCCTTGACTCTGAGAGTCGCAGCGATGCTCGGAAGAACCAGCTCCGGGTCCGGGATGGAGGCGAGTTCGACGAACCAAACGCCGTGCTCGAATTCATCCAGCACCTCCGCCGCGACCTGTAAGGACAGACGTGTCTTGCCAGTGCCACCCGCGCCCGTCAACGTGACGAGACGCACAGCGGGGTTGCGTAGCAAGCCGAGCACCGCGGCGATTTCGCGCTCGCGTCCAATGAACGGAGTGGGCTGGGATGGCAGGTTATTCAGTTGTGCGTCGAGGGTTTTCAGCGCGGGAAAAGTGGAGGGCAGGCCTGGTGCGTTCACCTGATAAATATGTTCGGGATGTGTCAGGTCCTTCAGGCGGTGTTCGCCCAGATCGAGCAGAGAGACATCGGCGGGTAGGTGTTCGCGCACCAGGTCTGCGGTGGTGCGCGAGAGCAGGATCTGGCCGCCGTGACCGGCCCCCATCAGGCGGGCGGCCCGGTTAAGGGCCTGGCCAAAGTAATCGCCAGCGCGCTCTTCGGCCTCGCCGGTGTGAATCCCGATGCGAACCCGAATGGAGACTTGCGAAGTCTCAGATCCTTCGGATGTCTGGCTGAGACCACGTTGGGCAGCGAGGCTCGCCCGGGCCGCGTCGATGGCCGTTGAGAACACTGCGAGGCAGCCGTCGCCGGTGGTCTTGATCACGCCTCCCTGATTCGATTGAACCGCCTCGCGCAAAATGGCATCATGGCGGGCGAGGGCAGTCTTCATGGCCTCGGGCTGCTGCTCCCACAGCTGTGTGCTGCCTTCGATATCAGTGAAGAGGAAGGTGACGGTGCCGGAGGGTAAGTCAATCATGAATTTTCCTCAAGTGCAAAAGCGATCGCTTTCTCTAGCGTCAAAGTGCAACCTTGATTCCACGCCATCTTGAATTTTTCTTCGCCCAATATCCTGTGCAACAAAGCACTATCATGTTCGTACTCAGTTTGATCAAACGGGTCCATCGCAGAACCCAACATTGTTCGGATGGATGCGGCGGCGCCGAATATTTTGGCCGCCTTCTCAGCATTTTCTCTTCCAAGCGCGACCTGTCCCAGTTTTTCCAGGCACCAAACCAGACCACCCTTGTCTCCGATTTCTGCGCGTACTGCAATGCTTTCTTTCAAGCGCGCAAATGCCGAATCCCAGTCATGTTGCAGCACAGCAATCCATGCCCAAACACCGAGCGCCACGCCGATCTGCCATTTGTCCCCAATTGCTTTTCGAATGACGAGGCTCTCTTCGATTAGTTTGGAGGCAGAATCATAGTAACCTTCCCGTAACTCAACCTCTGCCAATCCTCCCAAAGCCCCCGACATTCTATCTCTATTCTCTTCAATCAATGATAAGGTCAATCCATCATTCAGCCGTTTCCTGGCAAGCGCATAATCTCCAAGACCAAACGCCGCCCATCCCATGGTTATCATCAGGTTTGTCATGGAGGCGTTGGTCAATCCGCGCTTGTTCTGCAATGCTTCTTCAAGCAGGTTTTCTGCCAAGGCATAATCTTTGCTGTCAATTGCAACCGCCCCTAAAACATGCAAGGCTTGTGAAACACCAAGCTTGTCGCCCAGCTCACGAAAGCTCGCCAATGACTTATTCCCAAAGGAACGCGCACCGGGAAAATCACCCTGAAAACTTGCGATCCAAGCCGCATTACATAATACGTTTGCGTAAAGCGTTGTCCGTTCAAAGACCTGCCCATGCGCAAGTGCGGCAAGGGTTCGTTCAAGTCCTTCAACAAGGTAACCGCGAATGATCCAGAAATCCTCAAGGGCGCTTGCGAGTCGTAATCCGCTCTCCGCCGTAGCATCCGCCTGCTGAGTCCACTCAAACGCGAGACGAAGGTTTTCATGTTCCACTTCGATGCGATCATGCCAGCCCACCGCATCCGCCCTGTGCAGATGAGGTTCGGCATCTTCTGCCAACCTAAGAAAGAACTGCAAATGCTTATCACGAATGGTTTTAGTCTCGCCCGACTCGAGTAATTTCTCACCCGCATATTGGCGGATGGTTTCAAGAATGCGATAGCGTGCGCCAAATTGATTCTGCACAACAGCAACCAAAGATTTATCCACCAGTTTGCCGAGCAGATCCAATATTCCGTATTCGTCTATTTCTTCATCGGAACAAACTTGTTCTGCAATTTCCAAGGTCCAGCCACCTGCGAAGACAGCCAGGCGTCGCAGGAGCAATCTTTCTGAATCGGAGAGCAAGTCATACGACCAGTCAATCATTGAGCGGAGAGTCTGTTGACGCGGTAATGCCGTGCGCGCGCCGCCTGTCAACAGGCGAAAGCGGTCATCGAGGCGGGATGAGATTTGATCTACGGAAAGCATTTTGACGCGCGCCGCGGCAAGCTCGAGGGCGAGAGGAATCCCATCCAGGCGGAAACAGATTTGGGCCAGGGCGGGGGCGTTGTCTTTTGTCACGGCAAAATGCGTCTGGACCAGCGACGCCCTGTCGATAAACAACCGCACCGCCTCATATTGGGATAGTTGTTCGATCTCAGGCAAGTGCTTGGGATCGGGTAGGGAGAGCGAGGGCACGTGCCAGGCCATTTCTCCTTCCACACCCAGGGCCTCACGGCTGCTTGCCAGGATCTTCACCTCCTTGCAGGAACGCAGCAGCAGATCCGCCAATGCCGCACAGGCCTCGATTAGATGCTCGCAGTTGTCGAAGATCAGCAATGCCTTCCGCGAATGGAGATAACCGCAGATCAGGTCAGGGATGGCTTGCCTGGTTTCGCCTGACTCGCGCAGCCCAAGCAAATTGGCAAGGGTGTTGGGGACGAGCGCGGGGTCGGTGACGGGCGCAAGTTCCACAAACCAGACCCCATCGGGATAGGCATCCATTACCTCTGCGGCGACCCGCAAAGACAGCCGTGTTTTGCCGGTACCGCCCGATCCGGTCAGGGTAACGAGGCGATGAGCGTTCAACGCCTCGTTGAGTTCCACGATCTCCTTTTCCCGTCCGATAAAACTCGTCAACTGGACGGGCAGGTTGTTGGGAATGTCGTTGAGAGATCGGAGCGGCGGAAAGTCCTTTGGCAAGCTCGGTGAAACCGCCTGCCAGAGATGCTCGGGATTGAGCAGACCCTTGAGGCGATGTTCCTTCATATCCAGAAGGGAGATGCCCTCCGGCAGCTCGCCACGGACCAGTTCGGCGCCGGCATTGGAGATCAGGATCTGCCCGCCATAGGCAACGGACATCACGCGTTGGACGCGGCTGAGGGTCAGGTAGCCCTGGTAATCGCCCCCCTCCTGCATCTTCGCAATTCCCGTGTGGATCCCCATCCGCACTTTGATGGGCGTATCCCCCCACTTTTCCTTGTGGAGATCAGACTGAGACCTCAGCGCCGCCCGCAAAGCATCGCCGGCGGTGTGAAACGCCGCGCAAAAGGCGTCGCCGATGATTTGAAAAACAAAGCCATGATTCGATTCAATCGCTGCACGCAAAATGGCATGATGTCGCGCTTGCGCGGTTTCCCACTCTTTGGGGTGTTCCTGCGCGAGTTTGGTGCTGCCTTCGATATCGGTGAAGAGAAAGGTGACGGTGCCGGAGGGAAGGTCAGTTGTCATGGCAGGTTGTGGGGCAGGTCAATTTGCACAGCCAGGGTCGCTAATTACCAGACCCTTCGAATCATTATAGCATCCCCCTATATGAGGCCAATCCCCCCAATCTCACGGATGGTACGGTTGCCTCCCCAGGTCAAGTGGCGGAGTGCCGCCGGTCGGTCTTCGGGTCGCAGAACGGCCCCTCCAGCCCCAGCCGGGCAAATATTGCCACCATTTCGTCCCGCCCGAGGCGGCGCGAGTCCACCGTCAGGCGATTCGCGTACCAGATCCTGGCCAGCGACCGACATGAAGACGGATCATTTCCGCCTTGGTGAAGATGATCAAGGCCAGCCACAGCGCGAGCAGCCATGCGGCGAGCGTTGTGTCCAGGTGGCGCCTCAAGTCACTGCTCCAGGCGGGATGATGGCCTGCCAGACCCGGCAACTCCCAGCCGGTCGAAGATCTCGTTGGCACGCGCAAAACTCGCTGCCTGCTCGTGGCCTGCGGCATGCCGCCCCATCTCGCGAAAGGCCAACGCTTCATCATATGGCATTGCCAGTCTCTGAGCCGCCGCTAGGCTTGTGTGCCACGCCTGACGCGCCAGGATAGGTTTACCGTCCAGCCAATGGTAGACGCCTTGCCACAGCCATGCTCGCGGTTGAGCAACGGGGAACAGGCGAGCACATCGATGCAAAGACTGGCAGGCTCCCCGAGCCAGCGCCTTCATCTCGGCTTCCGCTCTTGTTTTTTGAGTTCTTTCTTTTTCCCACAGCGAGAGATGAACTTCGGCGATGTGACCATAAACAATAAGTGCGGAAAAATGGGGCAGGGACACCGGAGCAAGCAACTCGCTCGCAGATGTGGCGGCTTGTCGGGCCTGACTGAATTGACCTTGTCGTAAATAAGCGCTGGCCAAAACACCTTGGACTACGGTTTCGGCGAGATGCGAATCGGTGATCTCCGCGAAAATCGGCATCGCGCTTTCCGCCAGGGCAATGGCATCGGCGGTTTGCCCCCACTGCAATGCATTCCAGGCCTGCGCAGACAAAGCAAACGCCTGATGTTGCAGGTGACGGTCCGCCAGAGCCTTTTGGTAGCCAACCGCTAGCACCTTCTCGCCTCGGGCGAACTGGCCCTGGAAGCCGGCAACGTACCCCAACAGGAAGTGGTTGACGCGCCAATTATGGTCATCGCCCAGGCGTTCGGAGATTTCCAGCGCCCGGGCACAGCCACGCTCGGCCTCGGTCCAATTTCCGGTGCAGAGAGCATACGAGTCCGCTCCTGACAATACCGCTACAACTACAGGCAGATCTTTCAGTCCTCCCAGGGCGGCATCGGCCCGCCGGAAATAACCCCGCGCCAGCCGGTGCAACCTGAGCAAACCAAAAGTGTAAGCTACTGAAGAATAGGCCAGCGCAAGCTCAGGCGACCTGCGCCTGACGGCCTCGGTAAGATTGAGCGCACGCAGACCTGTGTAGAAATCAACGATACTGGCTTCATCGGCAAGGACATCAACAAACCCCAATAATAAGTAGGCACGGGCCAATTTGAGTTTTTCCGCGCTCGCCGGAGGCAAATCCTGCGCGTCCTGAATCACAATGGGACGTCGGGCAAACCGCACGCGGCGCCAAACTTGCAGTCCGATCTCCCCAAGCAAATCGATGACCAGGCCATTTCCGAACGTGGGCAACGAGCGACCGAGGCCGTCCAGAGCCTGCTCGATAGCCTGGCGGGCTTCGGCAAGGCGGCCCAAGGCATAGTAGGCACGCGCACAATTGAGATACAGATCAACTCTCTCTTGCGGGTCAGCGACCAAGGGGAGGAGTCGCGCGTAGTAATCCAACGCTGCTTCATTGGCAAATGCCTCATAGGCGGCGTCGCCGGCTTTCTGCCAATATTCGCGCTGTTTGTCCGTGTTTTGACTTTGCCCGTAGTGATGGGCAATTGTATCCACAGGCGCGGCAATTCCCTCCAAATACGCCGCCAACTGTTCATGCAGGCGCGCGCGCGTGTCAAACGGCAGACTCTCGTAGGTCACCTCATGCGTGACAATGTGCTTGAACAGGTATGCCAGCTCAGGTTCCCCCTGCGGGGACTGCGCGGGCGTCGCGAGAGGTGTGATGTCCATCCTTGCCAGTTGATCAAGGTCGTTCTTCACCTTGGCCGGCGCGCCCAATTCCGGATAATAGCCCGTCAGCCATCTGGCGCGGAACAAGCGCCCAACGATGCTTGCCACTCGCAGCGTCGTTTTCTCGCTTTCGGTCAGCGTGTCGATACGGCTGAGGATGAGCGTGTGCAGGCTATCGGGTAGTTCGATGCTGTTCACATCTGTCGGATAAAGTCCGCGATCATGCACATAGTTAAGGAGCTCTTCCAGATAAAACGGATTGCCTTGCGCGCGCGCCATCAGTTGGTCCACCAGCCCGACCGGCACCGCCCCGCCCTGGGCAGGATATAACTGCGCCAGCTTCGCATGTATGGCGCGCTCGGCTTCGGTTGCGTCCAATTCATGCAATTCGATCCTGGTGAAGTTCGGCGTGGTTTCCAAGCGCGGCGATTCCGGCCCTGCACGTTGCGGCGGGCGATACGCCAGCACGAAACACGCGCGGCTGTCGCTCAACGCGCGGGCCAGCTCTACAAGGAGGCCGTGTGAGAGCGCGTCGATCCAGTGCAGGTCTTCGATGACGATCAGCAATGGTCCGTCTTTCGCGGCCGCACGCAGGCAATCCTCCAGCAACGCCCGCAGTGCGCTCTGGCGGTATTTCGGTTCGAGCCTTTTTGTAAAATCATTGTCGGGGATCTCGAGATTCAAAAGAATGCCCAACAACGGCAAGGCTTGCGCACGCTCAGGCGCGAGGCTCTCGACTTCGGTTTCAAGCGAACGGATTTGGTTTTGCAGCGGCAGAGACGGATCTACACCAAAGAGCGCCGACCAAATGGACTTCCAGGTTTGGTACGGCGTATTGACCGCATCCGATTGGCAGGCCCCGCCATAGCCCGCAAACCCCTTTTCGCGAGCCAGGCGAATCGCCTCCGCCACGAGCCGCGACTTGCCCATGCCCGCCTCTGCCACGATGCCAATCATCTGGCCTCTGGCATTCAAGGCCAAATCCAGCTTGTCGTTGATTATTTGCAGTTCCTTTTCTCTTCCTACCATTTGCAGGGCATATGCCGGTTCCTGCAAGCGAATGCCGCGTCCCTGGCGTTCGCCCGTCAGCGCAAAGACCGGCAACGGCTTGGCTCTACCCGTTATCAGCAGCGGCGGACGCGGTTCAAACGTGAATTGATTCATCACGGCTTTGTGCACATCCCCGCTCAACAGGATTTCACCCGCGTTTGCAGTCGTCATAAGGCGAGCAGCGAGATTCACGTCACCGCCCAAC
>Ga0315273_10011123_pt1 | contig 11505 bp, 4 predicted proteins | sample YL17G02_0_MG_FD_205753 | JGI IMG/M metagenome (GOLD analysis project Ga0315273, IMG submission 205753) | Sediment microbial communities from Yellowstone Lake, YNP, Wyoming, USA - YL17G02_0 | ecosystem: Environmental > Aquatic > Freshwater > Lake > Sediment | place: USA: Wyoming | collected... | reverse complement strand
CTGGTACACTACGGGGTCGTGAGACCATCCTGAAGGCTTCCTGAGCTTGCTCCGTTCATCAGCTGTCCTATCATCTGAGTCCATGCGGGCGGCACCCGGAGGCGCCGCCCGGAGGTCCCATAGTAGAATGCCTTGGACTCTCAGACAAGCCTACCAGCAGGGCTATCAGTGGTGCCCTATTGCCATTTGGCACCCGCATCCTGACCTGGGCCAATGAGTGGGTCGGACTTGCCCGTCGCTATTCGGCCATCATCAGGCCTCCCGGCCGCCCCCTGCGAAACGCTTACCCGGTCTGGTCGGCTGCGCCCTCTGGCGCGCCCGGTCAGTCCAGGGTTACCATGATACCGACCTTGGTCACAAACCCCACGATATCCCACAGCACCGCGCCGAGCACATCTCCCATGATGATGCCCATGAACAGAGGCCGAAAGCGTACATATCCTCTGAGCCCGGAGTAGCGCACCGTCAGCATTCTGAAGAGCCATCCCAGGAAGAGCGAGAACCACAGGTTCCGGGTCGAGTAGGAGGTGCCCATGACCAGGCCAAGGGGATGGATCGGCCACCAAACGAAGGTGAGCCTGAGCCAGGACGTTACCGCCACCGCGGCGGCTCCGGCCAACATCCAGAGGTACTCCAGGCCCAAGGGGCGCGACGGCGTCTCGAGGCGCGAAGCCAGCTCCGTGAAGAACTCACGCGGCAGACCGGTCAGGGTTCCGTTGCGGTCCACCACAGCTGCACCCAGCCCATAGAAGGTTTTCAGGAAGACCGGTATGGTGACCGCCAGCGCGAAGACCAGCACGCCGCCGATGAATCTGGAGAGCCTCCGTGTCGAGACACCCGACTGCTCTGCCATCCGGAAGCCATTCAGCACGGAGGGCATGAGGCATTCCCGCAGGTCGAAGGTGAGCACCGTGTCCACAAAGGTGAGGACCGTGAGGTTCGCGGGCCCGAGAGCCGTCGTGCCGCCGAACATCAGCAGGTAGTCGACGGGCTTGAAGCTGAACTGGACCATCAGCAGGCCGGCCTCGGCGATGATACGCGTCAGCACCAGGCATATTGCCAGGAAGAAGGCCAGGAACAGCCCCGCGAAGACCGGAGTCATGCCAGCCGACACCAGCCAGGCGAAGGCGACTGCAAGCGCGGCGGTAAGCCCCAGGGCCGCGAAACGGTAGCTCAACGGCTCGCCTGGGGCGTCCCCACCGGGAGAGGCGACGAGGATCCGCCTGAACGCGCTGGCCAGGGTGCCGCGCAGGAACCAGAGCAGTGTCCCGGCGACCATCAGCAAGGCTCCCATCTGCTCGCGGTTCCCGATGTCCGTGATGACCCCGCCCCAGGCGCTGCTGCCCTCGTAGCCCAGCAGGCTAAGAACGACGGCCTGCACCTTCATCAGGATGCAGGACAGCCAAAAGCCGGCCGCCACCTCCGACGAGAGCAGGTAACCGAAGCCAATGACAGAGAAGTAGACGTTGAAGCGAACCGGTACCGCGGCCGCCCAGGGCCTGTCGGCAAGGGCAGAATCCATGCTGGCCGAGATCGGAATCCCTGGTACGCTCGGGGAGTACGTGTGCAGGCCGTTGATGAGGTGCACGAGTAACACAACGCTAGCCCCCAGCCAGACCAGCCGATTCCCGAAGAACCACGCTGACGGGGCCCGCCCGGTGTCTCGCAGCACCTCAAGTGGGAATTGGACGAGAGGGAAGGCCAGCCGCTCCTCGTCGGCCCACTGCTTACGTACGAGGGCCGAGAGACAGATCATCATCAGCCACACCGCCCCAACGAGGATCAGCCAGCGCGAGAGTGGGATCCACCACGCGCCCCACGGCAACGAGGCCCCCTCGGGCAGCCCCTCGAAGAACCAGCTACCCGGCGCGCCGCTCAACCCCATCCATTGCGGAATGTGGCCCCAGATCAGCCTTTCCCACTGGTTGCCCATGCCCGCGAAGTAGTACGGGCTGGGCAGCGTCGGGATCAGGTAGCGAAGCAGACCCGATGAGGGGATACCTGAGGTGACCATGATGAGGATGTAGACGACACTCAGCTCGCGAGCGCTGAGAAAGGCACGCCCGCGGAGACGCTGCGCTGCCAGGTTCAGGGCCGATAGCAGCAGCAGCGCGGCTACCGCCCCGACGGGGAAGTGGTTGCCCGCCATGAAGGTGTTCTCGACGACGTAATCGTTATACGGGGTGACGGCGCAGAGCAGCCCTGCCAGGCAGAAGCCAAGCAAGACACTTCGCGAGGTGATGCCATTATCCCGCTGACGCGCGCTTCTCTCCGCGTGTGAGGCGCGCGCCTGCTCTTCCCGCATGGCCACCGCTCACCTGGTGATCGGCGTGCTCGCGTTGAGGCGGACACGACCTGCCCCACGGGTGATACCTCGCGAGTCCTGCGCTCAACGAGGCCTTCCTCGTGACGCCGACCAGACAGCCCTGATATCGCCCATGACTTCCGCAACTGGCGCGCTTCGTCCTGTGTTGACTCAGTGCCTGCCTTGGCGCTAGTCCGAGCCAAAGGCTTCCGGCTATGCCTCCACCCAGGTAGCCCGTCGCAGCCGGATGGCGGCATGCCGGCGAGCCCTGCAACGAACGGCCAACTCCGCTGCTGTATCCGCCGAGATCCGGCGCTCTGCTGGACGCCTGGTGCGAGGGAAAGGCAGTCCGCCCCGGAGCGCCTCCTCAGGTAGGACCTCGCGCGCGTCACGCGGAATCTGGACATCTGAGGTCGATTCCCGCCCGGGCCGGCTCGGCGGAACGCGCCTACTCAGAAGCTGGCACGGGCGCGGCGCTCTCCTGAGTGGGACCGCCGGAAGCATGTCTCTCTAGGAGTGTGCGATGGGAAGCAAGTCAGGACGCGGCATGTCACGGCGTGAATTCCTGCGTCAGGCAGCGGCAGGCGCAGTCGTCGCTGCCGGGGTGACCTCAGGAGCGGAGCGGGCGGCCGTCGGCGCCCAGGCGCAGTCAGGCCCAACTACCCCGCAGACCCCAGAGGCGGCGCCGCTGCCTCGAGGGGTGAAAGTCGTATGGGATCTGGACAAGGCCTATCAGGAGACAACGCCGACTCGCGCCCGGGTCTGCGTCAATGGCCTCTGGCGCTGGCAGCCGGCTAGAGACGCCGCGGACGCTGTGCCTGTCGGCGACTGGGGTTACTTCAAGGTTCCGGGAAGCTGGCCGGGGGTCAGCGACTATATGCAGGTGGAGTGTCAGACGGTCTACCCGAACCCGCACTGGAAGGACGAGAAGCTCGAGGAGACCACCGGTGCCTGGTACCAGCGCGAGCTCACCATCCCCAGCGACTGGACCGGCCGGCGCATTGCGCTGCATGCGGAGTATGTCAACTCCTATGCCGTCGTCTACATCGACGGGAAGAAAGTCGGCGAGATCCGCTTCCCGGCTGGTGAGGTGGATCTCACTTCCGTGTGCCAGCCCGGCCAGAAGTGCGTGCTGAGCATGTCGGTCCTGGCGATGCCGCTGAAAGGCGTGATGATGTCCTACAGCGACACATCGGCGGCGAAGGAAGTGAAGGGTTCTGTCCAGCGCCGCGGGCTCTGCGGCGACGTCTACCTTGTCAGCAGTCCCGCGGCCGCGCGCATCACCGACGTGAAGGTGGACACGTCGGTGCGCAAGGGTGAGATCACGGTCGGAGCCGCGCCTCAGGGACTCGCCGCAGATAAGACGTACTCTCTGTGTGGGGAGATCATGGAGAACGGCCGCCGCGTGCGGGAATTCGTGAGCAAGCCGTTCCGCGCGAGCGACCTGAAGGATGGGCACGTCGCCTTCACCGATCAGTGGAAGGCGGACAAGCTCTGGGACCTCCACACGCCCGGGAACGTCTACGACCTCAGCCTGTCACTCGTGGAGGCAGGTGGGAAGGCGGTGGACACCGCGCTTCCGGTGCGCTTCGGGTACCGCGAGTTCTGGATCGACGGCAAGGACTTCTACCTGAATGGCACCCGCATCTACCTCTCCTCGATCCCGATCGACAACGCGCAGGTGGGGGCGACGGCGGCCAACTATGAAGGGGCGAGGGAGACGCTGGAGCGGATGAAGAGCTTCGGAATCAACTTCGTCTACACCCACAACTACGGCTGCGAACCGGGGACGCACCTCAGCTTCGAGGAGATCCTGCGCGCGGCAGACGACGTGGGGATGCTACTGGTGCTCTCGCAGCCGCACTTCGGCCAATACGACTGGAAGGCCGAGGACGCGGACAAGAGCAACGGCTACGCGCGGCATGCCGAGTTCTACGTGCGCGTGGCGGGCAACCACCCCTCGGTCGTCGCGTACGCCATGAGCCACAACGCGACCGGGTACGACGAGGACGCCAACCCGGACATGATTGACGGGCTGCAGCGGCCGCACAACCCCTGGTCCGACCGGAATGCGGAGCAGGCGCTGCGGGCGGAAGCCATCGTGAAGGAGATGGACCCGGGCCGCATCGTGTACCACCACTCCTCGGGCAATCTCTCGTCTATGCACACCATCAACTTCTACCCGAACTGGGCGCCGATCCAGGAGCTGTCGGACTGGTTCGAGCACTGGGCCACTAAGGGCGTGAAGCCGGTCTTCACGTGCGAGTATGCGGCGCCGTGCACGTGGGACTGGACGATGTACCGGGGTTGGTACAAGGGCGAGCGGACCTTCGGCAGCGCTACCGTGCCGTGGGAGTTCTGCGTCGCGGAATGGGACGCGCAGTTCCTGGGTGACCGGGCCTACCGGATGAGTGAGCGGGAGAAAAGGAACCTGCGCTGGGAGGCCAAGCAGTTCCGGGAGGGCAAGCTGTGGCATCGTTGGGATTACCCCACTGACATCGGGTCGAGCGCCTTCGAAGATCGGCACACGGTCACGGCCCGCTACATCACGGACAACTGGCGCGCCTTCCGCACGTGGGGAATGTCGGCGAATTCGCCGTGGGAGTACGACCCGTTCTGGACGCTGCGCGAGAACGTGGATCGAAGTCGCAAGGAGTTCCGGGTTGACTGGGAGCGCCTGCAGCGTCCGGGGTTCAGCCCGGACTACCTCGAGCGGACGTTCGAGGCGATGCCCCAGAGCTTCGCGCGCACCGACTGGATCCCCAACGCAGACGGGCAGGCCCTGCTCCGCAACAACATGCCGCTGCTGGCCTACATCGCCGGGAAGCCATCCCGTTTCACGAGCAAAGACCACAACTTCCTGCCGGGCGAGACCATCGAGAAGCAGCTCATCGTCATCAACAACTCCCGCGAGGCGGTGACGTGCGAGTGGGAATGGTCCGCCAACTTGCCGCAGCCCCAGTCCGGCCGCGGACGCGTCAGCGTGCCGACCGGCGAGCAGGCACGCATCAGCATCTCCTTCGCCGTGCCGTCGGTTGGTGGTACCTACGAGCTCACTGCCACCGCCCGGTTCAGCACCGGCGAGGTCCAGACGGACTCGTTCGCGATTCACGCGCTACCGCGGCCGGCTGCCCTGCACGCGGGCGCGAGGATCGCCCTGTTCGATCCGAGGGGCGAGACTGGGAAGCTACTGACAGATATGGGCGTTCGCTTCCAGTCGGTGGCGGCGACGGCGGGCCTCTCCGGGTACGACCTCCTCGTCATCGGCAAGGGAGCCCTGACCATTGATCAGCCCGGCCCCGATCTGAGCCGGGTGCGCGAGGGACTGAAGGTGATCGTCTTCGAGCAGACCTCGGAGGCGCTCGAGAGGCGGCTCGGTTTCCGGGTGACGGAGTATGGACTGCGTCAACTGTTCCCGCGCGTGCCGGGCCACCCGCTTCTGGTGGGAGTAGAGGAGGATCATCTGCGTGACTGGCGCGGGGAGGCGACGCTGCTGCCACCGCGCCTGAAGTACGAGATGAATGATGAGGTGTTCAACGGCGCGCCGACGGTGAGGTGGTGCGACATCCCTGTTACGCGCGTGTGGCGCTGTGGCAACCACGGCAACGTCGCGTCGGTGCTCATCGAGAAGCCGGCGCGCGGGGACTTCATGCCGATCCTCGACGGCGGGTATGCGCTGCAGTACAGCCCGCTCATGGAGTACCGCGAAGGCAAGGGGATGGTCCTCTTCTGCCAAGTGGACGTGACGGGGCGGAGCGAGAGCGACCCAACCGCCGAGGCGCTCACTCGCAACCTCGTGCAGTATGCGGCCTCGTGGAAGCCGGCCCCGCGACGCGCGGCGCTCTATGCCGGTGATGCCGCGGGTCGGAAGTACCTGGAGGCGGCCGGTGTCGCAGTGGGATCGTACGGTGGCGGCGAACTGGCGGCCAACCAGATGCTGATCGTTGGGCCTGGAGGCGGGCCGCAACTCTCGCGAAGCGCAAGGCCGATCGCGTCGTGGCTCCGGGCGGGCGGGAGCTTGCTGGCCATCGGGCTCGACGAAGCGGGAGCGAACGCGTTCTTGCCGTTCCACGTGAGCATGAAGACGGAGGAGCACGTCGCCGCCGCGTTCGCGCCGGCCGAGGTTGGCTCACCACTGACGGGAGTAAGCTGCGCGGACACGATGAACCGCGACCCGCGCGAACTCCCTCTCGTGACGGGAGGCGCGTCGGTCGTGGGGAACGGTGTGCTGGCGTTGGGCGAGAACGCCCGCGTCGTCTTCTGCCAACTGGCGCCGTGGGAGTTTGGTTGGCAGCAACCACTGCGCAGCGCGGAGGCGCCACCGCTGATGAATCTGAAGCGGACGTACCGGCGGACGAGCGTCCTGCTGGCCCGGCTGTTGGGCAACTTGGGAGCGGGCGCCGCCACGCCGGTGCTCAGCCGCTTCAGTCAGCCAGTGGCGCCTGGGGATAAGCGCTGGCTGGAGGGGATGTACCTCGACCAGCCGGAGGAGTGGGACGACCCGTACCGGTACTTTGGCTGGTAGCGCGGACGCGAGTCAGTGTGCATGTTAAGTGGCGATGGGACGCCTCAGACAGCCCTGCAGGCTTGCCTGTGAGTCCCGGACATTCTACCATATGGGACCTTTGGGCGGCACGTTCGGGTGCCCTTCCCTTCTCAGGAGTGTCTGCCCATGTCAAATGGCGATGGGACACCTCCGACAGCCCTGCAGGCTTGTCTGCAAGTCCTGGGCATTCTACCATATGGGACCTCTGAGACGGCGCCTTCGAGCGCCACCAGCAGGTCTCTGATGGCAGGATGATGCTCACCCGCCGGCAAGCTCAGAGGCCTGTGAGGGGTGTCTCATCGCCATCTGACATGGACACCGTGACTCGTATCCCATCGGCAGGCGCCCCCGGACCGATTCGCGCAAGCGACAGCGTCGCGGATCTCCTGTGCGTTCTGCCTGGCGACTGCCGCGAACCAAGGGAAGATGACCTCGAATGTCTCGGCCGCCGATCCCGGAGCATCTGCGCGCTGGAAGAAGAACATCAGTGTATACGCACGGTCGACCGGAGGCATCAGGTCGGGTAGGAAGTGATGCAGCGCCTTGCTGTTCGCCACCAGCACTGATCTGGACAGTGTGAGACCGGCGTCTCCCTTGTACGCCTCTATGATCTTGCCGATCTGTCTGCCGACATCCCGTGCGCTTGGGTCATCCAGATCGAGTACGCTCCGTCCGTAGAAGGGCGCCGCATGCTCGAACATAGCCCGAGCATTCGGTGCGAACTCACTGGAATCCCGAAGCTTCGCATTGCCCGGACCCATCCGATGAAGCCCCCAGGCAGCCAGCGTCGCGTAGAGCATCTCGAGGTAGGTCTCATCCCCGCTGGCACTGGCTGCATCGGCGTGCTGTCGCATCCGTTCCACGGTGCGCAGGTGGAAGTGGAGGCTTGGCCCAGAGAAGCGGTTCGCTTCCCTGAATCGCGTGAGGCACCGTGAGAAATGCGATGAGAGATCAGCGACTCGTTCCGCCGTCCGGGTCTTCGTGGAGTCTCGCATCCGCATTCTTCGCCTCCCTCAGGCACTAGCCCCGGGCTCACTGTTGCCGGTCTCGGATAAGGTACAGCCCAAGGCTCCCTAGGTCCTGCCCACCGATCAATGTGCCATCCCGACATGAGCCCCAGACCCAGAGCTTCCGTCCGTCTGCCGCGCTTTCACAGCCCGGCTTGCGTGCTCGTGTTGTCCAGAAACTCATCTGGCTTCCAGGATGCTCGTGCAGCCTCTCTCGTGGTATCCTCGGCACTTGCTGCTACCCCTATTGCGGGAGGCTAGCGAGGATGGAAAGGGATGCTGAGCGGGGAGTAGACCGACTCAGCGAGGAAGGAAACCGCCCAGAAGTGCCCGGATAGGATCATTGGGGAGCACAGGGGCTAAGACAGGACGCTCAGACTGCGGTCTCACAGGCGCCCGACGCCTGCAGGAGGAATCGAAGCTGGAGCTGGGGCCACACCCGGACCGCCGCGCCGGCGCTGTTTACCGTCGCCCTCCTACCTCAGCCCCACGCTCGCGAAGCTCACACACGACTGCGTCTGTGGGTCCACCGCCTGGCGGTAGCTCAGCAGCCGGCCCTCCGTCACCGACGCGGCCCGCAGCAGCGCGTACATCGCCGGGAAGCCGCAGACGTTGTAGCGGTCCTTCTCTTGCGCCAGCAACTGGTACAGCCCGGCCGCATCTCCTGCCTGCACTCTCTCCAGCAGCGCAGTGTCGTGCCGTCGCGAGAGTTCGAGTCGAGCCTGCGTGAGCGGCCCTTGATCCCCGAAGCGCGCTCCGATGTGGCTCAGGTCAGCCGATGCGATCACTGCCACCTGGCGCGGGTCTGAAGCAAGGAGATCGCGCAACGCGCCCATGAACGTGGACGCGGCCTCGCTGTCTTGGGGGCTGCTGACTTTCGGCCCGCGGCGGTGGTAGCTGCCGCAGAGGATGGGCAGGATGGCGGGCGGCTCGACCTCCCGGTATAGGAAGTGCAGCATCACCGCCTGGAACTCGATACTGTGCTCGTTCCGGTGCAGGAACTCGTCTGCGAACACATCGAACGGAGCGGCCGCCGCAAGGTGGTCTATCAACTCGCGGTCGGAGTCGAGCGCACCAAAGGGTGTTTCGAACGCCTTGCGTGTAAGCACGAAGGGCGTCTCGCCGCCGCTGTGGGCAATGCCGAGAATGATGACGACATCGGGCCGCTCTGTGCCCGACAGTAGCTTGTAGGCCGAGGCGTACCCCTCAGCCGCGCCGCGCATATCGTAGTGCGGTGCGATGAGCAGCGGGCGCTGGGAGTCGAGCGTGAAGTCGTGCGGCAGAGACGCCGCCTCCAGCAGCGGCTCCCAGTCCCGCACGAACGCCGCGGCGGCCTCCGCGTATGCCTTCCCGGCATGTGTCGCCCTTCGGACCGGATGGGCACGAAACTCCGCCTCCAGTTGTGATCTGCGCGCCCGGAAGCGCGGGCTCTCCAGCAGCAGCGCCTCCTCGAGTTGCGCGAGCAGCTGCTCGATACGGTCGCTTGTCAGCAGCGTGCCGAAGCGCCGGACGTAGCTGAGCTGCGCCTCGCGCACTGTATGTGTGCCATCGAACTGGCTGATGAGGAAGGCGACATCGGCCGGGACCATAACCTCCTGCGCGGCCAGACCCCGCGGATCGCGCAGCAGGAAGCCCTGCCGAGCCCCTGACTGCACGGGAACGACTTCCAGCGGTCTGATCTTCGGCTTCTCTTCCGCCATAGGTGGCTCGCCTCCGCCATCGTAGTATACCGCGGTGACCGCCCAGACCCTCGCGGCCGCTGCGCGCTGCCATGCGATGGGCTCACCTTCATGTGGGATTTCCCGGCGGATGAGGCGGAGCGATTCATTCCCGTCTCGCTGATCTGGCGCAGCGCGCCACGCCACTGCCACCTGCGCCTCGCCCGTACCCAATGGCGACCCGGTGCCTGTCTCGAGGGCAGTCTAGCCGCCGTCCTGCCCTGGCAGGCCCCCGCCGATGCCGGATCGGCGGGCCTAGTCGTCATGGCCCCGCCGCGCGGTCGGGGTGCGATCGCGCGATTCCTCTCCGGGCTCCTGCGTCTCTAGGCGTGGGGCTACAACCAGCTGTCTCAGCTAGGTACGCACGCCGAGCACCCTCCGAGAGGGAGTCTGAGGTCGGCGTCGTAAGTGGCACACGGTCGTGTGTGCCACCTGGCCATCCGCTCTGAGAAGTGTTCCTGCTGGGGCTCCGGACGTAGGATTGGGCTTCGCCGACGCGGTTTGTGTTCGGCGTTCGTGCCGGCATCGCCGCAAGCTACTTGTCCGATCTCATCAGCACGCCGGAGGCGGAACATGAGAACTCAGAGAGTTCCCGTCCGGGCCGCACTGGTTCGGGCGCTCCTGCTCACCGTCGCCCTCTGCCTCGCAGTCTGGCCCGGTGCACGCTGGGCCGCCGGGGAAACCGCGGCCACGGACGCCAGGCCTGCAGAGGCCGCGCTGGCGGCCGCGCAACCGGCCTTGGAGGTGACCGCCTCGGGCAAGGGCATCACCATCTACGCGGAGGGGGTGCAGGCCGATGAGCTGTTCGCGAAACTGGCGCGCGCGGCCGGAGTCGGCATCATCGTGGACGACACCGTCGGGCGCCGCGAAGGTGACAAGTTCACCTCCCGCTTGCTAACCATCAGCCTGACGAACAAGAGCATCGACGAGATCATCAGCTCGATCTGCACGACCTACGGGCTCTCGCATGCGCACGTCGGCAACGTCTACATGATCAGCGAGGGGATCCCGAAGAACCCCTCCTCCTACCTGATGAGTGACATCGACTCGGTGACCACGGAATACGTGCTCTCCTCGGAGGCGAAGTCGCTGCTACCCGAGTTCCTGCAGGCGCACGTGAAGGTGAATGACGGGAAGAACGCGGTGGTGTTCTCCGCGCCGCCCGAGGTGCTGGCGAAGTTCCGGGAGGATATCAAGCAGTTCGATGTGCCGGCCTCGCAGATCATGATCGACGTGCTCATGGTGGAGTTCTCGGAGACGGCCGCCCGGCAGCTCGGCTTCGACTTCCTTTGGAGCAACGCGGGCCGCAGCCTCGCCACCTCCTCCGGCACGGGGGAGTTGCTCTACCACGTCGTGAGCACGCTGCCCAACGAGTTCGCCACGACGATCCGGGCACTTCAGGAGACACGGGCGGCGCGGGTACACGCCAACCCGCGCATCGCTACCGTGAGCGGGCAGAAGGCAAGCATCTTTGTCGGGCAGCAGCGCTATCTACGCGAGCCGGTCGAGATCGCCAACTACCAGACGCTCAACTTCATCGACGCCGGCATCAAGCTCGACATGACTCCCTGGACCGGGGGCGGAGGCGAGATCATCTCCGACATCGCGGCCGAGGTCAGCGTGATGAGCGCCCCGGACCCGATCACCAGGCTGCCGGAGAAGAGCACCCGGCGCGTCACGACCCAGGTGCGGGTCCGGCAGGGGGAGACCATCATCATCGGCGGGTTGACGCAGCGCGAGCTGCAGTCCACGAAGACAAAGATCCCGGTGCTAGGCGATCTACCTCTGCTGGGGACGCTCTTCCGGAGTGAGGTCAAGACGGAGACCAACACCGAGCTAGTCATCTTCATCACGCCTCGCGTCCTCACGGAAGCCGCGAGCTTGACGGAGGAGCAGAAGAAGCGCCTCCTGGAGCGATCTGTGGCGTCT
>Ga0315273_10011121_pt1 | contig 11506 bp, 13 predicted proteins | sample YL17G02_0_MG_FD_205753 | JGI IMG/M metagenome (GOLD analysis project Ga0315273, IMG submission 205753) | Sediment microbial communities from Yellowstone Lake, YNP, Wyoming, USA - YL17G02_0 | ecosystem: Environmental > Aquatic > Freshwater > Lake > Sediment | place: USA: Wyoming | collected... | reverse complement strand
GAAATCTGTTTTACGTAAATCCGAATATATCTTATTTTCGGTAAATTTTGGGATTGATTTTAATTGTTCTTTAACTTCACTAACTTCTTTGGTTTCGGCTTTATAAACTGGACTATTTAGCGTCTCACCAAAATCAACTGATTTTGTTTTATCAACGAACTGTTTAAGGATATCCTCTGATGATTTCGACTTATCCCTACCAGAATTACCCTTACCAGAATTACCCTTACCAGAATTACCTTTACCAGAATCACCCTTACCAGAGTCACTCTTATTTACTACTGATGTATTCTTTTCACCTTCTATGTAATTGTATATCATGATGGCAATCCACATTACTATTGCCAGTATGAACAAGTTAATAATAATAACGATAACTCCCATTTTATATTAGGTAAAATTATTAATCAAAAAATTAAATTATAACATCCTAATAACTTTCAATAATCCATTTCTTGCTTGGACCGCGTTCATATATTGTTTATTTTTTAAATAATCTATCATTTTCATCGTAAGCATAGAAACCCTATTTATATCCGTATTTGTTAGTTTGTGTAGAATTGTATTTATGGCGTATATTTCGTTTATATATACCTCCAGTTTCGTCTGTGTTTCTATATCGTTTTTATATTCATTTATGTATTCAAGAATATTATATAATCTCTTGTGATATAATTGTTTTTTCATCGTGTCTAGTATATCATAATTATTATTGAGATATTTATGTAAAACTGATTTAATTTCTTTATCATCAGAGAGAATATATATCCAAGTTAATTCTATTTCATCTGTAAGCATATTTTGTATGTCCTTTTTTGAATTGTTATTTATCCAAATTACAATGAATACAACTAAAAATAAAAGTATCAGGAACAGAAGTAAATAGTATATAGCATCCATTTTTAGTTAATAATAAATCCGTATATTTAGTTTTATTTTCTAAATAAAATGTCAGATGATATAAAAACGTCTAACGAAGCGAATTATACGATAAACCCAGAAAAACGTAAAGTGTTGAAATATTTTTTAATCTCACTGTTTATACTTATTATTATTATTCTTGCAATCTGGGGTATAAATAAATTAAATGAAAGTTCAAAAACGTTATATCCATAAAATATAAAACTAATTATTTATATTTTACAAAATGGGTAATGCTGGTTCAACTATAGCCAGTAATACAATCCAGAATATAACAAATTCAATGACGTCAATAGTAAATAATACAGCAATGCAATGCACAAATGAATTTGCCTCTACACAGAATGCAACAATTGTTGTTTTTAACACAGACAATGTTGAAATAAAACAAAATTTAACAGCTCAAGTTGGAACAGAATGTGTAAGTAATGTAAATACAATATCTGATGCGTCAACAATGATGTATCAGGAAATTGGTCAAATTGCGGAAGCAATTATGCAAGGTGGAAAAGGTGTTGCATCTGCGAGTAATGTTACACAATTGGTGACTAATCTTGCGACGACTATAGTCAATACATTTACTGCCGAGTGTGCAAACACATTTACAGCAAATCAATCTCTGAAAGTTTTATCCGTTACATCCAATAATAATAATTACATTAATCTACCAGAAAAACCAGAAGATGGTATATCAACGCCTGGCGACATTCTCACTGAAGGTAATAGTATGTATGTAGAACAGAATCAAGATATTAACTTTATCGGAACATGTTTAATGAATAATACTAACGTTCTTAGCGCAGCAACAGATCTCCAGACTATAATAGAACAATACGCAAAGGCCGAACAAACATCTATTCTTGGTCTTATTGCTCTCCTTGTAATTGCTACGGCTATTCTATTCTTCGTTATTTTTTATTTTGGAAGTAAATTGACAAAAACAAATATGATAATGATACTTGGATTAATTTTCGGTATTATTTTAATTTTCGGTGGATTTGTATTTTTCATAGGATGGATTATGACTGATTATTTTGGGGAACCAGAAACTGAATATAGGAAAGTATCACCCTACGATCAAGGTAAGTGGCAAGATGTGAATGAAGAAAACGGACCTGGGTTTTCGTGCGATAGAAGTACCCTAATAACACGAATAGGCGGGTTTACCAGTTGTGTAGCCGTAGATGGTCTTATGAAGCCTGAAGGAGATATTAAATATCCAGAACCATATTCAAAAGATAGTACTGATTTAGTTGGTACATATAGTATGAGTTGCGCCAATGATAGCTGGGATTTCGGCGGATTAGGTCTCGAACCAGGTTATTATTCCGCAAATCCCAACTTTTTATATGCACCAAATGGTAGTAATGATTGGAATAATGCAAATAATAAATATTCAAAAGAATCACTTGATAAACTCATAGAAGATGGAAAGCTGAAAGACTGGTTAGTAAATTACAAAGAACTAGAACAAGGTTTTTTAAATGTAAACAGTGTTGCTAAACCAGGGTTATGTTGTGAATATAGCGAAGATAGTAAATATTCGGTAGATATTAATAATCCATACCAATGTGTTAGTATTGATCAATTCTATAGCACTGCATGGCAAAAAGAGTCATATAATAAAAATAAAGTATCCGAACCAACATTAGACAGACAAACTGGTGGTTATATTGAACCTGATGCATATTATGGTCCAGTATATGACAATGGGGTAGAGATAAATTTATCCTGGAGTGACTTGGGCAGTAATCTAGACAATGAAAATTATAATGCGTGTATTGTCGATGGTGAATTGACACAAGATGAGAATTGTATTGCGTTATTTGAAACTACAATCAAAAACTATATGAGAACAGTTATTGTAAGGCAGGATAATACGAGTGAGGGCAATCAGAATGGTATTTATAATGAGTCTATATACAATGCATACTGGTATGGACGTGATGGTGTATTACGAACCGAAAAAGAACCATCTAGTCTAAAAGTAGAAAACCCAAAATATAGTTTCAAAACACCAACAGAGAATTTACGTAGTTATTCTTGCTGGGATAACAATTTGATTAGTATTAACAAAGCAGTTGTAAATGGTGAAACTATTGAATCCGTAAAATTCTACACCAGTGATATAAATCTTGACGGTATTAACATAAAAGGAACGAGACAATGTGTTCAAAAATCAGAAGAATACAATGATCCAAGTTTGGGATTTAATTGCATTGAATATAAGGTTAATGGTGGTTATAAACCCAGTATGTGCTGTCGTAAAGAAGTTCCAACCATTGGTTCTAACACTAAATGTATCTATAATGAACCATTAGGCGATCCGTATACATGTAAGCCTGGTGCTCTTACATCTTTCTGTGATTATTGTCTAAACTACAACGAGTCATTTTTTGGCGCTAATGAGCCTGCCTATCAAGATAAAATCAGCAATGCGGCAAAATTATGCTATCGTTATGCATATCCAACTGCTCAACAAATGAATAAAAATTATTTGAATGTAAATCCAAGTGAATTATCCAGTGTTCAACCTGAACGACAATTGCCTCAGTCTAGACGACCTTTCTAAATTTATAATTTAAATTATAAATTTAGCTCTAAAATTGGATCTAAGCAATAGTATTCTCCAATAACATATGATACTATCTCTTTATGAAGTTCTGATGAAATCGTATGTTCAACGGATTTTAAAGACGGCAACGTCTTATCAACGTTGGTGTTATAACTTGATATGAATGGCGGAGTAATTGCTTCCGAATAGAAATTTGATGATAATTGGTTGATTGTTAGTTCTCCCATCTCATAATCAAACAAATCATACGTCGATATTATATACTGTATTTTTCCTGTTATACGTTCTTCAATAACACCTTTTGCCTTGGCATTGACATCTTTATATAAGTAATTTACCAGTTCAGTGATATACATTCTAAATAATCTTGAATTAAACGCCATTTTAATCGTATAATAGGTTATTAATATTTCAGTTATCGTTAAATATATCTGTAGTTTGTAATATAGAATATATTCTCCAGAATAATTGATCCCACAACTTATAAGTGTTATTATTTCCTTTAGAAATGTAAAATCGTTTTTCTGCGTGTATATTTTTTATAGATTCACACAGAAGATTTTTCTCTATTGATATAATATCAATTACTTCTATATAATCTGGTAATCCCATCGCCTTTTCCAAAAATAGTTCTCGAATAAAAGGAGGATATACCGGTTTTAATTTTATAAATATCACCAAATGTGGGCTTGGATGGCAATTTCTTGGTTTATATATATCAAAATAATAGGCGTCACCGTCAGTATCGTTATCAATAAATGGGCTAAATACATCCAATGATTCTTCTGACCATTCTCTAAATGCTGTCTTAATTAGTGTTGAATCTTTATAGTTATACCCACCACCAAAATCGCATATGCATCTGAAAGTATGGTCTATTCCAAAAAAATACCAAAGTTTATTATTCCATATAGTCCACGGAATAACAGATCCTCTTGGTCTAAATGATTTTTTACCCTTTCTACATGATTTCTGAAAATTAATCCATAATGTGTTTAATTTATCCCTATCAATGTTACCTCTCATTGTGAGTTAATTTCATATCTTTTAATCCTTATTTAAGTTCTTCTATAGTGTAAATCATTCTTAAATATCTCAAAATATCCGCCTTGTATGCTATATTCTTATTTAGGTTCTTTTCAAGTTTCCAATTATAATTAAAAATCCCCATCAAATCGCCAAACTTTGCACCAGTTTGATCGCTATAATTGTTTCCATATCTTTTTTGGAAAACTAATGCTGCCGCCAACGTGCTGGTATTTAAATGTTTGAATTTTGGTAATATCTTTGACAAAAGTTCAACGTAATTTCTTGATGCATCCTTATCTGAATATTCTGGATAATACGCAAGCGCATTACTTAAACTCGCTGTCTGTTCCTCAATTCGAGAAGGACCATCAAAATTTGTTGTAATTGGAATTTCCGATCCCATATAACCTTTTTTTATGGCATCCATTTTTATAGACGGAAGAAAAAAATCATATGTAAAACAAATGATAAATTACGGAGTAAATATAAAAGACGGAAGAAAAAGAGAAATAGAAACAGAGAGTTCAAACAGTATAAAAGTTGATAAATCTGGACGATTTATTCCATCTATTGCACCTCCTATTCCCGGACGTTTTACGATAAGCTCATTAAAAGAGATGACAGAAACAGAACAAGTCCCGGAAGGAGATTTTACAAATGTCGAAGATATACGCCTGCTTAACGATGGTCGTGTTGTTGTAAGTAGAGTTTTTAACTCCTATGATGAAGCCGTAAATAACATATCACGAAATGGTGACATGGGAAAAACATGTGATTTTTGTGGTTCAAAGTTTCATCGTAAAGGCTATAAATTGGTATGTCCATATTGTTACTATGAAAAGCAATAAAACACGGTTTAAAATGTTTATAATTGATTATATAAATATTCCTTTTGTTAGAAAAATGGATGCAGAATTATCCCAATGTTTAAAAGCAATATCTATCCAGAAACCATATAATACTTCAGAACTGACCAGTTCTGATGATCCATATATTCTAACAACATCTTATGGACCAAAAGCAATATGGAAAATAGTTCAAGGTAATCTATCTACATTTTATTCAGAATACGCTCAAATAGTCCATGATAACACACAAGGGAATTACTGTATATGTGAGATTCCATCAAAAACATGTCCATTTATATTACATGGAACTCTTAGATTCTATTTGAATAAAAATGATGATTTTGAAGTTTTTTTGAGACATATGATACATTGTGTGCAGATAACCTTTAAAGAAACATTATCTTTATCAGCAAATGAAATTGAGTTATTATGTATTATTACGCATAGTGATGATATGATTAAAATCGATGGAGAATATATATGGCAATTTTGTATATATTTTCCGTATTGTGTCGTTGATGTTCATTATCAAACCACAAAATTACGTTCTTTGGTCATTGAAAAATTCAGGGCAAATAACGTATTTTCCTCACTCCAACAACAACCGATAAATGATTGGGATACAGACAGGGTTCGTCGTGAAGAGGGTGCAATTCTTTCCGATATACCATACGGTCAAGTACCGATGTATTTAAGTAGAGATAAACCAAACACACAAGCCCTTAAATATCAAGGGGTGTATAGATTTATTCCCGAAGATTGCATCGAAGAAGATGCTGATGATTATGATACTCATATTCCATTGAACGATAATACATTTTTACCAATAAATCACTCATATATACAACAGCGCATCATTGATTCTGGATTTCTCGATGAATTTCAAGAAATGAACACAGAAGACGCAAATAAAGATAATGAGGATTGTATATTTTGGTTGCCACTGATTTTATCAGTTCATTTTTGGAAACGTGTCTCGACGCCTAAGAATGACGAAAGCGAAGAAGAATTAAGAAGAATGTTGCATACACGAGTGGACGATGCGGATCAAAAAATAGCAAAAACAATGATCAATATAATTAGTCCGGATAGGCTGAATAAATCATATTTTCGCCGTGAAATTGGAAAAAGTTTATATTCCGTTTATTACGGGAGCGATAACGGCCTTGATGTATGGAAAAAAATGTGTGATCCGCAATATCACGAAGAGTGTGAAGCTAATTATCCGACATTTGCAGTAGGCAATTATTTAACAATTAAAACTCTCGCCTGGTATGCAAAGGAAGATTCACCGAGCGAATATGGAGCATGGCATTATGAATGGTGTAAAAGTAGCTTACAAAACGCAACATCTGGACTCGAGGCAGATGCAGCTGATGCATTTTGGCATATATATTGGTTAGACTTTATATGCCCATCTAGAAATAGGTTCTATTGTTTTAAGAATAATGGGTGGTTTAGCTCCGATAACGGATTTTGTATTTCTATCTTGATAAGTAGAGAATTTCTTAACAAATTTGAGTTTTATAGAACGCAGTTATCAGGTCTAAATGAAACTTTAGAAGATCCTAACATTAAAATGGGAAATGAAATATTAATAAAGAAGGTGACTATGTTGATTGCGAAATTGAAAAAGTCTATATTTAAGTCAAATATATTGAAGGAATTACAGGAATGTTTTTATGATGAAAATGCAAAACAATTGATGGATGAAAATCCAGCCTATTTCAGAGTAGCAAATGGTGTAATTGAGTGTTGTGAAAAAGAAGCGGTATTTAGACCTGGAAAACCAGAGGATTTTATAAGTAAATTTAATCCCATTATATATCCAGAACATTTCCATTGGGGGCATCCAACAGTGTTAAAATTTAAACTATGGATAAAAAAGATTTTTCGTGATACTCAACTTGTTGAACACTTTTTTAAAGATTGTTCTTCGTTTTTATACGGAAAGAACTCAGAAAAATATTTTCGCATTTATTCAGGTGATGCTGGAAACAATTCAAAGTCTATGATAATAAAGGCGATAAAATTGGCACTGGGGGTATATTATATAGATTTACCAAACAGTGTTTTTACAGGTGTAGAAAGAGATGGACCTTCTCCACACTTAGCACAGGCAAAGGGTTCAAGAGTAGCAGTGGCGCAAGAACCAGATGACAGTGATGAATTTAAAGGGGGTCCAATTAAGAAATTCACTGGTGGTGATTCTTTCTTTGCGCGTAATAATTTTTCTGATGGCGAGAGTATAGTAGCCTCTTTTAAGATCATTCTTGTTTGTAATAAAGTTCCGGTTATTCCATCTGGCGGTCAAGCTGTAAAGAATCGCCTGCTTATATTTCCATTTACATCGGTGTGGTCGCATGATGCGCCAGAATCTGAAGAAGAACAATTACGAACTGGAAAATTTAAAGATGATCCATTCTTCGAGAACGAACTTCCTGAATTATCTAAAGGTTTGTTATGGATAATGGTCAAGACATTTGAAAAATACAAACGAGAAGGATTAAAAGATACCCCGAGATTAGTTAAAGAATACACGGATAAATATTGGGCTGAAAATGATGTTTATAATCTTTTTATTGAAGAGTGCTGTGAGTGGATATACAAAGATAAAGAAAAACAATATATAGATGATAATATTGCATTAACCAATGGTCAAATTTATAATGACTTTAAGTTATGGCATAAGGAAAATTACCCCTCTACGAAAATACCAGTTTCTCCTACTGTTAGGATCGAACTTATGAAACGGTTAGGGCCGCAGAAAAATCGAAAATGGTTTGGTATAAGATTAATTCCTAAGGGTGAAAAAGAGGGAATTGCTATTCTATGATTATTTTATTATTTATTTAAATAATAAAACTATTAGTAACTAATTTTTTTATTATCTAAAATCATTAACAATGTCTCTTGGATGGAGTCTCCTGGTATGGCTAGCTATTTTTCTAGCCGTATATATAGTATTGAGAGCATCCAGAATAGCAACAGTTCCATCGCTCATTTTCGGTCTATTGATTGGTTATATTTTCTTGATCATATTTGTTCCGTTGACCACGGGGGTTGAAAGTGAAGGCGGATGGGTTTTTATTTATGCAATTATTATGTTCCTTACCCCGTTATTCATTATTTTGTATCTTGCACTATTAATTGTTAAGTATGTTCCAAGAGTTGAATCGAGAAATCCGTTTAAAATAGTATCTTAAACATTAGTGAATTGAAATAAAATGGAACACTATGTAATAGGAGATAAGATATTTTTTTACGTTTATTACTTCGATGATGATGGTTATGATAAATACAAAGAAATTTCAGGAGTTATTATTGAAAAAATTAACGGCTATGGATTCAACGTTAAAGCATCTGCTTATGTATGTTGTGACGAAGTTCATGATATACTATCACAGGAATTATCAGTAAAAAATGATAATAAACTTATTTCTGTATCATATAGTGAAGTTATAGATCATGTATCAAAAGCTAATGTTAACAAATTATCCACTTTTGATGCATTGAAGAATAAATGGGAAAGACTTGTTTTTAGATATGTTGATGTTTGCGAAGGTGTAATTACTAAGACTTACAAAAAGGGTAACATGGGCGATGCATATAGTGATATTTCAGTTGATTATCTTAATATTTATAATTTTTCCGTTCATCATTGTTGGTTTCATAATGATATTATTGTATTAGATAAACCGATGATTGTTGGTATAGTCGATCATGATTCATTTAAGACCTGGAGTTTTTGCGATGAAAGACTTTATCAATTATGGTGGATCATATGTAAGACTAATGGAAAGGAATATTACAATAAATCTAGATTTTCTAAAATAATCGATGACTATAAAATAATTGCAGATTATGTAATAAATGAAAAACGTGATACTAAAGAAAACTTTGAAGAAAGTTTCAAAAGTAAAATTTTATGGTTTAAGTAATTTTGATTAATATTTTTGTTATACTATAAAAATGACTTGTTTATCTTGTAACAAAAAAGTCTCAAGAGTTAATACCTCTTTCCAACGCACATCTACTCCGCCTGTTCCTTCACAGTTACCTGCGTTTGCAACAACACTCACAAAAACCTGGATGGTTCAGAAGCAAGTTAAATATTCCGAAGTTAATATAACTAAAGAAAGGCGTAACTTAGAATCCGCCTATGGTATTGTGACAGATTCAAAAAATAGCAAAAGCAATGCAAAGAAAAAATAACATAACTGATTTTTTAATTATAAATTTATAACTAAAAATCATGGCGCCAAAGATTAACATTGTTGATGGATCTAAAATTAAGACTCTACCTGTTGAAAATAAGACTGCGAAAAATGATACTAATGTGAAGTTTAACGAAATGGCAATTAAATATGAATATCCGAACGGAGAAGTTGATAATTTGCGAATTGAACTACCATTTATCAAAAGTTATGGAATTAAGAAGATGGAACGTGAAGGTCGTATTGATTATTCACTACTATTGGTATTTCCGCTGTCCGATCCGAAAGTCAAAAGTTTCGTGGATAACTGGAATTCTGTGACTTACGAAACTATTAAGACTAGGGTATTTGAGAACAAGGCAAAGTTAGGAATTCCAACCGCAAAACTTGAAACAATTGATGTTCATTTCAAGAACCAAATGTACGTCCCAATTGACCAATTAACTGGAGATATCATTGAAGATCGTGATCCACTCATGTATGTGAGATTACTCAATTTTGATAAACTCAAATCTCGTTTCTACGGACTTGATGGAAAACAAATAAACTGGGATAAATTGTATGATGTTGAAATTACACATGCACCCATTATTCAATTACGTCAGGTATTTTTTGGAACACAGAAGGTTATACGAATTCAAATGGATGAAACAATTATCAAGTCAATTAAAACACGAAAAGATGCAGAATCGTCACAGAAAGACCTTGCACGCAGGGTCTTAGAAGAAGATCCGGATGCACTAAAGGTTTTATCTGAACAAATTTCATCATTGGTCGTGACTGAATCAAAGGAAGTGAAACATAAAGAGCCTGAAGAAGTTAAGGAAGTTGATAAAGAACCAGAATCTGCGTCATATGAGGATTTTATTCAAAGCAGTAAAAAGGTTGAAAAGCGAAAACCCGTAAAAATCGAAAAAAAGAAAGATGATGATGATGATGATGTTACCCCACCACCACGCATGATAAAATAAATTTAACATTTATGTTAAATTTATAACACTCTCCTGTAGATACGAAATGCTTCGTCTACAATAGATAATTTCGTTGAATCAAAATATTTGTTTATTTCAGAACGTTTTACCCATCTTTTTGTTTTTATCTCAAAATTATCTACATCCACTGGTAATAATGGTTTATCCTTAAATACAAATACCCATAGTTTTGTCTCGTATGTGAATCCAATCGATGAATTATTATAAAATGTGATTGGTGAATCAGAAATAGAATTTTCTGGCATATATGTTAGTCCAGTTTCTTCAAGAAATTCACGTTTCGCACATTCTACATGCGTTTCTCTTGATGTTTCTTGTTTTCCCTTCGGAAATAACCACTCAGTTTCCGGTCGTCCATAAGATGTGTTGTTGCACATTTCCCACACTTTTTGTTGATTATCTTCAAACCTCAATGTGGCATAGGTTGCATCGCCATCCGGTGATATATTGTTATATAATGCAATAAATCTCTCTGGTTTATACATTATCTTTTTTATTGACAAAAGTTCATCTTCTGTCATCTCCCTGAATAAACTTATTAACTGGGACTTTCTATACCAACCTTTTATAAAGTTTATAAAGTCTGGACTGTATTTTCTTTGTATAATTAACACACTCTCATCAATAGAACATATTGCGATAACTCCATATGAAATAATTCTTTTCGTTCTGTGTGGATTATATATTATTGTTCGATCTATAAGGTCTGAATAATTTTTGAACATCCTTTACAAAATAAATCTTATCTTTTATAATAAAACATTTATTGTATAAATTAGTATAAATAGACAAATTCTATTTAAAATGGAGACAACTAAGGTGGATAAGTCATTTAATCAACTTATGGATGTTATTCAAAAGGTTATTGATTTGAAGCAAAGAGGAAATATTGTATCTACAAATCCAATCTACAAGTATTTCAGG
>Ga0315273_10011120_pt1 | contig 11506 bp, 11 predicted proteins | sample YL17G02_0_MG_FD_205753 | JGI IMG/M metagenome (GOLD analysis project Ga0315273, IMG submission 205753) | Sediment microbial communities from Yellowstone Lake, YNP, Wyoming, USA - YL17G02_0 | ecosystem: Environmental > Aquatic > Freshwater > Lake > Sediment | place: USA: Wyoming | collected... | reverse complement strand
TAATCTCTGGTGGACGTGGCACCCCAAAGCCCGCAGCCTCTATATTTCCCTCGATCCCAAAGTGTGGGAGCAAATGGAAAATAACCCTGTCAGGATGTTGGAGACTGTGTCGCCGGAAAAGTTATTAGAGGCATCAGAAAACCCCAGCTATATGACAATGTATACTCAGATCATGCAGCAGTTCGACGAATACATGAATGACAGGACTCCCGACGAAAGGGTACAGGTCTCTCAGGCAATCAAATGGTCTTCACCGATTGCGTATTTCTCTGCCGAATACGGCCTTCATGAATGCATGCCCATCTATTCGGGGGGGTTGGGTACGCTCTCCGGTGATCATCTAAAAACCGCCAGTGATCTCAATATTCCGCTTGTGGGTATAGGCCTTCTTTATAAGAACGGCTATTTCAAACAGGTTATTGATAAGAACGGCATCCAGATAGAGGAATATCCAGAGAATGAATTCCCCATGATGCCTGTTCAAATTGTTCGGGACGACATGGGAAATGAAGTTCAGATATCTCTCGAACTGCCCGGAAGAACACTCTATGCGAATATCTGGGAGGTCAAGGCGGGGCGCGTATCGTTATACCTGCTGAATGCAGATGTTCCGGGTAATACCGTACAGGACCGGAAAATAACGGAGCGGCTTTATCCGGCAGACCAGAGAATAAGGATTGAACAGGAGATCCTTTTAGGCATGGGCGGTGTCAGGCTGATAAAGAAGTTGGGCATCCGGCCGCGTGTCTACCACCTCAACGAGGGTCATTCCGCATTTCTTATATTCGAACGAATCACCGGTCTGATGACGGAGGAGGCACTTTCCCTGGATGAGGCTATTGAGGTCGTTTGCGGCAGCACGGCATTTACCACCCATACGCCTGTTGAAGCAGGCATTGAGAGGTTTCCCAGGGATTTGATGGAACATTACTTTTCCAGCTTCATCAAGAAAACGGGCATGTCCTGGTCACAGTTCTGGGAACTGGGACGGAAGGAGGGCGGAGAAGAGAGAACATTTTTCATGGCCATTTTTGCCCTGAAGATGGCCCATATGAGTAATGCCGTAAGCCACGTTCATGGAGAAGTGTCGAAGCGCATGTGGCGTGATGTATGGAAGGGGTTTAACATCTCGGACATCCCGATCCGTCACATCACAAACGGCGTCCACGTGATGTCCTATATCTCGCCGAGAATGCAATCCCTCTTTGATGCATATCTCGGAGATTGGGAAAAGAACATGGGAAGCCCGGAAATTTGGGAAAAGGTCAAAGACATCCCCGATTCGCTGCTGTGGGACACGAGATATGAACTCAAGCAAAAGACCATCAATTTTTTACGGGAATATCTTTCCAAGCACTGGGTGAAATATGGTTATACGAAGACGTGGCGGGAAGAATTCTTTTCAAAAATCAATCCCGCTGCCCTGATGATCGGATTCGCAAGACGCTTTGCCCCTTACAAGCGCGCCGACATGCTCCTGTCTGATCTGGATCGTCTGGACAGAATCCTGAATCATCCGACGCGGCCTGTTCATATAATTATGGCCGGAAAGGCGCATCCCAACGACGGCATGGGAAAAAGCCTCATCAAGAAGGTTATAGATGTCTGCCGGGATGAAAGATTCAGAGGCAAGATATTTTTCATCGAGGACTATGATATCAGCATAGCGCGGCGCCTTGTCCAGGGTGTCGATGTGTGGCTGAATACGCCCCGGAGACCCTATGAGGCAAGCGGTACAAGTGGTCAGAAGGTCGTCGCCAATGGCGTGCTTAATGTCAGCGTATCTGACGGGTGGTGGTGTGAAGGCTATGACGGAACCAATGGCTGGACCATAGGGCCTGTCTGTAAAGGGCTTATTGAAGAGAGGGCGAATGCCGATGAAGAGGACAGCCAGTCGCTTTATGCAATCCTCGAGAATTCAGTGATACCTGCATTCTACAGCAGGGAAATATCAGGGCTGCCGGAAAAATGGATCAGCATGATTAAAAGATCCATACAAACCCTTATGCCCAGATTCAACACGGAAAGGATGCTCCTGGATTATTACAACGACATGTATCTGCCCACGGCGGAGAGGGAACATGAACTTTATACGGATACGCACAAACTGTCCCGCGAGCTTGCGGACTGGAGGCGCAAAATTCCCATGCGTTTTTCCTCACTCAGGCTCCTGGATGCCAGCATTGAAGGGATCCACGGGGATGCCGTGCTTGTCGATCAGCCGTTGATCATCAGCGCCAGGGTCGATCCGGGGAAGGTGGCGCCGGAAGAAATATTGGTTGAGCTGATAATAGGAAGAAGGGAGGGATATGAATTTGCCGAATCTCCCGATTGTATTCCTTTAAGCATAGCAAAAAAAGGGTCAGATGGGATCCTCACATATTCTGCGGAATACATCGTGAAAAACAATGGCCCCTATTTATACGGTATCAGGGTGCTGCCGTACCACAAGAATCTTGCCGCCAAGCACGCAACCGGCCTTATTCTCTGGGCATAGATGAGAGATCATTGCTGTGACCAGGATATAAAACTTTCTGGCGGTGCGTCATCTCAGAAGTTCGCACATGCCGCTGTCATTTGCGGTTGATGAACATCAGGATAATCGTGAGGATGATACTGATGATTATGCTTGTGGCGAGTGGGAAATAGAAGGTGAAATTCTTGCCTTTGTAAAAGAAGTCACCGGGAAGTTTTCCGAGCCACGGTATTTTCCCTCCAAGCAGGAGAAGGAAACCCAAGCCTGCGATGACCAAGCCGATAAGAATTAGAATCTTGCCGAAGCCGGAAAAATCAAGCATAGAGCTTTTCCTTTTAGACTGCCTTTCATAAAAGAGATTGCCACGTCGCTCCCGCTCCTCGCAATGACAGCAAGGTCGTGTTGATACTCGATTTGTCCTTGCTACCGCAGCGAAGCAATCCCGTATTTGGATCACGACCATCAATTAACTATATCACAAATCATGACCAGTCAAACGGTGCTTTCTTTCTGAAATCCGGAACCAGCGCCCGGTCATCCACATCCTGGGTGAAGATGGTTTCAAAGCCCATGTCGAGGGCATGATTTATGACAAGCTCATATTCGTCGCGGGTAATCCTTTTTCTCAAATGGGGATGATTCTTAACAGAGGGCATGGGTGTGTACTGGGACATGATGCTCAGAGGTACAGAAAGGGATATATGCTTTTTGATTAATCCGAGGACTTCCAGGCTGTTCGATATAAATCCAGGGATGATGAGATGGCGGATGAGCATTCCCCTCTTTGCTACACCCTCTCCCATCAAAAGTTCTCCTCCCACCTGGCGCACCATTTCTTTGATGGAAGGGATGGCATGCGCCGCGTAATCCTTCACCCCGGAAATATCATGGCTTAACTGATAGTTCTGGCAGTAGATGCATTTGAGATTGCAGGAAGACAGGAAGATAGTTCCGGCGCCCCGTGTCCCCGAAATGGGAGGCTCCTCACCATAATGGGGCAGGGCGTGGCTTACCACGACGTCGTCGGTAAGAAGGCAGAACCCTGATTCACCTCTTGTCCTGTCGACCAGGCACTTTCTGGGACACAGTGTGCAGCTCTTCAGGATTCCCTTCAGCCGGTCGATACGTCGCCGCAAGATAGTTTCAGCGTCCACTTCCGATCATGCCTCACTGAATTTCTATCTTTTCCACAACGTCCTTGATTTTTTTGCTTTCTATAAGTTCCAGGAATTCTTCTCCCAGAGGTTGTGCGCGTTCCACCACACTCCACCAGTTTTTGATCCTGGTAGACGGGTCATCGATGTGGATTGCGAAATCGTCCCTATCAGGTATTTTCCCTCGGGGGAGCTGCGCGACAAAGCCGTTGGAGGGATAAATCATCAAGACATTATCAAGATCGTCCGCTCGCGGCAGACGATAGGAAAGCTTTTTATCCAACCATCCCGGTATAATTCTTTCCTGATGGTTAAAGAACAGTACGATATCGTCATTTGTCGCGGCATAGTTGTGGGTGAGATGATAATCGGTTATACCGCCATCCCTGTATACTCCTAAAGGCGCCCTATAGATGTTTCTGACTCCGGCAACTACCATGGGAATGGCGCCCGAGGCCACAAGGGCATACTTGAAATTGATCTCGTTGAGCGGAATGTACCGTCCACGAAAACCGGGCCTGAGGCAAAAATGCGGCGGCTTTGGCCCGTTATAGAATACAACCCGCTCGGCAAAATAATGGATGTATGATCTCTTAATAGCATTGAGGAGAAAGCCTATACCGAGGCCGAGCTGCTGTACCCACTTCAATTCAGAAGCCACAAGGTTCCTTGCACGGACTGTAATGATCGCAAGGCGATACTTTTTGCTGGCCAGTGCAAAGGGCAGGGCGTCGTCCTCAATATATGAATTTACAATGCCTATCAGGGATTCCTGAACAGTGGCCGGAGTGTCGGTTCTCGTGTAAGTTGTGCCAATGTAGGATTCCATAAGAGTGCGGTAACTCTTTTCCGGCTCAGGTTGCAGCCAGGCAGCGAACCGCAATGCCCCTGCCGATGAACCAACGAGGTGCGTTGCCCTGACGCATCCGAGGAGGCGATTCGTCAAAAGAGTCAGGTCGAAGCCGCTTGCAACCAGCCACCGGGGACCAGTCGCCGGGGCGAAATAGGTCGTTACGCGGTCTAAGTGAAAGCCGCCATCCTGGATGATTTCATAGGCCCGCTTGCCCGCTTTGATACAGATATCGTTCATTGCTTTCAACCGTTGATGACTTCGAAATCTTGCAGCATCGGGTAAAAGTTCTTACAGATATGCTGAGAATCACCGGGAATCGCCACAAATGACCTTGACAGTATCCCGGCCGTTCGGTAGAGTAACGCATCTGAGAGGGATTTACCCGCTGCTTAATTTGGATGGCGGTTAATACATAAACTCTGGCTCACTTGTCAACGTCTATTGTTGGTTGCATCCCCAAAAAAGTATGTGCCTAGTCAGGGAAAGTATTTGTATGAATATCAAAGCCCGTGTGGCAGAAATAGCAAAAAATGCAAAGAAAGCGGCCACGGCGCTCGCCCGCTTGTCGTCGGATGCAAAAGACAGGGCCCTCCTCGATATGGCCGAGGCGCTCACCAGGCAAACTGGCCTTCTTATGAGGGAAAATGCAAAGGATCTCGAAAAAGCCACGCAGATGGGCCTTTCCGCAGCCATGATTGACAGGCTCGTGTTGAACGAAAGTACAATCGAGGGCATTGCAAAAGGTCTCAAGGAAGTGGCCGGTCTCCCGGACCCGGTCGGAAAAGTAACATCCATGTGGCGAAGACCGAACGGCCTTCTCGTCGGTCGCATGAGGATACCTCTGGGAGTAATCGGTATCATCTATGAATCCCGCCCCAACGTGACTGCAGACGCAGCCGCCCTTTGTCTCAAATCAGGCAATGCCGTCATCCTGCGCGGAGGATCTGAGGCTATAAACTCGAATATTGCCATTGCCAAGATTCTTCAGAGCGTCTTAAAGAATATGGCCATTCCCGAAGAGGCCATCCAGGTCATTCCCATGACTGAGAGGGAAGCAGTCCGCGAGATGCTGCAGCTTGAGGAATATATAGACGTGATCATCCCGAGAGGGGGCGAAGACCTGATCAGGGCTGTTGTCAATGAATCGAAGATTCCCGTCATCAAGCATTACAAAGGGGTCTGCCACATATTTGTGGATGTCGGCGCTGATCTTGACATGGCCGTAAATATTTGCATGAACGCGAAGACCCAGCGTCCGGGTGTTTGTAATGCCATGGAGACCCTGCTTGTCCATCAGGATGTTGCAGGGGAATTTCTGCCGCTTGTTGCCAGTCATCTCAAGGGAGCAGGAGTTGTCCTCCGGGGCTGTGACAGGACAAGACGAATCCTCAAGGATGTTGAACATGCAAAAGAGGAAGACTGGTATCAGGAATACCTCGATCTCGTTTTATCCGTGCGCGTCGTTGATGATCTTGATGCGGCTGTGGCCCATATTGAAAAGTACGGTTCTCTGCACACGGAGTCAATTGTCACGAACAATTATCAAAATGCGCAACGGTTCTTAAATGAAGTAAACTCGTCCACTGTCCTCGTCAATGCGTCCACCCGCTTCAGCGATGGGTTTGAACTGGGCCTCGGCGCAGAAATAGGGATCAGCACTACAAAACTTCATGCCTTCGGTCCCATGGGACTGGAAGAGCTGACAACAACAAAATTTATTATCTATGGGAATGGACAGGTGAGAACATGAAATGGGGATTATTGGGAGGCACATTCGATCCGATACACAATGGCCATCTCAGATGCGCCGAGGAAGTTCTCGAAACTTTTGATCTGAACCGGATTGTCTTTATTCCCGCTGCGAAACCGCCGCACAAGATAGACGGCGATATCACATCATTTCATCACCGGGAGCAGATGATTAAGCTGGCAATTGAAGGAAACCCGGTATTTACATTCTCCGATGTGGAGAAGCAGCGGGAGGACAAGTCTTACTCGGTGGAAACTGTTGATTACATACTGAAGAAATATATGAAAAATCTGGAATTGTATTTCATCCTGGGGCAGGATGCCTTTCACGCCATCCAGAGTTGGAAAGACTGGCAAAGGCTGCTGCTCTTATGTAATTTTGTCGTTATGACAAGACCCGGTTACGAAGACAGGGGACTGGATGGAATCCTTCCTGCTGATTTCGCTTCCCGATTTAAGTACGACGACAGCGTGAAGGGACTGAGGGGGCCTACGGGGCACGTCATTTATTTCAGGGGTGTCACCTTTCTGGATATCTCGTCCAGCGATATCAGGCAAAGGGCAAGAGATGGCAGGTCCGTCAAATACCTCGTTCCTGATACGGTCCGGCACTACATTATGAAAAACTCTCTGTACAGGAACTCAAAAAAGTAATAGGTACTCATACGTCTAATCCTAAGAATACCGCCAATCGGTCTCACTACAAACGAACCGGGAAAATTTTCCTCGCCCTGGGTACTATCGTACTTCTTTTTGGCGCCGCCGCATCATGGGCCGCAGACAATTTTCCTAAACCGGTTGGGGCTGTCAATGATTTTGCCCGCGTGATTCAGCCGGACTATAAGAACCGCATGGAGGGACTCGCTCAGGAGGTCCTCGAAAAAACAGGGACTGCCATTGTTGTTGTCACGGTGGAAAGCATTGGGGATAATGAACTGAACGATTACGCCAACCGCTTATACAAGGCCTGGGGCATAGGTAAAAAAGGAGAAGACAAGGGCGTTTTGATTTTCCTCACCTTGAAGGAGCGGAAATTCAGGATTGAAACCGGATACGGTGTTGAAGGCATCCTTCCCGATGGACTCGTTGGTGAAATTCGTGACAGGTACGCGATTCCGTATTTCAGGAAGGGCGAGTTCGGGCCGGGACTTTCCAATACCGTGACCGCCTTGGCTTCTGTTGTGGCAAAAGCTGCCAATGTATCCATCACAGGCGGTATAACCGTCACGCAGCCGGCAGAGAAGAAAGGCGGACAGAGGGGCAGCGTATGGCCCATGATCATCATTCTTCTGATACTGCTTTCACTCTTGGGCACAAGGCAGGGGAGGGACCTGCTCCCTTGGCTGCTGCTCATGGCAATTAGCGGTAGAGGCGGAAACGATGGCGGCGGTGGTGGAGGCTTTGGGAGTTTTGGCGGTGGCGGCTTCGACGGCTTCGGCGGCGGTGAAAGCGGGGGCGGCGGAGCGAGCGGCGACTTCTGACGAGAGGTGATCGACATGGCAAAGGTACCGAAAAATCCTGAGGAGATTTTTGAAGAGCTCACGGATGACTTCAAGAATGTTTTTGGCAGTGATCTCATTTCCATTATTCTCTATGGAAGCGGGGCGAGCGGTCATTACGTTCCCGGGAAATCAAATCTCAATTTTCTCATAGTCCTCTCCGAAGGAGGGATCGATAATCTGGATAAGGCCTTCAGTACTGTTGCCCGGTGGCGGAAGCGGAAGGTGGCAATTCCTCTTTTCATGACGAAGGCGGAAATATTATCTTCCCGTGATTCATATCCAATTGAGTTCCTCTCTATGAAAAAACATTATGTCCTTGTCAGCGGTGAGGATGTCCTCGATGGATTGTCCTTCGAGCCATCCCATCTCCGCTTGCAGTCTGAGAGAGAATTTAAGGGGAAGTTAGTTCATTTGAGGAGGGGCTTCCTGGAAGCGGAAGGACGGGCACGGCAGATGCGCGAACTTATCAAAGCCTCTTTCACGGCATTCATCTCCATATTCAGAGCCCTCGTGTACCTCAAAGGAATTGAAATACCGCAGGCGCGAAGGGATATAATCAATGCTGTCGCCAGGGAATATTCCGTCGATCCTGCTATTTTTCTGAAATGCGCAGATATCAAGGAAGAGATTGACCGGATTGCCGCTTCCGAGATTAAGAATGTTTTTATAGATTATGTAAAGGAGATCGAAAAACTATCCGCCGTCGTTGACGGCATGAGTGTATGAAAACACTCTGGCTGCAAAGCGTAGTGAATGCGATTTCTAAAAAATTGCATATTATATCTGGAGGTGCGACATGACCAGCGGGAAGAAAGTTCTTATTATAGCAGGAGCAATTGTTCTTGTCCTTGTACTTTTTCTATACTCCAATTACAACATCTTCGTTAATCTGGATGAGACTGTAAAAGCGTCCTGGGCGCAGGTGGAAAATCAGTTGCAGCGACGGTACGACCTGATACCAAACCTTGTGGAGACAGTAAAAGGTTACGCCAAGCAGGAAAAGGATGTCCTCGTCGAAGTTACCAATGCCAGGGCAAAGGTAGGTGGTGCGGCGAATGTGCCGGATAAGATCAGCGCCAATAATGAATTGTCAGGCGCCCTGAGCAGACTCTTAGTTGTCGTCGAAAGATATCCTGATCTCAAATCCAATCAGAATTTTATGCGCCTTCAGGATGAGCTTGCGGGAACGGAAAACCGGATTGCCGTGGAAAGAAAGCGATATAATGACGTAGTGAGAACTTACAATATCGCGATCAGAAGCTTTCCGGGGAATCTATTTGCAGGAATGTTCGGTTTCCATAGTGTAGCCTTTTTTGAGGCGCCGGCGCAGGCCAAGGCCGCTCCACAGGTCAAATTCTAAAGATTATACGAAGTGGCCTTCGGGAGATTGTCATTCCGATCGTGAGCGAGGAATCTTACGTATGCTTCATTAAAGATGTCTCGCATCGCTCGACATGACAGTCTGCGATTAGTTCCTGCCACAAAGTTTAGTCATCCGGTGCTGGGATAATGAGTTTCCGGTATTTCCGGTTGAAACGCTGCTCATTTAAGCCTTTTCACTATGAGCAGCATTGTTTGACAGGCGTATTATTGAATAATAGTCCGATCCGCTTCATTTTTTATAAGACGCAGCATCGATTGCGGGACAATATAGTCACGCATTTTTGAGACAATATAGACCAGGATCCAGAGATCATCAGGTGTCCTCGTGCCCCTTTTTCCGATAATTTTACCCTCACAGCCATAAAGAGGATGCCTGGGATGATCGACAACGACCATATCTCCTAATTCCATCTTCCTTTTCTCCTCATTTCTTCCACACGTTTCTTTAACTTGTAACACAATTTAAATCAGAAGTCCCCTTCTTTTAGAGTATAAATATAAAGGCACCTGGCACCGGCTGGGACCTCGGCCTGAAACAAGCCAAACATTATTGAAGCCAAATATTTCAGAAAAAGCTTGACAACTTGCCGGGCATATAATATCCAAAAAAACACGGTAAGTAAATGTTACTTACCATCCTTTCAAGCTGTCCATTGTCGGTAGTTTTTCATGTATTCGTTAAAGCGCATCCCTTAATTAAAGACTTATATTCCGAAGGCATGAAACCTTCACGTCCACATTCGATTACTAATTTAGCGACACCTCTTGGGAAAAACCTAAAATAAAATGAGGAGGCATGTATATGGGCAGGAGTTTGTTCGGAGATGAGCATGAGATATTCCGCGATTCATTCAAAAAGTTCCTGGCAAAGGAGGTGGCCCCCTTCATAGAAAAGTGGGAAGAGGATGGCATTGTGCCCAGAGAAATGTGGAACAGGCTGGGTGACAATGGATTTCTCTGCCCATGGCTTGACGAGAAATACGGCGGCTCCGGGGCGGGCTTCGAATACTCCGCCATTATCATTGAAGAGCTCGCCTATATCGGAAGCCACGGACTCATAGCGGGCCTGCATAGTGATATCATCGTCCCTTACATTTACAGTTTTGGAAATGAAGAGCAGAAGATGAAGTGGCTCCCCGGTTGCGCCACAGGTGATATTGTGACAGCCATTGCCATGACTGAACCGGGTACAGGTTCGGATCTCGCCGCGATCCGGACTACGGCGGTAAAAGACGGCGATTCATATGTGATCAACGGCCCAAAGACTTTCATTTCCAACGGCATTCACTGCGATCTGGTCATCGTGGTGGCAAAGACGGACCCCCATGCCGATCCGCCCTTTAAGGGCATCAGTCTCATCTGCGTTGAAAGCGGAACCCCGGGTTTCCAGAAGGGTAGAAGGCTCAACAAGATGGGGTTTCACAGCCAGGACACGGCAGAGATGAACTTCGAGGACTGCCGGGTGCCCGCGTCCAATCTGTTGGGGAAGGAAGGGCAGGGCTTCTATTATCTGATGCAGAAACTGCAGGCGGAAAGGCTCGTAGTGTGCATTATGGCCCAGGCCATGGCAGAGGCCATGCTGGATATGACCATTAAGTATTGCAGAGAGAGAACCGTCTTCGGAAAGCCCATCAGCTCCTTTCAGCATAATACGTTCAAGATTGTGGAGATGGCTACAGAGATTGAACTGGGAAGGACTTTCCTCGATTCTCTCCTTCCGGATTATTGTGAAAAGAAAGATATTGTTAAGAGAGTTTCTATGGGCAAGGCCTGGATTTCAGAAATGGCGAACCGCGTAGCCTATGATTGTTTGCAGCTTCACGGCGGCTACGGCTACATGGAAGAATATCCGATTTGCCGTTTTGCAAGAGACGTGAGGGTCATTCCCATATTTGCAGGTACTACAGAGGTCATGAAGGTAATCGTGGGTCGCATGATGGGCCTGTAATTATTCTGTTTTACAAATCCATGCGCGAGAGGGCTGAGGCCTTGATTGCCATCGCCCATCCGGATTTCCAGGCAGAGCTCCGCAAGGAAGCCAAACGAATTCTTTATTGAACAGGAATATGATTTTGAAAAAGTTAAGTCTCATGTTGAAAGGAGGAAATTAAATGGATGTTAAAGGTTGTAAAGCGATTGTAACCGGCGGTGCATCGGGACTCGGCGAAGCGTGCGTCCGCAATCTGGTGGGCCTGGGCGGGAAGGCGGCGATTCTGGATTTTGATGCGACGAAGGGAGAGAAACTTGCCGCAGAGCTGGGAAACAATGTCATCTATGCCAATACAGATGTGACAAACGAAGAAAGCGTCCAGGCAGCCATTAAGAAAACAATGGATGCTTTTGGAGCGATAAATGTTGTGATCAACTGCGCCGGCGTGGGAGATCCCGG
>Ga0315273_10011119_pt1 | contig 11506 bp, 5 predicted proteins | sample YL17G02_0_MG_FD_205753 | JGI IMG/M metagenome (GOLD analysis project Ga0315273, IMG submission 205753) | Sediment microbial communities from Yellowstone Lake, YNP, Wyoming, USA - YL17G02_0 | ecosystem: Environmental > Aquatic > Freshwater > Lake > Sediment | place: USA: Wyoming | collected... | reverse complement strand
ATCCGGGTTCTCCCACAGGATATGGAAGCGCACCTTCGAGCCCTGGAGCGACCAGTCGGTCTTGCGGAGCACCGGTTTGCGTTTGCCCCAGTTGCAGGTCTTGGCGCACACGTCGATGACGCCCGAAACCGCACCTGGTACCGGACCGCACAGGAACTCGACCTTGAAGCAGCACGTCGTGCCCACGGGAGTCGACGCGGGTGCCGAAACACAGATCAAACCGATCCATCCGGGGGGCACCGGATTCGGTGCGGCCGTGCTGTCGGTGTTGACCAGCGTGGCGCTAAACCCGGGACAAAGTCCGGTGATGTTCCACGTTGCGCCCACGGCGCTCAAACAATTGGTCTCGACGAACAGGTAGGTCGGACCCGCTCCCGGGCACACCGGCATTTCGCCGAAGTGCTTGTTGACCTGGCCCGATCCTCCGGGGCCATTCCAGTTGATGTCGACGTTGCCGTGCCAGTGGTCCGTGACGCACGGATTGATTACCCCCGGCGTACTACCCGGCAGCTTTAGAACTGGCTCGGGCGGGAGGCTCGAAAGCGGTACCTCGATGAAAATGTCGAAGAAGCTGTTGGGCTGGATCGGCGGCACATTGAACATGCCGATCGGGCCGAAGTCCGGCAGGAACACACCGAACCGCTGTGAGCTCATGTTGCCGTTCACCGGATCCGAGAGCCCGGCCGCACTCTGATTTTCCCAGTGCTGATGGAAGTGCACGGTGCTACCGGTGGTCGTCCAGTCGACCTGCGTCAGCGTCGGCTTGATGACGTTGCAATCACACGCCGTCGAACAGATGTCGATGGTGCTCGTCGCACCCAGGCACCCGAATACGACGCCGAAGCAACAGTTGGTGCCGGAAGGCACGCCCGCTGCCGCCGTCACCTTGATCCAGCCGCTCCAACCCACCGGCACCGGATTCGGCGCGGGGCTGAAGTCCTCGTTGACCAGCGTCACCGTCCATCCCGGGCACACGCCGACCAAAGACCACGGCATGAGCGCTGTGCAGTTGCTGGGGCGCACATGGATGAGCGATGGAGCGCCGCCCGGGCACGTCAGCAGGTCGGCGTAGTGCCGGTTCACCTGGCCACCCTGACCCGAACCGCTCCACTGGACGTCCACGTTGCCGGCCCAGTTGGTGTCGGGCGGGCACGCGACGTTGACCGAAGGCCCGCCGTCGCGAGCGGCCATCGCCAATCCGCCGCCACCGCCACCACCACTCCCCGGCACGATCTTCTGCGGAGGCGACGGGAGGCTCGCGAGCGGAACTTCGAAGAACACGTCGAAGAAGCTGTTGGGCTGAAGCGGCGGAACGTTAAACATGCCGATCTGTCCTAAGTCCGGCAGGAACACACCGAATTCCTGGGAGAACATCTGGCCGGTAAACGCGCTTGACGGCGCGTCGTCGGGGTTCTGAAATCGGAGGTGGAACTGGATGTGTTTGTCGCCCAGGGGGCCTGCCACCGGCAACCAGCCGACTGGGCCCAAAACCACGATCCCGAGGCAGCCGTTGCCGCCGAGCGGGGTCTCGCCGACCTCACCGCCCGTGCGCTGGTAGGTCAGCGGCTTCGCGGGCGGTGCCGGTGTCAGGTTGGTCTGCGACGCGGCCGGCGTATCGGGGACGTAGGTCGACGTCGCAAGACCCGCGTCGGGGCCGTCGATCGAAATGCCGCTCTTGTCCATCTTGGGATTCGACGCGGATGTCACGCCCCAGCTCGCGTAGTCGATATCGCAGACGCGATCGGACTGGCCATCCCAGCAATAGAGCACGATCCACTCGCCGCTATTCGTGAGGTTTCCGCCGGCGATCGGGAACGAACTGCCCGTCGTCCTGATGTCCATGTCGTCGGAGGAACTCGCGTTCGAGTTCTTCATCTCGAGGAAGTACTGGGCCGCCCCCGGCGAGGCACCGCTGCCTGAGAAGCCCGCCTTGGTCACGCACAGCACCAGTGTGCGCCCCGGCAAGAGCATGAGGCCGGCCGGGAACCTGAGGGCCCAGTCGCTCGCATTGGCGGCCGGGTACATCCCGTTGACGATCTTGTAGTAGCCAATGTCGTCGCTGATGTATTTGTTATCGAGCGAAACCGGACTCGTCGTGGGGTTGTAGATCTCGATGTATTCGCTCGAATCGGAGCCCGCGCCGGTGCCGGCGCCGCGCGGGGCGACTTCGCTGATCACGAGGTGCGATCCGGACGGCGCGCCCAGGACAGCGCCCGGCGACATGTTGAGCGTCGACCAGCCGCCGGGAGCGAAATTTTCACTCGTTTCATTGTGACCACCGATGGAACACAACTCGGCACTTGCCGGCGATGTCGTCAGCAGAGCGCCCAGCGCAACGATCGCGAGTGGGACCCGAACTCGCTTCATGTGCTACTCCTTTGGCATGGGGACAAAACGCGGATTCCGGCGATGTTCGGTAAGGCCCGCGTAATAGTCCGCCCGCCGCGGCGCCGGTGCAATGAAATTCCCCGAACGCCGCGTGCAAGCGTACCGGGCCCCGTGAACCCCCTTGCGGCTCAGAAGCCGGTTCCAGGCCACGCGGGGCAACTCCCGCGCCGCGCGTCCGGCGCCGATCGGGTAGAGTCGCCGGTGTGAATCGCATCACGGTCGAACTGTCGGCGCTCGCGTTCCAGGCGCTCGTCACCGCACTCCTTGCGCTGGTCTACTACGCGCTGTGGCGGAACCGTCGGCGCGTCTATGACGCCACGTGGGCGGCCGCGTGGGCGGCGTACGCGGCCCGGATCGCGTTCATCTCGGCATTCATCGTGACGCGCAACGAGCTGTGGCTGTTCCTGCACCAGGTCGGGACCGGGATCACCTCGATCCTGCTGCTCTACGCAGCACTCCTCTTCTCGCGCGACGCACGCTGGCCACTGCGCCGGTTCGTGTGGCTCGGCGCCGCGGTGATCACCAGCTCGCTGGTGCTGGTCTATGGCATTCACGATTCCATGATTAGCGGAATCTTCTCGGTGGCCCTGCTCTCGGCGGTCACGCTGTGGACCGGGTACGTCTTCTGGAAATGTCGCGCGCGTGAGCAATCCGGCGGGGCCACACTGCTTGCGGTGAGCTTCACGTTGTGGGGCATTCACCACCTCGACTACCCGCTGCTGCGCCCATTGGGGAGCGGCGTGCTGTTCGGCGTGTACGCGGACGTGCTATTCATCGCGGCGACCGCGATTGGTGCGCTGTTCCTCGTGCTCGACCACGACCGCCGCGCGCTCGAATCGCGAAGCACCCAGCTCGAGCAGCTCACGCGGCTCCTGCTCACCGCTCAGGAAGACGAGCGCCGTCGTATCGCGCGGGAATTGCACGATGAGGCGGGCCAGATCCTGACCGCGGTGAAGATCGATCTCGACCTTTCGGGCCAGCGTGACTCGAGCGAGTTGGTCGGCAAGGCGATCGCCCAGGTCCGCGATCTCAGCAATTTGCTCCGCCCGACGGTGCTCGACGATCTGGGCCTCTTGCCCGCAGTACGTGCTCTGGTGGAGGATTTCGCGATGCGCACCCGGATTCCCGCCGAACTCGACGCCCCGGCCGATCTCCACCACGTCACGCCCGAGCAGCAGGTCGCGATCTATCGCATCGTGCAGGAAGCGCTCACCAACGTGGCGCGCCACGCGGGGGCAAGCCGCGTGCGGGTCGGGCTCCAGGGCGATCGCGACGGCGTGCGGATCGAGATCGCCGACAACGGCCGCGGTGCGGTGGATGGCGCTGCGCCGAACCTCGGCCTGCTCGGCATGCGCGAGCGCGTTTCGGCGCTCGGCGGCACGCTCGAGACCGGCAGCCACGACGGCGGTGGGTTTCGCATCATCGCGTGCATCCCGGCGGCGGCGTCATGAGCGAACGCACACGGGTCCTGCTGGCCGACGATCACACGCTGGTGCGGGCCGGGCTGCGCAAGATCCTCGAGTCGAATGCCGCGATCGAAGTGGTGGGTGAGGTCGCGAACGGCGCCGACGCGCTCACGCGGCTCTCGGCCGGCGGCATCGATGTGGTCGTGCTCGATCTCACGATGCCGGGCATGGACGGGCTCGAAGCACTTCGGCATATCGAGACCGAGCACCCCGAGGTCAAGGTGCTGGTGCTCACGATGCACGCCGACAGCGAACACGCGGTGCGCGCGATCCGCGACGGGGCCGAGGGCTACCTGCTCAAGGATTCGGCGGCCGACGATCTCGTCGCCGGCGTCGAGGCGGTGATGGCGGGCCGCGCGTATTACAGCGAGCCGGTGCAGCGCGCGCTCTCGGAAATGGTTCGCAGCGGCACGACGCAGCAGCGACCGACCGACCTGCTCACCGAGCGCGAGCTCGAGGTGCTGAAGCTCGTCGCGCGCGGGCTGTCGACCAAGGAGATCGCCTCGCGGCTCGATATCAGCGGACGCACGGTGGAGACCCACCGTGCGAATCTGATGCGCAAGCTCGCGCTCAAGTCGGTCGCACTGCTCACGCAACTCGCGATCCGTGAGGGTCTGATCGAGGAAGGCGGGTGACCGCCATGCGCCAGAGCCCGTTCGTCGGGCCGCGCTAAGCCGGTTGCTCAACCGGTCTTCCACGCGCTGCGCCGGCCCGGTTCCGTAGCATTACGGACCCACAACTCAGCATACAACCGAATAGATATGACGCTGGCCGCGGGACTATGTTGCTTGTCGAACGGTGCCCCCATGTCGACGAAGGTGGGCTTCTGGAGACAGGCGCAATGTTCTGGAAATCCATCACCGATACTCAAGGGTCCCTCCCTTCCCACTCGCAACTGCTCCTTGCGCTCGTTGTGATCGCGTGGACGGGGGGCATCGGTCTGAAACCCGCAATGGCGTCCGGCGTCGCGATTGATTCCAGCAGCACCAGTTCGCATCCAGCGGCGTCGGACCCAGATTCTTCCAGCGCGGATACGGCCGGCGTGAGGCTCGCGCTGTCGCCCGTCCCCGCAGCTGATTCTTCCGGCACATCGGTCGGCTCGCCCGTTCCCGCCCGCGTCACGCCGGAAGTTCCGGGTGTGGCGCGCGGAATGCGCGACACGATCACCGTGCTACCAACCGTCCGGGTCCCGGGCCGGCGCTCCGCCACCACGACCCGCGAAACCGCGACCAGCGTGCGCGTCGATCGCGCCCAGGCAATCCGCTTCCTGCCCAACACGGTTGGCGATGCGCTCGCCACCGTGCCGGGCGTCGATCTCGTCAAGACCGGCCCGTGGGCAACCCGTCTGTCGCTGCGTGGGCTCTACGGGGATCGCGTGCTGTTTCTCGTGGACGGCGTGCGCATGAACTCATTGCGCGGCCACGGCACCCAGCTGTCGCTGGTCTCACTCGACCGCGTCTCGGCCGTCGAAGTGATGCCGGGCGCCGCGAGTGCCCAGTTCGGCACCAACGCGCTCGCGGGGGTCGTGAACGTGATCACGCACCGCAGCCTGTTCGCCGAAACACCGCAGGCCTCGGTCGTGCTCGGGGTACGCGGCTCGGAGCCGGGCGGCTCCTACACCGAGAGTGCTCGGGTACGGTTCGTCTCGCACAACGCGGGGTTCGAAGTGCTGGGCGGCCTCGGTCACCTCGATTATCTGCACACCCCCGACGGCATCGTGTCCAACAGCGGCAACCGCGAAGAAGATTACGCGGTGCGTGGCGCGACGCGTTTGGGGGTGGCCACGCTCGACGTCGAGCATTCGCACCACGCGGCGCGCGACGTTGGGCTTCCAGGTTTCACGGGGGGCGCTGTAACCGCAGGCTCATATCCGTTACAGGGGCGAGATGCCCAGCGGGTCGAGCTTGCGGTGAAGGGGAACGGCGCCCTCCCGGATCTTCGCGTTCTCGGCGTGCACCAGCAGCTCAGCAATCACTTTGCGGAGACTGCGGTCGAGAGCGTGCTCGTGCGCGGGCGCTTCATCTCCACGCGCACACGCGATGCGCGCGATCGGGTCGCCACGCGCGCGTCGAGCATCGAACCGTCGCTGTTCTTCGGCGGCCCGCTTGCGGTGCGGGCGTTCGGAGAGTACCGCCACGAGACGGCGAGCGGCCCGCTGTTCGAGGATTTCGTGACCCGCGACCGCGACGGTAACGTCACCGCGAGCAGCGCGAACGCCACCCAGAGTGTCGCTCCCGCCCGGCGCGACGGATTCGGCGCGGGCGTGTCGGCGGCGCGGGTCCAGCACCGGGTGCGGCTCGAGTCGAGTGTGCGCTACGACGAACTGCTGTCGCGCGCCGAGGCGAACCCGACGAAGCAAATCAAGGCGATTGGCATCATCGACCGGCGCTGGACCGCCGACCTCGGTGCCGCGCGCGCGTTCGGTCCGATCGAGCCCTACGCCCACGTCGCCGGCGGTTTTCGCGCGCCGAATCTCGACGAACGCTTCTTCGACGGCAACGTCCACGGCGGCCTGCGCCTGTTCGGCAACCCGGAGCTCGAGAGCGAGCACGGTCGCTCCTACGAGATCGGCGTGCGCGCCACCGACGGTGCGGCCGAAGGGCTGCGCAGCGCGCGCATCTCGGTCTATCGCTCGGACGTTCACGATCTCATCAGCTTCCGCTATATCGGCCAGCTCTACCTCGTGCCGCGCTTCCAGTACTTCAACGTGCGCGACGCTCGCCTCGAAGGTGTGGAAGCCACGGTCCAGCTGCGCTCCGCCGGCTGGGAATTGGGCGTCAACGGCTCGCTGCCGCGCACCGAGGACCGTGCGACCGGCAAACCGCTTGATGACGCCGGCGCGACGCGCGCATCGATCGAGCTCCTGGCTCCGGTCCGGGGCGTGCTGCCCAACGGTGCCATCGGCGTGCGCGCGCGCTGGATGGATGCGGTCAAGAACGTGAGCGAATCGCTCCGCACGCCAGCGTTCTGGACCATGTCGGTGCAGGCGGACTGCGTGATCGGTCACGTGCGCGCAGTGCTGGCCGTGAATAACTTGTGGAACAAAGCGTACCGCGAGCCGATGAGTTTCATTGCGGAGCCGGGCAGGACCTACGCGTTCTCGCTGTATCGCGATTTCAGCATGCCGCTTGCATTTTCGAAGGAGTAGCTCGATTGAAGATGGGTTCCATGAAATGGATCGCCGCCACCCTGGCCGTGGGGTTGACGATCGCTTCGACGACGCAGATCGCGTCCGCACGCAGCGGACCGAATCCTTTCCCGCGAAAGGTGCTGCCCGTCACGAGCGGAGCGTCGCACGTGCCTGATACCCAGGTCTACACCGGGATGCACGACGCGCGCCGTTCGGACGGTGCGGCACACCTTGGTCGCCCCAAATATCTCGATCTCACACAGCGGTGGGGTGATCCGCCTGGAACATCCGGCGCGGCGCTCGAAACGGGCGGCCGCGCGCGATCACAGGACTTTTCGAACCCCGGCACGACCACTCCACGAACCACACCGTCGCTCAGCCTCTCGACCGTGATGGCCGTGCCGGTTCCGCTTCCGGTGGGAGCGGTTCAGATCGATTCGACGTACTACGACCTGCAGGACATGGGATCACTCGGCCAGCGCATCGTGATCGGCCTGGACGGACGCGTCCATGTCACCTGGCAGGACGATCACTGCAACGTCGCACCCGGCGGATGTCCTCCCAACCCGTTCGCGCCCCAGCCCTACCCGCGCCGTGGAATGGGGTACGCGTTTCGTGACGCCCTCGGCTGGCATTCCGTGGGCCGCGTCGAGGATCCCCGTCTGCGTCAGAGTTGCTGTGAGGCCGAACTCGTCGGCGGCTTCGGTACGATCGCCGTGACCGCGAACGGCCGGGCGGTCGTCGCACAGCACATGCGCGAGGACGGCTGTGACCTGCGCGGCAATCTTTACGCGCAGGATGCCGTGAGCGGCGGCACCTGGACCGGTTATCTGCCGCCGATCGAGAGTCCAAGCTATCTCTTCCCGCAGGTGGCAGCGCTCCCGAATGGCTCGCTGTTGATGCTCGGCGAGATCCCGCTCACCCCACCCGACCACTTCTACGAGGAGACGAGCGCGTTCCGCATCAGCCGGCTCGCCGCCGAGGGCCAGCGCTTCGTGTGTCCGACCGGATGGCAGATGGGGCCGTGGACCCAGATCGTCTCGCCGACCGTCTTCCGTGACGGATATGGCGCGTTCCCGTCGCTCGCCACCTCATCGAGTGGGCGCGCGGGCGTGGCAGTGACCGACTTCGGCGGCAACGTGTTCCTGATCGAATCGTCGAACGGCACGTTCGGCACCGGAACCGTGACGATTCGCACCCTCACGAACTACTTGGACGCCTCGATCGTCAGGAGTGACTCGACCTCGAACGAATGGCGACCCTACATCCACTGTCATCTCGCCTACCAGGACACCACCCCGCACGTCGTGTGGAGCGAGTTACAGGCGCGCCGGATTGGTACGAAGATCGAGTACTTCGACTGGCGCAGTCGCATTCGCCACTGGAGCCCGACCGGCGGCGTCACGACCGTGAAGCAGGTGGCGCCAGGCGAGGCCGATACGTACGACAACATCGACCTCGGACTGCACGGCCCGCTCGCAGGTTTCAACACGATCTCGGTGGACTGGCCCCAGGTCGGCTTCTCGCCCGGCGGATTCGAGACATACGTTGTGTGGCTGCGCTTCACCGACGCCCAGGTCGATCCCACTGCGATCGTGTCGGGGCTCGAAGGGATCCAGACCGGAACCGGCTTTGGCGACATCGCGTGCAGCGTCCAGCGCGCGGGGACGTGGTCGGCGCCGCAGAATCTCACCCAGACACCACAGACCGACGAGCGCTTCGTCTCACTCGCGACGCTCAATGACGGCGGCAAGGTGCACGTCGTGTTTCAAGCTTCGGCCACCAACGAGGCGGGCGTGGCGGCGGTGGGAGATCGCGGCGGAGAGAATTGCGGCCCGAGTGGCTGCCCGCCGCTCAACCTCGTGCGGCGCATCGCCTACCTCGAGCGGCGTCTCGATGCGAGCGTGGTCGCGGCTGGCGATGAGCCCGCGGTGGCGCCCCTGGCACTCGCCGTGTCTCCCAATCCTGCTTTCGGTGCGGTGCGTTTTTCGATCGATGTCTCCGGCGCTGCACACGGAGCGCAGGCGATCCTCGTGTTCTCGGCAAGCGGACGGCGCGTGGCGCGCATCCCGGCGGGCGGCGGCAACCTTGTATGGAACGGCCGCGACGAATCCGGTCACCTCGTTGCGAGCGGCATCTATTTTGCCCGTCTCGAAGGCAGCTATTCCACCTCAGGGACGAAGTTCATGATGCTACACTAGTAAGCGGGCGCGACGAGGCCATCGGCACTCGATGGACCCTGGCGCGGTCGCCAGCAATCCGCGACTCCCCCCGAGCACGTCTCGCGGCGGCGTCATCATGCACCCTCAAGACAAGGAGTATCCTCCGATGACTGCCTTGATTCCCCGAACCGCCGCAGTGGTGGTCGGCGCGCTGGCAACATTGCTGCTGGTCGCCTCCAGCGGCCTTGCCGCCGATCCCATCGCTATTATCAAGCAGGAACGCGTCACCAACGGCTCGCTCGATCTCTCCTGGCATAACGGTTTCGGTGTTTCGAACAACCTGAAGCCCGTCACCCTCGCGCCCGATCATCCCGCCTACGCCAACCCGTCGGGCGACCACACGGTGGGAAGCGCCACGAACTCGATGGTGCCCGACAGCGGTGGGGTGGTCTTGACCGCCATCGACCCCGACGGCGTGAGCGATTACATCTGGGAGGGCTGGATTTTCACCGGCGACGGCACCACGCGCCGCGGCCTCGTGGTGCGGGCCGACCCCTCGAACCAGTTCACGTCGTGCTACCAGTTCGTGGTCCAGGCCGGCCTGTTCCAGATCAATTTCCGCAGGCTCGTGAACAGTGCGCCGACCACGCTCGGCACCTGGTTCGCAACTCAGCTTCCCGCAGGTTCGCTGCCGCAGAACACCTGGCACCACATGCAGGTGAATGCGGCCGGCTCGGCGTTCCGTTGCTTCATCGACGGCTATGAGTTCACGCAGTCGCCGATCATCGACGCGTCGCTCGCCACCGGTTGGGTGGGTGTCTACAACTTCCGTTTCGACCTGGGCGGAGTTGCGTTCCTGACCGACGACCTGGTCCTGTCGGATCTTGGCCCGACGCTGGCGTCTCCGGCGACGTGGGGTCAGGTGAAAGCGCGCTGGCATTAGCCAGGCGGCGAACGGGCGCATGAGCGGACGCGCGAGGTTCACCTCACCCGCGGCCGCTCTGCCGTTTCCACGCGATCAATCTCGGCGAGCAGTCGCACCGCGTCGGGGTCGCCGGGGACGCGGGCGAGCAACTCGGTCGCCCCACGGCGGGCATTGACGAGATCGCCGAGGCGTGACGACATCGCCGTGTACCCGCGCCACGCGAGCGGGTCGGCGGGCGTGCGCGCGATCATGCGTTCATAGGCCGCGCGCGCGTCGCGGTAGTCACGCGCTTCGGTCGCCGCGAGCCCCCACTGGATCATGAAGCGCGGGTTGGGCACCTGATCGGCGGCTTCGCGAAACGCGGTCGCCGCCTCGGCGTACCGCTCGAGCCGCACACTGCGGATGCCGATGTAATCGAGCACCGCAACCCGCTCGGATTCACTGCGCGCCGGCGGCTCGTGGAGAAACGCGCGCATTCGTCGGAGGCCCCCTTCGACATCCGTGTGATGGACCATCCACTGCAGCGTGAAGGTCGCCGCGCACACCGTCACGCCGACCGCGAGCGCGGTGCGACGGCGCGAATCACGCAGCGTTTCGGCGACCAGCCACGCCGCGATCAGCGAGAGCGCGACTCCACCGGCAACGAAGTTGTCCCAATCGCGGAACATGCCTTGAACCGGGTGGATGAATGGAATCATGCCCACCAGCGGTGCCGCGAGCACGAGCAGCATCACCAACTCGCGAGTGCGGCCCGCGTCGCGGCGCCGCGCCGCGAGCAGAACTGGAATCACGAGTGCGAGCGGGGCGAGCATCAGCACGGTGTTCCCGAGATCGAGCAGGTGCAACCCGGTGAACGCAGCGGCGAGCATTCCGCCGCGCTCGCGCACCTCGGCCGGAGCGAGATGCACGGCGAGATCGACGTCCCGGAATGTGCGCAGCGCCTTGGGCAGCATGAGAGTTAGCGCCACCCACGGCAGCGCGAGACCGGCGAGCGTCACGGGCGAGCGCACGGTGGCGCGTGCCACCGGATCACGCAGCCACATCGCCCACGTCAGGATCGCCACGGGCAGCAGTCCGAGTGCGGAGCGGTGCAGCAGGAACGCGATCGAGAGCACGGCACCGAGCGGCACCAGCCCGCGACCGGTGCGCAGCACGCGCAGCGCGCACGCGCCGACGCCGGCGGTCAGCGCACACAACTCGACCACCGCCTTGCTGTAGCCGGTGAACACCCCGAGGTAGCCGCCGAAGAACACCACTGCGATCGTGGCGGCGGCGACCCCACCGTTCAGTTCCAGCGCGCGCGCGAATGCAACGGCCGCCACCATCAGCCCCGCAGCGGCGAGCGCGCCGAGGATCCGGCCGGCGGCGTTCGCGTCGAGGCCGGGGCCACTCGCCAGCCACGTCGGAAGCACGTTGTGCAGCAGCCGATCGAGTG
>Ga0315273_10011117_pt1 | contig 11508 bp, 4 predicted proteins | sample YL17G02_0_MG_FD_205753 | JGI IMG/M metagenome (GOLD analysis project Ga0315273, IMG submission 205753) | Sediment microbial communities from Yellowstone Lake, YNP, Wyoming, USA - YL17G02_0 | ecosystem: Environmental > Aquatic > Freshwater > Lake > Sediment | place: USA: Wyoming | collected... | reverse complement strand
ATATTCAGGTCGGTAATTTGCACCGTGAGAGTGTAGACCCCCTTCTCAAACTTCCGCACATCAATCCTGGCGAACTCCGCCGATGCCTCCTCCCGCCCCTCGTGGTTCTTCTCGTACGCAATGACCGTTTCGTCGTTCGGGCCGGACGATCCGGGGGAGAGCAGCACCCGTGAGACATACTTCGTTTTCCCGTCGCCGTCTTTCGTAAGATTGTAGATCTGCCAGTAGACGTAGAGAGGCTGGCTCCGAAGAATCGCATCAAAGGGACTCGCGATGACCTTCACGCCATCGATCTCGATGCTGCTCTTTGTCGCCGAGGGGAGAAGTAGCTCGACATCGCTCAGCAGGGGGACAGGAGCAATAAAGCCCGGGACCTGCATCTGCCTCTTCCAGGTCGATATGCACTCCGTACCCAGGAGACGGGCGTGCATCGCGATGCGTACGGAGTCCGGGGAGAATGTGAATCGGTACAGTTCAATGTACGATCCCGCCGGGGGGGGGGAGAGCGCAAAGGCAAGCGTGTCAAGCTCGGACGCAAGCGCTTCCCCGCCGGGGGTGGCAATGGATATCCCCACTTCGATCCTCAGGGTGGTCAGCGTATCGCTCACATCCTTCAAGAGCGACCCGACGGGTATCGCGTTGGATATGTTCAGAAGCGTTTTTCCGTTTTCGCTCCGGAAGGCATCGATCGAATGGGGCATCGCGAAGACTTTCGCCTCTTTCCGCCAGGTATGCTCATCGGTGGCGAGCGCCGTACTGACCGTTGCTTTGGATTCTTCGCGCAATTCCTCCGCCAGCTTCATCTGGTCGAACACCTCACCGCTTGCCATCTTTTGGTAGCGATAGTCCCACGTGGCCAGGTTCTCCATCATCTCGACATCGTCCGGCATGCTCATCAGCCGCCAGTTGTTGCCGACGGAATTGCTCTCCGCAAAATGAAATATCCGGCGGGGCGATTCCCGGGTCGCGTTATAAAGCCAGGATTCGTGGAGGCCGCTCCCCCCCGTCCTTTCGGTCCCCATCGTCCTTTCGGTCCTGTCCGGATCGCCGTGGCGAAGGTAGATCAACCCCTTGTCATTGAACTCAGCGTTCATCGAGAACGCACGGGGAAACTGGAGATAATGCATCTTGTCGGGATTGTTGAACCAGCTCCGGGAGCCGTAGTATTCGAAGTTCTTCTCGGCGTACAAAAAGCGCCGGTTATGCTCCGCCAGCCGCGCGTTGGTGGTCGCGGCAGGCGCTGGGTTGCGGAGATTCCAAAACCTGTGAAAGAACCCGGACTTCTTCCGATCCGAGGTGATGGATCTGTACTCGGCCAGTTCGGCATCCGTGGCAATGTACTTGATGTCCTCCAGAAGAAGGGCGGCCCCCAGCCACGAAGAGATTCTGTCGACGGCCTGCCAGTAGTATTTCTCTCCGCGTGCGGGCGCTCCCTCCGCAAAGGAGAGCCTGGCAAGGGAAAGATAAAGAGCCTCGGAAGGAACTTGTCCGGGGTGGGGCAGCATGCCGGAATAGACTTCTTCGGCTTCCCCGAACCTGTTCCGGCGGCGCAATGTTTCTCCGAAGAAATAGCGGGCATGATCGGTGTGACGCTGCCTCAGGTCATCCAGGACATCCCCGGGCTCACCCGCCGCGACAAAACAGCGGTAGAGCTTGAAGAGCCCGAGCAATCCCCCGTAATGGTCCGGGCGTCGTGCGATCTGCCGGTGGCCGAGATCGAGAGCGCGGTCATACTCCCCCCGGTACAGCAGGAGTTCGGCAAGTTGATAGAGGACGTCCTCGTAGGACGAATCGTGGGAGATCACCCAGGAGAAATGAACCTCGGCCTTCCGCCATTGCATATCCCGGAGGAGCCAGGCAAGTTGTGTTCCGTATTCCCGGCGACATATGCCCGCATAGTAGTGGGCCCCCGTGTTCGCCGAGTCTTGGTCGAGAATTCCGTCGAAAATAGTAGATCCATTCCCCCATTCCCCCCCCTGCATTGCGGCCCTTCCGAGACCGATCTGGGCCGGGATGGAGTTTCCGTCCATGCGCAGAGCGGCTTCGAACAGCTCTTTTGCGCGCGCCGTGTTTTCTAGCTGGAGCTGTTTGTATGCCTCTTTGAGAGAATCGCCGGGTTGGTGACCGGCGGTCCGGGCATATGTGTGAGCCCCGGACAACAGGGCCAGCAGAAGGACCGCCGCGGCGTGACACAGCGATCTCTGGTTTCCGAGAGTTCGTTCCATCTTCTCCTAAAGTATCGAATCTGATTCCCACCCACAAGCAGGTACGGCACTCGATGTTCAGTCTTTGCCGACGACACACATGGATCGTGGTGCCGTCAAGAAGGGGATCGTTCTCCGCTCGCCGCTCCGGACAGCTCATGTGGTTCTTCCCGGACATCCACGAATACGACAGATTATACGAATGCCGATCCACTCCAAAGTCAAAAATCATACTCACCGGGCTTGACATTGATGAATTCGGTCACTACTTTTGTCGGGCGATTGCCGCCTACACTTCTCAACCGGCATTCATCCGACCGCGTGTCTGACAGATTCACCCGCTCTCTGTAAGAACAATCCACAATTTGCACATGAACACCCAATAATCGGGGCGCTCACTGCGGCCCGATCCCTCCGGGCAACAGGGCCGCCACGGGATCTCCCCGAAAGGAGTGCGCACAAATAACCGGTCCTTCCGCGCGATCGTCTTCCACCCCTCATTTCTTCGCTTCATGCAGGAGGGGCTCTCTCCCGTACAATCGTGACTTACTCCCACATCTATCAGGCGGGCAACAACAAACAAGAAGAGAGGAGAATATCATGCTAAGAATCGCTACGACATGGATTTTGATCGTGATGCTTGCGATCATCTTCGTCGGCACGCACTCCACCGCGCTCGCCCAGGGCGTCACGAGTGCCGCCATCAACGGGAAGATCACAGGCAAGAGCAACGGCGAGGCACTTCCGGGGGTGAACATCGTCGCCCTGCATGTTCCGAGCGGCTCCAAATACGGTACGAGCTCGCGCGAGGACGGGCGTTTTATCGTCCCGAACCTTCGTGTCGGCGGCCCGTACACGGTGACGGTCTCTGCGGTCGGCTACCGGACCGAAACACGGCCCGGAATCAATCTCCGGCTGTCGGAGAATCTCGATTTCAACGTGGCTCTGGAAGAAGAAACAATCCAGGCGGGCGAGGTGGTGGTCACGGGGCAGCGATCTGCCCTGTTCAGCTCGTCCCGAGCGGGAGCTGCGACCAACGTCGACCGGATCCAGATCGACAATCTGCCGACCCTCTCCCGCAGTTTTCAGGATTTCTACAAACTCTCTCCCTACTTCTCGCCGACGACGGTGTCCGGCATCGGAGCGGCGGGGGGAGGAAACATACTGGGGAGAAACTCCAAATACAGCAATATTCAGATCGACGGCACGAATTTCAATGATCTCTTCGGCCTTGGCTCCTCGGGTGCTCCGGGGGGACAATCGAGCGTGACTCCCATCAGCCTCGATGCCATTGAAGAATTTCAGCTCTCCGTATCACCCTACGATGTCCGGCAATCGGGGTTCACCGGCGCCGGGATCAACGTCATCACACGAAGCGGGACGAACGAGTACAAAGGGTCGGTGTTTGGGTATGGACGCAGAGCGTGGCTTGTCGGTCTCAGTCCTGATGACCTCAAGGCTCCCCTCGCAGGGTTCACGGACTATCAGGTTGGCGGACGGGTCGGCGGGCCGATCATCCAGAATAGCCTGTTCTTCTTTGCCAACGCGGAGATAACCCGCTTCTCGCAGCCGTTCTCCCGCACATTTGGAAATCAGAATCTGGGGACCAATGCCTATACGGTCAATGCGGATTCTCTCGAGCTTCTCTCGAACACTCTCAAGGCAAAATACGGGTACGACCCGGGTTCCTACAAGGATATCGGATACAACCGTGAAAGCGACAAACTGTTCCTTCGCTTTGACTACAACCTGAACGAAACACACAAACTCTCGGCACGGTGGAACTACCTCCGCTCCTCCGAGGACAATTCTCCATCGCGCGGCCGGGCCAACACCGACATCTATTTCGACAACGGCAAATACAAGCTTGACGACAATACGCACTCCATCGCTCTCCAGCTGATGAGCCTCTTCAGCAACACGATGTCTAATGAGTTGACGCTCGGGTACGTGAACCAGATGGACGAGCCCACGTACTACGGGAGCCCGTTCCCGACCCTGTACATCGCCACGAGCGATACCACAAAGGCGTACAAGGGACCGCAGAATCTTGTGCTCGGATCCGAGGAGTTCCGCCATCACAACCTGCTGGGACAGAAGTACTTCGAGTTGACCGACAACTTCTCGCTGTACCTTCCGGGTCATACACTGACCTTCGGGGCGAAAGTCGACATGCTCCAGTTCCGGAACCTGTTCATCGCGGATGCATTCGGCGCGTACACCTATGGCTCGATCGCCGCGTTCCTCAACGACACTCGGGCGAGTTCGTACTCCTACAAATACTCTGCGACGGCTGATCCTCTCCAGGAAGCCAACTGGAAGGCGAACCAGTTCGGCCTGTACGCACAGGACGAGTGGGCGTACAGTGAGCGCCTGAAATTCAGCGCAGGTGTACGCTTCGATATTCCGACATATCCCTCCCACCCGAATTACAATCCGACGATCGACGCCGAGTTCGGCTACCGGACCGACACCCCTCCGAAGAGCTACGTGGCCATCTCGCCCCGAGTCGGATTCAACTGGGCAGTCGATGAGGACCGGACCGCTCAGGTGCGGGGAGGTGTAGGATTATTTAGCGGGCGGTTCCCCTATGTATGGGTCTCCAACCAGTACAGCAACACCGGCGTTGACTTCTACACGGTGACGACGGCGCCGACCAACTTCATCGCAAATCCCGATGGCCAGCCGAAGGGGGCGACAGGACTCCCGAGCGCCGAGGTCGACCTTACAGACCCGAACTTCAAGGCTCCTTCGATCTTCCGGTGGAATCTCGCGACAGATTACAAGCTCCCGTATGATTTTGTGGCGACACTCGAAGGGATCTTCTCCACGACGCAGAACGATGTCTATTACCAGAATATCAACCTGAAAGGATTACAGGATGGCACCAACAAGCTGGTGAGCACGGGAACCTCGCTGACCCCCGGTGGAAAACTGGTCGGCGAAGGACGCGAGGTGTGGGGCAAATACGATTCGACCAGAAGGACATTCTCCGCTCAATGGGTGGATGCGGCCCGATTCTCGCCGGGGGTCTTCCTGGTGAAAAACACGAACCAAGGATACAATGCCAACGTCACCATCCAGATATCAAGGAACACCCCGGCAGGGGTGAACGGGACGGTCGCCTATACCTGGGGGATGGCAAAAGACATCAACAGCGGAAACTCAACGACGGCAAGCTCCGGATGGCGCTTCAATCCGACCCCGGGAAATCCGAACGAGCCGCAGCTCACCTACTCGCAGTGGGACCGTCGTCACAGAATCCTCCTGGCGCTCTCCTACCGCAAGGATTGGGGGACGGGGGTCGCCACGACCTTCGGGCTCTTTTATAACGCCCAGTCGGGCCGCCCCTTCTCCTACATGGTCTCGGGCGATGCGAACGGCGATGGACGATCGGACAACGACCTGGTCTATATACCGGCCGATGCGAACGACATCGTCCTCGCCAGCAGCTCGGGCGCTAAGCTGCCGAAATCCGACCCCGCCTATGGAGATCTCATGAACTATATCTCTGCAGACTCGTACCTGAACGCACACAGGGGGAGGATGTCCGAGCGTTCCGGCCCTCGTGAGCCCTGGGCGCATCAGGTCGACCTCCGCATCAATCAGGAGATTCCCACCTTCGGCGATCAGAAGATTGAGATCACACTTGACATACTCAATGTTCTCAATCTACTGAACAGCGACTGGGGATGGGTGTGGAACACCGGGCTCAACCAGACGGTGAACATGCTCACGTTCAAGGGGCTGGAGACGGCTCCGGGCCCGGACTACGGCAAGCCGCGTTACAACTGGGTGGGCCTGAAGGTGAAGGATGAAGTCGCCAACCCCTTCCAGGCAGACAACATCCTCTCGCGGTGGCAGATGCAGATCGGCCTCCGGTACACGTTCTAGCCTTTCACTCTTTCGTTGGACGCGAAGCCCGGCCGGTCTCGGCCGGGCTTCGGCGTTCCTACCAGCGAAGGGAGTGCTCGCGCGGTTTCACGGGGTGATTGTTCCTTAACGCGGACGGGGCGGGAAAGGAAAGCTATTCGAAGTTTTTGATCCTGTCCCAGACGTCGTTGAGGGGGGTCGTCGGAATACGTGCAAGGTAGACCGGCATATTGTTTCGCCAGCTCATCCCGTATGTTCCCCGGATGATACCGACCGAATCCACCTTCGCGTACACCCTACGAAGGTCGGCGGGAATCGCGCCGATCGCAATCAGGATGTCGGCGTTCGCATTCCCTTTCCCCCAGAGGTAGTAGTTGTTATGATTGCAGATCACGCGCGGCAGGCCGAGCGACGCCCTGTAGAATTCCAGGGAACCGGCATGACCGTAACTGGGAGCAAAGATGACTGCACGTCTCTTGTCCTCCTCAGGGAGCCTGTCATAGATGCCGGCGACTGTCGCCACAAATGTGTCCCAATCGAAGCGATCGGCAAACCACTGGGGAAGGGGGGAAGTCTTCCCTTTTTCGATCTTCGGCACCCCCTTCAGGAGGGCGTTGTATTCCGCGAGCACGTCGGGAGGAAGAATCGGAAGCGCGACAGGGGCCAGAAGGATCCCCCCCAGAATCAGCAGACCCGTCAGAACGGGCCTGAGCCGGGGGACGCGTCGCCTCAGGCTAAACGACTCAATGGCCACGCCACCCCCCGCGAACATCACCGGATATATGCCGGTAATCCGGTCCGGGCGGCTGGACTGCGATGCAAGCAGGAGAAGAAAGAGGGTGACAAATATCCACCCGATCGGTCTGAAGGATCTCCCCTCCTTCGAGAACAGAAAGTAGACCAGCCCGCTCACCCAAATGGGAAACGTCGCCGGATTCTGGGCGACAACCTGATTCAGCAGCCCCTTCAGCGGCGGCGTCGCCAGGTTCTTGTACAACGTCGCGTTCGCGTAGAACTCGAGCGAAGGCCAGCCGTTGACATACTGCCATACCAGATTGGGGAGCAGAATCAAAAAGGCGATCGCCACCCCCAGCCATAACGGCTTCCGGGCGAAGTGATGGCGGGCCGGGGTCAACAGGAGGCCCACGCCGGTTCCGATGCCGAGAAGCACCATCGTATGTTTCGTCTCGAGGCCGAGCCCGGCCACAATCCCGAACAGGATCCACCGGCGGGGATCACCGGTCTTCATTATCAAGAGGAGGAGGTAGCAGCATGAGACCCAGAGGGGTATTTCAAATGCGTTGACGGAGAAGAAACCGAAGGACACCAACACCCCGGGAGCGCCGATCGTCGAGAGGCACGCCAACCCCTGTGCAAACGTCCCCCCTCCCAGTTCCCGTGCCATGCGTCCTGTCAGGAAGACCGTTACCCCGGCCGCAAGAGCGGGAAGCAGCCGGATCCAGAAGAGGGATCCGCCGGCAAGGATCAGCATTCCACGCAGAAGCAGCGGGGCGAGGGGGGGATGATCCACGAACCCGAAGGCAAGCCTCCGGGCACATGCGATGTAGTACCATTCGTCGATAAAATACCCGTATCCGCCGAAGAGGGTCGGGATGACCTCCAGGAGGATAGCGAGAAGCGAGAGACTCAGAATGAGCGCGTTGCCCCGGAGGGGAGAAGTCTCTCTCTTGATCTCGTTCATGATGGGGGAGCCGATGGCTGTCAGGACGGTAGCGGGAAAGGTCTGGTTTCTTTGCGGCGAACCCTGGACCTACGATACCCCAAACTCGGGGTATTGTCAAGCGGACCATTCCGCGGCCGAGGGGGAGCAACAGAAGAGCCCCCGGCCACGCCGGGGCTCGTTCGACTGTTCTTGAGCGTCTTCGACGTCGCCCGCTACTTCAGAAGGATCATCCTCTTGAGCGAAGTCTTCTCGCCGCTCGTCAGTCTGTAGAAATATGCGCCGTTGGCAAGGGCGCTTCCGTCGAAGGACACGCTATACTCCCTCCCGGGCTCGGCCCCCCCTGTAAACAACAGAGCTACCTCCTCGCCGAGTATGTTATACACCTTCAGCGTCGTCGTCCCCACCTTCTCGACAGAAAACGTGATGCGCGTCGACGGGTTGAACGGATTGGGATAATTCTGCGAGAGTGAGAAGGTCATCGGGGTCCGTCCGTTCTCCACCGCCGTCGCCGTTCCGACCGTCACCTTCACCGCATCGGTCGGGTGTGAACTGCCGTCGAGATCAACCTGATTCAACCGGTAGGAGTATGTCCCGGAGGGCATGCTCCGGTCAATCCACTGGTACTGTTTCGGCGTGAGTGTGGTGCCGCTGCCATGGACGAAATTGTCCGGCAGGTCGACGAATCCGGACCCTGCGCTCCGCTGGACGTAGAAACCGTAGTTGTTAATCTCGGATATCGTGGTCCAGGTGAGCGTGACGTTGTTCGCGGCAGGATTGACGGACGCCTGGAATGAGCCGAGTTGAATCGGGAGCGGGGCAGTGTTTTCCGCGAGCGTCCAGTCCGAAAATCCCGTCAGGCCGGTTTGCTCGGCGTAGTTGGCGGCCGTGTCGACCGGACCGCTCGTACCCACGACGGACCACCCGGTCCCGCCGTTCTTCCAGAGCGTATACAGATATTCCCTCCCCCGCACCTCGCTCTGGGCGTACGGAAGCCGGAGCGTGTAGCTGAAGCCGGGTCCCATGCCCGATCCGGTGATTGTGTAATAGCGCTTCACCACGAGTGCCGTATCCGCCGCCGACAGGAGGTCGGGCGGGTTGGTGGCCGGGTGGACGACCGCGGTGATGGCGGAGGGGTTCCCGATCCCCCCGGGTATCACGAACGCATTCGCATCGAAGAACAGATACGTCCCGGTCGATCCTGGCGCGAGCGCGCGCGTGACGGTCCCCGCAATCGCATGGGACCCGAGGACCAACGCCGCCGGGTCTGCCGCGTTGATGATAAGCGAGGCCGCACCGGTAGCTACGTCGCCACCGCTGAGCGTAAGCGAACCCCCGGGGGCGATGGTCATATTCCCTGTCAGAAGCACCCCCGCGGTATCGTTCACCACGACCTGGTAGAAGGTGGAAGCGCTGATAGTGCGGGAGATGTCCCCGTTGAAGACGATCGTGCTTGTGGCGTAATTGAAGGTTCCGTTGTTCGTCCAGTTCCCCCCCACAGTGTGCGTGAGTGCGGTTCCCGCATTGAATATGGCTCCCGGGCTGATCGTGAGGTGGCGGCCGACGGTGAAGTTGCTCAGGGCGGTGATAGTCCCCTGGACGACCAGATCGTAGAACGTCTGCGGCCCACCACCAATGGCCGTATTGTTAAACGTGGTGGTCGGGATGATCCCATAGCCCGGCGTCGTGCTCGCGAGGTAGGTGCCGTAGTTTAGCCACTGTGCGCCGTTCATCCAGAGGGCCGTCGTGCCGACGGAGGCATCGATGGTTCCGTAGTTGATGACATCGCCATCGAAGTAGATCCGGAGGATGTTCGTGGAGACGTCAAAGGTGACTCCGGTCGCGACGCTTAGCGTCCCCTTCATCCTGAAGACGGTGTCGACCGGGATGGGGGTGACGGTCTTCTTCCCGCTTCCGCCGAGCGTCAGGTTGTCGTAGACGATCCCCGACAGGATGTTCTGATTTCCCGCGGCGCTGTATTCAAACGTGCTTCCCGGATCGAGCGCGTAGCTGTCGAAGACAGGAGTCGCGGCGGTCCCGCTGATGATGATCTTCCCTCCATTGCCGACGAGCAGCGTCCGGGTCCCCGTCCCCTGTTTTTGGAGAGTCCCGCTGCTCTCCAACGTCACCGTACCGTTGATAGACGCAATTCCGGGGGCGGCATTGACGCGGACATTGCCGGCACCGGTCAGGCCGAGGGCGGCGCCGGCATCAACCGTCAGCACCGCGCACTCTACGTCTGCTCCGGCGACCGTAACAACGTTCCCCCCTGTGACAAAGACCGAATCGTTCGCATCGGGCACACCGTCAGCATCCGTCCCGGCGGTAAGCATCCAGGTCCCTGAGGAAGACCAGGTTCCGCTTGCCTGGCTTTGGAACCGGGCCTGACCGAAAAGGGTTACACCCGCTCCCGCAAGCTGGAATGCGAGTAACAGCCTCACCAAAATGCGCGCGTTAGCAAATCTCATTGGTGACTCCCTGCATTCACTTGTGATGGAGTCGGACCTATTTCCATACATAGGTGACTCACATGCTGCCCCCCCCCCTTGAGGCACATCATAATATGGCAGTTTTTCCATAAACAACATGTGACGTATGTCAAACGAACGGCTTCCCTCCGTCGACGCACGGACGGCGATCTGGTGCAGGGGAAGAATAAATGCAAAGATTACAGGTTATTCCCGATTGTCCGGCAGCAATCGTATTGCTATCTTTGAGAGATGAACAAGACAAGAATCGTTGTTCTTGATGGGTACACGCTGAATCCCGGGGATCTGAGCTGGGAGGGATTGATCGCTCTCGGCGAGTGCACGATATATGACCGGACACCCTCGGATGAAATCATTCCGCGGGGGAGAGAGGCGGAGGTCCTGCTGACGAACAAAACCCCCCTGACCCGGGAAACGATAGAAGCATTGCCGTGCCTCCGTTACATCGGAGTGCTCGCGACCGGCAACAACATCGTTGACGGCAATGCGGCCAGGGAACGGGGCATTCTGGTGACGAATGTTCCAACCTACAGCACGATGTCGGTCGCCCAGATTGTCTTCGCCCATTTGTTCAACCTGACCCACCGCATCGGACATCACACTGCTGCGGTCCGGCACGGGCGCTGGTCGGCAAGCGAAGATTTTTCTTTCCAGGACTCCCTCCTGACAGAGGTCGACGGGCTGACGATGGGGATTGTGGGATTAGGCCGGATCGGGAGAGCGACGGCCAGCGCCGCGCTTGCATTCGGCATGAAGGTGATCGCCTGTGGCAACGGACAGATCCGGGATCTTCCCGAGGCGATCCGTAATGTTTCAATGGACGAGGTCTTCGCAGAGAGCGATGTCGTGAGCCTGCATTGTCCGCTGACCATTGCAACAAAGGGCCTCGTGAACAGAGAGCGACTCGCCCTGATGAAACCGACGGCGTACCTGATAAACGCGAGCCGGGGTCCGCTCGTTGACGATCAGGCGCTCGCCGAGGCGTTGAACAGAGGGACCCTTGCCGGAGCGGGACTGGACGTGCTCTCCATCGAACCGCCCCCCCCGGACAACCCCCTCCTGACCGCAAAGAACTGCTTCATCACACCGCACATCGCGTGGGCAACCACCGCAGCCCGCCGGCGGCTAATGCAGGAAGCGGTGGAGAATGTGAAGGCCTTCAGGAATGGCCGTCCCCGCAACGTGGTGAACGGACGGCAAGAAGAACCGAGCTCCCCTCCTCCCCCGGCGACGGCGTGACGGAGGCCCAGATCCTTACCTG
>Ga0315273_10011115_pt1 | contig 11508 bp, 9 predicted proteins | sample YL17G02_0_MG_FD_205753 | JGI IMG/M metagenome (GOLD analysis project Ga0315273, IMG submission 205753) | Sediment microbial communities from Yellowstone Lake, YNP, Wyoming, USA - YL17G02_0 | ecosystem: Environmental > Aquatic > Freshwater > Lake > Sediment | place: USA: Wyoming | collected... | reverse complement strand
CTCATCGGCGGCCTGCTCGGCATGAGCGTGACTGTGGCGTGCCCCGGCGGCTACGAGCCGCCGGCCGACATCCTGGCGGAGGCGCGTGCGCTGGCGCAGGCGAGCGGCGCGGTCGTCGACGCGACGTCCGATCTCGACGCCGCCTGCCGCGGCGCCGACGTGCTCTACACCGACGTGTGGGCGAGCATGGGGCAGGAGGCGGAGAAGGCTGATCGCGAGCGTGCGTTCCAGGCATTCAAGATCGATGCGCGGTTGCTCGCGCTGGCCGCGCCCGATGCGATCGTCATGCACTGCCTGCCGGCGCACTACGGCGAGGAGATCGACTACGCGGTGTCACGCACCCCGAACTCGGCGCTGTTCGACCAGGCCGAGAATCGCCTGCACGCGCAGAAGGCGCTCATGGTGATGCTGGCGGGCCCGAACTAGACGCGGGGCTCGGGCTCGAGCCAGCGGCGGGCCCCGGAGAGCGCATCCTCGTAGGACAGATTGCAGGCCCGGCAGGGTTTTCTGCCGGGCCGGTCGCGCGGATGGACTCCTGGTCACGATCCGCGAAGGCGGCACGCGTTCGTCCGCGAAGCCGGCCGTTGCGTTAGACTGCGCGTACCGGGACCAGCGCCGCGATCTCGGATCGCCTCGAGGAACTGGCTGCGCTTCTCACCCAGCAGGACGTCACTCCTCTCTCCCGCTCACGAGGCTCCAGTATGCAGAAGCCCGAGGTCCACAAGAGCCAGCACGTGGGCTGGCTTCGCGCCGCGGTGCTGGGCGCGAACGACGGCATTGTGTCCACCGCAAGTCTCGTCGTGGGGGTCGCCGCCGCGCATGCCGGGCGGAATGACATCCTGATCGCCGGCATCGCGGGGCTGGTCGCCGGTGCGCTGTCCATGGCTGCGGGCGAGTATGTCTCCGTCAGTTCGCAGGCGGACACGGAGCGGGCCGACCTCGAGCGCGAGCGAATGGAACTGGCGACCCAACCCGAGGCGGAGGAAGCCGAACTGGCCGCGATCTACGTCGAGCGCGGATTGGAGCCGGCGCTGGCGCGGACCGTGGCGCAGCAGCTCACGGCCCACGACGCACTGGGGGCGCACTTGCGCGACGAACTCGGATTGTTGGACAAGTTCGCCGCCCGTCCCCTGCAGGCAGCGCTCGTTTCCGCACTGACTTTCGCCGTGGGAGCCGCCCTGCCCATCCTCGCCGTCGTGCTCGCGCCGCCGGCCGGCCTGATCATGCTCGTCTCGGGCACGTCCCTGGTCTGCCTGGTCACTCTCGGCGCTCTCGCGGCTCGCGCGGGCGGCGCATCGCCCTGGATCGGGGCCTTGCGCGTCGCGTTCTGGGGCATTCTGGCGATGGCGGTGACGGCGGCTGTGGGCGCGCTGTTCGGAGCGAAGCTTGCGTGATACGAGTGAGAGCACACGATACCGCCTGAACCGATTGCGCGCTCACTCAGGAGATTGCCCATGAGCATCCCCAAGAGTCAGCAGCGCGCACTGCTCCTGCGCATTGCCCGCGAGGCGATGGTTGCCCGCGGGTTCATGCCTGACTTCACGCCGAAGGCCATGGCCGACGCCCAGGCCCTCGCGGCTCCACGCGCACCCTACGGCGCCGGCGTGCGGGACCTGCGTGACCTCCTGTGGTGCTCGATCGACAACGACGACTCGCGGGATCTTGATCAGTTGACGGTTGCGATCGAGGCTCCCGGCGGCGTCACGCGCATTCTGGTGGCGGTGGCCGACGTGAGCGCCGCGGTCGCCCTCGGCTCGGAGCTCGACCAGCACGCGCAGGCCAACACGACTTCGGTCTACACGGCGCCACAGAACTTCCCCATGTTGCCCGACCGCCTGAGCACGGATCTCACGTCGCTGAACGAAGGCGAGGACCGCTTGGCCGTGGTGATCGACGTCGTGGTCGAGGGCGCGGGAGCTGCGAGCATCTACCCGGCCGTCGTGCGCAACCGCGCGAAGCTCGCCTATTCGGGCGTGGGCGCGTGGCTCGAGGGCGCCGGTGAGTTGCCGGCCGCCGCGGCGGCCGTGCCGGGGCTGGCCGACAATCTCAGGCTGCAGGACCGCGTCGCGCAGGCCCTCAAGGAGAAGCGCCACGAGCATGGCGCACTCGAGCTCGAGACCATCGAAGTCCGGGCGAAGTTCGAGGGCGATACCGTGAGCAGCCTGGAGGCCGAGCGTCGGAATCGCGCCAAGGAGATCATCGAGGACTTCATGATCGCCGCCAACGGCGTCATGGCGCGTTTTCTCGAGGATCACAAGCTTCCGGTCCTGCGCCGGATCGTGCGCGAGCCCGAGCGCTGGCCGCGCATCGTCGAGATCGCGCTCGGCCTGGGCGATCGCCTGCCTGCCCAGCCCGACGCGAAGGCGCTCGATTCGTTCCTGGTGCGGCGGCGCGCCGCCGATCCGCTGCGCTTTCCGGACCTCTCGCTTTCGGTGATCAAGTTGCTCGGACGGGGCGAGTATGTCGCGAGCTTCCCGGGCGAGCCACCGATCGGCCACTTCGGCCTGGCGGTCACCCAGTACACGCACTCGACCGCGCCCAATCGGCGTTACCCCGACCTCATCACCCAGCGCATGCTCAAGGCGGCGCTGGCGGGGCAGCCGGGCCCCTACGCGCGGGAAGTGCTCACGGCGCTGGCGGAACGCTGCACGCAGAAGGAGGACGACGCGCAAAAGGTCGAGCGCCTGCTGCGCAAGGCCGCCGCGGCCTGCCTCCTGAGCGACCGGATCGGGGATGAGTTCGACGGCATCGTGACCGGTGCCTCGGAGAAGGGGACCTACGTGCGCATCTTCGACCCGCCGGTCGAGGGTCGAGTCGAGCAGGGCCAGGCCGGTCTCGACGTGGGAGATGCGGTGCGCGTGAAGCTCCTGTACACCGACATCGAGCGAGGGTTCATTGACTTCGCCCGTCTCGCTGCGGGTGGCAGGAGTGGGATCGGGTCCAAGCACTAGCGTGGGTCGTCACTCTCAAGCCGGCTCCATGGTCAGGGCGCTCGCCGGGCTGCTCATCGTCGACCCCGCGTCGGCCCGGATGACCCCGCTCCAGGACCTGCTCGACCTGCCCGTCGAGCTCGATCGTGGGCTGGCCGGTCGACCACGGGCGTGAACAGCCCGTGCCTGACGATTCACCACGCGTGCTACGCCGATACCGAAGGCCCCCCGGGCACCACACCCGGGAGGCCGAGTTGTTTCCGTCCAGTCGATCGCCTCAGCGATAGATGTTCTTGATGTGACCCCAGCTCGTGGGCTTGCTCGGCGTGTCCCCGCACGGATTCGGGATGCACGGCGTGCCGTCGCCGCTGTAGACGCCGCCCTGGGCCACGCACTGCTCGCGACCGATCAGGAAGCAGTCGTCCCCGATGCAGCACGCGCCCGTCGCCGGGGGCGTCCCGCAGACGAAGCTCTGGCAGCTGAGCATGACGTTCGAATCGAGCACGCGGTCTCCCGCGTCCGCGATCGCGAGCTTCATGTGGTTGACCCCGGGCTTGAGCGTCGCCGTCGCGTAGAAGACCTGCGTCAGCCCGTCCATCTCGGTGTTGATCAGGCCGCCGCCATCGTTGAGGTCGTTGTTGCGATAGCAGTCGCAGTTCGGACCTCCCGGTGGGCTGTAGGGATTCCCGCAGTCCACGTTGTTGATCGCGACCGGAATGCCGGGGGCGCTGCAGATCGTCGGAGCGAACGCGATGTTCACGCCGTTGAGGAAGAATCCGAACACGTCATTGAACGGGGAACCGACCCACTCGTTGTACTCCTCGGAGGCGAACACGTACTGGAACGACACGTTCGTGGGGCTGTCGCACGTGAAGTCGAATTCGAGGACCGTGGCGTCGAAGGTCTCATATCCCGGGATCAGGCCGTTCAGGTCCGCGTCGCCGGGCAGCCCGTTGTCGTAGGAGGTGTCGTCGAGGAGATTGGGCCCGACGAGCGTGACGATGTTGCCGCTGCTCAGCATCAGGCCCTGGTCGATGCCGATCACGCCGGACCCGCCGGTGAACAACCCGGCCGCGCCGGGAGCAGCGATGAGCGTTGCATTGCTCACCTGGACGCCGGGTCCGAGCAGGCACTGGAGCAGCTGATCGAGGGTCGCGGGTTGCACCGCGATCGGACCGGCGGCGGCATGGTCGGTTGTCCAGGAACTACCCGGTGCGAGGACGGGGCGCGGCGCCGCCAGCAACCAGCCCGGATTCCCGAAACAGAATGCAGCGAGCAATGAAGCGGATAGAAGAGTTTTTGCGGTGGGCATGGGATACCTCGGAGGTGGGTATGGATCCTGGGGCACCGGCCTCAGAGGACAGGCCCCAGCTTGCGGTTGGAGCATTTTTCGCGCCATGCGCGCGCCTCGCGCGTGAGTCCCGGTCGTCCTCGCAAACGCTTGCAGCAGCTCGGATGTCGCGACCGAACGACCGGGGCGCGCGACGCTGCGCACGGACCGCCGCGGCGCGATCCTGACGCCGTGTCAGGCCCGGGCCGATGACTGCGACGCGCGGATGATCACTCGGATCCTGAAACCTGCCCCGCAGCTTGCGGCTTCGTGGCATACATGCGATCCGTGACAGTTCGGCACCCGGATGACAGGGATGCGAGGCGCGCGCGATCGTGCTAGGCTCTTCCCCCGGCGCCTCGACGTCTCCCGCTGCCGCGCCTCCATTGGAGAAAGTGCCATGATCCGACCCCGCCCGCTCGCCCGGGGCGTCGCGTTGCTCGCGCTCGCGTTCGCCGTCCCCGCCTGGGCCCAGTGGCAGACGAACGGTGTTCCGGTCTGTGTCGTGACCGGCAACCAGACGAAGCCCGCCTGCATCGCCGACGGCCAGGGCGGTGCGTACATCGTCTGGGAGGACGCGCGCGGCACGGACCCGCAGGTCTACGCGCAACATCTCGACGCGCTCGGCACACCGCAGTGGGGGCCGAACGGAATCCTCGTGAGCTCCGGCTTCTATCCGCAATACGGTCCGGTCGCGGTCGGTGACGGGACGGGCGGCGTGATCATCGCGTGGATCCTGTCGCTCGTGCCGGGCGCCTACGAGGGGCGGGGCCAGCGCTTCGACGCCGCGGGTATCGCTCACTGGTCCGCGGGCGGGATCGCGATCACGCCGGGGCCGGCGTTTCCCACGAAGCTCGCGATCATCGGCGACAACAAGACGCCCGACGTCTCGCCGTCCGGCGCAATCGTCGCCTGGACGGACATCCGGGGCGGCGTGACGACGGACATCTACATCGAAGCCGTCAGCGGCAACGGCGTGCAGCGTTGGGGCGCGGCGGTGTGCACGGCGACCGGCAACCAGGCCGACCTGCGCATGGTGTCCGACGGGAGTTCGAACATCCACGGCCAGGCGCAGGGCGCGATCCTGGCGTGGCGCGACTATCGTGTCAGCGTGAGCGACGAGGACATCTACGCTCAGCGGATCAACTATCAGGGCCTGGCGCAGTGGACCGCCGACGGGGCCGGGATCGCGACCGGCGTCGGGGGCGTGCTCGAGCCCGCGCTCGCCCCCGACGGCTCGCAAAACGCGATCGTGTGCTGGCCCGGCCCGGCAGCCGGCCGCGCGTACGGCCTTTACGCCGACCGCATCGGTAGCGCGGGTTCGTGGGGCGGCCCGATCCCGTTGACGACGCCGAACAGCTCGCAGGCCGAGCCGGCCGCGAGGAGTGATCTCGCGGGCGGATTGATCGTGACCTGGTCCCAGCTCACCGCGAGCCTGACGCATGACCTGTACGCGCAGCGTCTCGACGCAACCGGAGCGGCGCTGTGGGGGACGACCGGCCAGCTCGTGTGCGTGAGCCCGAACTCCGAGAACTCGCCCGTGATGGTGCCCGGTCGATCGGGAGCTTCGGCGATCGCGTGGATCGACAGTCGCAACGAGGCGAACGGCGACGTCTACGCGCAATTGCTCGACGCGAACGGCGCGCGCCAGTGGAGCCCGGGCGGTGTCCCGCTCTGCCGCGCGGCGGGGGTGCAGGCCGAGTTGAGCGCGTCGGTCGACACGACGGGCGGCACGATCGTGGCATGGACCGACTACCGCAACGGCAACGCCGACATTTACGCGCAGCGCGTGACCGGGTGGGGCGGCGTGGTCGGCGTCGAGCCGGGCGCCGCGAACGAGTTCGCGCTCTCGGCCCCGTTTCCGAATCCGTCGCACGCGGGCCTCGCGCTCGCGTTCGATCTGGCGGCGGAAGGGGACGTGAGCGCGGCCGTCTACGACGCGTCCGGCCGGCGCGTCCGCACCCTGCTCGAGAGCGGGGCGCGTCCGGCGGGCCGGAACACGCTGGCCTGGGACGGGCGGGATGACGGCGGGTCGCCGCTGGCGAGTGGCATCTACTGGATCGCGGTCAGGGCCGGCGGGGAACAGGGCGCCCGGCGCGCGGTGATTCTTCGCTAGCTGCCCTGCGCCGACACCGGGCTCACCCTCTATCTAATGAGGACCCGCCCGCCGCGTCGCCGCGTCGAGCGATGCGCGCCGCACGCGCCCGCGCACCCTGCAAGACACCGGCGACCCGGGCGAATCGAACGCCCCGGCCAGGCCGCAGGTGCACGTTGCGCCGCGCAATTCCGATCCCTTCTGATCCCTTCCGATGCCCGGGATCCAACTCCCCACAGGCCGCGCGCTTGATGATCCAGATCATAGTTGGTCCGTTCCTTGCCTTGTCCGTCCCCGGATGACGACGCGCCTTCGAGCGAAGGCTTCCGTCGCGCAACCGATGTCGGGATGGTCCTTTGCGATACGCCGCTTCGGCGCACGCGGAGGGCCGCTCCTCAATTCGCACGCGCGGTCGTGCACGTCGCACGACCGGGCAGCGAGGGAACGGGAACGCCGATGGACCGGACGCGCACCAGGCAAAGAATCCGCACGATGCTCCTGCTGGGGGTGCCGTTGTGGCTCGCGCATGGCTGCGCATCCCCGTCCGCGCCGGTTCCGCCCCCCGCGGGAGGCCAGGTGCCGAACCTCGATTTCGCGACGTTCGTGTCCAGCGTCGAGCCTGTGTTCGCGCGCCGGGGCTGCGACGCCGGTGGCGACTGCCACGGCGGCGGTATCCGCGGCACGCTCGCGCTGTCGCCCGCAGGCGCGAAGGACGCGGCGTTCGACTTCGAGCAGGTGTCGCGCCAGGTTTCGGTCAGTGATCCGGACCAGAGCCCGATCCTGACGCGGCCGCTGGCGATCGACGCCGGCGGGACTCCGCACCCGGACAAGCCGTTCGCCAGCACCGCCGACAGCGACTTCGTGAGCGTCCGGGCCTGGGTTCGGGCGGGGGTGACGCAGTGAGGCGCCGCGGACTGGAAGCGGCGGCGTGCGGCGTCGGGCTCGCGCTCGTCGTGTTCAGCGCGATCGCCCGCGCCGAGGACAAGCTCGAACCGCTCGTGCCCGAACTGGCGAACGCCACGTACCGGCTGTCGCCCGGCCCGCGCGCGTTCAAGAACCGCCTGGCGGTGAGCCCGGCGTACGGCCAGCTGGGCTCGACGCCGCTGTTCGCGCTGCGCGTCGCCTACAACCCGAACTCGTGGCTCGGCTACGAGGCGTCGCTCGGCCATAACCCCGGCCACGCGGTGCACGGCGTGCTTCACACCGTGAACGCGATCGTGCGGCACCCGTTTCCGGGGCGGTTCCAGCCGTACGCCAAGCTCGGGTACGGAATGCTGATGGTTTCTCCCGGCCCATCCCTGAACGCCGATCCGGTCACCAAGAACGCATTGACCGTCGGCGGCGGACTCGAAGTCTACGTCCGCAATGACGTCGCGCTCCGGGCGGAGTCCCAGCTCGCCTCCGTGATCGGCAGCGAGCGCGACAAGAGCGGAACCGTGGCCTACCTGTACCCCATGTACACGATCGGTCTGGTGTTCTACCGGACCCTCGCGCCCTGACTTCCGATCGGAGGGCTTGTTCCGCCATGTCGAATCGCATCGCACCGTTCGCCCAGAGTCGCCTGCCCCTGCTGGGGGCGTTCGCGGTAACCGTGCTCGCCCCGCTGACCCTGTCGGGCTGTCTCGGCAGCGCGCCGGATGACATCATCCAGCAGCAGACGACGACCGACGCGCTCGTGTTCGTCAAGACGCAGGATGAGGAGTCGCTCAACCGCACCTGGGCGCCCGCAAACCTGTACAAGCTGTCGCCGATCGCCCCGGACGGCGTGGTGACCCCGATCACGAACTTCACCGGCGCGGCGATCTCGGACCCGGCGGTGTCATTCGACGGCACGAAGATCCTGTTCTCGATGCGCCCGCCGGGCGGCTCGAACCGCAACATCTGGGAGATCCACGCCGACGGCACCGGCCTCAGGCAGGTGACCTCGGGCGGCGGGCACGACTTCGATCCTTTGTACCTGCCCGACGGCCGGATCCTGTTCACCAGCTCGCGCGACGGCGAGATGGACGAGTACAACCACGCGCCCTCCGAGCACCTCTATGTCTGCAGCGACGACGGCTCGGGCATGGAGCGCATCAGCTTCAACCAGAGCGACGACTTCGATCCGTTCCTGCTGCCCGACGGCCGGGTCGCGTACACGCGCTGGGAGCACTTCGGCACGATGAACCGCTTCCCGCTGTTCGCCACCAACCCCGATGGCACGGGCACGTTCCACCTCTACGGTCCGCACGAGCGCAACTTCTTCCATGGCGCATCGACGCCGGACGGCCGCCTGATCGCGATCGCCTCGACCATGGTCGAGGAGGATGCCGGCCCGATCGCGCTGCTCAAGCCCGAGGCCGGCCCGGCCGACCCCGAGCTGGGCCCGCAGTCCGATCACTGGAACATGATCACGCCGCAGGTCAACATGGACGGCGCGCCGTGGGCGTATGGCGCGTTCAAGTATCCCGAGCCGCTGGGCGGGAACAAGTTCGTCGCCTCGTATTCGCTGCCCGCGGCCACCGAGGGAGACGTCGACTACGGCCTGTACACGTTCACGCTCGACCAGGCCGGCACGGGCGCACCCGGCGACCCGGCGACGTTCACGCTCGGCAACCTGACGTTCCTCTACAACGATCCGAACTCGAACGATTACGACGCACAGCTGCTGGCGCCGCACCCGAAGCCGCCGGTCATCCTCCCGACGGTCGACCACAGGCAGACCACCGGCGTGTTCCTGGCGCAGGACGTGTTCAACCGCGGCACGCAGGACGGCCAGGAAGTCCCGATCAAGGGCACGGACCCGATCGACAGTATCGCGGTGCTGGTGTCGCGCCCGACCATGGCCGGTGAGATGAACGACTTCTCGGCGAACGAGTTCGAGAAGAGATCCCTGCTCGGCTTCGCGCCGGTGTACCCCGACGGTTCGTTCCGCATCCGGGTGCCGGCGGACACGCCGATCAGCTTCGCCACGCTCGACAAGAATGGGCGCGGCTTCGTGGTCAAGCGCACGCACCTGTACGTGCGGCCGGGCGAGGAATTCAGCAAGTGCATCGGCTGCCACGAAGACCGCCAGGCCGGCGGCCCGGCGGCGACGAACCCGAACCCGATGGCCGCGCTCTACCCGGCGCACGACCTGAACGTCGCGCCGGCGAACCGCATGATCATCAACTACCAGTCGACGATCGGGCCGATCGTGGCGGCGAAGTGCGCGAGCTGCCATCACACCACGATCGTCGGCGTCGACACGACCGCCGCCCCGGGCAACCTCGACCTGACCGCGGTGCCCGACACGACGGAGAGGGGCCGCATCTTCCCGCGCGGCTACATCAATCTTTCGGGCGACATGATGATGATGGGCGCCACCAACGTCACGGTGCCGCCGTTCCCGCGCAAGTCGAAGCTGATCGACTACGTGATGGGCCTGGGTTCGCATGCCGGCATGGGGTCCCACCCGGCGGGCGTGGACTCGCTGACCGCGAACGAGCAGCGCATGTTCAACCTGTGGGTCCTGCTCGGGGCCCAGTACAAGTGAGCCAGGAGGGCAGGAGCATGCAAATCCGCACTCTCGCCGCCGTGGCGTTGCTGGCCGCGCTGGGCACGCCCCGCGCGGCGCACGCGGGCGCCGTCGACGCGCAGGCCTTGCGCCGCGCGCTCGCCACGCATCCGCTGACGACGCTCGACGGCAAGCCCGTCAAGCTCGACGGGAGCGTCACGGTCGTGAACTTCTGGGCGACCTGGTGCAAGCCCTGTCGCCACGAGTTGCCCGCGCTCGACCGGCTCGACCGCGAGATCGCGCCTGATGGCGGACACGTGATCGCGGTGTCGCTCGACCTCGAGAAGGAGAACGTGAAGCGCTTCGTCAAGACGAACCACCTGGGTCTCGCGGTCTGCCACGACGGGCCAAACGGGCTCGCGCGGCAGCTCAAGCTCGACCAGGTGCCGTACACGGTCGTGCTCGATCGCAAGGGCGAGATCGCGTTCGCGCTGTCGGGCACGAGCGACGCCCAGGTCGAACAGTTGTCGAAAGTGGCGCGCCGCCTCGCCGGCGAGGAACGCACCGCGCTGTCGGAGGCGGGGCGATGAGCCGGCAGCGGTCGCTTCCCGCGTTCGTCGTTCTCGCCGCGCTCGTGGCCGGTCTGGCCCTCGGACTCGGGGCGGGCTGCGCGTCCGTCCCAGCCTACCAGCGCGAGCGCCTGGTCGACCCGATCATGTCGTTCGAGGCGCAGGCCAAGAAGGACTCGCGGATGATGAAGGCGCTCGAGGCGCGCGAGGGTTCGACCGGCGGCACCGGCGGCGCCGGCGGGGGGTGCGCGTGCAACTGAGCCGGGCCGCCAAATCGGGCGCGGTGGCGCTCGGATTGCTGGCCACGGCCGGCGAGGGCCAGGCGGCCTCGTCGATGCTGCAGGACCAGCAGGCCGACTCGTGGCTGCAGATGTTCAACGGCTCCGACAAGGTTTCGGTGCGGTCGCTCATCAACAGCCTCTCGCTCAGCCTGCCGAAGGGCAACGTGCTGTCGGTGCAGTGGAACAACGAGGTGGTCGACATCCCAGGCGTGAGCGCGCCGGCCGGCAGCCAGGCGGCGATCGACGCGATCACGACGGCAAGCCGGCCGATCTCGGGCAACGCCTACGAGGACTTCAGCAAGACGCGCAACGAGGTCACCGGCGAGCTCACGGTCAAGCGCAGCGTGATGACGTACTACATCTCGAAGGAGACCGACTATCTCGGCCAGCAAGTCGGCGTGAAGCACGACATCGACCTCGAGGACCGGCTGCTGAACGTCGAACTGGGCGCGAGCTACGGCTGGGACGACATCCAGCCGCTGGCCGACGACGACACGAACGCAGGCCCGGCGTCCAAGACCACGATGCACGTCAGCGCGGTCGGGACGCGTGTGCTGGCGCCCACGCGCATGCTGCGCATGGGTCTCGAGTACAACGTCGTCAGCGGGCTGCAGCACAACCCGTACCGCAACGTCTACGCGGGCGGCACGAACGTTCCCGAGCGGCACCCCGATCAGCGCCAGCGCCGCGATGTGTTCGTCGACCTGAACCAGTACATGTCGAACCGCTCGAGCGTGAAGCTGGCGTACCGGCTGTACGACGACAGCTGGGGGATCCTCTCCCATGAGGTGAGCACGCAGCTCAACCAGTACGTGACGCACGGGATCT
>Ga0315273_10011114_pt1 | contig 11509 bp, 8 predicted proteins | sample YL17G02_0_MG_FD_205753 | JGI IMG/M metagenome (GOLD analysis project Ga0315273, IMG submission 205753) | Sediment microbial communities from Yellowstone Lake, YNP, Wyoming, USA - YL17G02_0 | ecosystem: Environmental > Aquatic > Freshwater > Lake > Sediment | place: USA: Wyoming | collected... | reverse complement strand
ATGACTTCCATAGACAGAAGAAAATAAAACCTATTCCTGCTTTCTGACGTGTTTTTTAAACCGAAATAACCAAATCCATTGATTCGCTTAAATCAATCTCGGATTTTGGGATAAGTACAAACATTTGCAGATTTTCGTGTTTCGCGCTTCTGCAGAGGCCGACCGATTTCTTGCTCAAGTAAAGAAAGCCACGGAAATGACCATGCATAAACCAACAGCAACCCAACATCTCTATAATCTTCCATGGTCAAAAGGGAAAAGTTCCGATAAGCAAAATGATTAACCTTTTATTCTGTTTAATTAAATGGTGCCTTGACAAAAGAATAGATGAACTGAATTGATTTAGAGAAAAGGGTTTGCAAGTTTTAGGGATTGCACAAACCATCTATAGGGACTCAGCTATTTTTGCCGGATACCCGGGATAACGTCAGAGAAAAGTATTTAATTGTGGGATAGCAAAAAACTGATAGGAAAGCAATGGATAGCGAATTGGTTTTTTTCGACAAAACTTCAAAAACCAGGGAGCTGCTGGCAAAGATGATGTTTTTTAACCGAGGAAAACAATCACGTGAGGAACAATTTCTCCTCAAGGTTTTTTGTCTATCAACCGAGGCAGGGAGCGATTATAGGGAACAACTGCGAAATTCTTTTTTTGCTTTGGATGAAGAGCGATTATGGCAACTGTCGCTTGAGTGTAAAGTTACTGCTGTGTTCGCGCACAGGCTATCAGACCTCTTCGGGTGGGAGAACATCCCACCTCGGTGGAAAGAATTTCATGACCAAATGGCTGGACTCGCAAACCTTTATTGCGAAGAAATTGACCTCATTGCTCGGGAATTAAGCATCTATGGAATAAAGGTCATAGCGTTAAAAAATGATTCGATTGCCCTCGCGTTCCATCTTTGCCGGGGCTGTTGTCCCATGAGCGACATTGATATCCTCATTGAGCATGCCAATCAGCAACAGGCGGATACTGTCTTAAAAAAGTTAGGTTACAAACACACGTGGGATAGTAGCACTATATCAGATATGGTTGGGGCTAATCCTTACCACAAAATCGCTCCTTCCGGACGGTTTATTTTTCTTGATGTCCATTGGGAAGCAATAGGAGTGAGGTGGATGAAAGGGGATTTAGGCGAACTGACCAGTAAGATGGTGGAGCGCTCCCTGCCCATTCCAGGGACAACTGCCCGCATTCTTTCACCTGAGGACAACTTATTTCAGGTTGTCCTCCACAATGCCAAGCATGCGTATCGACTAAAACCAGGATTTATGAGGAACCTCGATGTTCATCGAATAATCGAAAACCAAGAAATTAACTGGACGGTGTTCCTTAACCTAATACGCACCCACAAAATTAACACTGGGGCATATTTTTCCCTTTTGGCTCCGGCGATTTTATTCGGCACACGGGTACCGGCAGAGGTCTTAGGTGCCATTGCCCCCCCTTCTTGGAAGAAACCATTATGCCAGTTTGTGAGGTCCGCCTGGTTTCTCAACTCCAATAAAAACAAGCCCAGGAGTTTCATCTTCCGGATTGTCCGGATGGTAATGTATGACGACATAAAAATAGTCATACGCAATAGTATTATTTCGGTTTGGCGCAAGCGCCGGAGATGGAGGGTTTTCTTTTTACTTCGTAGTAAAATTGTCGATCTTTTTTCAAAAAGAACAAGATCTCTTGCAACGTTTCCCATCGTGTTTCACGGTTCTGGTTCTTATAAGAAATTTTTTGAGGGAAGCGGTTATGGCGTTATTTTTGAAGATGATAGTCAGGAGGGTTATGTTTATCTGACCAAAGAGGATGGGAGCAAGATTTTGGATGGACTGAAGCTTTATTATCACGGGGATGCGGAAAAAATTTCTGAAGGTGATCTACTGGAAATTTTATGGCATCCGGAATTAAAGAAGGTGGGTGTCAGGTATCACGGAAAAATCCAGGCGATCTTTGACATTGCAAATAGGAAATCCTATTGCAGGACCGGATTTCCGTTACCCAATGCTTCTTGGTGTAAATTTAAAAACCATCTCTGGGATGATAGCGCACTTTCAGGATTTGAGGCGATTAATTAAGGGAGCGGATTGTTTGTAAAACTGTCTTAGGTGTACGGACGGAAAATTTCAGAGAGATTCTTTCACGAGCATCTCGAGACGCATATAATAAAGAGGTTAAAACTAACCTCTTTATTATATTGATGGAGCTGACGGGGCTCGAACCCGTGACCCCTTGACTGCCAGTCAAGTAAGGGCAGCTCTTATGTTTTTAAGTTTGTTTTGAACTGGTTAAGTTTGTTTGGAAAAATCAGCTTCGGGAATGGTTCACTTTAAGTCTGTTTTGGTCTGTTTCAGTCTGTCTACTATACAAAAACTATACAATTTTGAAATTGAGACTTTAAAACAAAAATATTGACAATGGTTCCTAAAATTTGGTAACTTTTTCATGGAGGATAGAAAACATTTTTTAGCAAAATCCATAGGCAAGGGAGACTAAACCATGCAAAAGGAAAAAGACAAAAAGCAGGAGAAGGAAAAATATACCAAGCCGGTTTTAACCAACCATGGGAAATTGACTGATATAACGGCCGGTGATATTTCTTTGGAATAGACTGCACTAAATTTCTTTTTTAAATGGGGGAGGAAGAACCATGCAGAAGAAAAAAGAGAAAAAGCAGGAGAAGAAAAAATATACCAAGATGGTCTTAACCAAACATAATAAATTAAGAGATATTACCGCTGGCGGCACACCTCCGCCCAGTAGTTTGGGCTGCACCAAATTTCTCTTTTAAACAGACCTGTTATTTAAAAAATAGTATAAACATTTTACAGAGGATAAAAACCCCGCATTTCTCCGAAGAACACCGCAGAAATGCGGGGTTCTTTATTGTCAAAATATTTTATTATTATTGACTTTTTTAATTCAACCGTGATAAAGATTTAATAAAACCAAAGAGGCAAATATGCATAGATCATGGTATGTTTTTTTAGCAATGTGCATCGCGCTGATAATGGGCAGCGGGTGTGAAAAGAAAGAGGGGGATGAGCCGACCAAATATCAATCGCAGGCCGGGTTAGAGCGGCTTACCGAACAAGCCGCCCAACAACAGCAGGAAAGCTCCGGGAGCGGCCCGGAAAACCCGGCATTTAATAATTCCATCGAGGTGGAAGGCGTGGTCGCGGAAGTGAGGGATTTGGATAGCGTCATCAAGCCGGTGCTGAAAAAACTTTTTGGAGACGCGCGGATTATTTCCGAGTCAAAAAAGCCGGAGACCAAAAGGGACGGAGAAGTGGTGGAAAACCAGTTTACCTATGTGGTCCGGAAATACCTGGTACCTCAGGACGGAGAATCCTTGCATGCGGCACTATGCGCTACGCATTTTGGAAGAAGTCCGCGAGTAGGAAGCAAACCACTTATATGGAGCGGCGGTGCTGGCATGTCTTTCTTCAAATCTACCTCACTGAGATCTTATTCTTTAGTTATAAATGTGGATACTAAAAAGCAGCAGATAACTGTAGAATCATATAAACTCGGCTCAAAGTACGATAGGCTGATGTAAAAAAGGGAGAAGATATGTTAAAGAAAATATCTTTTTTCACTGATAATCACCAATTACCACAATACATCCGGAAGGCGTGAAGCAATGTAGGGAATCGCTGCGGCTGTTGTTGTGGTCCTGCTCATTGTGGTCATCATGTATAACCGGCTGGTACGTCACCGCAACCTCCTTGATGAAGCCTGGAGCGGTATCGATGTACAGCTCAAACGGCGTCACAATCTGATTCCCAATATCGTCGAAACGGTAAAGTGATATCATCAGCACGAACGAAAGGTCTTGGAGGATATCACGCGCCTGCGGTCCAGATTGTCCGATGAGACTACCACGGCACAGGAGAAGGGTAAGTTGGAGAACAGCTTTACCCGGGCGTTGAAAAGCATTTTTGCCATGGCCGAGGAATACCCCGACCTCAAGGCCAATCAGAATTTCATTGAACTCCAAAATACGCTGGAGGAAGCCGAAGAGCAGATTCAGCTCGCCCGCCGGTATTACAACGGCGTGGCCCGGAACTACAATATTATGGTGCTGTCGTTTCCCAACAATGTCGTGGTCTCTTTGTTCCGTTTCACCAAGGCGGAATACTTTGAGATCGAGTTGGCCACGGATCGAGAAACACCGGCCGTTAAGTTCAACTAAAAAAGCATCCCCTCGGGGAGGAGATCGTGAGTAGAAAAATCTGGTCTTGGCTTTTGTTCATCCTTTTGTCTTTGTTTGTCCCGGGACTGCCCGGCGCAACCGCGGCGACGCCGTCAGCCGAAAGAATCCTTTCTTTTCGCAGCGACATCATCGTCCATCCGGACGCCTCCATGACCGTGACCGAAAAGATCACGGTGAACAGCGCGGGTCAGGAAATCAAACACGGGATCTACCGGGATTTCCCCACCCGCTACCAAGACCGATACAGTCCGGCCTACGTGGTCGATTTCGCGGTGCAAGCGGTGCTGCGGGACAACGAGCCGGAAACCTATCGGCTGGAGAATTTGAAAAACGGGGTTCGGATCTACCTGGGGAAAAAGGATTTTTTTCTGGAGCCCGGCCGCCACACTTATTCCATCACCTACACCACCAACCGGCAACTCGGATTTTTTAAAACTTTTGACGAGCTTTACTGGAACGTGACCGGCAACGGCTGGATTTTTCCCATTGACCGGGCTTCCGCCTCCGTCCGGCTTCCGGAAGGCGCGGCCGGTGCGGTCAGGGAAACGGACGCCTACACCGGCGCCTTTGGCGCCAAGGGCAAAGACTTCGTTTCCACCGCTGACCGATCGGGAGCGATCCTCTTTAAGACCATTGGCCAGCTGGGACCCGGAGAGGGTCTGACCATCGTGGTTTCCTGGCCCAAAGGTTTCGTGAAGGAGCCGAAAGCCGCCGAGAAAGCCAGGTACTGGCTTCGCGACAACAAGGGGGTGGTGGTGGGCCTTCTGGGACTGGTTGTGCTCCTGCTGTACTATCTGCTGGTCTGGTCCCATTATGGAAAGGACCCTCCCCGGGGCACGATCATTCCCCTTTTTGAACCCCCGCAGAACTTGTCCCCGGCGTCTTTGCGTTTCCTCGCGAAAACGGGTTACGACGACAAGGCGTTCACCGCCGCCATGATTAATATGGCGGTGAAAGGCTATCTGACCATCGAGGAAAAAAACAATGAATTTATCCTGAAGAAAACCGGCGGGAGGGAAGGGAATTTGAGCGCGGAGGAACGGGCGGCGGCACTAAGGCTCTTCTCCGCAGGAGTGGATACCAGAAAAGTCGGAAGCGAAAGCCGGGTGGCCCTCCACGGCGCCCGCATCGATTTGGTGCGCTCCCTGCAGCGCACGCTGGACAAGACCTACTTCTCGACCAACCGGAAGTATTTTTTCGTCGGCCTGCTGATTTCGTTCGCCATCCTGATCGGCAGCAGCATCTACGGCCCTAGGGGCGCGGTTCTGCTGGCGATCTTCATGTCAACCTGGTTTGCCGGCTGGACCTTCGGGGTGGCGCTCCTGCTTCGCAGCGTCTTTTCGCTCTGGAAAGGCGTCTTGACCGGCGGCACCCACCGGGGCGTGCTTTTCACCCGGGCGGTAGTGGTGACCCTGTTTTCCATTCCTTTTGTGCTCATTGAGGTGGGAGGCATCACCGCCGTTTTGGTGGCCACCTCGTGGGCCATCATTATGATTCTTACTGCCATGGTTTTCATCAACCTGCTCTTTTTCTGGCTGCTGCGGGCGCGGACGCCCATGGGCAGAAAACTGATGGATAGCGTGGAGGGGTTCAGGATGTACCTCGGCATCGCCGAAAAGGAGCGGCTGAACCTGCTTAATCCGCCCGACCGCACTCCCGAGCTTTTTGAAAAATATCTGCCCTATGCTCTGGCGCTCGATGTGGAGCAGGAGTGGTCGGAACAGTTTTCTGATATTCTTGCGAGGGCGTACGCAGCCGACGCGGGCTATACCCCGCACTGGTACGAGGGCACGACGTGGCGGGACACCAACTTTACCGGGTTTGTATCAAGCTTCGGCGGATCTCTTGCTTCAGTCGCTTCATCCGCGGCCTCTTCGTCGTCATCCTCGCCCGGGTCCTCTTCAGGTGGCGGTGGCGGCGGTTCCTCAGGTGGCGGCGGCGGCGGTGGCGGCGGCGGGGGGTGGTGAAAACTCAGGCCGCGGTAGATGTTTGAAACATTGTCGTGCCGGACTCCGATCCGCCAGTCTGGGAAATATAAAGTCATTCCGGCGGAGAGGGTTGGTCATTATACCGGGAGTTGTCATTCCGAACGAATCTGAGGAATCTTATCCATTTGATTCTATTATCCATAAGGATTTCTCCCTTCGGTCGAAATGACAAGAATGTTTATTGTGACATCTGGATTAACTTCTTACTTCGTGCAGGCTTCAACTATGCACCAAATACAACCCTATTTTTTGTCTTGTCTATGGGGAGAACCTCAATTTATTATTGTGATAAAAAGAAGTAAAGACTAACATTAAACGCTGAAATGAGGTATGTATATGGGAATATATCTTATTAGAAGGGAGAGGGTGCTATTATCTCTTATTTTACTCGTAAGTGCTCTGTTAATATTGCCATCGAATGCTTTCTCTGCCGGAACCATCAAGTTAAATAAAAATGCTGTGTTAGATTTTACACAGGCAGACTCTGAATCCAAAGGAGGAGGGCCATTGTTAAGGCCAGCGGGGTTTGTCATTCGTGAACCAAATGCTTCATATGTAAATAAATCGACAAATACTTTAAAAGCCGCAGCAGCGGTCGGGGTTGGAGAGGTAAAATACTGGGCAAAACTGAGCACTCAATTCACCGTTGCGCGGGGTGACAACACTGCGATATATGGAAGAGCAAGGGTAACTGTCTACGGGGGCCACTATAAAGGTTGTCTTCAATCGATGCCAGGACCTTCCAGTGCAAATGTATCATTGCATATGAACGTTGCTGATCAGCAGAAAGATACAGACGAAGGTGCATCTATCCTGCTTGGTAAAGTTGCGGGTTATGGTGATAAAACACTTGATAAAGATTTTGAGAAATCACTTGAGCTGACAGTTATTGCAGGAAGAACCTATAATGTTGATCTGGAACTTAAGACCGAGGTAAGTGGAGTAAACGTTAGTGCTTTTATCATGGCAGACTTCTATTCTGAGAGGAAACAAATGGGTGTCGAAGCCAACTGGGAGACGTTAAACTATGGGGTGAAATATCAGGGAATAAAGGTTACTATTATAGAATCTCTACCGCCGGCATCAGGGCCTGGTCGGTATCGATAAGCTCGACAGGGGATGTGAGATTATAACAAGTAGGAAGTATGAAAATGGCTTTGTGTGTAGTCATGTTAAGTAAAAGTCAGTCATTCCGTTTACAAGAGCTGTCACCACAGATACTGACTGTTACAAATAATCTCTCTCAGGAGAAATAAAGACCTTGGTATGAAAGTGGGCTGTCTTACAATTTCGTTTTTTCTTCTCGTTTTTATCAGTTGCAGTGCTTTAGCTGCCCCAATCATACCCGTCGGGCCAATTAATATATGTGGAACAGTCAACGAAGTAAGATGGGTGCCCGAGGAAATGGTTAAAGGCATACCGGGGATGTCGGGGACTGCTGGCAAAGATCGCGTTGTTCCAGGGCATTTCCTCATCAAGTAGGGTAGGCTGATGAAAAAAAGAGAGGCTTTGATAAAGAAGATCTATATAAAAAAGGAGGGGCTATGATAAAGAAAATCTTTTTATTTAATCTGGTTCTGGCTTTTTTTATCTTGTCGGGTATTCCCTGCGCCCAGGCAGTGAGCGAGCAAAGCAAGGTGGGGAAAGAGTCCGCTCAGAAAGAATCGGCGCAGCAGACGGAAGAAATAAACTCTCAGATACAGAAAATAGCCGATATTTTGCAGAGCGCTGTTGACAGCCTTTCGCCGGGCAAGGAGTTTATAGAATTTGTTTCCAACATCCCGAGAAAAATAAAGATGCCTTTGGAAGAAGCAATCGGCCAGCTTATGGGGATTTCTCCGGGGACATATACATATGAAGGCATTAAAGTTATCGCAGATAGGGCCAATAACATCAGGTTAGAAGGGACCAAGGCCTCGGGAAGTTCCAAGCTAACCATGAATTACTCAAACGGCCAGTTGGCCTTAAACGGCACTGCCAGCATGAACGTGGGAAAATTCATTTCCAGCAGCATGAATTTTACCATTACTTCCAGCCTTACCTATACCGGAAACGGCCAGATCACGCTGCCAATAATTGGAACAACCAACTTTAGCCTTACCGGCAATGCCAATGATTTTGTGGGCACGGTCACGAAGAGCATAACCATAGCCGGGAAGACGCAAAGCGTGACTTTTACCGTCACTAAAGGGACTATTTCAGGGGTGCAAAATTTTGATCTTCCCGTCCTGGGGACGACCAAAGTAGATTTTATCGGAGACCCCTCAAAGCTAAAAGCCACGATACAGGCGCATGAAATCACTTATGCGGGCATCAGGCTCGATGCCAAAAAAATAGAGGTCGATTCCAACGGCAACCTGGCCGCAACAGGAGATTTATATTTAGGTACTTATAAGTTCGCAAATGCCAGCCTTACTCTTTCTTCCTCTGGACAAGTAAACTTTCAAGGCACGGCAACAATCAGCGTAGCCGGCCTAACTGCTTCGGTATTTAATCTGGTGTATGACGGCACTAAGGTTATCGCACGAAGCGCTACCGGGCTGAAATTGGCCAGTTACAATTTCAACTCAGCGTACATAGAGATTTCTTCTGCGGGAGCGGTTACTTTGTGCGGAGCCACCAATAACATTTTTGGCGTCGGAGGAGTAAGCGCTAACTTCAACCTGAAATACGAAAACTTAACGTTCTATGCCGAAAGCACTGCCGGGGTTACTCTTGGCAGTTATTATTTTGAGCTGGCTAAAATAAAAATTTCCGCTGGGGGGATCCCGAACCTGGAGATCCCGCAGACTAAGTCTTTTACTATCGCAGGGATCACCGCATCGTATGCCCTTAAATATGAGGGCGGAGTATTCTTTGCCGAAACCGCTGCGGGAATATCATTAAGTAGCTATCAATTCGCCGGAGCGAAATTTAGGATTGCTTCCAACGGCACGGTAACGCTGACCGGCACCACCAGCAATAATTTAACCGTTGCCGGGATAACGACCGGCTTTACGTTGCAGTACGTGTCCGGGACCCTGTACGCGGAAAGCACCGCCGGGGTATCTCTGGGCAGTTACGCGTTCAGCAACGCGAAGTTGAAGATCGCCTCGAACGGCACGGTGAGTTTAACCGGCACCACCAGCAATAATTTAACCATCGCCGGGATTACCGCCGGGTTTGCGCTTAAACTGGAAAACGGGATGCTTTCCGCGGAGAGCACCGGCGGGATCTCGCTGGGCAGCTACGCCTTCAGCAGCGCCAAATTAAGCATTGCCTCGAACGGCACGGTCACCCTCGCCGGCACCACCAGCAACAATTTCACCATCGGCGGGCTGACCACGTCTTTCGCGCTGAAATTGGAAAACGCCACCCTCTATGCCGAGGGCGCCGCCGGGATTTCCCTGGGCGGCTACACCTGGCAGGCAGCCAAGTTTAAGATTTCCGCCGGAGGCATTCCCAATCTGGATGGCACCTTGAGCAAGACCATCACCATCGCGGGACAGAGTCTTTCCTTCACCCTCAAATACGCCAATGGCGAGTTGTACGCCGAAAGCACCGGCGGGATCTCGCTGGGCGGCTATTCCTTTAGCAGCGCGAATTTCAAGATCAGCTCCAACGGCACGGTGATGCTCACCGGAAACACCGCCAACAGCTTTACCATTTACGGCCTCACCGCTTCCTTCACGCTCATGTACGCAAATTCCACCCTCTCGGCCGAGGGCGCCGCCGGGGTTTCTCTGGGCGGCTACAATTTCCCGGAAGCCAAAATCAAGATTTCCGCCGGAGGGATTCCTTCACTGGAAGGCACGCATTCAAAGACCTTTTCCATCGGAGGGGCTTCAGTTACTCTGACCCTCAATAATGACGCTACTTCGCTTTACGCCGAAGGGATTGCCAATGTTTCTCTGGGCAGCTATACTTTTAGCAATGCCAGGTTCAGGGTTTCAACTACCGGCGTTACGGTAGCTGCCAGCCAGAATTTCACCATTGCCGGCAAAGGCATTACCTTTAATCTCAATTTCGAGCCTCTTAGCGGAAAATTATCCGCTACAGGAACATTCAATATCACTATCGCAGGCAACGGTTTTAATAATTGCACAGCTACCATGTCAAGTACAGGGGGGGTAAGCGCCAACGGAAGCGCCACCATAAGCGTCCCGCATCCGTGTTATCCCAAGGTCTGGAACGTCTGTTACAGCAATTTTACCGCCACGCTCGCGTATGCGAACGGGGAATTTAACTATAGTTATTAAACGATGACTTTTAGCGATAAGGAGGCCGTTATGCTTAGGAAGATTTTTTTATTTCTGCTCGCAACGGGGATGGTCGGTTTTTATTTCCCGGCCCGGGCCGCGGAAATACAGATGGGCGACCAAAAATTTGAGGGCAAAGTCACGGTGCACCAGGACGGGAGCGTGACTACCGAGTCCACCGCCAAGCAGGTGGATGTCGAGGGGGGAGGCAAAAAACAGATGAGGTTGAAAAACCGGGATGGGAAATTGATGGTGGTTGATGAACAGGGCGAGGAGATGGCGCTGGAGCAGGGAGGAAAATTCAAAAAACGCTCCCTGATCAAAGAAGGCGGCACGAAAGCCGAGGGTACGACCGGCGCGGGTACCACGACCACCACCACCGGGACTGCGACCCAGGAAACCCAGGCCGGTGCCACCACCACGGCCGGAGGAACGCAGCCAAAATCTACCACCAAAACTACCCCGCTCAAAATCGATATCAAGAAAATGACGATGGAGGGCGAAGAAAAAGGCGTGGTGCCGGCTGGCAAGCCGTTAACGGTAGTGGCGGAGGTGAGCGCGACGGACGATAGCGCCGAGACGTTCATGGTCACCGGAGAATTAAGGAAAGGAACGCAGAAACAACAATTTACTGAAAGCGTCGCGGGCGTGAAAAAAGGCTTGAATTCCTTTACCTGGAATGTACCCGGAAAGGCCGACGTGGGCAGTTATGTGCTGGGGGTGGAGATAGCCAACACCGAGCTGAAGGTTAAGGATAAAGCCACCAAGTCCTTTCGGGTGAAAGCGCAGGCTGGCGCGACCAAGACCACTACCACCGCGGGCGGGCAGACCACCACCGAAGCGGCCCAGCAGACTGAGGGTGCGGAGAAGAAAACCACCCAGAAAAAGGTAGTGCTCAAAATTGATATCAAGAAAATGACACTGGAGGGCGAAGAAAAAGGTGTGGTGCCGGCTGGCAAGCCGTTGATCGTTCTGGCGGAGGTGAGCGCCACCGAGGAGTGCGGCGAGCCGTTCACGGTCACCGGAGAATTAAGAAAAGGAACGCAGAAAAAGCAATTTTTCGAAAGGATAA